>Ga0326728_10008454_pt1 | contig 25591 bp, 24 predicted proteins | sample MB3enrmetagenome_FD_207602 | JGI IMG/M metagenome (GOLD analysis project Ga0326728, IMG submission 207602) | Lab enriched peat soil microbial communities from McLean, Ithaca, NY, United States - MB31MN | ecosystem: Environmental > Terrestrial > Soil > Wetlands > Peat | place: USA: New York... | reverse complement strand
GGCTCGCCGCGGCTCGGGGCGCCGCCGCTCCCCCCGCGGCGGATTCCGACGAAGCGCAGCGCTTCGTCGGCCGGAGATGCGTCGTGGCGATTGGCCCGGCGCCGATCCGCGGCCGCTTCCCGTGTCAGCCGAGCCTTTCCTCAACGGCAACTTGGCACAGTTTTTCGGCGAGACCGTTAACGCTCAAACCCCATCTCTGCGGCAAAACGCCTCAGCGAGAGCGCCGGCGCGCGTTCGGCGCTCAGGGGCGCCGCGCGCCTCGGGCTCGGCCTGCGGACGTTCGGCGCGCGGCAGAGGCGTCGGACCGGGCGCCGGCGGCCCTGTCGTCCGCGCGCCGTTCGAGAGGCGGTCGCGACGCGGCCACAATGGGATTGGCCCGAACGCTCACGGGGCTTGCGAGGCCGGCGCCGCGACCTGAGCATCCTCGCGGGTCCGAATGTCGGGATCGACGACTTCCAAAGGTTCGCCGTTGCGCCGCCACAGAATCGACCGCGCCTTGACCTTCAGACCGTCCAGCGTCGTGGCGGCGGTCGCTTCGATCTTGGCGGCGATCCGCGCCGTCGCCGCCCGCGCCGACCTGGCGAGCGCCTCCGCCTCCGGCGTCTTCACCCGCTTCATTTCGATCAAGGCGGCGAGTTCGCGCGCCCACGCCGCCTCGAACGCCCCGCCATGGGCGAGAAGCTCGGCGTCCCGCCGCCGCGCCAGCGACGCCACGGCGCTGGTCCGTCCGCCGCCCCGCCTCGCCTCGATCCGTTCGAGTCGCCGAAACAACGCGTCCAGATCGAAACACCGACCGTCGTAAGTCCGCAATTTCGACCAGGCGCGTCGGTCGGAGTCTCTCGAAATCGAGAATTTCGTCACGACGACGCTCCTCTCATTGACGCTGGCGGCCGAGTCTGGACGTAACGTAATTGCCTGTCAACGCTAGCGTCTTTCAGCAACAAAGTAATCTAAACGATAGCCAGCAGGATTACGTGGCTTTTTCGTCGCAAATAGACGCCGGGAAATTGGGCGGCATTTGGCGATAATTGCCTGAGCGCGCGTCCGACTGGGCGACGAGACATGCGAACGTCGCCCGGAGGGCAACGCCGAGAAGCGGTTCACGGTCGGCCGTGGGGCGACTTTCTTTGCGATCGCGTCATCGCGCGAGGGCGAGGCCGGGCGGGCTCGTCGGCTAAACCTCGACGCGCGCGGTCTCCTTCACGCTGAGCAGGGCGAGAAAGCTGATCGCCGCGGCCGCGACGATGTAGTAGCCGACCCAGGCGAGGCCGCCGCGCTCCAGCAGCAGCTGGGCGAGAGTGGGCGCCAGCGACGCGCCGAGAATGCCGCCCAGGTTATAGGCGCTCGAAGCGCCGGTGTAGCCGACGCGAGCCGGAAAGAGCTCGGGCAGAAGGGCGCCGAGCGGGGCGAAGGTGAGGCCCATGACGCCGAGCGCGAGGCAGAGAAACGCCAGCGCGCCCAAGACGCCGGCGCCGAGCAGGGTCGGCAGCGCCAGGCCCACCAGCGCCGCCAGGGCGCTCGCGCCGAGCAACACCGGGCGCCGCCCGCACCGGTCGGCGAGCGCCGCCGAGAGCGGCGTCGCCAGCGCCATGCACGCCGCGGCCAGGCACAGCATGGCGAGAAATTCGCTGCGCGCGATATGCAGCGCGCTTACGCCGTAGCTCAGCGCGAAGACGGAGGAGACGTAGAACAACGCGTAGCACACGACGATCGCCAACGAGCCCTGAATCAGCGGACGCCAATGGCTGCGCAGCACCTCGATCAGCGGAACGTCGAGGCGTTCGCGCCGGGCGAGCACCGCGCGGAAGGCGGGAGTTTCGACGAGCGCGACGCGGACATAGAGCCCGATCGCCACCAGCGCCGCGCTCGCCAGGAACGGAATGCGCCAAGTCCAGGCGACGAAATTCGTCTCGCCCCAGCCCATGACGAGCAGCAGGAACAGGCCATTGGCGAGGATGAAGCCGAGCGGCGGCCCGAGCTGCGGGAACATGCCGAACCAGGCGCGCCGCCCGTGCGGCGCGTTCTCGGTGGCGAGCAGCGCCGCGCCGCCCCATTCGCCGCCGAGCCCGACGCCCTGGCCGAAACGCAGCAGGCACAGCAGCCAAGGGGCGAGGACCCCCGCCTCCGCGTAGCCCGGCAGCACGCCGATCAGCGTCGTCGACACGCCCATCGTCAGCATCGTCGCCACCAGCGTCGCCTTGCGTCCGACGCGATCGCCGAAGTGGCCGAAAAGAACCGATCCAAGCGGCCGCGCCACAAAGGCGACGCCGAAGGTCAGGAAGGCGTACAACGCCTGCGCGCCGGGCGCCGATTGGGGAAAGAAGGCCTGCCCGATCACCAGCGCGGCGGCGGTGCCGTAGATGTAGAAATCGTAGAACTCGATCGCCGTGCCGACGAGGCTCGCCACCATGATGCGGCCGACGCCGATTTCCTCCTCCGCGCCGCCGATCGACGCCGCGGCGGCGCCCGATTCTGCGGGCATTTTCGCTCCCCCAAACTTTTGTCGAGCCGACCGGCGCGACTCTAGCGCGGTTCCGTCCAATGCGGACAATTTTGGCTCAACGGCACGACCAGCTCGAACGTGCGGACGGGATAGTAATAGCGGCAGCTGCGATTCCACTGATCGCTGGCCGTCGAGGTCCAGATCAGCGGCGCCTCGCCCCACAGCAACAGGCCCGCGTTGGCCACCACGAGCAGGGCGAGCGCCGTCAAAACTTTCATGTCGCGTCCCCACCCTGGCGAGAAATGCGGCGTCGACCGAATGTCGCGGGAATCAGCAAGTCCGACTTGCAATATTCGCGCAACTCTTCCCTCATGGCAATGGCTCGACGCGTCGGCCGCGTCAGTGCGTCGCGGCCCCAGGCGCCGCCAAGAGGCCGCGGACGAGGGGAGTTGGCAAGACCTCCCTCGCGGCCCCATGTTATGGTCGTCACGTCGAGACGACAGGCGCCGATCATGAGCGACGATGACGCAGAAACTCCGGTTCCGCCCAGCCCTTCGACCAAGGCTAAGATCAACCGCGGCGAGGTGTCGCCGCCCTCAGAAAAGGCGCTCGTCGCCGCGCCTTCGACGCTGCCCATCGCACTCGAGTCCCCTTCTCTGGCGCGGAAGCGGTTCGTCCATTCGAAGCGATTCCCCTGGGTCGATAAGTATCGCGGCGAATTTTCGCTCCTTAGCGCTTGCGGATCGAACAAAAAGAGGTTATATTCTTTTTGATCGGGCTTCGGCCGAACGACTTGGCCTCGGCGCGGTTCGCGTCAGACTGACGAACTTCTCCCAAAACTCGAATCATCGTCGATTGCGCTCGCGCGCGATTTGTCTTCGCACCTAACTCAAGGAATCGGTCTATGGCGCAAGGAACCGTGAAGTGGTTCAATGGGCAAAAAGGTTTCGGCTTCATTCAGCCGGACGACGGCGGCAAGGACGTGTTCGTCCACATCAGCGCGGTTGAACGCGCGGGTCTTTCCGGCCTCAACGAGGGTCAGAAGATCTCGTTCGACGTGGTCGCCGATCGCAAGACCGGCAAGTCCTCGGCGGACAATCTCAAAGCGGTCTGATCCCCGCGAAACGTTTTTTCTCCTTGACCGCGGATGAACCGGCAAGGGGATGCAATCACGGCTCGCGCCCGGATTCCCCGGGAGCGGGTCGTTTTTGTTTGCGGCGCGTCCGGCCGGCGGTTCTCAGGGGCCTGCGAGCCATTCGCCCGTGCGCCGCTTACAGCGCCTGCGCCTGTCCGGCTTCCCACCCGATGATCGCCTGCTTGCGCGCCAAGCCCCAGTGATAGCCGGTGAGCGCGCCCGAGCGACCCAGAACGCGATGACAGGGGACGACGAAAGAGATCGGATTGCGCCCGACCGCCGCGCCGACCGCTCGCGCCGCCTTGGGCTTGCCGAGACGGCGCGCGATGTCGGCATAGGTGGTGGCGCGGCCGAGCGGCACCGCCAGCAGCGTCTCCCACACCCGCACCTCGAAATCCGTGCCGATCATGACGATGCGCAGCGGCGCGTCCGGGCGCCACAACTGGGGATCGAACGCGCGCGCGGCGAGCGGCGCGGTGGCGGCGGCGTCCTCGACGAAGACGGCGCGCGGCCAACGACGCCGCATGTCGGCGAGCGCGGCGGCGCGGTTTTCCTCGTCGACGAAGCCGAGGCCGGCCAAGCCGCGCGGCGCGGCGACGACGATCGCTTCGCCGAACGGGGAGGGGTGGAAGCCGTAGGCGAGGCGCAGCCCGTCGCGGCGGTAGTCGCCCGGCGTCAGCGCCTCGTAGGCGACGAAGAGGTCGTGCAGCCGGCCCGGGCCGGAAAGGCCGACGTCGTAGGCGGCGTCGAGCACGCTGGCCGAATCGCGCAACCGTTCGCGCGCGCGTTCAATGGTGATCGCCTGCAGGAACGCCTTGGGCGTCAGCCCCGCCCAGCGCTTGAAGACGTGCTGAAAGTGCGAGGCGGAAAGGCCGACGCAGTCGGCGACGGTCTCGATCGAGGGCTGGTCGCGCCAATGCGTCGAAATGAATTCGATCGCCTTTCTCACCGTGGGGTAGTCGGCGCCCGGATGGACGGGGATGTTGGGCATGTCGAGCATGACGCGGGTCCGATGCGGTTTTCGCCCATTGTGCGCTTTCGCGCGTCCCGCGCCACCCGAAAACGACGGCCCGCGCCTTCACCTCGCGTCGACGACGGCGCTCCAGCCCCATTCGAGCAGCGGCATGGCGTCCCTCGCGAAGGCCTGGAGATCGTCGACGAGGCCCGGCGCCGAGAGGCGCGCATCGAGAATCCGCCGCGAGCAGATGAACGACCGGTTGCGCAGCGCCGCGGCGATTATCGGATCGGCGACGTCCTCGAAGCCGCGCGGCGCGCGTCTCATCGCGTATTCGTCGGACAGCGCGAGGTCCGCCTTGGCGAGCTTGGCGGTCATCGCGCTCCAGGCCTTGGGCGCCCGCGCGATTGCCCCGCGCAGCCGCGCCAGCTCGGCGGGCTCGGGCTGGTAGAAGCCGGCGGCGCAAAAGCAGCCGTCGGCGGCGACGTGGATATAGAGGAGGCCGGGTTCGTTCTTCGCGCCCGTGCGCGTCAGCACCGCGCCGGCGTTGGTCTTGTAAGGGCTCTTGTCCTTGGCGAAGCGCACGTCGCGGTGGATGCGGAACAGCGAAGCCTTGCGGTCGCCCTTCAGCGGCGTCCTCGACTTGGCGAAGCGGGAAGCGAGTTCCTCGACAAGATCGCCGAGCGGGTCCTTGAGCTGGAATTGGTAAGTCGCGCGGTTGTCCTCGAACCACTCCTTGGTCTGGTGAAAGGCGAGCGCCTTGAGAAAGGGCAGCGCCTGCGGGCCGAAGCCTTGGAAAGCCATGGGATCGCCTGGGTCCATCGTGAGCGCCGACGGCCGCGGTTCTACGCCGCGCCCGCCGGGCAGGCAAACCGGCGGCGCGGTGCCGGATTTTGCGGGCGGGAACAAACAGACGAAGGCATCGACACCGCCCCGCCGGGCGCGGCGACCCTATCGCGACGAGGCGCGCCGGCAAAATCGCGCGGGCGGCGGGGTCGATCGCCGACCGACCCCTTGCGCAACGCCGCGCTCAACGGCGCCGGGTCAGCCCGAGCCGCTTGGCGATCAGACGGTCGACGACGCGCTTGGGCAGCAGCATCGGCAGGGTCCAGTTGACAAAACGGTTCGGCACGACGGCGTAGCGCGCCCTTGCGCTCACCACGGTCAGAGCGCGATAGATCGCCTCGCCGATGCGCTCGGGGGGAATCCCTTGCGCCGCTCGGCGAGGAAATAATTTCTGAGCTGGGCGAGGACCTCGCCGTAGTTCGTGTTCGCGTAGGCGGTCGTGTCGACCTTTTCGGCCTTGTCCCAGATCGGCGTGTCGACGGCGCCGGGACCGATCGCGATCACGTCGACGCCGTAGATCATCAGTTCGCGGCGCAGGCTGTCGGTGAACGCCTCCAACGCATGTTTCGACATCGCATAGTCGCCGAGAAACGGCGGCGCGAAACGGCCGCCGACGGAGGTGATGTTGACGATGCGGCCCGGGCCGCCGGTCAGCGCGGCGTCGGCGCCCAGCAAGGGGATGAAGGCTTGGCTTACTCTCACGGCGCCGAGAACGTTGATCTCGAACAGCTGTCGGATTTCGTCGATGGGCTGATGAGCCAACGGTCCGCCGATCCCCATTCCGGCGTTGTTCACCAGTCCCTTGAGCGTCCGGCCGGCGAGCGCGGCGCGGACGTCCCTCGCCGCCGCGCGCACCGCCTCCGCGTCGGCGACGTCAAACAGCAGCGGCGCAACTCTGTGGCCAAATTCCCGGCGCAGCGAGTCCGCATCGGCGCCTTTGCGCACGCCGGCGAAGACGCGCCAGCCATGTCCGGCGAGAACCTTGACCGCGGCGCGGCCGATGCCGGTCGAGGCGCCGGTGACCACTGCATCCATCATGGGCTCCCCAATCGTTGGGACAGCCGATCCGTCGCGGCCATCGGTAGCCGCGGGGACGCTCGGCCGTCAATCCGCCCTATCTCGGCCGCGCCAGAAACACCGCGGCCAGGATGACCGCGCCGCCGAGGGCCTGTTGCGCCGTCATCGTCTCACCGAGCGTCGCCCAGGCGAAAAGAGCCGAGAACGGCGGCTGGGCGAGGATCACCAGCGCGACGAGCGAGACGGGGACGCGGCCGACCGCCACCGAGGTCAGGCCTTGCCCCATCGCGTGCGAGACGACGCCGAGCAGGATCACGATCGTCCAGCCGCGCGCCGTGCTCGGGACCATCGTCTCGCCGTGAATCAGCGCGGCGATCGTCAGCGCGACCGCCGACACCGCCGCCGGCCACAGCGTCGCGCTGGCGCCGTCGAGCCCGCCGCGCACCTGTTTGATGATCATAAGGTACGCGGCGTAGGCGACCGCGGCGGTGAGCGCGAACGCGTCGCCGAAGCCGATCCGGTCCGGCGCCCTCATGCCGGCCATGATCCACGAGCCGGCGAGCGCCAGCGCCAGCGCCGGCCAGACGCGCGCCGACGGGCGTTCGGCGAAGAACAGCGCGCCGCCGACGACGGTGAGGATCGGGGCGACGTTGCCGATGAACGCGGCGTTGGCGATCCTCGTGCCCGTCACCGCGATGTGAAACGAGCCGAGGTCGGCGGCGAAGGCGAGCCCGGCGAGAAAGAGGGGAAGCGCGTAGCGCGCCGGCGAGACGGCGCTTAAGTCGCGAGACGGCGCCAGCTTCACCCAGGCGGCGAGCACGGGCGCCGCGATCCCCACGCGCCAGGCGGCCCCGGCGAGCGGCCCGACGTCGAGCAGCCGCGCCAGCACGCCCGACCAGGCGATGATCGTCGTCCCGCCGATCAGCGCGATCCAGCCGAAGCGATCGGGCGCGGCGCGAGCAATTTCGGGGGCTTTCATCAGGTAAGGGGGCGCTCCGGTCGAAGGGGCCGGCGCCGCGGATGGAAGCCGCCGGACGCCGACAAGAACGCACGGCGCGGCGCCGCTGGCAAGCGAAGGGGCGCGCAGCTCGTGCGACCCGCGCGGCGGCGAAGGCGCACGATAACGGCGCGAGGGATCGAGCGAGTCCCGGCGCAATCTCACCGTGCGTCAGTTTTCCACATTGACGATGCGTAAAGTGTGGCGGCAGCCTTGCCTCGGTCAAGTCGATCCGCGGCGAGGAACGGGCATGGGCGGGCGAGATTCAGAGAGGGAGGAGGTCGAAAATGAGGAAAAGCGCGCGCCTGGCGGCGATGGCCGCGATGCTGACAGCGGGCCTCGGCGCGGCCGACGCGCAAGGGAAACTGTTGCAATTCACCTTCATCAATCACACTGGCATGCAATTGCATTTTTGCGTAGACGACGCTTACGAGTGCACGGCCAACGCCGGAATGGTCTGCTTTTCCCGGATCGGCCTCGGCTTTCACCGGTTCAAGGCGGCGATGGGGACCAGCGTCGTCCAGGAGACCACCGGCACGCTTTACGAAAACGCCCAGAGTCCGGCCTGGACCGTCTGCCAAGGCCCGGGCGGCGCGTGCCCGTAGGTTCGACGAGAGCGGGCGAGGCGGGAGAGCGGCCGGGCGCCCGCGCCATCTGGAGAATGTCGGCGGGAAGCGCTAGGAAGCGGCGCAGTTTGAGGCGCCTCGCCTCGTGAGCCACAGCGTTTTCACGCATTCGAGCAACCCCCTGTGATCCGGTCTCGGGCGCAGACGTGGGCCGTAGCGGCCCTTGCCTCGACAACAGCCTTGCTGCTGATCGCTCCCGTATGGCGCGCCACGCTGCGCTTCGGAACCAATTACAACGAAGGCTGGAACGCCGTCCTCGCGGCTCGATGGATGTCGGGCGAGCCTCTCTATCCTGCTTTCGACGCGCTGTCCGCGAACAACTACCCGCCTCTCTCGTTCTATGCCGCGGGCTGGCTCGCGCGCTGGCTCGGAGATGCTCTGTTCGCCGGCCGGCTGCTGGCGTTCATCGGCCTCTTCGCCTCGGCTATCGCCGTCGCCGCCGTGGTGAGGCGACTCTCGGGCGGCGCCCGTGCGGGGCTAGTCTCCGGACTCTTGCTGCTCGGCTACAACGCCGCGCTGTACCCGGGGTACGTTGGAATCGACGATCCTCAATGGCTTGGTCACGCGATCATGCTGTTCGGCCTGCTCGCGTTTTTCGCCAGCGAGCAGCGCGGATGGCTTTTTCTGCTCGCGGCGAGTCTGATGCTCGGGGCGGGATTCGTGAAGCACCTGCTCCTGCCGATTCCCCTGGCGGCGACCCTTTGGCTGGCGCTGCATCGCCGCGAGGCGCTGGCGCTCTGGCTTGTCGCTTGCGCGGCGCTGCTGGCGTCGGCCTTGGCGCTTTGCTTCGCCGCCTACGGTTTGGCTTTTTTTGAAGGAGTCTTCCACGACGTTCGGGGCTGGAGCTTAGATAGAGCTTTTTCCCGTGGCGGCGAATGGTTCAAGACGGCGCTGCCGCTGCTTGTGCTCGGGGCGTTGGCTCTGCCTTCGGCGTGGCGGCTCGCGGAAGGCCGCCTTGTCGTCTATTACGCCGCTGTCTCCGCGGCGCTGACGATCTCCGTGTTGGGCGGCGCCGGCACGGGCATGACCGCGATCTTCGACCTGGAAATCGCTCTGTGCCTCATCATCGGGCTCGCGATCGGGCGACTCGACGAAAACAGCCGCTCGGCCCCGGTTGAGGGAGGCTTCGTCGTGGGCCCCCGCCTCAGCAACGCCGCGTGGTGGATCCTGCTCCTGGCGCTCGGCCTGAGCGCGCTGGCGCCGCTTCGCCTGTTGGAAGTCCGCGAACTGTGGCGGGGGAGCGAGCGCGCACGCGAAGCTGGCGAGGTGATCGCCTTGCTGGCGAAGCAGCCGGGACCGGTGGCCTGCGAGGACCTGAGTCTCTGTTACTGGGCGGGCAAGGGCTTCGAGATCGACTTCTTTCTGATGGGGCAGAAGATCGAGCGGGGACTCATCGACCCCCGCGTGGTCACGGAGCGACTGAGGACCGGCTATTACGCCGCGATCCAGACCATGGCGAACGATGGGCGCAGCAATCGGTTGCCCCCGGACATCAATCGAGAGATCGCGGCCGATTACAAAGTGGTGCGGACGGGACCCGAGGGCGCGGTGCTCGCGCCTCGGAGGCCATGAACGACCGTTCAGGCGAAGCGCCGCGTCGAGGAGGCCGGCGCCTGACTTGGCGAGACCCGCCAACGAGAACCGCAGCCGCTGGACCCTCTCGCCTCAGGGCTTCCGCGCTCTCGCCGAGTACTGGCCCCCGAGCGGCAACCAGCCGAGGCGCCGCTCGAGCGGGCGGAGCGCGGCGAGAGCGTGAGGGAAAAATATGTGATAACGCGCCGCGGGCGCCGCCCATCCCGCGTCCTCGAGCGAGCGGAGCAGGGTCGTGGCTCGAACGAGCCTGGCGTTCTCGTCGAAGGGACATGTGTTCACGGCCCGCGCCGTCAGGGGGTTGAACGGGTTGTGCTCGAAGATCGCCAACAATCCGCCCGGCCGAGTGACCCGAAGCAGCTCCTTCAGCCAGTGGCCGTGCTCCTCGTGCGGGATGTGATGGAAGACGCAGGCCGAGAACGTCACGTCGAAGGCGTCGCCCTCGAGCGGAATATCGCGCCCCTCCACGAGCGCGTAGCGCTCCGGCCCCGGGAAGCGTTGGCGGCTCAACGCCATACTGCGTGACGACGCGTCGGCGCAGGTCAACGCGGCGCGAGGAAAATGCTCTCGGAAGAACGGGATCGAGTTTCCGATGCCAGACCCGAAGTCCAGAATCCGCTCAGGCGCGGCCAGCAGGTCGGCGGCAAAGCGCGCGAGTTCGGCGATCTTGTAAGCTGCGAAAAATTCGGGGCTCTCGCCGGTGATCGCGATATTGGCCCGGTGCTGGGCTTCATACTCGTCGGCGAACCGGTCAAATTCCGCGCTGTCCATTCCCGCGCCCTAGCAAGTTTATGCCGGCGGCGCGAGACCGCCGGCTAGGCCGCGGCGTCGCGGCGATGGCCTGCTCGAGCCTTCTTTCCCATCCGCCGGCCCGCCCTCGAGGGGTCAAGCAAGCCTTCCCCATAACCCGGCGTGGCGAGGCTCCTCGCATTGCGACGATATCGGGGAGCGCGCCGCAGGCAAGCGAGAACGCCCCTTCGCGCCGCCCTACACCAGCACCGGTTGCGCGGTCATGCCCGCTACGCCGAAGATGCGGCGGTAACGCGCGATTTCGTCAGGCGGCCCGAGCTCCTTGTTGGGATTGTCGGAGAGCTTGACGGCAGGGCGCCCGTCCGCCTCGACCACTTTGCACACGATCGAAATCGCCCGCAGTTCGCCGTCGACCCCGGCCGGCGCGCAGCCTTTGAAGTCGTTGGTCAGATTGGTGCCCCAGCCGATGGAGAGGTTGGTCTTGCCGCGCAACGCGCGCACGGAAGACTCGATCGTATCGATGTCCATGGCGTCGGAGAGCACGATCAGTTTCTCCCGGGGGTCGCAGCCGCGCCGCTTCCACCACGCGATCAATTCCTCGGCGCCGGCGATCGGCTCCTTAGAGTCGGGCCGCGCGCCCTTCCAGTCGGCGACCCAGTCGGGGGCGCGTTCGAGGAACGAAGTGGTGCCGAAGCAATCGGGCAAGACGACGAGCAGATTGCCGTCGTACATGCGCGCCCAGTCGCGCAGCACGTCATAGGGGGCTTCGCGCATCGCCGCCTCGTCGTTCGCCAAGGCGGCGTAGACCATCGGCAGTTCGTGGGCGTTGGTGCCGACCGCCTCGAGGCCGGTGTCCATCGCGTGCTTGACGTTCGACGTGCCGATGAAATTGTCGCCGAGCCCCTCCTGCAGCGCTTCGACGCACCAGCGATGCCAGAGGAAGCCGTGCCGCCGGCGCGTGCCGAAGTCCGAAATCTTCAGCGGCCCTTCGGCGGCCAGCGCGCGCAAGCGCTCCACCTTGCTCCACAGCTTGGCCTTGGCGCGGGCGTAGAGCACGTCGAGATCGAAACGGCTCATCGACCGCACCGCGGCGCGCGCGCGCAATTCGTTGATGATCGCCAGCGCCGGAATCTCCCACATCGTCGTATCGGTCCACGGCCCGGCGAAACGCAATTCATATTGGCCCTCGCGCCGGGTCAGCTCGTATTCCGGCAAGCGGAATTCGCCGAGCCATTCCATGAAGCCGGGCGCGAAAATCTGCTTGGCGCCGTAAAACGTGTTGCCGGCGAGCCAGATCAGCTCGTTCTTGGCCAGGCGCAAGCTGCGCGCGTGGTCGAGCTGGTCGATGAGTTCGCGCTCGTCGACGACGTCGGCCAGCCGCACCTCGCTGGTGCGGTTGGCGAGCTGAAAGGCGACCCGACGGCCGCGGTGCAGCTTCCAGATCATTTGCAGCATCAACAGCTTGTAAAAGTCGGTATCGAGCAGGGTGCGCACGATCGGGTCGATGCGGAAGGTGTGGTTGTAGACGCGCGCGGCGATATCCGGGATCATGGCGCGAGCTTAGGGTGGGGCGCGGCGGGCGACAAGGGCGGCGGCGAGGCCGCTCTGTTCGCGCCCGCCGGACATTCGCGCCGAGCCGCGCTCTGGGCCACCGCCTTATGCCGAAGCAATCGTTCTACGGCTTCGCGCGCGCGGTCGCGTCGATCGGCGAGCGCCCGACAAGCCATATGCTCCACATGAACGCCCGCACGACTCATGCGCGCAGCCAGACGATTCGGCAACCCGCCTTCGCCGCGATCTCGGGGATGTTTCGGACCGCGTCCCGATCCTTCGCCTTCTGTTCCTCCGGGAGTTTGGCGTAATCGACGAGGAGCGGATGAAGTTTTCGTACGTTGTCGCGCACGGCTCCGTACCGCCAACCGCCGGCGAAGCGTTCTTCCATCCAGCCGATGTGCTCCTCCTCAGCGAGCGCCTCGATATGGTGTTCCAGATAGGCGCTCATTTCACCGGCTTCGGGCGTCGGCGCCTCGCCGGATTTTTCCAGCCCCGCGCCGACCAAGGCGAGGATGCGGGGAATCCGCCGCGCGGCGGCGCGATTGGGCTCCTTGTCGACCGGCGCCAGCGCGTCGTAGGGCTTGTCGAAATTCGGCTCGATCTTCGTTTCGTTGGCGCGCGACGTCGCCCGGTATCGTTCGTGGATCACGGCCGCCAGCGCCTCGACCAATTCCGAGGCGCGAAATCCCTCGTTGCGTTTCAGCAACCTGTCGAAGGCGACCCCATCGACATGCATGTCGATCAGCGCGGGCGGCGGCAGGGCCGAACGGCGGATCGTGACGCCGTCGTGCGGACGCAGCGACGACACCATTTTTTGCAACGATCGTGCGCCGTGCTTGTACTTCGGAACGAGCAGCAGCGCGTCGAGCAGATCGGAATCGAAATCCAGCCGCGCGTCCCTCGCGCAACCAAGAATTGAACGGATCATCAGCGCCCGTCGCAGCGGGAAGCAGACGTCGGCGGGGTCCGGTCGGCGCGGCGCTACAGGAGTCTCTTTTGGCGGCGGCAGTTCGCGCGGATTCGGCCCGATCACGTTATAAAAGGCGTCGAGACGGCTGTGAAAGTCCGGGCCTTTGCGAAGCGTGAACTGCAGTTTCGCATCGTCGTCGGCGCCTTCCGCGGGACCGAACTCTCGGAACGTCGCGCTCGTGCCGCCCGCGAATATGAACACACACTTGCCGATCCAGTGGCTGACCTGCCCCTCCTGGAAGCGCCCGTCCTGCATGGGCGCTAAGAGATCCTTCAGCCATTTGTACGAGTCGGAATCGAACTCGTCCCAGAACGCCACCGGCGTGACGCCCGACAGCGCCCTGTCGCGCACCTGATGGAAGGCGCCGATCAGGTCCGGGGCGCCGTTGAACTGCGACAGGTTGAATTCCAACCAAGCCTGCGGGCCAAACACCTCTTCGGCGATCTGCTTCACGCCGTAGGACTTGCCGGCGCCCGGCGGTCCGAATACGCCGAAGGATAGCGGTTGCGACGGGTGGCGCTGCGCATCGTAGGCGAACATCATGCGGCGCAGGGAACGCAACGTTTCGATCTCGTTGCGGTCGATCGTGGCGAGCTTGCCGAACTTCGCCGAGGGAAAGGCGTCGAACGCGCCGGGGCCATGCAGCACGTATTGTCGCGCCAGGCCGACCAGCGGCGGAAACGTCTTGAGTTCCGGCGGCCGTTGCGAGGATTCCACGATCATCCAGGGATGGTCGGATTTGGCCAGGGTCTCGCCGTTCGCGGGCCAGGGAACATCGGCTTGAGCGAAGCGCTGCTCGGAATTCGCAATGATCGGCGCGAGCCGATCCACGGGAAAGCCCGGCGGGGGTTCGTCGCCAACCCGGCCATGTCCGTTTTCGATCAGATCGCGCAGCGCCGCCAGGCCGCGATGGATCGCCTTGGCGACATCGGCCGATTTGGGCGCCCCTTTTTCGTCGCGCGCGTCGACGCCTCTCGCCAGTCCGAACGCGATCGCGGATGTCATAGCCATCGAATAGCCGAACACCCATCCCTCGCTTCTGGCGCGCCACTCGCCTTCCGCGCCGCGCGCGTCGAAAACCAGTTTCGCCTTCGGGTGGGCGCGGTCGGTCTGATCGAGCCACAGCGCGCCGTCGGCGGAAAACCAGACGACCAAGTGGCGACATTTCGTCAGCGGCTTCACGGCGGGGCTGTCGAGCAGCGCTTCGCGCACTTCCTCGACGGTGCGCTCCCAACTGAGGCCGTGTGAAATGTTCACGCATTCCGCGCGCAATTCTTCGGCCGCGACGACGCAGACGAGCCGGTTCGCGAAGCGAGCCGCCAGCTCCTGCCACAAATCGCCCTGCGCGACCGGCCCCGCCATCTTGAGGACGATCCAATCGGGATCGATCGAGGCATCCGAAGGCAACAGCCAGCTCTCTTTTTGCGCCGGCTCGCGAAAGAACGATCCCGCGTCGTCGAGCACGAGAATCCGGGCCTTGGGCAAGTCGGCAAGCGCCTTCGCCTCGAAGGGTTTGCAGGCCTCGGCGGACCGAGCGCGGTCGGGCGCGATCGTATTCGCGTGGCCATAGCCCATCGGCAGCGACGCGCGCCACACCTTGTCGCGGCCGTCTGCCGTCCTCTCCTTGGCGAAGGGCGTCCACACCGCATAAGCGTGATGACCGCAGGGATTCTCGTCCGGCTTCGGCGTCGCGACGCCCAGCGCGACTTTCCAGCACGCGTCGTCGGCGCTCGCGAAAGCCGCCTTCAGCAGTTCCGCGAGAATCGCCGCGCCGCCGAGTTCGCGAACGTCGCGCACCCCGCGCCGCCGCTCGGTCGTCGGCGCGCGGCGCAGGCCCTCGTAGATGTGATGATCGACGACGACGTCGCCGGACACGAGGAGATGATGGGTTTCCGGCGCTGTCGTCATCTGGGCTTCCCCTGAAATTCGGCCCCTCGCGGGACTCTCGCGTCTATTTTCCCTTACGGCGAAGGTTAGTATGCGCCGGGCGGGAAATCGAGCGGGACCGGCCCGACGTCGGCGCCCAACATGCGCTTGAACTTGGCGCCCCGGCTCAGCGATTTTTCCCAGGCGTCGATGGCGGCGACGAGTTGCGCCGCAGCGAGCGGCTTGGGGTCTTTCAGCCAGCCGAGCGCGCTGCGGCACGCGCCGGCGTCGCCGCGCAGCAGCAGCGCGGTGGCGAAATTGACAATCCACAGCGGGTCGGCGTTTTCGCGGGGGATCATGCCGCCCGAGCCGAAGATCATCGGGCGCAGGATGTCGAGGGCTTGCTGGGGCTCGCCGAGGCGGAGGTGAGCGACGGCGAGGAGGTTTTGGAGCGCATTGTCGGAGGAGTTTTGCGTTCTCAATAACGACTTGGCGCTTTCGACCGATTCTGATGCGAGCGCCGCTTTCGCTTCGTCGAAAATCATGGCGTCCGATTTTCGTTTCGGGATGGTTGGCGCGACCCGGTTTTGGGCAACCGACGTTGAAACGGTTGCGGCGTCGCCGCCAAGACTTCGTTCCAAAACAGCGATATTCTCTCTCAGTGCTGCTCGTGCGCGATTCGCCTCCGGATCGAGATGAAGGCCGCTTTCTTGTATTTGATCCAGAATGCTCAAAGCATTTCGAAAACTATCCATGGCCGCCGCTAAATCGCCCTGTGCATCCAGAACGCGGCCAATCCTCTCGTACGACGCCGACAGCTCGCGCTGCCAGGGGGCGTTGCCCGTGCCTGCTTTCGCCAGACGGTCCATAATGGCGAGAGAGTCGCGGTAGCTCTTCAGCGCCTCCGGCAGATTGCCCTGCGCCTCAAGCACGTCGCCGATTCTTATGTAGGACACCGACAGCTCGCGCTGCCAGTGGGCGTTGCCCGCGCCCGCCTTCGCCAGACGGTCCATAATGGCGAGAGAGTCGCGGAATCTCTTCAGCGCCTCCGGCAGATTGCCCTGCTTAAACAGCACATTGCCAACATGATAGTAGGACACCGACAGATCGCGCTGCCAATCGGCGTTGCCGGAGTCCGCCTTCGCCAGACGGTCGGCAATGGCGAGACGGTCGCGGAAGCTCTTCAGCGCCTCCGGCAGATCGCCCTGTCTGACCAGCACGTCGCCGATCCTCTCGTAGGACAGCGACAGATCGCGCTGCCAATCGGCGTTGCCGGGGTCCGCCTTCGCCAGACGGTCGGCAATGGCGAGATCGTCGCGGAAGCTCTTCATCGCCTCTGGCAGATTGCCCTGCGCGACCAGCACGTCGCCGATGCTGGCGTATAACGTCGACAGATCTCTCTGCCAGCCGGCGTTGCCGGAGTCCCCCTTCGCCAAACGGTCCATAATGGCGAGAGAGTCGCGGAAGCTTTTCATCGCCTCCGGCAGATTGCCCTGCGCTTTCTGCAGGTGGCCGATCCTCTCGTACGACACCGACAGACCGTGCTGCCAGAGGGCGTTGCCGGGGTCCGCCTTCGCCAGACGGTCGGCAATGGCGAGATCGTCGCGGAAGCTCTTCAGCGCCTCCGGCAGATTGCCCTGCCTGAACAGCACGCCGCCGATCTTCTCGTAGGACACCGACAGATCGAACTGCCGGTTGACGTTGCCGGGGTCGGACTTCGCCAGACGGTCGAAAATGTCATGCGCGGCGCGGAAGCGCTTCAGCGCCTCCAGCAGATTGCCCTGCGCAATCAGCACGTCGCCGATCTTGTCGTAGGACACCGACAGATCGCGCTGGCAGGTGGCGCTGCTCGGGTAGTCGACGAGGAGGCGTTCGTAGGCAGCCTTCACGCGTTCGAACAGCGCCGCTTGCACGCCAAGCTCGACGCGCTGATCGATCAGCCGGTCGAAGTCGAACAGAAGCCAATGCGCTACTCTGGCGGCGGGTACCGCGGAGCGGGGGTCGCCCGCACTCCCGCCGTCAAGGAGACGCAGAACACCTCCGAGCGCCGCAGTTCGATCGCCCGCCCGCGCCGTGAGAACGAGGTCGGCGAGAACACGGGTCGCGCCGTTCGTCTCGACGTCGCTCAGCGACTCGCTGCCATAATATTCCCGCGCGCGCCCCGGCGAGCCGGCTTCGGCCATCAAATGGACCATGGTCTCGCTGACATGCAGCGGATCGTCGGCGGATAGCGCGAGAAGATGGTCGCCGATCGCGGCATGAACGGTCGGTTCCGGCGCGGCCTTCTTGGTCGCCAACCACGTCTTCGCCGCCGGCCGCATCTGACCATGCGCGAAGTCCCACTGTCCGAGCGCGCCGCGCCGGCGCATCTGGCCGCGGAACAGCCGGCGCAACTGGGCGAAGCGCAATTCGTCCCAAGGTTCGCCGGACAGCTTCGGCAACACCCCGCGAAAATCGCTCTCGCGCCAGCCGCCGCGGCTCACCGCGACGGCGCCGAGGAACGCCTGCGTCAGCGGCGCGCCGAACAGCGCCGCCGCCCGGTCGAAGCTCCGGGCGTAGAGGCCGGGAATGTCGGCGGGCATTTCCGCTGCCATGTCGCACATTAGCGCGCATAGCGCCGCCGCCGGTTGCAGATGGCGGTAGTCGCGCTTGGCGCGCCCGAAGTCGTCGGCGTCGAGCAGGTTCAGTTCCTCGACCGCCATCGTCAGCCACAGCGGATTGCCGCAGGCGGGGCCGCTTTCGCCTGGCTTCGCGACGACAGCGTCGATCACCGGCGCCTCGAACTCGCGGTGATAGCGCCGGCAGACGGCGGCGACGATGTCGCGGGCTTCGGCGGCGTCGAGCGGCGGCAGCGAAGCCTCCTCGACTCCGGCGCGCTGCAGCAGCGCCTGCGAGGCCTCGCCGGGAATCGCGGTGGCGATCAGGCGGGCGTTGTCCGGCCACAGCCGCGGCGCCCACGTCAGGTTGAGCGCGCGCGTCGTCTGCTCGAACTGGTCGAGCGCGTCGACGAGAATGAGCACGCGGCGCTTCTGCGCGACGCGCCCAAGCAGCGAGGCGAAGGCCGCCTCGACATCGTCGTCCTTGGCGTCCTCCGCGAGCCCGGAGGGGACGTCGAGGTCCGCCGCCAATTCCTCGATCCAGCGCCGCAGCATGGCGTCGACCGACGACGCCCGCGGACTGGCGCCCGCCGCATGGCCCAAAACCAGCGCGAACTTCGCCTGCGGGAGCCGGGCCTGGAGCATGCCCCACAGCGCGCTCTTGCCCGCGCCGGCGGCCCCGGTGACGCAGAGCCCCCACGGCCCCTCGCCCGGCTTCGAGGCGGCGAACTTGGCGATGCGGCGCAGCGCATCTTTGCGGCCGACGAAATCGCGCGCCCGATCCTCGGCGAAATCCGCCATCGCCGCGCGCTCGGCCTGCCGCCAGGGGACCTCGCCCTGGTCGAGCGCGTCGGCGGTCTCGGCGTCGAGTTCGCGCCAGAGGTCCGCGGTCGCCAGTTCGCGAAGTTGATCGAAGCCCGTGACGCCCGTGCCGTCCCAATGCGCGCGATAGGCGCGGACCCGATCGGGAAACCGAGCTTTGATCCTCTCCTTCAGGGCTAGCAGTTTGAGAGCGCGCTCGTGCGCTTCCGGATCCTTGGCGTCGAATTCCTCGGAATAATCCGCCGCCGCGTCGCCCATCGCCGCATAGGGCAGCGGCTCGCGGAAATAGAAATAGCTGCGCTCGCGCTGCTCGGGATCGGACAGCACGCCGAAGTCGATCTCCAGGTCGGTGACGCTGCGGCCCGCGACCTCCGCCGCAAACCCTTCCTCTTGCGCCGCCGCCTTGATGCGCTCTTCGGGCGGAACCCAGCCGTAGCGGTCGCCGATCAGCGCGATCAGGAACGGCCGGCTGCGCTTGACCTCGGCGAGGCAGACCTTGAGCACCTGCAGTTCGCGCGCCTCTTCGGAAGCCTCCGCCGCGTTGGCCACGCCGACGCGCAGATCGATCCATTCGAGATGGCGGCGGCGGGCCTTGAGTCTCTCCTCGATCTCGGGGAAAACCACCTCGCGCAGAAAATCGCGCTCGCCCTGCATGTCCAGGAACGTGCTGGTGATGAACACCGGCCGCGACTTCCACGCCCCCGCCATCGCCGCCCCCGCAGCGCGCATTTCACCGCAATATGGCGCAGATGATGTTCGGCGTCACCCGGATTTGGCGGGCGGAATATCCGGCGGCGGCCGCATCGCGAAAACCGCCCGTGCGCCCCGCCCCGCCAGCGCGCCCTCACCCAAAAATAGAGCGGCAGGCCATCGGGGAAATGGCCTGCCGCCGATTCGCCGGCGCCGCGCGGGAGGGGAGCGGGCGCGGCTTTCGCCGGCGTTATCGGCCTCGCGAGGGGCGGGGCGAGGCCAAGCTTCGCATCACGACGCCGCCTGGACCGGCAGCGCCAAAAAGCGCACGGCGTCGCCCGACTTGACGCGCAGCAGCGGCGCCTTACGCCCGTCCGCCTTGGCGGCGGCGAACGCCTCGGCGACATCCGCGGGACGCGCTGCCGGTTTGCCGCCCGCCTCGAGGATCACGTCGCCCGCCTGCAGCCCGTGTTCGGCGGCGACGCCGTCGGGATCGACGTCGGCGACCGCGACGCCCTCGCCGCCGCGCGCGCGCTCGAGGCTGAGGCCGAGCTTGGCGAACGGCGTCGATTCCTCAGGCTTCGCCGGCGCCTCGGCGCTCGCCTCCTTGTCGGTCGGCATCGCGCCGAGCTTCACCGCGATGGTCTGCTCGGCGCCGTTGCGCCAGATCGCCAGTTCGGCGGTCTTCTGCGGCCCGAGCGCGGCGATGCGGCGCGCCAGGTCCTTCGGATCGGCGACGGCGTCGCCGTTGACCGCGGTGATGACGTCGCCGATCTTCACCCCGGCGCTCGCCGCGGGCGAATTGGCGGTCTCTTTGGCGACCAGCGCGCCGGCGGCCTTCTTGACCCCGAGGCTGTCGGCGAGGTCCGGCGTCACCGACTGGATTTCGACGCCGAGCCAGCCGCGCGTCACCGCGCCGCTGTCCTTGAGCTGCTGCACCACGTTCTGCACCACGTCGCTGGCGATGGCGAAGCCGATGCCGACGCTGCCGCCCGAAGGCGAGAAGATCGCGGTGTTGACGCCGACGACTTCGCCTTCGGTGTTGAAGGTCGGGCCGCCCGAATTGCCGTGGTTGACCGGCGCGTCGATCTGCAAAAAGTCGTCATACGGCCCCGAGCCGATGTCGCGGCCGCGCGCCGAGACGATGCCCGCGGTCACCGTGCCGCCGAGGCCGAACGGGTTGCCCACCGCGATCACCCAGTCGCCGACGCGCGGCGATTGGGCGGCGAAATTGACGAAGGGATAGGTCCCCGCGTCGTTCGCCTTCAGCAACGCGATGTCGGTTTTCGGATCGGCGCCGATCACCTTGGCGGAAAGAGTCTTGCCGTCCGCAGTGGTGACCGTCACTTCGGTCGCGTGGTCGACGACGTGGTTGTTGGTGACGATATAGCCGTCGGCGGAGATGAAGAAGCCGGAGCCCTGCGCCATCGACAAGTGGCGCTGGCGGCGCGGCGTCGGCGTCTCGCCGTCGTTTTCGTCGGGCATGCCGAACTGCCGGAAGAAGCGGTCGAACGGGGTGCCCGGCGGGAAATGCGGCATGCCCTGCATGTCGGTCTCCGCGTCCTCGCCCTCGGCGACCTTGACCTTGACCGAGACGACCGAGGACTTCACCCGGTCGACCACGTCGGCGAAGGAGGCCGGACCGGCCGGGCTTTGAGTCGAGGCGGCGAGGGCGAAGCTCGGGGCGAACGCGCCGTTGTCGAGCGCGACCGCGCCGAGCGCGGCGAGCGCCACCGCGCCGAGCAGCGCGGCGCGCAGCGGGCGTCGATGGGGTTGGGGAAACGGGGAAAGAGGCATGGATCGGCTCCATTTGCGAATCGTTGCGCCGGCCCATTGCGCGGCGACATGGCCGGCACCATGGGGCAACGCGCCTAACGGCGCGATGGCCCCGGCATGAACGTTTGGCAATCTCGGATTGGCGCGCGAAGGCGCAAGATGGGTTTCGAGGGCGTCGGCGCGAGGGGCCTTGTTCCGCGCGGCGGACCCCCTCGCCCGTTCACGGGCTACCGGATTCACGCTTCGAAATTCGACGCCTTCCGGGTCCGCTGCGCCTGATTCGTGCTCGGCGTCAATGTCACGCCCGCTTCGCCCGGCCGAATGCTTCGCATTCGCCTTGGGTTGCTCCCCCCGGGTCAAGTCCGGGGGTCGCAAACATTGACCCCTCCGCGCGGCTCAGGCTCTTCGTTTTCATGATCTTTGTCGAGCAAAGCCGGCCCTTGAGGGCCGGCCTGCTCGACAAAGATCATGAAAACAAAACCGCCGCATCGGCGCGTCGCAGTCACCGCGGAGCGGGCGTAGCGCAGCGCAGCAGCCGCGCAGCGGCGGCCGAACGCTACGCGTTCGCCTGGACTTGACGGCGACGCGCCGATGGGGCCGCCGGCCAACGATGTGTGACTGGGATAGCGTTCCCGAGAGCGGGGTTGGGCCGAAAGTTCGCCGACCGCCGCCGCCCTAACCGATCCGCATCGTCGCGCCGCGGGCGAGGCGCGGCGCCAGCTTGCGCATGTCGGCGGCGACGATCGCGACGCAGCCCGCCGTCGGCGTCAGGCCGGGTCGCGCGAGGTGGAAGAAGATCGCGCTGCCGCGGCCCTTGCAGCGGCGGGTGAAATTATGGTCGAGCACGAAGGTCAGATCGTAGAGCGCGTCCTCGCGCCACATCCGGTCGGCGCCGGCGGCGGGTAGGCGGACGGGGCGGTTGTAGCGGGCGCTGGCCGGGTCCTCGCACCAGCCGGAATCGCGCCAGAGCGGCTTGAGCGGAACGCCGCCCGCCGCAGGGCGCGCGCGGCCGGGGCGGAAATAGGCCCACAGCAGGCGAAATCGCCCCGCCGGCGTGCCGCCGTCGCCCTCGCGCTTGTCGCGCACGATCCCCGCCGGGCCGAGCGCGCAAGCGACGCGGAACGGACCCGCGATCAGCCAGCCCCGCGCGCGATTCCCGGGGCGGGGCAGGACGCGGAGGATTTCGACGCGAGCGGGCATGAGAAGGCGCAAGCGAATGCGGAGCGGAAAGGGAATTGCAGCGGAAATTCACAGCCACGCCGCCGAAGCGCGGTCAAGCGGATACATGGCGCGTCGCGACGATGCGCAGCCGCCGCGCCGCGCCGACCACCGAGGGCGCCAGATCGTTTCCGGTGTTGGCTGCTACTACTGTCACCAATCGTGAGAAGTTGGAAAGCAAAAGGACAGTCTCCGCGTGGCAATAGCGATGCATAACGCCAAATTACGCGCCACGGTTTCAGCAAGGTTTTGACACTTTTCTCGTTTGACATGGGAACGTTCCCACGTCTGCGCAGTTTATACTGCGTGAATTATACGATGGAGGATCACATGGCTGTGGATCGGAAGTTGCCGTTGTCGCTCGCTCGTCGGCTTGGATTGGGCGTCAGCGTTTGCGTTATCGCTTTCGCGCTCGCGGCGGGCGCGCCCAGCGCGGCGGGCGGCATCGGCGTCTCGGCCGGCGTCGGCGTCGGCGCCTCCGCCGGCGGGAACGGCGCAAGCGGCGGCGGCGGAGCCTCCGCTGGCGCGACCGGCGGCGGCGTTGGAGCCTCCGCCGGCGGCGGCGCTGGAGCTTCCGTCGGCGTGAATGGCGCGACCACCGGACTCGGCGCCGGAGCTTCCGTCGGCGCGACCGGCGTGGGCGCCGGCGCCGGCGCCTCCGTCGGCGTCAACGGACCGGCCGCTCCTTCGGCGGCGGACGCGGCCGGCGGCGCTGGCGTCTCGGCCGTCGCCGACACCGGAGGACCGAAGACGCGCTTGGCGATCAAGCGCATGTGCCCCGAGATTCTCGCCAATCCCGAGGACTACGACGACTCGCTGACGCTGCTCTGCGCAAAAGCGACGCGCATGTAGGCCGGCGAAACAAACGGGCGGCGGCGCGCGTCCGCGCCGTCGCCCTCGCGCTTGTCGCGCGGAATTGCCGCCGGCCCGAGCGCGCAAGCGACGCGGAACGGCCCGGCGGTCAGCCACCCCAGCGCGCGGTTCCCCGGGCGGGGAAGGACGCGCAGGCGCGCGAGCCGCGCGCGCGCCGGGCGGGGCGCGCGGGCGCGCTTGGCGGCGGCCGGCGATCCGCGCGTCATCGATCAAACGACGCGCGGCGCGTCGTGCGCGCGGCGAACGGTCAGTTTTTCGCTGTCCCGTATGCCGATGATTTCAGCGGCGAGGATCGCTTTGAGCTGTTCGGCTTCCGGGTTGGGCTGGCCAAGGTCGCGGAAACCGGCGCCGCCGCCGTGCGCCAATTCAAAATCGTCGGTCATTTCAGCGCCTCTTTCCATCGTTTGAGTCGCACGCCGATGAGGATCATCGGAGATGTCGTCGTGAATGCCAACGATTGGCAAGACGTTTCCGGGCGTGAACGGTTCAATTCGGCGCCGGATATCGCCGCCGGAATCGCGCGTCGGCCGCTCGCGCGGACGAACGAATTGACGGAAGCGCCGGCGGCATGATAGATACCATTGGTAGATATCACATTCGAGAGGGAGCGTCATGACCGCGAACGGCGCCAAGCCCGACGAGGCGAGGCCGACCGCAAAACTCTTCATGCACGGCCGCAGCCAGGCGGTGCGCCTGCCCAAGGAATATCGCTTCGAGGGCAAGGAAGTGCGGGTCAGCCGGCAAGGCGACAAGGTGATCCTGGAACCAATGGAGAAGGCGCACTTCGACGTGAGGGCTTGGCGAGCGAGGCTCGACGCTCTCGGCGCCGCGGATTTTCTTCCCGACGGCCTGCCCGACGAACCGCCGGTCGAGGCGGACGATACGATTTCCTTCGACTAGGCCGGATCGATGTACTGCCTCGACGCCAACGTCGTCATTTTCGCCATCAACAAGCGGCGACCCGAAATCGCCGAGCGCCTCGATGTCGAACTTGCGCGGGGAACGGCGCTGATGCTGCCGGCGATGGTCTTGTGCGAGCTGCGATACGGCGTCGCCAAGAGCGACCGCCGCGCGCGCTCCGAGAGGGAACTCGCCGCCTTTCTCGCCGCCGGCTTTGAAATCCCCGCGTTCGACGCCGAAGACGCGGCCGAGGCAGGCGAAATTCGCGCCTTTCTCCAAGCCAGGGCGACGCCCATCGGCCCTTACGACGTGCTGATCGCTGCGCAGGCCCGCCGTCGCGGCGCCGCCCTGGTCACGCTCAACCGAAGCGAGTTCGAGCGAGTGCCCGGGCTGATCGTCACGGATTGGGCGGCATGAGCGACTCGGGGGCGCCCACCCGGCCGTCCCTTCTCATGAGGCCGCCCCCATGAAAGCGGGCATCCGGACTCCCGCCGCTCGCGTCCGTCCTCGGCGCCCGCTCACCCGTTGATCAGCACCGCCGCCGCAGCGACGATCAGCGCCATGCCGAGCCATTCGCGTAAGCTCGGCGCCTCGCGGAAGAGGCGCAGCGAGGCGACTTGCGCGAACGGCACTTCGATCAGCGCCAGCGTGCGCACCCGCGCCGCGTCGGTCAAGGCGAAGGCGAGAAACCAGAACTGCGAGGCCAGCGCCCCCATGAAGCCGGCGAACAGCGAGGCGCGCCACAGCGCGAAGATCGCGGCGAGGCCGGCGCGGTCGAACGCCGCCATATAGGCCAGCAGAACGGCGGTCTGGATGGCGAGGCCGACGACCGGGATCGTCGAGGCGGCGATCGCGATCGACGGCGTCGCGACGGTGGTGACGCCCGCGCGAAAGGCGATCGCGGCGACGGCGAACATGGCGGCCGAGGCCAGCCCCATCGCGGCGGGCCGCCAGGACGGCGACGGCTCGTCCGCGCCGCGCGCCGACATCAGAAAGACGCCCGCGGTCGCCAGCGCGATCGCGCCGACCAGCTTGGCCGTCGGCGTCTCGCCGAGGAAGATGAGCGCGAACAGCGCGACCTGCGCCGCTTCGGTCTTGGTGAAGGCGACGACGACGACGAAACTGCGCTGGCGCATCGCCGCCAGCATCAGCGCCGTCGCGGCGATCTGAGCCAGGGCGCCGAGCAGGGTCCAGGCGAGCGTCGAGGGCGAAAGCGCCGGCAGGGCGATCCCGGTCGAGACGCGGACCCCGGCGAGGAAGACAACCGCGAACGGCAGGCCGAAAAGAAAGCGCACCTGCGCCGCCCCGACCGCGCCGAGCGCGCCGATCAGTTCGCGCTGCATCGCGTTGCGCAGCGTCTGCGCCGCGGAAGCGATGAGCGTGAATACGGCCCAGAGCCCGCTTGCGTACATTCCCCCTCCCCGCTACCACCCGAACGCCGCGTCGCGTCCCTTCTCCCCGCTGTGCGCCCGCCAAACGCTTCGCGTTTGCGGCGGAGAAGCTTAGGATCGGGGGCCGGGTGATGAGCCGCACTGTCGCGGCTAATCCCCCAGCCCCTCACCCCGGCCCTCTCCCCGCAGAGCGGGGAGAGGGGACGCGGCCGAAGCCGAGCGAATCACCCCGGACGAATCATGGCGGTCTACACCGAAGTCACCGACGAAGCGCTCGACGCGTTCCTCGCGCTCTACGACCTCGGTCGCGTCACCTCGTTCAAGGGGATCGCCGAGGGCGTCGAGAATTCAAACTTTCTCCTGCGCACCGAGGCCGGCCAGTTCATTTTGACGCTCTACGAGAGGCGGGTGCGCGAGGCCGATCTGCCGTTCTTCATCGGCCTGATGGAGCACCTCGCGGCGCGCGGCGTCACGTGCCCCGAGCCGGTTCGCGCGCGCAACGGGCAGGCGCTGGGGCGGCTCGCCGGCCGCGCCGCCGCGATCGTCACCTTTCTCGACGGCGTGTGGATTCGCCG
>Ga0326728_10008451_pt1 | contig 25598 bp, 19 predicted proteins | sample MB3enrmetagenome_FD_207602 | JGI IMG/M metagenome (GOLD analysis project Ga0326728, IMG submission 207602) | Lab enriched peat soil microbial communities from McLean, Ithaca, NY, United States - MB31MN | ecosystem: Environmental > Terrestrial > Soil > Wetlands > Peat | place: USA: New York... | reverse complement strand
AGCGTTTTGCGGAATCCCATGGCCACCTCGCGCGCGGTTCGTGTGGACTGAGCAATATCGGTGGGGGTGATTATACCGAAAATGGGCAAGCGTGACGTGAACGCGTTACGTAGCGCCAGAGGCATAGGCCCCAAGTATCGCGCGTCGGTGGCCAGGGCGGGGCAGGCCGACTGTCTACGCGGCGGAGATTTCTTCCATCAATGTGCGGCCATCGGCAGGCCGGTTGTTCGGGTCCTTTTGGATCATTCGCATCACCAGGCTGGCGACGCTGGGCGGGATGTTCAATTCCGGGCGGACCTGATCAACGGGGAGGGGCGTTTCCTGGACCTGCCGCAAGGCGATTTCAATCCCTGTACCTTCGAAGGGCCGGCGTCCGGTGAGCAATTCGTAGAACACGATTCCCAGGGAATATATATCCGATGCCGGCACGTAGGGCTGGCCGGAGATTTTTTCCGGCGGCATGTAATGGAGCGGGGCAAGCAATCCGGAAGGCAAGTCGGAGTCGGAAAGTTCGGGCAGCGCATCTTTCACGCGGTCCAGGCTGAAATCGAGGAGCTTCGATTGCTCGGCTTTGGCGGTGCCCGTCAGCAGGATATGTTCCGGTTTGATCTCGCCGTGCATCATCCCCAATTGCTGGCCCGCATCCAGGGCGAAGGCGACTTCCCAAATAATGCGCGAGGCGCGGGCAACTCCCAGGCAATTTTCCTGCTCGAGGATTTGCCGCAGGTTGGGGCCGCGCACGTATTCATTGACGAGAAAGAGCACGCCATCTTCCGCCTGGCCGAGGTCGAAGGTGCGGACCACGTGGGGGTGCTGGAAGCGCTGCATGCGCTGGAAATATTCGGAAAGCTCATTGATGAGGTCGGCGGTGGGAATATTCCAGGGCGTCACCAGCTTCAGGGCGCAGACACCGGCGCCGGAGGAATCCAGAGCGGTGTAGATGGGCCCCATGCGAACGTCCGCGACCTTGTCGAGGATCTTATAGCGCTTGGCAATCAGGCTCCCCTTCTTCCAACCCTCGAAGAAGGCGGGGACAGTGGTGGACTCGCCGGTGCGTTTTTCTTTCGGGGCCCGTCCCCCCGCGGGCGACAGCGCACCGAGCCCCGGGATTTCTTTTTCCACGGCTTCAATCGCCTTGATGACGGCGGCGCCGTTGGCGGGGCGGCGGCGGGGTTCCTTCTCCAGCATGGACATCACCAGGTCGGCGATGCCGGCGGGAATGCGCAGGTCGGGAGCCTGCTCCTGGATCGGCCGGGGCGCCTCACCCACGTGCGCCAGAAACCACTCCGCCTGCGATTCGGCGTGGAAGGGCAAATCGCCGGTGAGCATTTCGTAGAAAACCATGCCTAGGGAATAGAGGTCGGAGCGGCCGTCCAGGTCCTTCTGCTTGACCTGCTCGGGCGACATATACTCGGGCGTGCCGATGGCGAAAACGGTGCCCGTGGCGGTGAGGGCCATGGCGCCGGCCTCATCCTTCAGCCGCCCCTCGCGGAGCTTGGTAATGCCGAAGTCCAGGACTTTGACCAGGTCCCCCTGCTCATCCTTCATTAAGGCAATATTCTCGGGCTTGATATCTCTATGGATGATACCCAGCTTATGGGCAGCGGCGAGCGCCGAGGCGGTTTGCTTGACGATCGAGCAGGCGCGGGCGACGGGCATGGGGCCTTCGCGACGGATAACGTCACGGAGCATGCGCCCGTCAATGAATTCCATCACGATGCAATGGCGGCCGTCTTCGGTCTCATCCACGTCGTCGACGCGCACGGCGTTGGGATGTTGCAGGCGGCGGGCCACAAAGGCCTCGCGCAGGAAGCGCCGCACGAATTCCTCGCGCTGGGTCAGCGAAGGGTCCATCACCTTCAGCGCGCGCACCTCGTTGAACAGCAGGTGGAGCGCCTTGTAGACGTGCCCCATGCCCCCGCGTCCCACCTTGGCGAGGATGCGGTACTTGTTGCGGATGGTGGTGCCCACCGCATACACGGCGGGGTCGTCCAACTCTGCGCCATCGAGGGGGCAGAAGGCGAACTCATCGGGGTAAGGCGTTTGGCAGGATGAGCACCGTTTCATGACAGGAGCCCTACGAACCAGCCAGAGTATAACACCGGAAAGGGGATAGCAATCAATTGTGTAATTGCCACGGAAGGACAGGGAAGCGTTGGGGCGAGGCTAAGGGACGGAGAAAGGGCGCGGCCCCGCCGGCGCGGCAAGGTTCACATCCGGAGGGCGCCGGGTGCGGAGAGGCCTGAAGACGAGTCGCAGGGTGGGAGCCCCGCCTTCCGGATTTTGATGCCGGGGCCCGACGCTTGGCGGGGTTTCCGGAGGAAAACGGGTTCCGCCCAGTGCTTCCCGTGGTGCCGGAAGGCGAAGCAAATTTGAACTCGAGGGCAGAATGGCAGGGGATTTCCAACCACGCGTCGAATTGCGGCGCGGGTTTGGGCAACACGGCAGAGCACCTTCCGGGTGCGTGGGCCGGGCGTGCGCGTCGGTTGATGGCCTGTGCAACAGAACGCGGCAACTCCCCATGATTGCTGCCCCCGAGTATTGGACCCTACTGTCGCCTTAAACACGGTGCCGATGGAAAAGTTGCGCCAGCCTTCGCGGTTATTAAGTTGGAGGTGCAGAGTCAGGAGGGAAGCGCCCGAGGAGAAGGGAAAAGAGGAGCCCCGAAGCGCCGGGCTTATGACGAACCGGAGGGCTCACCACCGAATGGTACTGGACACCCGCCGCCAAGCTTGGCAGAATGAAGGGAGCGTTCAAATCGGGGCGTGGCGCAGCCTGGTAGCGCGCTTGCCTTGGGCGCAAGAGGTCCGCGGTTCGAATCCGCGCGCCCCGACCAGCGTTCCCCGCGGGTTCGCTTCAGTACTCGGTCTTCACGCCCAAAATACGAAAGTCGCTCAAGGAGCTTTTGATCACATAGAGGATGTCATTGTTGCTTTGCATGTCCGGGGGCTTCATGAAAAAGCCGGGCTCGATCAGATACCCGAAAGAATTTTCGACCACGCCCTCGAGACACTCACGGTCATAGAACTGGATGCGCACCCACAGCCCCCCGATGGGAGGATTTTTCGCGAAGAACTTGACCTCCTGGTAATCTTTGCGCCCGTCAAAAGTCTTAACGAAGAACACGGCTTTGAGAGAATCCAGGGGCACGGAAATGCTCTGGTGCGACTCCGCCGAACACAACGCAATCTGGGGGTCAGCCAGGGACGGACGCTCGCGAAGGAATTCTTCCAAGCTCCCCGGGGCGGGGCGCGGCAAATAGCCCTTGAGGAGTTTCCCATCGCGCTGCCGTGCAACGACCTTTAGCATAGGCTTCTCAACTGCACCTTTCGTGAAAACATTCCAGGGGGAGGGAGGATTCAAGCCAGGGGACGAGCAAATCGCACCGCACAAAGATAATACGTATCCTTGTCCAAGGTCCTTACCACTCGTCCTGACAGGGCGGGCTTGGGCTGAACGGGGAGATAAAAGGCTGGAACGGGAGCGTTCGGCATCTCGAGATAAAGCCAGCAGGCACGAGCGAGTGTTCGGCGCGTCGCAACGAGGGCGCCGCCCGCGCTGATGTCCAGAGCGAGCGTAAAGTCGAAGAACTTCTTTCCCTCCTTGTCGACGCCTCGTAAGAAAAGAGGAATCTCCAAAGGGAGCCGTTGGTAACGACGCCTTTCTGCGCCCATAGATACACGTCCCCTTGCACCGTGCTGCACGTTATGAATCCGGGGAGAGCAAGTCGGTGGCCAAATGACCAGATGTCCGATATTTCTGGCACTCTGATAATCTATAGAAATATCAATAGGTTGCGCAGGCCACTGGAGAACCTGCTTCGCCGGGAGAGGGTGACATAATGACCAATGATGCAATTATTTTCTCTAGAGTGGATGAATTTTGCGTTCTTTTTCCTTGACGAGGGCAGTCGGCGGGGGGTAGGATTCCTTGTATCTTCAGTCCACCTGCCGGACCACTGATGATCCGTGCTCTTTGCACCATGCGAGGAGTACATAGGGTGTTGCTATGGCGGAATTATCGGAAGCGGGGACCGTCCCCTCCTTCCCCGAAGGGATGTCTACGAAGCCTGCAAAGCGGGCCAAGGGCTTCGTTGCGGCCCGCGGCGAGCAACCGCCCAGCGCTTCCCCGGCGCCGCGAGCCGATGATACTGCCACCCCTCTCCCTTCTCTTTACCAGGATTTATTGGAGGCGCAAGGACACCTGGAGGAGGAACTCCACCGGCGGGCGCTGGCCCTGGCGACCCTCGCCCACGAGATCAAGAACCCGCTGGCCATAGTTTCCGGCTACGTTGAGATGTTGCTGACCCGCAAGGTGGGCCCGCTCACGGATCGCCAGCGGAAGATCCTGGAGGAAACCCAGGTCAATTGCGCGCGCCTGCAGAAATTCGCCGAGGAATTTCTGGCCTACAGTTCTCTGGCTATGGGGAACGCCCCGCTCACGCTCCGGCTGGACTCCGGGGACCTGAACGCCTGCATCTCCGAGGCCTGCGGGTACTGGATCGACAAGTTTTCTGCGAAGGGAGTAGCGCTGTATTTCCAGGGCAACGCGGAGATTCCGCTTTTCCCCTTCGATTACGACAAGATCCAGCAGGTGGTTTCGAACCTTCTGGAGAACGCCATGAAGTTTACTCCCGCGGGGGGCTCCGTGTGGATGACGGCGGAGCCGCACGCGTGGGAACGGCGCGCCCGCATGAGCGCTCCCCGCGCGGTGGAACGGCGCCGCGGAGGTTCGGCGGGAGCCAGCGCCGTGCGGGTGATGGTGGCCGACACCGGGAAGGGAATCGCCCCGGAATTTTACCAGGAAGTTTTTGAAGACTTCTTCCGCGTCCCCGGAGATGAGCTTCATACGCCCGGCGCGGGCTTGGGATTGGCCATTGCACGGCGCCTCATTCAACTGCACGAAGGGAAAATCTGGGTGGAAAGCGAAGTGGGTGTGGGGAGCAGGTTCTGTTTCCTGCTGCCGCTTCGGCAGAACTGAGCCCGGGCGTGGCCGGCCCGTTTGGTTCACAACCGTTTAACCGCAAGTCGAATTCATATCGGCATTAGGGAAGGATCCAGTGGCTAGCGTCCCGAATATTCTGGTGGTTGATGACGAACCCCACATGGTCAACTTTCTGCGCACCCTGCTGGAAGTTGAATCCTACGAGGTGGAGACCGCTTCCAATGGTCTGGAGGCGGTGCGGCGTGTCCAAGGGGGGCCTGCCCCGGACCTGGTTTTGCTGGACGTGGCCATGCCCGGACTGGACGGCCTCGAGACGCTGGGCCGGATGAATGAAATCCGCCCGGGGCTCAAAGTGGTCATGCTCTCCTGTGTCAGCGACCCCCGCACCGTGGTGCAGGCGATCCACCTGGGGGCGCAAGACTACCTGCCCAAGCCGTTCCAGAAGGCGGACCTGGAGGCGGTGATCAAGAGGGTCCTGGGGCGCCCTGACCCCGGAAAGGAAAAAGAGAGCCCGCTGGAGATCGCGGAAGAGGTGGGAGATGACCTGTATTTTCTGGCCGCCTGCGAAGCCATGCGGAAGATCCGCAGTCAGGTGGGCATGATCGCGGGCGTGGAAGTCCCGGTGCTGATCCTGGGGGAGAGCGGCACGGGCAAGGAAATCCTCGCGCGCTTAATCCACACGCTTTCCCCGCGTGCCCGACACCCCTTCCTGAAGGTCAACTGCGCGGCCCTTCCCAACGACCTTCTGGAAAGTGAGCTCTTTGGTTACGAGGCCGGCGCATTTACCGGTGCCGTGAAGGCCAAACCGGGCAGATTCGAGCTCTGCGACAAGGGAACAATTCTCCTGGACGAGATTGGCGAGATGTCGCCGGCTTTGCAGGCCAAGCTGCTCCACGTTCTGCAGGACCACCAGTTTTCGAGACTCGGCGGCCGGTCCCAGATCAAGGTCGACGTGCGCATTCTGGCGGCCACTAACGTGGATATTCCCCAGGCCCTGGCCTCCCGGAAACTGCGCGAAGACCTGTATTACCGGCTGAACGCGTTCACCCTGACCCTGCCGGCCCTGCGCGAGCGCCGCGAGGAGGTTCCTCTGCTCCTGCGCCACTTCATGGCCCGTTTTGCCTCGCGCTATACGCGTGACCCGCTGCCTCTTACTCCGGCGCTCGTGGATGCCGCGATGGAGCACTCCTGGCCGGGTAATCTGCGCGAGTTGGAGAATTTTGTGAAGCGCTATCTGATCCTTCGAGATGAGGATCAGGTTATCCAAGAACTCCGCACTCGCCGGGGCGGAATTGCCGGCGCCTCCACGCCTTCCCCGGCCCCGTCGAAAACGTCTGACGGCGACCTGAAATCCCTCGTTCGCGGCCTCAAGGATAAGGCGGAGATTAAGGCCATCAGTGAGGCCCTGCAGCGCACGAATTGGAACCGTAAGGCTGCCTCACGGCTTTTGAACATCAGCTACAAGGCTTTGCTCTACAAGATTCGCGAGTACGGGCTCGAGGAAGGTCACGGCACCATTAGCGAGGGCGCAGTTTAGGATTTGCCCGCCGCCTAGGCAAGACCTTATCCAAGTCATGAACCGGCATCAAAGAGGGAAACTTACTTCAGCCAGTGTGCAAACTTTTTCTCTTTCTGAGCTTCTTTGCCGTCGCTGGGGTGACGATATTTCTCCTACCGTGACCCAAAGAGTTGTGTAGATAATTGAAATTCCAATGACTTATCACTATATCAAGTCGTTTAACGAAAATCAGGTGCAAAGTTAAGAATTTGCAAACTTTTGGTCTTTCGTGTGCACTTAGTTGTCATGACTTTTTTACAAATCATGAAATTAGGAAGGGTTGATGGGTGAAAGTGCAGGCCACCAAGTAGCCAAGGAAGCCTCGATATTGAACACCAAGCTGGCGGCGGTGGGCGAACCCAACCTTCCCCCAGACTCTGTGGTTTTCGGGCGCTCTCGCGCCATGGAGGTGGTGCGCCTCAAAATCCGGAAGGTGGCGGGGACGAACGTGCCGGTTCTCATCCAAGGGGAGAGTGGGACAGGCAAGGAAGTTCTCGCCCGGCTGTTGCATTTTCAGGCTCCATGGAGCGACGGTCCCTTTGTGAAAGTGTGTTGTCCTGCCATTCCCAGCACACTGCTTGAAAGCGAGCTTTTCGGCTATGAGCGCGGGGCGTTTACCGGCGCTTATGGCACCAAACCCGGCCGCGTTGAGCTGGCCAATCGCGGCACGCTGTTTCTGGACGAGATCAGCGAGCTGGACATGGGGCTTCAGGCGAAGCTCTTACAGCTCCTCCAGGACGGCCAATTCTCGAGGATTGGAGCCCAGGAGGACAAAAAGGTCGAGGTTCGGGTCGTTTGCGCCACCAACCGCCACCTCGACAAGGAAATCGAGGCGGGGACCTTTCGATTGGATCTTTTCTATCGCGTCAACGTCTTGGATATGCAACTGCCGCCCCTGCGCGAGCGTCGTGATGACATTCCGGATTTGGTGGATTACTTCCTGCAGAGCCATGGCGCCATGTTCAAGTGCAACCCTCGTCCCGTCTCATCCGGACTGATGGAGGCGTTGCAGGAGTACGATTGGCCGGGAAACATCCGCCAGCTTGAGAACCTCGTGAAGCGTTACGTAATCCTGGGAAGCGAGGAAGAAGTGACGCGGGATCTTATCGCCACTCGACCTACAGCCAGCTTCGAGCCGGAGATCCCCCTGGATGGTCCCGTTTCGTTGAAGGAGATTACGCAGAAGGCTGTTACTGAGATTGAGCGAAAAGTCATCTTGCGGACCCTGCAAGCCCACCATTGGAACCGAAAACGCGCCGCCCGGGCTTTGAGCATCAGCTATAGGTCGTTGCTGTACAAAATTCGGGACGCAGGACTCTCCTCCCCGGGGTCAATCCCCGCGGAGAAAATTACTGCCTACCCGCTTGCGGACGCTTGATTTGAAGGTGGGATGAGGGCCGGAATTCGGTGGGGAACTTCCATTGTAATGCCGTTATAGCGCAACGGTTTGCATACCTGGACGGCACCTCGAATTTGAGGGTTCGCTAACCCATTGGAAGGAAAAGGACAAAATGCATGCGTGGATTGGAACGTCGCGTGCTAGGTAGAAAGATGACCATAGAGTAGTTCAAATGGAGGTGTGTGTGAAAAGAGCATCCCTGATCGCTGCACTTTGCGTGTTGTTTCTACCCATCGTCGGCTTAGGTGACAGTATTACCTTTAGTGGTCTTAGTGGGGGGCAAGTCACCATAAATGGTTATGCGTCTGGTAATGTGGTGGGTACGCCGATCAGCTATTCGATTCCGATTACTGCTGTTGTAGCAAGCAGCGGTCTCGGTCACCCGGGTACCTATACGGTGTCAGGTGACCTGACCTTTTCGGGTACTATAGATTCGGCTCTCACTGGCAGCGCTTTTGGTACTACTCAGTACGGTGTTACGCTCACGTCGTTTACTATTGCGGGCACTGTGCCTGGTGGGGCTGGGTACATTAATAGCCCCGAGAATCTCCTTACCGTTAGTGCTGGCAACCTAACGATCACCGACAGCACTACGAGTGGTTGGACCATTGGGGTGGGCGCGAGTAGCGCCTCAATATCTAGCAATTTGCAGACGCTCTTAGGGGCCATACCAACAGGCGCACTTAGCGCAGCCATGCCCGCCTACAATCCCAATGGTGACTGTTATCCAATAGGTAGCTGTACTTACCCCGTAACAGTTTATCCAAGCGGAGGCACAATTACGCTTCAGGTGGGGCTTTGGACTCCGCCTCCTCCTACGCCTCCGCCTTCTGTGCCTGAACCGGCGACCCTATCGTTGCTAGGTGCGGGTCTTATTGGGCTTCTTGGCTTGGGGCGTCGGCGCAGCTAAGCGCCTGAATGGCGTGCGCTCAGAGGGCAAGAGAGCCCAGCGCACAGGGAATTAAGGGATGCTATTCTCCCCGGCCATCGTGCAGCGGTGGCCGGGGATTTGTGTTTTCAGGCGATCTAGAGGCGGCTTTACGCCCGGCTCTACGAGTACCGTACAAGAGCGCAGGGCCGGACATTACGAGACGTAGCGCCGCCCTTGAGGGCGGCACTTCGCGTCTTCGGCAATCGTGGTTGGGAACGCTGACCTGCAACAGTATGTGCCGGGCTGAAGCCCGACGCTACAAGTTGGGGGTAGGCCACGACGGGAACCTGATTCTGTGATGCCCGCCATGCTGATTGAAATCAAAGGGCTTAATCCGTCCAAACAATAACTTAGGACGGCTAATGTGGCTGGCTTTACGCCGCCATTTGGCGAGGTGAACTCGCCCCTACATCATCAAAAAGAGACTTTCATGAAGGGCGGAGCTTCGTAGACTGTCTTACCCTTTGTCGATGTCTGCCAATAGCTTGCGAATTTCTTCGCCCTTCACGTACTTGGGGTCTAATTTAAGAGCTTGCCGGAACATGTTGGCGGCTACTGCGGTATTCCCCGTTCGCAGATAAAGGACTCCGAGGTGGTAGTAGATGTCGGGATTGTTCGGCGCCTGCACCAAGGCTTTCTTCAAGAGATCGAAGGCGGACCCGTAGGTACCTTTTTGAACATAAGCCCAGGCTAGGGTATCGGCGGTGGTGGGGGATTCCGGCAAGCTGTTACGCGCGGTCTCTGCCAGCGAGAGGGCTACGTCCACATTACCGCCATGCTCCAGAAGCAGGTACGCCAGGTTGTTGGCCCCTAAGCCGTACGCAGAATCAATCTCCAGGGCCTTCTGATAAGTTTCCTCGGCCTTCTGCCAGTTTCCGGATTTATCTTGCAAGACCCCCAAAATCGCATAGGCACGCAAATCGCGGGGTCTTTCCTGGACCGCGCGCTGGGCGCTTACCAGTGCTTGGGGAAGTGAACCGCCGGCGGCTTGCGCATCGGCAAGCATCAGGAGGGCCGTAACGTTGTTGCTATCAAGTTCCACCGCCTTTTCCAGAGCGGTTTGCGCCTGCGCGAAATCCCGAAGGCCGTAGAAAGCCTGTCCGAGCATCTGATAATAGACGCTGACGTTCGGCGCCCGCGTGATCTGCTCCTCGATGCGGCTGACGAGGTCTTTGCCCGGCTTTTTCTCCATTACATAGGTCTGCAACAAGCTGCCCATGGCCTCGGTGAATGCGGGGTTCATGCCGAGGGCCTGATTATAAAGGGCCTCCGCCTCCGGGTACTTTCTCTGGACTGCCCGGAGCTCGCCTAGGCGCGAATAAGCAAGTGGATCGTGCGGCGCCAGCTCGATGGCCTTTTTCAGGTCCGCTTCCGCTCCGACCAGGTCTTTCCGGCGCGCTTCCACAACCGCGCGGATGTTGTAGCCCTTGGGGGAATTGGGCCGAGCGGTAATCAGCGCCTCGGCGCTTCTCTCCGCTTGGGGCAAGTCGTTATGTTGCAGCCCCAGTTGGGCAAGGGCCTCCTGTGCCGGCGCCAGGCTGGGTTGCAGCTTGATGGCATGCTCCCACTCTTCCTGTGCCTGGTCAGCATAGCCTGCTTTCGCAAAGGCGACGCCCAGGTTGTAATGCCCCGCCGCATTGCCCGGTTCGGTTTTAAGAGCGGATTGAAACAAGGGGATGGCATCGATCGCCCGACCCTGTTTCACCCAGATTTGGCCTCTCGCCACCAGGGCCGTGGTGGAGTGGGGATTCTCCTTCAATATCTTGTCGTTGAGCATGGTCGCTTCGCCCAGACGATTGCTCTCAATGAGCAAATCGATGTAGCTCATGCTGACCTGACGATCCTTGGGGTGGTCGTGGTAAAGGGAGGCGTATTCTTCGAGAGCCATATCCATCTTGCCCGATTGAACGTAATACTCGCCCAGCATTCGGTAGCCTTCGGAATTGTCAGGCAAAGCCAGTTTCGCCTGCTTTAACACTTGGATAGCATCATTCTGCTTTCCTCCCGCCAGGTAGGCACCCGCCATGGCTGCGTAAGGGGAAGGGTTTTTGGGCTCCAGCTCGATCGCCCGCCCGAACTGCTGCTCCGCTTCCTGGAACTGGCGTTGCCGGGCATAGTAGGCTCCCAAGGCCATGACCGGGGTTGACGATTTCGGGTTGAGGGTTATGGCCTTCTTATAGCTGTCTTCTGCCGCCGCGGGCTGCCTCGCGTTCATCTCCAGCCGGGCCAGGTTGATGTAAGAACTGGACTGGTTGGGGGCCAGCCGAATGGCCGCTTGCATTTCGTCTACGGCGCCTTGGGGATTGCCCTGCGCGGCAATCGCGTTGGCCAGAAGCGTGTGCGCATCCACGTTCTGCGGCTGCGTCGCCAGGACGAATCTTGCCTTGTCTTCTGCCTTGGGGAATTGCCGGGAGGCGAGCAGGAGGTTTCCCAAATCGACTTCGGCTTTCCAATTCTGGGGATCCAGATCAACCGTGCGGTTTAGTTCCGCGAAAGCCGCCCCCCACATGGTTAGCTTCATGTAGCACTGCGCCAATTGGTAGTGAGCGTCCGCATACATCGGGTCTATCTTGGTGGCGTTTTGGAGCTGGATTGCCGCCTCTCGATACTTTTCCTTTTGGTAGTAACTCATCGCGCTCTTGTAATACTTCTGTTTCCTGACGTTGGGATTCCGCAAATAGCGATATGCAAAGAAGCCCCCGGTCAGGGTAACTGCCAGAGCCAAAAGCGCAGAAAATACAATTGTTTTATTTTTTAGGACAAGTTTCCACATAAAGAACCGATGGTCTCCCGAGATGCTATCTTAATCTTCTTCGGCGAGGTCTGCCAATAGCTTGCGAATGTCCGGGGCCTTGGCGTAACCGGGGTCCAATTTGAGAACCTGACGGAGCTCGGCGGTCCCCGCCGCGCGGTTCTTCATTCGCGCATAAGCCACGCCCAAGTGGTAGTGGTAAGTGGGATTGTCCGGCATCTGCGTGAGGGCTTTCTTCAGGAGATCGATCGCCGACCTGTAGACGCCTTTCTGAACATAGGCCCAGGCCAGCGTATCGGCTGTGCCCGGGGAATCCGGTAGGCTGCCGCGCGCGGTCTGTGCCAGTGTAAGAGCTACGTCCACATTACCCCCATGCTCGAGCAGCAGGAACGCCAGGTTGTTGGCCCCTAACCCGTATGCGGGATCAATCTGCATAGCCTTCTGATAAGCTTCCTCGGCTTTCTGCCAGTCGCCTGATTTCTCCTCCAGAACCCCCAGCATCGTGTAGGCTCGCAAGTCGCGAGGATTTTGCTGCGCCGCACGCTCGGCGCTGGCCAGGGCCTGGGGGAGTGAACCGCGGGCGGCTTGCACATCGGCCAGCAGCATGAATGCATTCACGTTGTTGCGATCGAGTCCGACCGCCCTCTCCAAAGCGGCTTGCGCATGCTCGAAATCCCGAAGGCCGTAGAAAGCCTGTCCAAGCATCAGATAATAAATGCTATTATTCGGCGCCCGCGTGATCTGGTCCTGGATTCGGGTGATCAGAACGTTGACTGGCTTTTTTCCCAGGGCATAGGTCTGCATCAAGCCGCTCAGAGCTTCTGTGAACGCGGGGTCAATGCCCAGGGCCTGCTCAAAAAGCCCCTCCGCCTCTTGAAATTTCCCCTGACCTGCCCGGATCTCGCCCAGACGAGAATAAGCCACCGGGTCATGCGGCGCCAGTTCCATGGCCTTTCTTAGGTCCGCTTCCGCTCCCGCCAGGTTTCGCCGGCGTGCTTCCACCACCGCCCGCAGGTTATAACCACCGGGGGAAGTCGGCTGAGAGGAAATCAGCGCCTCCGCGCTTTTTTCCGCCTGGTCAAAGTCGTTTTGCTGCAATCCCAAATGGGCGAGAGCCTCTTGCGCCGGCGCCAAGTTGGGTTGTAGCTTTACGGCTTGCTCCCATTCGGTATGTGCCTGCTCAAGATAACCCACCTTCGCATAAACAAGGCCCAAGTTGTAATGCCCCAGCGCATTGTTCGGATCGGTCTTGAGAGCAGCTTGAAACAAGGGGATGGCATCGTTCGCCCGACCCTGGCGATCCAGGATCTCACCTTTGGCCACATGGGCACCGGCGTCGGCGGGATTTTCCTTCAAGATGCTGTCGTTCAGCTTGGTTGCTTCGTCCAGACGATTGCGGTCAATGAGCAACTGGACGTAGTTTGATCTGACTCCGACATCCTTGGGGTGGTCATGATAAAGAGCAGCGAATTCCGCGAGGGCCTTGTCCATCTCGCCTATCTCAATGTAAAAATCACCAAGCATCCGGTATCCGCTGGGATTATTGCCAAAGGCCAGCTTCGCCAGCTTCATAACTTCAATTGCGTCATTCTCCCTGCCATCCGCCAGGTAAACACGCGCCAGGTTTATTCGCGGGGTGGTGTTCCCAGGATCCAGTACGGTGGCAAGCTGGAATTGCTGCTCTGCTTCCGGGAGCCGGTGTTGCCCGGCGTAGAAGGTCCCCAAGGCCATGACCGGGATCGAAGATCGGGGGTCCAGGGTTATCGCCTTTTTATAGCTCTCCTCGGCCGCCGCGGTCTGCTTCGCGTTCATTTGCAATATGGCCAGGTTTATATAAGAACTGGAACGGTTGGGAGCAATCCGAATAGCCACCGCCATTTCGTCCAGGGCGCCCTGAGCATCTCCCAACGCCCCAATGGCATTGGCCAGGAGCGTGTGCGCATCCACGTTTTGGGGCTCCGCCGCCAAGACGAGTCTTGCCTTGTCTTCTGCCTGCTGGGCATGTTGAGAGGCGTATAGTATGTTCCCCAAATCGAGTTGCGCCTTCCAATTCTTGGGAGCCAGAGTTACTGTCTGGTTCAATTCCCCCGCAGCTCCCGGCAAAAACCCGACTCTTATGAAGCACTGCGCCAACTGGTAGTGAGCGTCGGCAAAATCAGGGTCGATTTTGATCGCGTTTTGGAGCTGGATGGCGGCCTCGGGATATTTTCCCTGTTGGAAGTAAACCATAGCGCTTTTGTAGTATCTCTGCTTCCGCGCGTTGGGATTCCACCAGGAGCAGCTTGAAAGGGATCCTAAGACAAGCGTAAGTTCAAGAAACAAAACCAGTAGATATCCGAGTCTGTTCTTTGTCAAGGCAACTTTCCCCAAATTAAAGGACCGAGGGGCCCTCCTGGAGGGCCAGGTTGTGATGGCGCCAGTTATTAAGTGCACGTACACAGCCAAGTCGGAGGGTTTCTCACACTTAACAGCATGATGCCCAGCTTTCGATCCCCGGCAGAAGGCCGCCACGCGCTTTAAGTCACGGCGTCGCCAAGGGCTTGCTTTGGCAATCGCAAAACGCAGTTTTCCTCGGACGAAGAATCAATAACTTACAGGGAATAACACCACAGGAAACGAACCATGGGCGCATCCCTTGTGCGGTATGGCTCCTAGCGGATCGCATAAATCTCCACCTACGCAATCCTGGGCGAAGCCGTCCATGGGGCCCCGCAAGAGGTGCCACGTCCCAGCATGTAAGTGCCCCATCGGTGACGCTCGCACACAGTGTCCAAATTGCTCCCAAGAAAGTGAACATAGTTGCATTAGATTGCACTAAGGAGGAAAACTAATTCCACTAAGTGAACAAGTCTTGGACCTTGGAATTCAAGAACCAGCCACCCGACGTGGCACTTGCATCTACCCGATAACAAGGGCGTTAGGGGAGGCAAAAGGCGCTCACTGGAGGGTTCCCGGGACATTGGCCAGCCTCTTGCTATTCAAGACTGTGCCGAGCTTCAAATTGCTGAAAGGAACGCCTGTCACGTGGCAAGGGAACTCAGAGGTCCCGACGTAGTCGAGATGACCGGAAAGCCTTTGGTGGCCGATCCCGACGACGGGGTCTTCCTCAATCTTATCAGTCCGTCCATTCGACCCATTGAGCGAATCATCGCCGAGATAGCGCCGACTAACATACCCGTGCTCATCGTCGGAGAGAGCGGGTCCGGCAAGGAAGTGGTTGCCCAGCGGTTACATCGGCTTTCACTTCGTGGGGCTGAGCCTTTTGTAAAACTGACTTGTGCACGTCTTTCTCTCAAAGATTTGGACCAACTCCTGGGTGGAAAAAAGGCGGCCGGCATCGTCAAGCGCCTGTCAGACGCCGGGACAGTCTTCCTGGATGAGGTTAGCGACCTGGATTTGGCGTGCCAGCCAAAGTTGCTCCATGTTCTTCCCGACGGCGATGCAGGGTCTCATGATCCCTGCCTTCAGGCGCGCATTATTTCTTCTAGCGGTCGGAATATCGAGGAGGAAATCCGCAACGGACGCTTCCGGGAAGAACTTTATTACCGGCTCAATGGCGTCTGCCTTCGGCTGCCCCCCCTGAGACATCGAAAGGAAGATATCCCGGCTTTTGTCGATTTTTTCCTGCAAAAGTACGCAAGACAATTTGGGCGCCCCAAGCCGGTTTTCAGCTCGAAAGCCATGGGCCGGTTTCTTGACTACCCGTGGCCGGGAAACATCCGGCAATTGGAAAATGGGGTAAGAAACATCGTCGCCTTGGGTGATGAAAGATTGGCATTGGGGGACCTTGAGTCGATTGGCGCCGATCCCGGCTCCAACGGCGGAGCGATTCAGAAATTTTCCCTGAAGGAGGCTGCCCGGGCTGCCTCACACCAGGCAGAGAGGGAGCTGATCTTGAAGGCGTTGCAGCGAACACACTGGAACCGCAAACGGGCGGCACGCGAGCTTCAAATCAGTTACAAGGCATTGCTCTACAAAGTAAAGCAAATCGGGATGGAAGATAAGGTCGAGTCTTCGGATCCCAAAGGACAAGACCTATGAGCAAACCTCACGCCCCTGTTATTATTCTCTTATTATGCTTGGGTTCGACGGGGCTGTTCGCACAGCAAAAAAAGGCCCCCGACCGACAGACTGACGCAGGGTCGGCAGGAGCCAATCCGCAAGCGAAGGCTGAAGGGGTGGTATCTGCGACCTATGTCATTGGAGCTGACGACGTTCTTGACGTTAGTGTTTGGCAGGAACCAAATGTTTCGCGCAGTGTGCCCGTACGTCCGGATGGAAGGATCTCGTTACCACTTGTGAATGATATTCAAGCAGCGGGACTGACACCCATGCAGCTTGCCGCCTCCCTCACCGACAAGCTGAAGAAATTCCTGACCAACCCTCAGGTGACCGTAACGGTTACAGCGACTAACAGCCAGAAGGTTTTTGTGGTGGGAGAAGTGAGCAGGCCGGGGCCCATGCCATTGCTTACCAATATGACAGCCCTCCAGGCGCTTTCCACGGCAGGAGGACCAACCCAATTCGCCGATCAAAAGCACATCTATGTGATGAGGCACGAAGGGGATAAGGTTTCCAATTTCCCTCTGAATTACCGTGATCTGCTCCGCGGAGACATGCGCGGGAACATTATCCTGAAAGCGGGGGACACGATTGTTGTCCCTTAGGGGCTCGGAATGATAACCATGAGGAAGGGCTGGTCATATTTAACCACGATAGCACTTGTAGCGCTGTGGGCTACCACCTTGCGGGCACAACAAACAAGCGGGCCGGCGGTGGGGCCTTCCTTAACCGCCGCTTTTCCCGCTGCCCAAGCCGGGACAGGCCAGACCCCCGGGAGTGCCGCGAACCCGAGCGAGGGACAGCCTGCCGCACCGTCGGTCATGCCCCCTCTGAGCGGGGCGCAGGTGCTGGCCCCCACCTTTGGGTCGATGTCTGAGAGTTACTGGGTGCCGGCCCTCGCCTGCACGGAGTCCGCCAGTACCAATCCGAGCGGACTCAATCGAGGCTCCGGTATTTTCAGCACTACCACGTGTGACGCCAACCTGACCTTACAAAGGGTCGGACGGCACAGCCAACTGAACCTGGATCTCACGGGCGGAGGTTTTTATTACAACCGCCCTTACGAGACGGGAACCAATAAGCAGTACGGGACCGACGGAGAACTGGGACTGGTTGAGACGGTCAATGGGCGCCGTTGGAACTGGCTTCTGGGGGACAGTGGGTCCTACCTGCCTGCGGCCTCCCTGGGTCTAGGAGGACTTAGCGGTATATCGAGTTTTGCAGGAGGTATGGGAGGAGGGGCGCTGTCCAGCGCGCCCGCGCTGAATGGCGCACTCGCGCCAAATCAATCCATTTACGGCGGTATGAGCCGGCGGTTCAGCGACATGGCGGTGAGCGAGTTAACCTATATAGCTAGTCCACGATCCACCCTAACCGCCACAGCAATGTTCGGAACCCTGCAGTTTTTTAGCCCGGGAACCACCGATGAAAGATCCTGGACGGTAATGGGGGGCTACAACCGCACCTTCGGTCGGAACAACGAGTTCGCTTTGAATTATGAGGAAATGCATTTCAACTTCGGCCCCATTCAGCCGGGGATGATTGATCACGCGGCTTCGGTTTTCTACGGCCGCCAAATCAGCCCCAAGGTTACTGTGGAGCTTTCCGTGGCGCCTTCGGCGCGTGGATTCTCCGGACTCAGCGCCGGCTCGACGACCAATCTCTTCGTTGGAACTTACGACTCCTTGCTCTACCGTGCCCAGCGATGGGATGGAACGCTCAGGTTTGATCGGGCCCTGACCGGAGGCGCGGGTGTCCTGGCGGGAGCAGGAACGATTAGCGTGGGGGGGGGGATTGGCAGGCAATTGTCACGCCGCGTGCATGGAATGGTAAACGTGAACTATGCGCAAAATCGGTCTCTTGTGCAAAGCACTTCCGGTGCTCCTCAAGCCACCTATGATTACATACAAGCCGGGGCGAACCTAACTCATGAATTGGGGCAGCACATGAGCCTGTATCTGAACTACTCCGTGCAGCGGCAAACCTCCAATACACCCCTTTGTGAAAACGTCGCTTGCTCGACGCTATATTTTCGACAAGTCGGGGGATTCGGCATTAATTGGCATTCGCGACCCCTCAAGATCGACTGAGCAGGGAAGAGACTTTACAAGCAGGAAGGATGAGAAATCCTCATGATAGGACACAGGCAATTCGGGGCGGACGATTACATAGCCATCTGGCGGCGGAGACGATGGTGGGTGATCGGACCCGCCGTCCTTGGCGCCGTCATCGTCTTTGCCGTTTCCCTGGTGTTACCCAATCGCTACGAGTCGGACACGCTGGTACTGATCCAAAGCCAGAGGATTCCGACGAACATGGTTCAGTCCATTGTCACCGAGGATTTGAATGCGCGCGTTGCCACCTTGGAGGAGCAGGTCCTGAGCCGAACCCGTCTGGAGTCGATCATCAAGCGATATGACCTTTTTAAGGAGAACCTCGGCAAGGAGCCCATGGAGTTGATGGTTGAGGAGTTGCGGAAAGACATCGATTTGACGGCCGTGAAGCCTGTGGTTAAGTCACGCGAACAAACTCTCCCGGGGTTCTCCATCGGAGTGACTCTCTCCACTCCTCAATTGGCCCAGCAAGTCTGCGCCGAGATCACCTCCATGTTCATCGAAGAAAATCTCCGCCAAAGGGAAGCATCGGCTAAGGGCGCAACGAGTTTCTTTCAATCTCAACTCGACGATGCCAAGCGCCAACTCGATGACCAGGACGCAAAACTGGCGGAACTCAAGAAAAAGTACCTTCCCGAACTTCCCGAGGAGAGCCAAGCGAACCTCAACTTACTCGGGTCAATGAATGGCCAACTTGAGGCGGCGACGCAAGCCCTCAATCGGGCCGAACAAGACAAGACTTACACGGAGTCCTTGCTTGCGCAACAGGTGGCGGCCTGGAAGACTATGCAGGGGACAGGGGAAGGAGAGAAGGAGCAACCCCAAACGTTGGAGCAGCAGCTTGCCGCATTGCAGAATCAGCTTGTGACGCTGGAAGTCCAGGACACAGAAGAGCACCCTGATGTCATCAAGCTCAAAGCTGAGATCGAGCGGCTTAAGAAGAAAATTCACGACCAGGGAACTGTGCCCGAACCAAAAACCGAAGCCGTGGTAAAGCGCCCGGCGCTTCCCGAGCCCCCGCAGATCCAACAGTTGCGCAGCCAACTTCATGGCTATGAAGAGGCCATTCGCGGGGAGACCAAGACACAGCAACGATTGCAGCAGCAGATTGAACTCCTCCAATCGCGAATCCAAATGAGTCCGGTGGTCGAGCAACAATACACCGAAATCACCCGCGGCCATCAGATGGCACTGGATTTCTATAACGACATGCTCAAGAAAAAGAACGAATCGGAGATAGCAACCGACTTGGAGGAACGCCAGCAGGGAGAGCAATTCATTGTCATGGATCCGGCGAACCTGCCGAAGGATCCGACATTCCCGAACCGGCCCTTGTTTGCCCTGGGGGGCTTGGGTGGGGGCTTGGCCTTGGGCTTCGGTCTTGCGTGGCTCTTCGAGGCGCAGGACAAGACCCTTCGGAACGTGAAAGACATCGAAGCCTGTTTGGGATTGCCGACGCTTGCCATGGTTCCTTCACTCACGACGGCGGCGAGGCTGAGGCGGTTCCGAGCCGGCGAGGCAGGGAAACTCGGGGTGGCGGAAGGGCGCCGCGCAGGGGTTTAAGGACTTCAGGTATGTACAAGAGTTTCTTCGGGTTAAAGGAAAACCCGTTTAACGTCAATCCGGATCCACATTTCCTGTTTCAGACGCGGGAGATTCAAGAGGCCTTGGCTTGTCTGACCTATGGCATCAACCGCCGGAGGGGGTTTATTCTGCTCAGCGGCGAGGTGGGGACAGGAAAAACCACCCTTCTCAACAAGCTGCTGGAGCATTTGCGCGGGGAGCGGGTGGCGACAGCTTTTATCTTCAATCCGCGCCTCAGTGTGAATCAATTTCTTCACTTCATGCTGGCAGATTTTGGCATCGCCTGCGAAACTCGCATGAAGAGTCAGGTTTTACTCCAACTTAATCAATGGCTCTTGGAGCGATACCGGGCCGGGGAAACCGCAGTCCTGATTGTGGATGAAGCGCATAATCTTCCGCTGGAAGTTTTTGAGGAGATCCGGTTACTGACCAACCTGGAAACGTCAACGGAAAAGCTCCTCCAGATCGTGCTATCCGGTCAGCCGGAAATCGAGAAGCTGATTAACCAGCCGGCCCTCCGCCAACTCCGACAACGAATCACCCTGAGAGCCAAGATGACGCCGTTATCTCTTCAAGACACTCAGGGCTATATTTCCGAACGCCTCCGCATCGCGGGAGCCAATGGTGACGCAATTTTCAATCCGGATGCGCTAAGGATGGTTTATCGATACTCGGGCGGAATCCCGCGCGTGATCAATCTGCTTTGCGAACATGCGCTGATCACCGCCTTCGCTGAAGAGCAACGGCCTGTGCTTGCCGAAACGATCCGGGCCGTTGCGCAGGAATTTGAATTGGATAAAGCGCCAGGATTGGGTGTTCCGCCACCCACCGAGACGAAACGCCCGACGCAGGCTGTTGATTCGCTGCTGAGCCTGGGCCAACGCATGGACCGGATGAGGAAGGGTAGTTAAAAGGCCCAAGTCCGCATCTAGCGACAGGATGGTTATGAGCCGAGTTCACGATGCCCTAAAAAAAGCCGAGGAAGAGAAGGCGTTACGGGGTGACCCGGATATTGCTACGGACACGAAGGTGCCAGCCCCGCCCCTTCTTCACCCCCTGGAAAAAACGCGTGTTGCCGCGACGCAGCGGCCAATCGCGAGCACGGAGAGTCGGTCCCGGGAGGCTGAGTTGCCCCCCGAGGCACTCATTGAACTCTGCTCGCGCCGGCATTGGAACTGGGACCCGGCCTTGACTCAAAATGTCGATTCGCGGCGCCACACGATAGTATCCGAGGAATTCCGTACCTTGCGGTCGCAACTCTACCTCATGCGCAAGGTCCGGCCTTTGCATAAGCTTCTCGTTACCAGCCCCCTGCCGGGCGAGGGGAAAACATTTGTAGCCGCGAACTTGGCGCGGGTCATCGCCAAACAGGCTGACAGCCGGGTCCTGTTGATCGATAGCGACATGCGTTTGCCCTCGATGCATACCGTCTTGGGTGCTCCATCCGAGCCAGGACTGGCGGAGTACCTGGCGGGGGGCTTCGATCTCGCTTCCGTCATTCAGCGTGGTCAACCGGAAAACTTCTTCTTTATTCCCGGGGGAAGGATCGCCGGAAATCCCACGGAACTTCTCGCCAATGGCCGTTTCGAGCTTCTGATAAACCAGGCGATCGCGGTATTCGATTGGGTCATCATTGACTCCCCTCCGACTATTCCCGTGTCCGACGCCCGATTGCTTGCGGGGCTATGCGATGGCTTGTTGATGGTGATCAATGCGGGTACGACGCCCTTCGACTTGGCGCAAAGAGCCTGCCGGGAGTTTTCGAAGAACCAACTCCTGGGAGTCGTCCTCAACCGCGTAGAACCGGAACAGAACTACGGTTCCTACTATTATTACGGCAAGGAGGATCACCACCCAGGGAATGGCAAGGGCGTAAAGATATGAATGCTAGGGACACATCTATATGCAAATTTTTGCATGCTTGGCTGGCTCCCCGAGCAGCAGCCATTTTAAGCGTCCCTTTCACCCTTTCCGCGGGATTAACAGTATTATTTTTCAATACGTTACAATTCAGTGAAAAAATGGCTGTCGGCTCGGGTTTGGCCCATCGCTTGCAACACTTGCCTGCATACGGTTATGGGTATCAATCTAGCGTGTACGGATCTTCGGGGGCCGAGGGCGATTCAACCACCCAACCCAGCCGATGGCAAGCGCCTCGCGACCGGGGCTGTGCTCCCGCTTCGCGGATCGACCATGCACGTGTGCGGTGTGGGACTGGCATTTTCGGATCCGCGCAGTGGCAATATGCCACGCGTACAGGAATTGCTGGATTCGAAAGAGCGGCAACGTGGACGCGCGAGAATGTTGTCGGGTGCTCTAGCGGGGTTACCTGCTGAGTATAGTAGTCAGGGATTCTCAGTGCGCATGAGAAAGAGCATGAAAGCTTACAGAGGGAACTCATGTAAGTCACAGGGCGGAGCTACATGTCATTGAAGCTTTTCGAGGCCAGCAGCGAACAAGTAAGCCCAGGCGTCGCTTGGTATGCGTTACACACCCGGCATCAACACGAAAAGACTGTTGCCAGCCTACTGTCGGGAAAGGGACTGCAGATTTTCCTCCCGCTGTATTCGGTTGTCCATAGGTGGAAAGACAGGGACAAGGAGTTGCTTCTACCCCTATACCCCGGCTACGTTTTCTTACGAGATCGGCTCGACCGTCGGCTCCAGATTCTGACGACTCCGGGCGTTCATTCGATCGTAGGAGCAGCAGGGTGTCCGGAGGCTATTCCGGAATTCGAGATGGACGCCATCAGACGCGTTATCGAAAATTCAATGGAAGTTGAACCTAACCCGTTCCTGCGGCGTGGAGACCGGGTAAGAGTCACGCACGGCCCGCTCGAGGGAATTGAAGGAATTCTCCTGCGCAAGAAAAACGCGTTTAGGCTGGTACTCTCTGTGGAAATGCTGATGAAATCGGTTGCGGTTGAGATTGATGCTTCCATGGTTGAGCGCACCAGTGGTGGGAATTGGAGACCGATCGACCGCGGGTGTGATAGACCGCTTTACTCCGCTTGCTGAGATTACGAGAGGCTAAGGTATGAGTTTGGGGAGCAGCCCGTTGATCACCCTGGCGTTAAACGACAAGCCACAAACGCGTCGGCACGCTACTCATCAGACGCAACTTCCCGTCCCTTCGAACACCCGGCATTACGGAACGGTTCCGGAAGAGTCCTTCCGGAGGACCCTTTCCCTTGAGCAGAAGAGGACGGAGCGTTCGCGGAAGCCTTTCCTCCTTATGCTCTTGGAGGCGGAGAAACTTTTCCAGACCGGCCGGCGGCAAAGAGCACTTCAGAACATTCTCTCATCCCTCTCGAGTTCAGTCAGGGAGACAGACATCACCGGTTGGTTTAAGGAAGATTCCACAGTGGGAGTCATCTTCACTGAGGTCGGCGCCCCCGACGCTGCAGCCTTTCCGGATGCTATTTTGGAAAGGGTCCTGACAGCGCTGCGCCGAAACCTGAGTTCAGAAGAAGTCGATTCTATCGACATCACCCTCCACATTTTCCCCGATGAGTGGAATCAAAAGAAGCCTGGACCTCCAGCGAGGTTGGACCTGTATCCAGAATTGCGGGAGCAAAAGGCCTTACGCCGGGTTGGTCTGACTCTAAAAAGAGCCCTCGACATTGCGGGTAGTCTGATCGGGCTTATGCTCCTATCGCCGTTGTTTGCAGTGGTCGCGGCTCTCATCAAACTCACTTCTCCCGGCCCGGTGTTCTTCCGGCAGAGCAGGGTGGGTCAGTATGGGGAGGAATTCACGTTTCTTAAGTTTCGGACGATGGATGCCCGTAACAATTCGACCGCCCACAAAGATTATGTCAGGCGGTTTATTTCTGGAAGAGCCCATAAAAAAGAAGATAAACATGAGCCATCTTCCATTTATAAGCTTGTCGACGACCCAAGAGTGACGCGTGTGGGGAAATTCCTGCGGAGGACCAGCCTGGATGAACTTCCGCAGTTGCTCAATGTCTTGGTGGGAGAGATGTCCCTGGTTGGGCCGCGCCCTCCGATCCCATACGAGTGTGATGTCTATGAATTGTGGCACTGGCGCCGCGTGCTGGAGGCCAAGCCGGGCATGACGGGGCTCTGGCAGGTAAACGGCCGAAGTAGGACGACCTTCGATGACATGGTTCGCTTGGACCTGCGGTACGCGAGATGCTGGTCCCTCTGGTTGGATATAAAAATCTTGCTGAAAACGCCTCGAGCTGTACTCTCCGGTGAAGGTGCTTACTAAGACTTGCCGTGCTCGTCTCCGTGCCATCTCCCCACATACGAACGGGATGCCCCCTCGTTCAACTTTATTTGGTCATTTAACTACGTCGTCGACCACTGAAAAAGCGTATTCTGGTGCGCTGAGTCTGTTGCCGGTCCACCCTGCGGTGTCGAGTGGAGGAATCTGTCGCACGGTCCCGAGGTGAACCATGATCCGGTTAGGTGTTATTGGCTTTGGCTACTGGGGCCCCAACATCGTTCGGAATTTCCAGGGCCTGCCTGATTGTCGCGTAGTGGCAGTTTGCGATTTGGATTCCAACGCCCTCCAACGTGCCCGGCATGCTTACCCCAGTCTAAAGCACACGAATGATCCCGCGGAACTCCTCGAGTCGGCGGAGGTAGACGCCGTTGCGGTGATCACGCCGGTATGGACACATTTTGAGCTTGCCAAGAAGGCACTCGAAAACGGCAAGCACATATTTATTGAGAAACCTTTCACCTCCACGTCTTCCCAAGCGGATGAACTGATCGAACTGGCAGAGAAGAAGCATCTGAAGATCATGGTCGATCACACGTTTCTCTTCACGGGCGCCGTCAGAAAGATTCGGCAGCTTGTCGACGAGGATGTCTTGGGTCGGCTGTATTACTATGACTCCACGCGGGTGAATCTGGGATTATTCCAACATGATATCAACGTCATTTGGGACCTCGCACCCCACGATTTGTCGATCATGGATTTTCTCATCAAACCCCGGCCCCAAGCAATATCCGCAACGGGGGCTACACACCTGAATTCCCACGAGGACATGGCCTATATCACGATTTATTTTCCCGACAACGTCATAGCGCATATCAACGTTAACTGGCTCTCTCCCGTGAAGATCCGGACTACGTTGCTGGGTGGCGAAAAGAAGATGTTGGTCTGGAACGACCTCGAAGCGGACGAAAAGCTCAAGGTTTACGACCGCGGCGTGCAGGTGACCAATGGCAGCGGGCTCTACGAATTGCTCGTGAGCTACCGATCGGGCGACATGTGGGCCCCCAAGGTGGAGCCGTCTGAGGCGTTACATCTCGAATCAGCCCACTTTGTTGACTGCATTTTGAACAACAAGACTCCCATCAATGACGGGGTGGCGGGTTTGAGAGTGGTGAGAATGCTCGAGGCGACAGATCAGTCGGTCCGGCAGCGCGGGAAACTGGTTCAGCTATGAACGATTATCAGTGCATCGCTCCGGACGTCAGACTGGGAAAGGGCGTCAAGCTCTCCAAATTCATAAACCTCTATGGTTGCGAAATTGGCGAAGACAGTAAGATTGGCGCCTTCGTAGAAATCCAGAAAAACGCCCGAATCGGACGCAACTGTAAGATCTCAAGCCACACGTTCGTCTGCGAGGGCGTCACGATTGAGGACAATGTATTTGTCGGTCACGGGGTTGTGTTCATTAACGATACTTATCCACGCGCCACAACCTCGGAGGGCAATTTGCAAACCGATGCAGACTGGAAAGTCGAGACGACCCTCGTCAAAAAAGGGGCTTCCATCGGTTCGGGATCCACGATTCTCTCCCAAGTGGTGATCGGGGAGCAAGCCCTGGTTGGAGCGGGCAGCGTCGTCACCAAAGATGTACCTGCCGGCGCGATCGTTGCCGGGAGTCCCGCGCGCGTGTTGAGAATAATTTCTTCCGAGGTGAGTAAGCCAAGATGAGCCGACCCGGCGGTATTCCATTTGTAGATCTCGTCTCTCCGCACGTCGAGCTGGAAGAGGAGCTTGTGGCAGTCGCGACCAAGGCATTGCGGAGCGCAGGCTTCATCGGCGGGCCCATGGTGGAGGAGTTGGAACAGGATTTCGCGAAATTCTGCGAAGTGCCTTACTGTATTGGAGTGAGTAGCGGGACGGACGCGCTGCGGTTCGCGCTTATGGCCGCAGGCGTGAGGCCCGGTGACACGGTCGTTACCGTTCCCAACACGTTTATCGCCACCACCGAAGCCATATCGCAAGCGGGGGCGCGCCCGGAATTCGTAGATATTGATCCTCGGACCTATAAC
>Ga0326728_10008449_pt1 | contig 25601 bp, 26 predicted proteins | sample MB3enrmetagenome_FD_207602 | JGI IMG/M metagenome (GOLD analysis project Ga0326728, IMG submission 207602) | Lab enriched peat soil microbial communities from McLean, Ithaca, NY, United States - MB31MN | ecosystem: Environmental > Terrestrial > Soil > Wetlands > Peat | place: USA: New York... | reverse complement strand
CTGCGAAGACGGCGACCGTGTCTTCATCGTGGTACTCCGAGGGCGGCGTGGGCGGGTTGTCCTTGATGAAGACGAGGAATGCGACGGCTGCAACGACCGAGCTTATGCCGTAGATCATGAGCATGCCTTTCATGGCGTAGGCCTTGAAAATGAAGGGAGTTGCTGCCAGGGCGATGATGATGCCGACGTACTGGGACAGGGCGGCCAGACCGGTGGCCGTGGCACGCTCGTCGATGGGGAACCACTTTGCGCTGACCTTGGTCATGGCGTTCATGACGAACGGCTGGGCCACGGCGAGCCCGAGCTGGGAGATGAAGATGATGGTGTAGTTCGCGGCATAGATGCCCTTGAGGAGACCGAAAATACCGGTCAGCGCGGCCCCGATACCAACGCCGATCCTGAGGCCGTAGGTGTCGATCATGTAGGAGGCGGGGATGCACAGGAAGATATACATGATCATGAAGCTCATGGATAGCAGCCCGATCTGCATGGGGGTTACCCCGTAGAACGCAGCCGCTTCTCCGGTTATAGAGGCGAAGGTGACCCAGTGGACCTGCACGATGGCATTGATCAGGGCGAAAACGAAAAGTACCACCCAACGATATCCGTACAACTTCATCTTCTCCATCCTAATTCTCCTTATCATAACATCAATCTGTTCACTGTCCGGCACATGGGGTCCTGGTCGATTTATGCAAAGATTATAACAGAAAACGGACTTTGACCCTATTTCTTTAAGAATGCTGAAACATGCTGTCCCACGGGCAAGCCCTTTGGGCTTTGCCCGTGCCAACCAGGGAACTATATTTTCTATCCCGGCCACCCGCCGTGATATCGGCTATCTGGTGGAGCTCGAGGCGGTGCATGCTATAAGGCCTGCGGAGAATCAGGGAGTCGTGCTCTCCATCAACCTCGCCTGGCCCATACAGATCACGGAGACGGAGTTCTTCAGGCGGATCAAAGAAATGCCCAAGGGAAAGGTGTACGGATTTCTCTCCAGATAACTGAGGGGGAATCGGATACGGATTCTCATTTCACTATTTATCAAATTTTTTCGAGAGTGAACCCGTCCCAATGTACACACCAGGGATTTATTTTCTTGACAAAGAATACCGATCGGTATATTTTTGTGATAAAGGTCACTTGTCATGAGAAAAGCTAACGATACGAAAAGATATATCATCGAGAAGGTCGCACCTGTTTTCAACATGCATGGGTATGCAGGCACTTCCATGTCGCAGTTGACGGGCGCCATCGGGCTCACAAAGGGTGCCCTTTACGGAAATTTTAAAAACAAGGATGAAATTGCCCTGGCTGCGCTTGAATACAATATCTCCAGGATATCGAACCAAATAGCCGATACGGTCAAGCCCATAAAAAATACCTGTGACAAATTGGTGGCATTCGCCCAATTTTACCAAGATGCATTTGATACCGTTTCGCAAAGCGGCGGATGCCCGATCCTGAACGCTGCCGTCGACTCCGACAACAGCGAACTTCCGTTGCGGGACGTGGTGATCCGGTCCCTCGAAAGCTGGATGAATTCCATAAGCACGATCATCAAGAAAGGCATAAAAAGTGGCGAGATCAAGGCGGGCGTGAATCCCGATGCGTTTGCAACATATTTTGTTTCCCTCATCGAAGGCAGCATCATGCTCTCGAAGGTCACGGGTTCGAGGATCCATCTGGAAAGAAATGTGTCTTACCTTGTAGGCAAGATCAATGATGAGCTCAGGGAGTAAATTTTTTTCACTAGAAATATACCGATTGGTATTATCGGCGCCATTGAAGACACCGAAGGGAGATTGAACATGAAGGAAAAAATAAAAAAATTCGTACTGGATCTTGGTGTGGAGGATGTGGGATTCGCAGCCGTATCCGATTATAACAGCCCCCTGTCCCCCAGTGTCGATTCGATCTTTCCCAAGGCAAAGAGTCTGGTCGTCATGGCTTACAGGGAGTTGTCCAACTGCGAGAGCGACAACCAGCGGGTCGCCATGGGTGGCAGGCTCGACTCCATGGAATTCGCCAGGTCATGCAACTACAAGGTCTCACGGTTCATTGAAAAGGAGTTCGGCACCAAGGCTATGTCCACACCATTGTCATATCCTCTGAACATGCAGCCTGAGAACAGGTTCGGGCTTGTAGCCGACTTCTCCCAGCGCCATGCAGCCATTGCCGCGGGGCTGGGAAATTTCGGGAGGCACAATCTGGTAATCCATCCGAGACTGGGTTCCCGGGTGATTTTTTCAACAATCCTGACCGAGCTGGAACTGCCACCTGACCCGAAAGTGACCGAGGACCTCTGCATCCACTGTAATGTCTGCGTGGAGAATTGCCCGGGCCACGCGCTTGATGAAGAAGGGAAGACCGATGAGTTCAAATGCATGAAACATTCACAGCCGAACGGCCTGGGAAGCAATATCAAGTTCTGGATGAAATTCATCGACAGCAGTCCTGATGAACAGAAGAAAATGATGATCAGCCCCAAGTATATGAGTCTGTACCAGTCGGCGTTCATCGGTTTTGAATATTATTGTTTCAAGTGTTACCTGTCGTGCCCTGTGGGCAACTGACAGACCTTAAGCTCCGAGAGAAAGGGAAATCCGCACGGCCGTTGTGAAAAACTTGTTCCACAACACTTTAAAGGAGGCACCCATGGCATTATCGGAACGAGAAATCTATCAGGAGTTCATTGACTGGCTTGGCAAGACATGGATCGGCCTGCCTGCGGCAGATGAACTGCTGTCCCTGATCAGAGCCAGGTATTCTCCCGAGGATGCCGCACTGCTTATCGGTATGCCCTTTTCACCAAAATCATTGGAAGAGCTGGCTCAGCTCAAGGGCCTGGACAAGGATGAGCTGGGTGCGACACTCGATGCCCTTGCCAAAAAAGGCATCGTCTATTGCCTGGACAAGGCAGGGAGCAGGTTCTACAGCCTAAACGACTCTTTCTTCACATTCTTAAGAAGCTCGTTCTGGCCTGGAAGAACAGATAAGGTCAGTGCAACCATGGCGCCACTGGTCAATCAATACTATCTCCATGGGTATTTTTATCAATACGCGCATATTCATGTGCGCGGCCTGCGTGCCCTGCCCATCGAGGAAACCATACATGAGGACGGCATGCACAAGATCCTTCCCTATGAAGATGTAGCCAGGGTGCTGGACTCTCAGGACTACTTCTGCGTCGCTGTCTGTCCCTGCCGCCACCGTAAGAACCTGGACCCGGCATCGCAGAACTGCACGTACTCCACCGAGAATTGTCTCCATTTCGGCTCCCTCGCACATTATATGGTATCCAACGACCTCGGAAGAGAGATCTCCCGCGAAGAGGCGCATGCCATCCTGCGCCGGGCGGCTGACGAAGGGCTGGTCCATGGAGTCTCAAACTGGGTCAAAGGGGTGGACACGATCTGCAACTGCTGCAAGTGCTGCTGCATGTGGTTCGAGAGCTTCCACGTCCTGAAACACACGAAGAGTATGGATGCATCGAATTATCTGATCCGGACCAACCCTGAAACCTGCAAGGCCTGCGGGCTTTGCGTAAAGCGCTGTCCCATGGAGGCGCTGCGCCTTGAAGATTCGGAACAAGCAAGGAACAAGAAAGGGAAAGCCGCAATTCCGGACACAACCTTGTGCATCGGCTGCGGCGTCTGCGTGCACAAGTGCCCGACCCACTCGTTGAAGCTCGTACACCGCGGCGTGGTCAATGACCCCCCTGCAGACCCCGGGGACCACGTGAAGAGGTTCTTTATGGACCGACAGTCCGGATAAGAACTTTCTCGTCTTGGCGCTCGTTCTCCATTCCCGGGAACCCTACGTCTGATCCTGCGCATCTAAAACGGAGTGATCATGACACCAATCTACGATTGCGTATGGATCAGTAAACTTCTTCGTCTCAACGAAGAGGCCGTCTTTAAGAGCCACTGCGTGGAAACCCTTCCGTTCCCCGCCGACATCAATGCTCGCTACAGTCATACCCGACCAGCTTATCACAAAACAAGTAGACAGGCCATTTATGAGAAATAATTAATGAAAATGGCTTAAACCAATGTAGACAACAAACGTGCTTCACTCGTCATCTAAAATTATAAAACAATCCAAAATTACAGGGAGGAGAGACACATGAAAAAACTATATCTGTTAACAATATTTCTGGCATTGGTAATTATCACCCCTATTCCTGCAATGGCAGGGGTAAGGGTGGGTGTGAACATCGGTCTTCCTCCTATTGTAATCGGAATCGGAGGAGGACCTCCGGGACCTCCGTATCTGGTGCAAATACCGGATACAGACCAAGTCTACGTGGCCCCAGATGTCAACGTCGAGCTGTTCTTCTGGAACGGCTGGTGGTGGCGTCCCTATGAAGGTCGCTGGTATCGCTCTTGTTATTACGACCGGGGCTGGGCCTATTACAACAGAGTCCCAAGGTTCTACCATCATGTGGACCCGGGCTGGAGAGGCTATTACAGGACCCATACCTGGCACGGCCGCCCATGGAACTACCAACGCATCCCCGGCGGCCACTTCCAGAGGCATTAAAGGAAGGATCGCTTAAAGGAGAAGAAGGAGTGATAATGAAATAGGGGTCAGTGCATACATGGTCTCTGACCCCTATTTCTGATCTACTAGTAAATGGCGTAAATAGTCTCTGACTCTCAAGGGTTCCGGCGCTCCACAAAAATTAATCCCTGGGGAATAGACCGGAAAACACATCTGTCCCCTTTTCTTGCCTGACCCCATTTATTCAGATGGATATGCCGCGCCACACATAAGTTCCGGACTATAAGTACGGCGTGAGCAATCGCGCGATGCCGTCGCGCAGGCGGGCGGGCAAAGAGCGGCCATCGACCTCCTCCAACGTCACGGGACGGGCGCTTTTCCGTTTCGTCTCAACCCACTGATCAAGCCGCTTGGCAAGCTCGACGTCGTAACATTCCAGGTTGAACTCGAAGTTGAGACGCAGGCTCCGGGCATCCCAGTTGGCCGAGCCCAACAGAACCCAGCAGCCATCCACCAGCATGAGTTTGGAGTGATCGAATGGAGGCGGGGTCAGCCATATCCGGCATCCATGCTGGAGCACTTGCCACCACATCGCCCGTGAGGCCCACAGGACGAAGGGCAGGTTGATCCGTGCGGGCAAAATGATATCAACCTTAACACCCCGCATTGCTGCCAGATTCAGAGCGGAGACCACGGCAGGGTCGGGCAGAAAATAGGGAGTCATGATACGAACAGAACGGCGGGCAATCGACAGCGCTCCCAACAGCGTCCAACGAAGTTTCTCGAAATTCTCATCCGGGCCGTCGGTAACGCCCCGGGCCAACACCTGCCCCGCGTTTCCGGTTTGCGGAAACCATTCTTCACCGCGCAAAGATTCACCGGTCGTGAAAAGCCAATCATCAATGAATACTTCCTGGAGCTGGGTCACCACAGGGCCCTGCACGCGGAAATGGATGTCCTGCACCGGGTTTTTCGGTCGGCGCCGAAGGCAGTTTCCCACTCGAATATTCATGCCGCCGGTAAATCCCACGCGCCCATCCGCCACCAGGATCTTCCTGTGTGTGCGCATGTTGATCGACATCGGATGCAACAGAGCAAAAGGCGGGAGAAACCGTGCATGCTTCACCCCCTCCCGCTGCAGCGTGTGGAGAATGGAGGGCCAGGAATAACGCGTCCCCGTCGCGTCAATCAGCACCCTCACTGCCACGCCCCGGCGCGCGGCCTCGCCGAACGCATGCGCAAAGGCCATCCCTACTTCGTCCCGATCAAAGATATAGGTCACAAAAGATACTGTCTGCCTCGCGTTCTGGATCGCCTCAAGCATGGCCGGAAAGGCTTCATCTCCGTTCACCAACGGATCGATCCGGTTCCCCGGCACTAAGGGCCGCTCCACCACACCTTCAACGACCCGGGCCAGCATCTCGAGATATCCTCCGTGATTTGGCAGATGGCGCTGCAACTCTTCCGGCGTACATTCCACTTGAGTGGCTTCTGCCCGGTACCGCTCCAGGTTTTTTCTCAGCAGAGAGGCCTTACGGCGAATGCGATTCACTCCGAAAAAGAAGTACATGACAGCCCCGATGAGGGGCACGAGCCAAACGAAACCCACCCACGCGATGGCGGAGCGCGAATCGCGTTTGTAGAGAACTACGTGTCCGGTCGCACATACGGAAAGAAGCAACCCGAGGCCGATAGCAGCGATATGCCAGAGATCGTGCACCAGATGAGCAGCGGTCATTGTCATTGCAAGTCTGTCCCTGTGGGTTAGTCCTCTTTCTCTTCATGGCACATTTTCCCTGAAATCTCACGAAAGATTTATGAGAAAAGAGGGGTTAGAGACGATTTTCCAAATCGAAGAATATCTTAGCAAAAGGCTTCGGCAGTCAGCGCGCAAAGGGCGGCATCCACAAAGTCAAGATTCGGTAGCCTGCTGATGTCATAGCCACGGTCACAAAGTGCCTTGCGTCGGACAGCCAGCTTGTTTTTCGCCGGAACCACCTTTTTGGCCAGGGCGCATACCACTGCGTGGGGGAATGTCTCCAAGACCACCGGATCATCCCGGCGCATACCATCAAAGAGCATGTAATGAGGTGCGAGCCGTTGGTAAAGCCTCTCGCCATTGGAATACCCAGCCGTAGAACCCGGTGCCTTGCCTGTAAGCGCGCTCGCGCATCGGCGTCTTGAAGCATTGGATGACCTGAGCGTTCATGTTCAGTTCCCGTTCAGCTTTTCTGGATAAGCCGGCCTGACTCCAGGTACATGGCGCGTCCACCGCAACGATGCGGACAGTGTGATCAAGACACCACTCCACAAGAGTAGATGGATTGGTTGAAGTCTACATAAGCAAAGCGAGAATCTGGCGGATGGTGAATCCCCGGATTCATGCCTGGTCCTCCCGCTCTGCACGGCGTGCTTACCGCAATTTCTTCCGATGCTATGGTACCTTCTGGATATTAAGACCCACTAGGAACTTTGACCATGCGTCTTTATCTGTAAAGTGCAGGTGAATGCCCTTGCCCATGGCCTCCACGATACGTCCAACTACTGACGTGCCCGTGCTGTCGGAGATCTCGACAGAGGTCTTGTCCTCAGGGGAAAAACCTGGGCTTTCTATGAATGCCCCTTCCTGCGAGACATTCATGATTTGTCCGGCCATCTCATCCTTGCCGGAGCGGATCAATACCTGCCGCTTCACCTGCTGCCGGTCGGTTGTTCTCTGCTGTTTCAGGTTTCCAAAGCCGGTGACGGTATAGAGCAGGGCACCCAGGATGAAAGCGATCAGAATGAATACCATGAGCTGCTCCTGCCTGTCCGATGACATGAGGGAGGGGTTGAATCTCCCAGTGTTATAGGTGTGAATGAATGAGAGGTACACGATCAGTGCGGTTGCGGCACCCTGGAGCAGGGCACCTACGATCCGCAGGGGGATCTGCACATACTGCGGGGTGTCGGCTCTCGTAATTGAATCCAGCCGGAATGCAGTGAAACCTGCGGTTACCAGGATCAGCCATGACCATACAAAAGAGGACTTGAAGGTAAAGCCCAGGTTGAGACTATGCAGGTCCAGTTTCAAGAGATCGGGCAGGGTGATCAGCTTAACAGAAACGATTGAGAGGAAAAGGGTCATCCCCCGAAAAAGTAGGCTGCCAGTGAGATTATCGCATACACCTGCCAGGGGCGGTCCCACGGATTCTTGTAGTATAACTCGTCGGTGACGGCAGGCCATGCTTCACTATAGGATGAGAGGTACCATTTCATCAGAAGAACTACCAATACGGGCACAGTGATGAACGGTATGGTGTACAATGTCCATTGCAATACCTGATGCGTGTTTGTCTGAGCCTCAACCTGGAAATGGTAGAGAATGAAATTGCCCAGGAACGTCCCGGCGAATACCGAGCATATGATCGACAGGATGACCGGCATGACCTTCTTCAATGGGATCGGGAGACCGGTGTGTTCAGGCGTCGCATAACCGAGATCGTTCAGATATTGCTTAACCCGTGCGTCGGTCTTCACGGCACTATAGAGCAGGCAGCTTATGAGCCGATACGACCGGTGGAGTGTCCCGTTAACCCGGGTATTCAGCTGGGTGATATCGTTACTCGTGAGAGTCCCGTTTTTATACTTGGTCATCATGTCCTGCAGCCCTTCATAGGAGCGCTCAATTGCAGACCGCTGGAGCTCCTTACTGTTGATGCAGGAGAGGAAAGGGGTGTTGTCCGACCATTTGTCCACGAAGAAGAGCAGATAAGACAGCTTTGCCCACTGGCTTTCCAGGGTCAGGGGGCCTTTGACGAAATCTTCAGCTGAAAGGTCGGGCCTTGCTATAGACCCCTTGCCATCGTCACAGGCATAATGGTCATCCTGGAGGATGTTTGTTATTACTTCTTGAGAATAATGGGGGTGATGGCTTTTGATGGAGTAATAAACCTTCCTGCCTTTGCCAGGGATCTGGGCTTTGTCATGGAGGTAGAACTTCGATTTTTCCAGAAGCTGACGGATGAACGGGAGGTTCGGCGCGATTCCGATGACTATGAGGGCAGAGAGAAAAATCCTCTGGGTAGTCGTTTTCGGCAGGTCCTGCTTCACGTCAGAACCGTAGAGCAGGAGATCCGGAAGGAAGAAGATCAGGAAGATGTATATCATCTCGGTCACTATGACAAAGGCCATGAGATAGAGATAGTACTCGTTGCGGTCAGTCAGGAGTTTGGGCAGCACAGGGTCGAGCATGAGATCTTCCTGGTCGTTTGCGTCCCCTTTTTCTTCATCAGAGAATCGATAACTTGGCTGGTTGAAATAGTTTATTGCGAAAAGAGCCGAGATAGCGAGACCTATGACAAAATAGAGTAGCGTCAAGACTTCGTTTCCCATATGACACCTCCATGAAAGGTTATGGGTTCGGCTGATGCTGATTGATGACGGATATCCCAGTCTCCTGGGTGTTCCCCTGTATAAAATACTGGTTGTATGCAGCAACTCCCTTTGAATACCATTGATTGACCAGGATGCAGGCTGCCGGGTCACGGGAATGTTCTATCAATGAGGAAACTAATTTATATCATAAATCAGGTTTCTGTACAAGTGTTTTATTACAGATCATGAGGATGTTCAGTCAGAAGATTCCTCTTGAGTTTACTGCGAGGTCACCTCTTTTTCCTCTCCCCCCGAGGGAGTGATTCAGGCTATCCCTGGCCCTCACCCTTCGAGCACTTGTAAAGTGTGTCCAATTCGGCTGTCCTGACGAATTGTGACTTGGGACATCCATGTCCCTCGCCCGCTGTGCGAAGGCCAGAGATGGCCTGAGTCACTCCCGTAATGAGCGCGGGGACTTATAGGCAAATCTTAGTTTCCAAACGCAAGGGCGTGAATGAGTGCGCTCCCTCATATATAAGTTGTCATCTTATATATTTGACATTATCTTATATACAGTGTATCTCCCTTTTCATGTTTGATATAAAATGGACTATGAGGGCGCTGAAACAGACAAGGGCTTTTTCGCGATCAGAGAGGGTAAGGATTATAAGCGGTGTTGAGACGCTTAAGAACTGGCCGAATTGTAAGAATGTCAAAGCTCTCAAGGATCATAGATATCCATATCGCTTGAGAGTCGGCAACTATAGAGTTTTCTTCACCGTGGACAAGTACGCAACTATAGTCGCGGTTGAAGAAGTAAGGAAGAGAGATGAGAGAACATATTAGACACCAGGTGATAGAGAAAGACGGTGCACCCGTGTTTGTGGTGATTCCCTATGAGGACTATATCCGATTCATATCCTCAAAAGATGATTTGATCCCACATGAGGTTGCAAAGAGATACCTCGTCGACGAAGTCAGTATAATCAAAGCCTGGAGGGAATATCTGGGCCTCACACAGAAAGAAGTTGCGGGAAAAATGGGCATTACCCAGGCAGCTTATGCGCAGATGGAAAAATCCGGGGCAAGGCTGAAAAAAGATACTCTCGATAAAATAGCTTCAGCCCTTGGAATTGCTGTTTCACAATTGGAAGCAGAATGAGCAGCAAAGAGAAAATGGGGGCTGACCCCATTTTCTGATCTTCTCGTGAATGGGGTCTTCGTAAATGGCGTAAATGGTTTCTGACCCAATAAATACTGTATCTCCCCAAGGGTTCTGGCACTCCACAAAAATTAAACCCGGAGGAATAGAACAGAAAATAAATGTCCCCTTTTCTCCTCACATAAGTTTACCTTGCTAATAAATTAGTATGGTGTCCTCGGATTTTCGTCCCCGGATTTTCGATTTTCGCAAAATAATGAGTTTACCATTAAATACACGTATGATTCTTTTTGTTTGTCACAGACACAGTTACATAAGGGCATTGACAGCGAGATCGGGTGTATTATTTTTGTGTCTGTGAGATCGATAATCAAGATTGCAGTGAACCGGAGGTGGATATGACTGACCAAGACGGAATCAAAGATCGTGCAGCAGGCGCTGTTATAGGTGCCTTCATCGGCGATGCTCTCGGAATGGGGCCTCACTGGTACTACAATCTCGATGAACTTCACCGCGACTACGGTGACTGGATCGACGGCTACACCGACCCTAAACCCGGCCGGTACCATGACGGACTCAAGGCAGGCCAGCTTTCCCAGGCAGGTTTTATCCTCAAGCTCATGGTCCGCTCGCTGGTTGATTGCAATGGCTACGATGAAGCGGACTTCTGCCGGAAAATGGATGAAGAGCTCTTCCCCCTTCTTGACGGAACGCCGGTGAGCGGACCGGGGCGATATACCAGCCAGTCTATCCGTGAGGCATGGAGGCGCCGCGTGCAGCAGGGTCTGCCCTGGGGGCAGACCGGAGGCCATGCGGACACCACTGAGGCGATCGAACGGACCCTTGCCATAGCGGTCCGTTATGCCTTTGAACCCGCCCGGCTCGCATCTGCCGTGGCCGGCAACACCGTTCTTACCCAGGCGGATGCTACGATAGTCTCGATGACCGTTGCCTTCTGTGCTGTGTTGAGCCTCCTGGTTCAGGGGCATGCGCTCGACAAGAAGCTTTCAGGCAAGCTCATGGAACTGGTAAAAAGCGGGGAATTGCCTTTCCATGCCGTGACCCACGAGAATTTCCAGCCGCCCCGTCCCGGTGATCCGGACCCGCCCCGTGCAGGCCGGTTTGCCTCGCCGGATGCCCTGCTTTCGCCATCCTACATGGCCGAGGCTGCTGCAGATCCGAATATCCGCATAGAACCTGCCTGGAAGGTGTCCATCGTTTACGGCATGCCCTGCGCCATCTACCACCAGCTTCCTGCTGCCTATTACCTTGCTGCCAGGTTCCACAATGATTTCGAATCGGCGATACTGAATGCCCTGAATGGCGGCGGGAATAACCAGGCACGCTCCATCCTCACCGGGGCACTGACCGGTGCCCAGACCGGCCTTTCGGGCATCCCTCGACGATTCATCGATGGTCTCGAAGAAGCGGCTGAACTCCTCAAACTGGCCATGGGCCTGGCTTCAAAGGTCGGAAGCCCGTGATTCCGGGAAAATTTCCGGGATAGGAATTTACGGACGGGTTGACATTCATTTGTCGATGGTTCTTATTATGGTTTAAATTGAACATAGTGGACACCATATGAATTATCCCTATTCAGCTTACTCCTGGGATATCTTATCCGACGATACAGCCCTGAAGCACCTGGATAAATCTTCATTCCTGCACCACAGTATAGTCATTCCCAAGGAAATCGCTTTCTTCTTCCATCTTCCTGAAACGGGACTCGGTGAACCAATGCCCATCCTCTTGAAATTGGGTGATACTGCATATGACGCTCACTTCCATATGGACGCAATGAGTTCAAGGTATCGTCTTTTCTGGAAAACCGACTTTTCAGATCGGCTTATTGAAAGATTCCCGTACTCCTACAGGCAGTACGCCTTGAATAAGGAGCTCTCCGGCGAGAGCCCGATAATGCGAATCAAGCGCACGCAGAGAGATTATTATGAAATCGATCTCATTGAATCGGCATCCCTGCCGCAGGAGATCGATTCAAAGGCAGAAGACTGGACGGAACAGGAGCTTGAAGCCGCAGTACATGCATATTTCATCATGCTGAACAAAGAGCGCAGCAACAAACCATATAATAAATCCGAGGTGAACAGGCAGCTGCGCAGTCTGGAACTCAGCAACAGAAGCAAAGGTTCCATTGAGTTCCGGATGCAGAACATATCTTCCGTGCTTCAGGAGTTGTGTCATCCGATCATCCAGGGATACCTTCCAAGGATAAATGTTGGCTCGGATGTCTCCGAGAGAATCAAGGAGATCATCTTCCGCAATAAGTTCCTGAATGAGAAAAATTACACACCCACTTCAGATGCGAACAGCCTTGATGAGAGAGTTCGATCTCTTCTCAAGAAAGGACTGGTCGGAATACCGAAAGGACAGACTTCTCCGAAAAAACAGGAGTCAGCCCAGACAGCGTATGAGAGAGACCCTCTTGTGAAAGCGTGGGTTCTGCAAAATGCAAACGGCGCTTGTGAGCTCTGCAGGAACAGCGGACCATTCATCGACAAGTCCGGCCGGAGATTTCTTGAAGTTCACCACGTCATTGCTCTTTCCGACGGCGGTTCAGACACCATAGAGAATGCCGTAGCGTTATGCCCCAACTGCCACAGGAAATGCCACCTTTCTCCGGAAGCAGATACGCTTCAGAAGGAACTCAGGTATACCATCGAGAGGATTGCATAGCTCTCTTTTTCTCAACTCCTTGTTGCATGAAGGCTGGGACCTGTGCTACCGATTGTGCTGATAACACCATGAAATCAAATATTCTTAGAGGGGTAGCATATGTATCAGTTAATCAAACCGGACAATGTGCCGGAAATACTTGATCAGTCTGTAAGAAAATTTTCACAAAGACCTTTTCTCGGGACAAAGAACAAAAAATTAAAACAGTACGACTGGATAACCTTTGCCGATTTCGGGAAACGCGTGGACAATGTAAGAAGCGGCCTGAGCCGGCTGGGCATCCGGAAAGATGATGCCGTGGGCATCATCTCGAACAACAGCACGGACTGGGCGGTGTGCTTTTTCGCCACGGCCGGCCTGGGCGCCCGGTTTGTCCCCATGTACGAAGCCGAACTGGTGCAGATCTGGAAATACATCATCAATGACGCCAAAGTGAAAGTGCTTTTCATCACCAAGAAAGAGATCTACGCCAAAATAAAAGATTCGCTCTCTGCAATACCGACGCTGCAGAAAGTCATCATCATGGAAGGCGATGGTCCGGACACGCTCTCTGATCTGGAAAAGAAAGGCGCATCCCAGAAAGTAAAAGCCATCTATCCTGATCATTCGTCCATCTGCATCCTGATCTACACCTCGGGAACGACAGGCGACCCGAAAGGCGTGCTCCTTTCCCACGGCAACATCACGAGTAACGCCCATGCCGTAACCGAATGTTTTCCCGAGATCAACGAGAATGACACGTCCCTGTCCATCCTGCCGTGGGCCCACGTCTTCGGACTCGGAGAGCTTGTGGTCTACTGCCTCCTGGGCGGGTCCACAGGTCTTGCAGAAAGCGCAGCCACCATCCCCGAAGACCTGTCTCTGGTCAAGCCGACGTTCATGGTCGCCGTGCCCAGGGTCTTCAACAAGGTATATGACGGGTTGTGGACGAAGATGAACGAAGAAGGCGGCCTTGCCAAGAAGCTTTTTGTCATGGGAGTCGAGAGCGCCCAAAAAAAGCGGGAGCTCGCTGCGCAAGGCAAGTCGAGCTTTTCCACGAACCTGAAGTTCAAGATTGCCGACGCGATCGTGTTCAAAAAAATCAGGGAAAGGCTCGGCGGCAGATTAAAAGGCGTCATGACGGGAAGCGCTGCGATGAATCCGGATATTTCCCACTTCTTCTGGGACATGGGGATACCGCTGTATGACGCATACGGACTGACCGAGACCTCGCCCGGCGCGACCATGAACCGTGCGACCAAATACAAGATAGGCAGCGTCGGCCCTGTCATGGGCATGTGCAGGATCGTGATCGACAAGTCCGTAGTCGGGTCAGAGGCTACGGACGGGGAGATTATCATTTACGGGCCCAATGTCATGCAGGGATATCACAACAAGCCCGAGGCCACACAGTCTGTCATGACCCCTGACGGGGGATTCCGGACAGGAGACCGCGGGCGTCTTGACGATGAGGGCTTCCTGTTCATAACCGGAAGGATCAAAGAGCAGTTCAAGCTCGAGAACGGCAAATATGTATTCCCCGCAGCCATTGAAGAAGACATCAAGCTGAACCATTACATCGAAAACGCCATGATATACGGGGAAGGCCGTGAGTACAACATTTGCCTGGTGATCCCTGACTTCGTGGCCCTGGAGAAATGGGCTGAAAAGAATCAATTGCCCAAGGACCATGCCGAGTTGGTGAAACGGGAAGAGACGAGAAAATTCCTGGAGGATGAAATACTCTCTACAATAAAGACAAAATACGGAAGCTATGAGATCCCGAAAAAATTCTTGTTCATTGATCAGGCATTCACCATCGAGAACGGCATGCTGACCCAGACCATGAAACTCAAGAGGCGTGTCGTATTTGATAAATATATGGATCAGATCAATAAGCTGTATGTAAAATAGAATTTTTATTTCGATCCTTTTTTAGTGATCAGGGAATAAAGGAATAAGGATTAGTAAGGTTTTGTAGGGGCGGACCTTGTGCCCGCCCATCAGTTTAACTATCGCGTGCTGGTGCTGAACATTCTCGACCCAAGGGCAAGCCTTTCAGGCTTAGCCCTTGCCACCCACAGCATTGGAGTTCTCCTGCTTATCCAGGCCACCCGCCGCTATGATTATTTTGCGTGCTGGGCCGCCATGGGGGGCAGCTGGTGCAGTTTTTCACGGATCTTTGCTCCGGACAATGGGCCACCCAAGACCGCACTGATATAGCAGAGGTCGAATCCCCCCGCACTCAACGGAAGTAAGCTGAACACCATGGCGATCACACCGAGCGTATTATCACGGAACAAGTAACCGACTCCGAGAAACCCGATTCCGGCGACCAGGCGAAAAACTCTACCCGCCTGGCTATTGATGAATCGTGAAAACCACGAACGATTGAAAATCTCAGCAATGCTCATGGCACACCTCCTTACTGATTATTAGTAGTTTGGTAGGGGCTTGCGAACAGGAATCAAGTATCATTGCATCATTCGGATCAAAATCCAGTTGAAGCTTGAGTCCAAAGGGGAAAATGAGGGAAATATTGGGGCATTTTTATTTGATACCTTTTACTCCCATAGGAAAAATAGAAACGTCTCCTTTACTCTGAAAATGGTCTCTGACCCTATTTATCTTCCTATTTATCTCCTACAGGTATATGCACCTGTTCGAATATATGCCTGACTATCTCAAGAACAATCAGGACGATATCACCAGGCTGAATAAGAGGGTTGCCTACCAGCCGAACTGCGCTGTCAGGTGGTTGCCTCAACAGGATGCCTGGCTCAATGATATCTTCGAGCTTATAGGCGTACAGCGCGTTTCAAGAAAATATGGGGGTGTAGATGCCCCGTGCTGCGGGGGGCCGGCTCTCTCCGTAAACAGAGAGCTCGCGATGAATATGCAGGGCGACAATATCAAAGACGCGATGGATAACCATGCCGAGGCCCTGATAACGATCTGCCCCATGTGCGATACTGTGATGCGCGGCGAGACCGCAAAGGCCGGTTTGCCCCAAATATTTATTACCGATCTGTGCCGTATGGCCCTGGGTGAGGTATCATGGCCAGTAAGCTAAATAGATAAATAGGATAAATAGGGTCAGAGACTATTTATGAGAGATAATTCTGGAAATGGTCTCTAATAACTTTTTTCTCCGACCCCATTTTTTGCTCAATTCATCTATGATGACAATGAAAAAATGTGGTACGAGAAAAGCAAGTTTTGATTAAAAATCTCAACCGAAGGAGGATGCTTGATGAAATCTTCTATCCTTGCACTTGCTATTCTGATGCTCCTGGTGCCTGGCTACTCAAATGCAGAAGATCAGTGGACCCTGAAAAAGGATTCGGACGGGGTAAAAGTGTATTCGACGCCAAGTGCTGGTGAGGACCTTATTGTTTACAAGGGTGTTACTGAAATCAACGCTCCCATAGAGGTTGTTACGGAAGTCGTCAGAGACATCCCGTCTTACACTCAATGGTACTGGCAGTGCAAGGAAGCCAGGATATTAAAGAGCGACCAGGGAAAACGCACCATTGTATTTTATTTCGTGACACATCCTGGCTGGCCTGTGTCGGATCGTGATTTCATCGTTTACAACACCCAAGTAGGTGATCCTAAAAGCGGAGAAGTCTCTTTTGCCCTGGGCAATATCACTGAAGATATCGTACCACTACAGGAAGGCATCGTACGTTTGAAACATGTATCCGGCGGATGGAATCTCAAGAAGATCGATAAGAACAAGACCGCTGTGACACTGCTCATAAAGACAGAGCCGGGGGGCAGTGTCCCCAAAGCCGTCGCCAATATGGTTATGGGTGACACCCCCTTCAATACCTTGAAAGAGTTGAAGAGGATGGCGACCATTGATAAATATTACAAATTGGCAGGCATACCTAAAAATCAATGATCAGTTTTATCTGAAAATTGGGTTCTTAAGGCCATTCACGTAGTCAGATGGGAGGCATGTTCAGCCTCCCTGACCATCTATTGTCTTCCCAATGTGGGTAGAGAAGACTGTGAGGATAAATGGGGTCTAGACGATTTATGAGAGATAATTCTGAAAATGGTCTCTGACCCCTATTTCTCACAAAAAGCAAGACCTGATCCCTTGAGTAGCTATTTATTTAACAAGGGCTGTCCCCACGGCGTATGCCTTTTCCATAACTGCACTGTTCTTTTTTGCATCATCCATGTTCCTGTTGCCGCCTGCCACGACCCGGCCCTGTACATTGAAGCCGATGAAGCTCAGGGTGCCGTCCATCTGGTTGAGATAAGACGAGAATAGATCGGTATCAGGCTGGCCCTGCGTGTACACCGTCACTGCCTTTTTTCCGCCCAGCTTGTTCCTGAAATTGCCCGGAGTGGCATCCACCGGATAGAGGAAGGAAAAGAACCTGTCCAGGAATACCTTGGTTTGGCCGGTCACCTGCATCATGTAGAGCGGCGTGCCGATCACAACGGCATCGGCGCTGTAGATCTCGTCAAGGAGCTTTCCCATGTCGTCTTTCTGTATGCATTTTCCATCCGGTGTCTGGCATTTGTAGCATGACTGGCAACCCCTTATATTGAGCTGGTTAAGATTATATACGCTCGTTTCCGCACCCGCTTCCTGTGCGCCCCGAAGGACCTCCTCCACCACTGCGGCAGTATTCCCCGATTTCCTCGGACTTCCCACAAATCCCACCACTTTCATGTTCCGCCTCCTGCAATAGTTTTATTAGTTCGTCGCCGAACCTTATCTGCAAAATTTTTTCAGAAGTTCTTCCGCATCTTTTCCAGGCTGCTGATCAATGCCTCTTTTTCATCATCGGAAAATCCTTTATATGCAGTCGTAATGAGCTTTTTTGATATCTTATCGAAATCCTTCTGGACAGCCAGGCCCTTTTTGGTCAGCATGACATAGGTGCAGCGTCCATCCATACAGCAGGTGGCCTTTTCCACATAACCCAAGTTCTCCAACTTGTTCACCAGCTCTGTTACCGTGGATTTGGACCGTCCGATGTTCTTTGCCAGATCGAGAACTTTCATGCGGCCTTCGTTCTGGAACAGGCAACCCAGAATGGACCCGTGCGACCCCACAATGCCTTCTATCCCATTTGCCTTGAGCTTTTCTTCAAGGAATTTGTTGTAGCCTTCGCGCAGGCTTCCTATCAAGGCTATTACTGCATTCTTCTTGTCCAACATTCTGCAATAATAGTTCGGAGTCGAACCTTTGTCAAATAATATCTCTTACAAACAAGTGCCTCGCTATGGCTGCATCGAAATAATGAGGTCAGAGACCATTTTTCGAATTATCTTGAAGAGAAATCCTCATAAATCGTCTCTGACCCCATTTTCTTTCCTAAAGTACCTTTTAAAACTGACATGGTGAAAATACGATCCGTGCGTTATAATGAATACGCCGGAAGACATCATGATCATTGAAAGCACGTACTGTGGACCTTCAACATCGGGACAGGGTGGCTATGTGTGCGGCCTGCTCGGGAGCTACATCCAGGGCCCTGCAGAGGTCACGCTGCGGATACCCCCTCCCCTTGACCGCCGGATGGAGGTCAACATCATGGGCCGTGACCATATCACCCTCATGGATGGCGATACGCTCGTGGCCGAAGCCCGCAAGGCCTCCCTCGAACTGGATGTCCCTGCCCCTCCAGCCTATGACGAGGCACAGACGGCATCGAAGGACTACATTGGATTCAAGGTTCACCCCTTCCCCCGATGCTTCGTATGCGGCCCCGAGCGTGGTGAAGGGGACGGGTTGAGGATTTTCCCCGGCCCGGTGCCGGGCGGGAAGATGGTTGCAGCCCCATGGTCACCGTATGCAGCACTGGGCGGCGATGGCGGCCTGGTAAGGCGCGAGTTCGTCTGGGCAGCCCTCGACTGCCCCGGCGCCTTTGCCGCCATGCTGGAGATGCCCAGGGTCATTGTCCTGGGAAAGCTTGCCGTAGACGTCATGAAGGACATAAAAGCGGATGCGCGTTGTATCGCAATCGGCTGGAACATCGCCCAGGAGGGCAGAAAACATCAAACGGGCACTGCGGTGTTTTCCGAATCCGGCGGGCTGTGCGCCAAGGCAAAGGCAACATGGATCGCGCTCAAATGATATCCCTAAATGGGGCCAGAGACGATTTATAAGGAGAGGTAATATCTCACCGTATGAATTGGTTGAAACGGCTGGGGCTTCACCTTACCGAGCTTGCCCGCCGCACTGCATTTAAAAGGACGAGAGATCATGTTTAAGACAAGAATGACAGAGATGTTTGGGATTAAGCATCCGATTATGCTCGCCGGGATGAATTGGATAACGGAACCGAAACTGGTGTCAGCGGTATGCAATGCCGGCGCTCTGGGCATTCTGGCCATTGCGCGCTGCACCCCGAAAGAGGCGAGGGAACTGATCCGCCGGATCAGGGACATGACGGACAAACCCTTCGGGATAAACCAGATCCTCATCGGGCCGGGGGCCAGGGAGAATCTCGATGCGGCCATCGACGAGAAAGTCCCCATAATCAACTACTCCCTGGGCAAGCCATGGTTTGTCGATGCGGTTCACGCCTACGGGGGCAAAGTCATTGGCACCATTGCCATCGCAAAGCACGCTGCAAAGGCCGTGCAGGCCGGGTGCGATGCCCTGGTCGTCACCGGGCACGAGGCCGCGGGCCATGGCGCATCAGCCACATCCATGGTCCTCATCCCCATAGTGGCGAGCATGGTCAAGGTCCCGCTGATCGCAGCCGGAGGATTCTACGACGGCCGGGGCCTTGCTGCGGCTCTGTCCCTGGGCGCGGACGGCATCTCGATGGGAAGCCGTTTCATGGTGGTCAGGGAAAGCATGGTTCATGACAACTTCAAGCGCCTGTGCGTCGATGCGACTGAGCAGGATACCCTCTATGACACGGTTTTCGACGGGCTTGAAGGACGCGTGCTGAAGACGAAGGAGGCCCTGGCCATGACCAAACGTGGTTTCCCTGTGGTGGAGGCCTTCAAGGGCGCTCTCCTGGTGAAGAAGCTTATGAACCTGTCATGGCCGAGGTTCGCTGCCATCACCCTGGAAATGCTCAGGGCGGAAGAGGGGCACCCCCTCATGGTGCTGGCCCGCCAGGCCGTGGGGAACATGAAGCACCTCAAGGCCATCAACGAGGGCGATGTGGAGGGAGGCATCCTCTTTGCCGGCCAGTGCTGCGGCGGCATCATGGACAACCCCACAGCCGGGGAATTGATCAATCGCATCATCATCGAAGCGGAGGAAGTATTGTCAAAGTTGAACAGCCTGAAAGCATGATCTTGTTGAATGCTAAAAACGTAGACCCGTCCCTTTTTGACTTAGCTTGGTCCCACCCCATTCCTGCTGCGCCTTTTCACTTTTTGAACACGTGAATGACACAGACACCGCCCGCGCCGACCATCTGGGCCAAGGCATAATTGACAGGCTTTGCGATCTGCCGTTTGCCGCACTGACGGCGCATCTGCCAGAGGATCTCGGCCACCTGGCCGATACCCGTGGGTCCGACGGGATGCCCCATGGAAATCAGGCCGCCACTCGTATTGATGGGATGCTTCCCGCTCATGGCCGTCACGCCATCTTCAACCAGCTTCCCTCCCTGCCCCATTTCACATAAGCCAAGCGCTTCCAGATAGATTATCTCTTCGATCGTGAAGGCGTCGTGCAGTTCGATGAGATCCAGGTCTTCCGGACCGATGCCGGCCTTTTTATAGGCTTCCTGGGAGGCCAATCTGGTCAGGGTGATAAAGAAATCGCCATCTTCCGGCGTACTTTTATTAACAGACGCCACGACAGTCGGACACAGTTTGTCGGTATATTTTTTTGCTGTTTCCTTTGCGCAAACTATGACCGCTGCAGCCCCATCATCCATTGGGCAGCAGTGCAGCACCGTCAGGGGGTCTGCCACCATGCGGGCATTATTGGCCTGCTCCAGTGTGCATGGCTTCTGAAAGTGCGCATAGGGATTCAGGCTGGCATTGAAATGGCTCTTGACCGAAACCCGGCCCAGCTGTTCCCGCGTGACGCCGTATTCTTTCATGTAGTGCTGGGCGAGACCGGCAAAGTATTGGACCGGCAGCATCTTTTTGAACTTCGCATCCACCCTTTCGCCATTTTCCGGCTCCGGCTGAGACTGTTTGGACTCGGGCGGAACCACATTTTCCGGCTTCGGCTGCGGCTGTTTGGATTCGGGCTGCACCGCCTGGAGCTGCGAGCCGAGTTTATCGATGCCGAAAGCAAGCACTATATCGTTCTGACCGGAGGCGACGGACAGGTACGCCTCTCTGAATGCGCATGATCCGCTGGCGGACGCATTTTCCACAAGAGTGATGCCCAGACCCGTATATCCCATTTTATTGCAGATGGCATGCCCCCCGGACATACCGGGCTGCACCGTGCCGCAGTAAGCGGCCTCAATGTCTTTCCAGGCCATGCCGGCATCGTTGAGCGCCTGGGAAATCGCCTCCGTGCCCATATCAATAGTGGTTTTATCAGGAAATACGCCGTAGCGATGAAGCCCGGCTCCGATGACAACAACATCTCTCATGATTAACCCCTTCCTGTAGCCAATGTTGTTTAAGTTGCAATAAACTATTTCACATTTATTTTAAAAAAAACAGTCCCCTTTCTCTCCATTGTTTATAATTTTCTGTAAACCTAAAAATAGAACCGTCCCCAGTTTCTTTTGATGGTATATATTTCACACTGTGTTAAAGTGCGATACATAGAAAATATAAGGCGGTCATTTATGGGGGATACCACGTTAAATACATATCTGTTATAGGAAGATGTAGGAATGGTTGTATGTAAAAGGAGTTATTATGTTGACCGAATTAAGGATTAAGAATTTTAAAACGTGGAAAGATACGGGCAATATTCGACTCGCTCCCCTGACAGTTGTGTTTGGGGTAAACAGCGCTGGTAAGAGTAGCTTGGGCCATTTACTACTAGCGCTGAAACAGACGACACTATCTACTGATCGACGCAGAGCTCTGCATTTAGGGGACAGTAATTCACTCATAGATTTGGGGACGTTTAAAGACTGCATCTTCAACCATGATATAGAACATCCACTTAGCTTCCGGTTGGCATGGAGACTTCCTAAAAGTCTAGAAGTTAAAGACCCACTAGCTATTTCTCGTCGATTTCGGGGAGATGAATTAGTGCTGGATGTATCGATTAAGGCTAACAGAGTCGGTCAACCCGAAGTAACTAATCTCGAGTTCGACTTGCGTGATAAAGGTATTTCAAGTCTCGATATTGCATATAAACGAAATGAAACCGGACAATACGATCTGCATTCAGAAACTTACAAATTTACAAAAACCCCAGGGAGGCAATGGCCATTAGGAGAACCGGAAAAGTTCTACCGCATTTCCGAGCAAAGTCGAGCCCGGTTCCAGAACGCTGGCTTCTTATCGGACTTTGCCCTCTCTACCGAGGAACTGCTGGGGCATTTTTATTATCTTGGTCCTCTGCGAGATTATCCCCAACGGATCTATCAATGGTCTGGTGATACGCCGGAGGATGTCGGTCAGAAAGGTGAATATGCCATTGCAGCTATTCTCGCAGCCCAGTCACAAAGAAGAGAACTTAATCGCGGTCCCAAGCGCCAAATTCAACCCTTTGCTGAGTTCATTGCTACATGGCTCAAGGATATTAAGATCATCCACAGTTTCTCAGTAAAACAAGTGGCAGAGGGCCGCAAAGAATATGAGGTGTTGGTAAAAACCCATGCCAAAGGAAGTGAGGTTAAAATCACGGATGTTGGGTTCGGTGTTTCTCAAGTATTACCACCTATAGTTGAAGCCTTCTATTGTCGGCCAGGTTCTGTAGTATGGATGGAACAACCAGAGATACATCTACATCCTCAGGTACAGGCAGAACTAGCTGATGTATTTATTTCCGCAATCAAGGCACGCGAAAACTGGATGGATCGCAACATACAGATCATTGTTGAAAGCCATTCAGAACACTTCTTGAATCGTCTGCAAAGGCGCATTGCAGAACAAATCATTTCACCGAATGACGTAGCAATCTACTTCTGCAAAAGGCATGATGTGGCCGCAGAGTTGGAGACGCTAAAAGTTAACTTATTCGGGGAAATTGAAAACTGGCCAGAGAACTTCTTCGGTGATGAAATGGCAGACCTAACAGCGCGGACAGTTGCAGCGATGAAGCGAAAGCAGCAGGAATAACAATCAATGCTGGAGACTGAAATAATTGATACAAACGTTGTGTTGGTAGCCAATGGACAACATCCGGATGTATCCCCAGGTTGTATAGCAGAGAGTGCGCTGAGATTACAAAAAATCATGCAAAAAGGTCGCTTTGCTGTTGATGATGCTTTTAGGATTTTAAGCGAATATCAAAACAAAACTCAACCCAAGACCGGTAATCGACCTGGTGATGCTTTTGTTAAGTGGACACTAAGAAACAACTTCAACACTCAGCGCTGTGATCAGATATCAATTAGAGATCATCCAGAACGCGGATTCGAAAGCTTCCCAGATGATCAGGACTTAAGGCAATTCGATCCTTCGGACCGAAAGTTTGTGGCCGTGGCAGTAGCCCATCCCAATCATCCACCCATCATCCAAGCTGCCGATTCCAAATGGATAACATGGGCTCCTATTTTGAAACGCTATGGTATTGAAGTTGAATTTATCTGTGAAGATGACATAAAACGGTTCCATATGAAGAAAGGTGGCGTATAAATGCACACTCCATCTCCCTACAAATACTTGCGGCAGATTCCAGGATTGGTACCACCATATGAGCAATCTCTTCGATCCAACTCCAGAATAACTTCACTCGGGTGATCTCAGCGGGAAAGCGAGGAACACCTTACTGGGTGAAATCAGGGGACACCTTACTAGTTTTTCATAATAATAGACATGAACTGGAGACTCTTGTTTTTTCTCTATCCCCCCTTTGAACCCGGTGAGCGAGCGCAGGAAAATCCGGGGGAAAGCGTCCCTGTTTGATGCGATACATCCATGTATCGCACCCTGACGGGCGCACATAAAGTGCATCAATTTCTTCTATCCTGAAGAAATTTAGCCGCGGCCCGGATTTTCCAAGCGAGTGAACGGACCCGAAGGGCGGGTTGAGGAGTCAAGAATCAAGGTACACCTTTTGGCTTTAACCCACCCCTCACCCTGTCCCTCTCCCTCAAGGGGCGAGGGGACTTTTTGGCACATACAGCGCGTCAGAACAAAGCAGACTAAGGAGCGATGAAATCGAGGAGCGAGGTGTACATTTTACGTACTCCGCAGCGATCTCGATGAAGAGCGACGCAGGTATGGAAAGTTCTGGCGCACTGTATAAAAATGAAAAGGCCCCTGATCTTTCGATCAGAGGCCTTTAATAATTTGTCCTAAAATCAGGGGACACCTTACTAGTTTTTAAGAAGGCTCAGAGTCAAGACCCACCGTTTCTATAACAGCTTATTATCCTTGAATGGCCTTAATGTACTCTTTCATTTTTTTCTTCTTTGAGTTCTGATTAATGCTTGCGGTTATCACGATCTTTTCGTTCTTCGTGCAGGCGTTGAAGATATTGAAAAGGTTTTTCGTCGTAGGGTTCCCTTTGGGGCCCATCATCCTTCGGATACTCTTTACATCAGTATTTGTTATATGAGCTATCTTATCTGTGGATTCAGTTGCATTCAGATAATCTCTCAGCAGGCTTTTCCCTGTATCAATATCGCCTGCCAGGAAACAGTCCATAGCTTCTTTAAGCAGGTGCGCCCTGAATTCGGGATCATTCTTAACCCTTTTTTGAACAGTTTCGCGAAACGATCTTGTCAATGCCATGATGTCTATCCCCTTCGTTTACGATTTAATATGGTGCTCACACTCCTATGATGAAGTATGCTCGATCCTTAAGAGGATACTAATTCTTCGACGGTTAATCCGATATCCTTGGCTATCTGCTTTAATAAAATGGGAGATATGTCACGGCCGGGGTGAAATGGGACGGTTGTACATCGGCCGTCGGGATGGCGATATTGTTTGTGGGAGCCTTTCTGGCGGACTTCGGCAAAACCGATTTTTTCAAGAAGGGCAGCCACCTCTCTCGGTTTCAATATGGGTGGTTTCCCCATGATCAGGCAACCTGGATCGTCTGGGTACCCACAAATTCAGCCTCAAGATCAGGCTCACCATCTTCCAACAACATCTCGATGACCTCTTTTAGATTATTCTTGAGTTCGTCGAGACTTTCAGCCTGAGAATGAGCGCCGGTAAATCCAGGCACATATCCGACATACAATCCTGTATCGCTGCATTTTTCTATAACCGCAGTATATACCCTCATATATACCTCTCAGTTACTATATCATGCCTCTATGAATGATGAGTGTCAAGGTACCTGTTCAAGCGAAGATTTTTATTCCCCCGGCGTTCACATGTGATGACATCAATCATTGTGGCCTTTCGGAGGTTAACCCCCTCTCCCTGTCCCTCTCCCGGCCTACTCCGCCGTAGAACGGCTACGAAGGCCAGGCAAGGGGAGAGGGGACCTAAAAATGAAAAAGCCTCCGAATGAAAATTCGGAGGCCTTTGATATTGTCCTGGCAACGTCCTATTCTCCCACACAGCTGCCCATGCAGTACATTCGGCGCTAAAGGGCTTAACTTCCGAGTTCGGGATGGGATCGGGTGTTTCCCCTTTGCCATGATCACCAGGAACGTTTTGCTAAAATAATATACAATTCCTGTTGTCGTAGTCGCGGCTGAATCGCGATCAAGTCGCGGCTAAGGCCGCTCCTACACAAGTATATAAGCTTGGAAGAGAGCGATAAATCAATAGGTCAAGCCTCACGGCCGATTAGTACTGGTAAGCTCAACGCATTACTGCGCTTACACACCCAGCCTATCAAACATGTAGTCTTCATGTG
>Ga0326728_10008447_pt1 | contig 25605 bp, 21 predicted proteins | sample MB3enrmetagenome_FD_207602 | JGI IMG/M metagenome (GOLD analysis project Ga0326728, IMG submission 207602) | Lab enriched peat soil microbial communities from McLean, Ithaca, NY, United States - MB31MN | ecosystem: Environmental > Terrestrial > Soil > Wetlands > Peat | place: USA: New York... | reverse complement strand
GAAGTACTTTTTCGCCATGGCCACGCACCACGATAATTTCGACTCCTACGATTCAAAATATCACGCCTGGAATTCCGTGAAGGTCGGCCCGAAAAAGGACCTCGTCGGCCTCTGGCAGCGGGCCGCCCGCGCCAACGGGCTGCGCTTTGGCGTGACCAATCACAACTCATGGGCCAATCGGTGGCTGCAACCGGCTTACGGATACGACGCGGAAGGGCCGCTGGCCGGCGTGCGCTACGACGCCTATACGCTCAAGAAAGAAGACGGCAAGGGCAAATGGTGGGAAGGACTTGACCCGCAGGATTTATATACCGGAAACGTCGTCAAGATTCCCGACGGGATCAAGAGCATTGCGGAGATGCGCGCCTGGATCAACGCCAACACCAGCCTGGCCAAGAGCAACCCGCTGCCCGCCAAGCCGTTCGTGGATGATTGGTTTCTCCGCTGCCAGGATCTGGTGGACAAGTATCAGCCGGACGTTCTTTATTTTGACACCAATGAACTGCCGCTCGAACAAGCCGGGCTGGATGTGGTCTCGCACTACTACAACCGCAGCGCCGCGCGCAACGGCGGCAAGGCCGAGGTCGTCGTCAATGGAAAACACATTCTCGCGCAGCATGTCGGCGCGTTCGTCGAGGACATCGAGCGCAGCACGGCCAACGCCATCCGCCCCGATCCGTGGCAGACGGACACCTGCATCGGCGACTGGCATTACAGCCGGGCCGTTGCCCAGGAGAATCGCTACGCGACCGTCGCCGCCATTGTCGCCATGCTCACCGACATCGTGAGCAAGAACGGCAACCTGATGCTAAATATCCCGCTGCGCGGCGACGGCTCGATTGACGAGCACGAGGAGGCGTTCCTGGCCGGCCTGACCGCATGGATGGACGTGAACTCCGAGGGCATCTACGCCACGCGGCCCTGGAAGATTTACGGCGAAGGCCCCTCCACGGGCCGCCCCGCCGCTCGCGGCGGCGGCCGCGGCGCGGCGCCCGCCTCCACCTCCCAGGACATTCGTTTCACCAGCAAGGCCGGCGCGCTCTACGCGTTTGTCGGCGCCTGGCCCGAATCGCGCATCGCGCGGATCAAGAGCCTGGCCGCCGGCTCGCCGCAGTTGGCCGGAGCCAAAGTCACAGCTGTTTCGCTTCTCGGTTACGGCGGCAAAGTGAGCTGGACGCAGGACGATCAAGGCTTGTCGGTGAGCCTTCCGGACCAGGCGCCGAGCCAATACGCTGTGACGCTGAAAATCCAGGGTGCGCCGGCGACGTGACCGGCGAACCGCGCTCATCAGGAATGATTGAATATGCCACGAATTCAGAAGAACGCATCTTATGTCCCGTTCAAGTCAAAACAAGATTGGAGGAACGCCATGAAAATGACCCGCAGAACCGCTGTCCAGTTGCTCGCCGGAACCGGCGCCGCCCTGTGCCTGCCCAAAGCAATCGCCCAAGCCGCCGCCCCCGCTGCCAGCGGCCCGGCCAGCGCGGCGGCGTTGCCCCCCGCGCCCGCGCCGATTGCCGCCCCGCCGGGCTTCGGCGTTGTGGCAGGGCCGTTCCAGCCGACGCTGGAATCTCTGTCCGCTTTCCAGGTTCCAGACTGGTATCGCGACGCCAAGTTCGGCATCTGGGCGCACTGGGGCCCGCAATGCCAGCCCGAGCAGGGCGACTGGTACGCGCAAAACATGTATCTGCCGGCTCAGGCCGTCTATAAGTTCCATCTGCAGAAATACGGCCATCCGTCCAAGTTCGGCTTCAAGGACGTGATCAACGAGTGGAAGGCGGACAAGTGGGAGCCGGAGAAGTTGATCGCCCTCTACAAGCGCGCCGGCGCGAAATTCTTCTCGGCCATGGCCCACCATCACGACAACTTTGACAATTTCGATTCCAAGTACCAGCCGTGGAACAGCGTCAAGATCGGTCCCAAGAAGGACATCGTCGGCGGCTGGATGAAGGCCGCCCGCGAGGCGGGCCTGCGCTTCGGCATCTCCAGCCACGGCGACCGCGCCTGGAGCTGGTATCAGGCGGCGCAAGGCTCCGACGCGACCGGCCCCATGGCGGGGGTGCCGTACGACGGCATCATGACCAAGGCCCAGGGCAAGGGTCTGTGGTGGGAAGGACTCGATCCGCAGGATCTCTACGCGCAGTATCACAAGGTGGGGAGCTACAACTGGCGGCAAGAGGGCAATCCCCCGATTGACAAGGTTTATTGCGAGAAGTACTTCAACCGCATCATTGATCTGATTGACAAATACCAGCCGGATCTTCTGTATTTCGACGACACGGTGATGCCGATCTATCCCGCCAGCGATGTCGGCCCGCGCATCGCGGCCTATCTCTACAACACGAACCTGGCGCGCCACGGCAAGCTGGAAGCAGTGATGACCGGCAAGGATCTCAACGGCGCCAATGCCCCCTGGCGCAAAGCGCTCTTGTACGACCTGGAAAACGGGGTCGCCGGCGGCGCCGAAACCATCCCCTGGCAGACCGACACCTGCATCGGCTCATGGCACTATAAGCGGAGCCGCTTCGAGCAGCACCAGTACAAAACGGCGGCGCAAGTCGTGCCCATGCTCGTTGACATCGTTAGCAAGAACGGCAACCTGATGCTCAGCATTCCTGTCCGCGGCGAGGGCACCATAGACGACGATGAAGTGAAGGTTCTCGAAGGCCTGGCTGCGTGGATGAGCGTGAACAGCGAGGGCATCTATGGCACGCGCCCGTGGACAATCTATGGCGAAGGCCCGACCCGACCGCCGGGCCGCGGGCAGACCACCCAGAGCTACACATCCCGCGACATCCGTTTCACCGCCAAGGGCGATTCGCTTTATGCGTTCGTCCTGGCCTGGCCGGAATCGCGAGAGGCCACGATAAAAGCTCTTTCGAGCAATTCGCCGCAGGTTGCCGGCCGGAAAATCGCCGAGGTTTCATTGCTCGGCTACGGCGGCAAGCTCGCATGGACGCAGGACGAGCAGGGACTTACCGTCAAGCTGCCGGAGAAAGCCCCCGGCGAATATGCAGTGACCTTGTGCATCAAAGGCCTGCTCGCATGAAGAACCTTGGTAATATAGCCGCCAGATCAAATCCATTGCGCTTTTGCGCACAACCTCAAGGTGAACAACATGAATGCATGCCAGTTTTCTTTTGAGACCCATTGCCGGCGCTGGTGCGCCGGAGGAATGGCGTTGCTGCTGCTCGCCGGTTTCGGGGCCAACATGGCCAGCGCCCACGCCCCACAACCGGCCACTCCCGTTCAGCGGCCCGGCCAACTCCCGCCTCCGGCGGACGATCCGAATCGTCCTCCCGGCATCACACAGAACCCCACGCGGCCCAATTCGTGGTCCGACGCCCAAGGCAGAAGCTACACGCGATCCAGCGTGGGAACTTGGACCTCTTACGATGAATCCAAGGCCAATCCCTATCCTCTGCCTGATCCGCTGGTCTTGAAGAACGGCCAGCCCGTCAAGGATGCCGGCACTTGGTGGAATCAGCGCCGCCCGGAGATACTGGAAGACTTTCGCGCCGAAATCTATGGGCGGATTCCTGAAAACACGCCCAAGGTGACTTGGGAAGTCACTGGCACCAACGCCAATGTCGCCGGAGGAATGGCCATCAAGAAGACCGTGGTGGGCCACATAGACAATTCGCGGTATCCCGGCGCCAATCCCAGCATCAACCTCACCATGTACACGCCCTCTGCCGCCGCCGGACCGGTGCCCATGATCGTGCTTGTCGTGGCCGGCCCAGGTGGTTACGGTGCTCCGCGATCTGGCGCGCCGGCAGCCGAGCCGGAGCCGCCGCCCGGCAGCCCCCTCTACCAGCTCCTGGCCATCGGCTGGGGCTGCGCGACGATGCAAGTCGGCCCGATTCAAAACGACTACAGCGGCGGATTAACCTCCGGCATTATCGGGTTGATGTCTCAGGGCAAGCCGAGAAATCCCGACGATTGGGGCGCGCTCTCCGCCTGGTCGTGGGGTCTCAGCCGGGCCATGGATTACTTTGAAACCGACAAATCCGTGGATGCCAAACAAATGGGCGTCGAGGGGCATTCCCGCTATGGCAAGGCGGCTCTTTTGGCCGCCGCGCTGGATCCCCGGTGGGCGATTGTGTTTCCAAGTTGTTCCGGCGAACTGGGCGCCAAACCCTCCCGGCGCAATTGGGGCGAGACCGTGGATAATGTTGCCTCTTCGCATTGGGTGGCCCTCAATTTCCGCAAATATGCCGGTCATTGGAACGATCTGCCGGTGGACGCGCACGAGTTGATCGCCTTGGTCGCGCCGCGGCCCGTCTTCCTCAACGGCGGCACCGGAGACCAATGGGCCGATCCACAGGGCGCGTTCCTCGCCGCCGTCGCCGCCGGGCCGGTGTATCGCCTCCTGGGCAAGAAGGACTTGGGTTCGACGGAAATGCCCGCGCCCGACACAGCGTTAACATCGGGAGAGTTGGCCTTTCGCTACCACGCCGGCGGCCACACCGATGTTCCTGACTGGCCGGTCTTTCTCCAGTTCGCACAACGGTACCTCAAGACGCCGGGCGGCCAGCCCCCGGTTCTTTGATTCGCCGCCGCACACGATGATTTTCGCGACTGCGGGTCAGCCGGACGGGGAATAGTGTCCCGATAGAATCAAGGGTTTTGGCTCAAGGCAATCCCGGCCGCTTGGGGGGGCGGGATGTAAGTGGCGTTCCAGGGAGGGTCACGAGTCGCCCATCACGGTGATCGCAATGCTGCGCCGGCGCGGTTTGATGTCGCACTCAAGATGGAAGATTTGCTGCCAGGCGCCCAGGACGAGCGTGCGATCTTTGATGGGCACGGTGAGGGAAGGGCCAAGCATCGTGGCCTGCAAATGGGAATGGCCGTTACCATCGTGCCAGGCGTGTTCGTGGCCGTAGTCGCGGCCCGGCGGAAACAGCTTGTCCAACATATTTGGCAGGTCTTGCTGGAGGCCCGGCTCGAATTCAATGGTGCCAATCGCGGCGGTGCTGCCGATGTTGAAAATATGCACGACGCCGGAGCGCACGCCTGATTCGTTGACAATGCGCGTCACCTCGCCGGTAAGGTCTTGCATCTCCTTATGTCCGGTGGTTTGAACCTGGATTTCGCGTTGATAGGTCATGCCGTTGTTTATATCGAAGCGGCCGCGCAAGCGAGGTTTTCCTCCGGGCCTAAGTGTTGAGAGGAACACGCTGCAAGCCTTCGACAGGGCGGGTGGGAATGCCGCGGCCCGCCGCTTGCAAAAATCGCAAAAACTGTCAAGCCATCGGCGACCGGAAGTGATAAACGTATCGGCAAGATGAAAGATTCGGCAAAGCCGGCCACGCTGCGTTTCTACAAGGAGCGCCTCTTGTGCGTGCTGGTGCATATCCAGGAGCACCTGGACGAACCGCTGGCCCTGCAAGAGCTGGCCCGGCTGGCGTGCCTCGCGCCGCATCATTTTCATCATGTGTTCACCGGAATGCTGGGTGAATCGCTGGGCAGCCATGTGCGGCGGTTGCGCTTGGAACGGGCCGCCAGCCGGCTGAAGCTCACGGAAATGCCGGTCGTGCAGATCGCCTTCGAGGCGGCTTATGAAACGCACGAAGCGTTCAGCCGCGCCTTTCGCAAGGCGTTCGGCTTGTCGCCCGCGCAGTTTCGCCGGCGCCACGGCGTGGGTGCGCGGATTCAAATCCCCTCCGGTGTGCATTACCGGCACCGGAAGCGGCCCGGTAGTTTTCGCGCCGCGCAAATCGAGGACAAGACCATGAATGTAACCATCAAAAATCTGCAACCGATGCGCGTCGCGTTCATGCGCCACGTCGGACCTTACAACGAAGTGGGAAAGACCTGGGAGCAATTCACCATGCTGCTTGGCAAGGACGGGCTGCTCGGGTCTGAGCCGCAATTCATCGGCATCTCGCACGATGACCCGGCGGTGACGCCGCCGGACAAAACCCGTTACGACGCCTGCGTCACCGTGGACGAGAAATTCCGCGCCAATGGAGAAATCGGCGTGCAAGTGATTCCGGGCGGGGATTACGCCGTGCTGACCCATTTTGGCCCCTACGACAAACTTGGCGAAAGCTATGCGAAACTGCTGGGCCAATGGTTGCCGCGCAGCGGGCGGCGCCTGCGGGCAACCCCGTGCCTGGAGATTTACTTCAACACACCCGAGAATACCGAGCCGGAGGACTTGGTCACGGACATCCACGCGCCGCTTGAGCCAAAATGAAACCGCCAAAAGCAAACAAACCCAAACTTGGAGAAGAACCATGACTGCAAAACTCGATCTCTATAAAGTTCACAAAGCCGAATATGTAGCGCCCAAGGAGCCGGTGCTCGTGCGAACGAAACCGGCGCGGTATCTGGCCATTAGCGGCCAGGGCGCGCCCGGAGGGACGCGCTTCACCGCGTGCATCGGCGCACTTTACGGGGCGGCATTCACCATCAAGATGACACGCAAGTTCGCCGGGAAGCAGGATTATGCCGTGTGCAAGCTCGAAGGCCAGTGGTTCTTCGACGGCGACCCGGCCGCGGTCCCAAAAGACCAGTGGAAATGGAAGTTGATGATCCGCACGCCGGATTTTATTTCGCAGGAGGACAAGACGACGGCCGTGGACACGCTGCTTAAGCGGGGCAAATCGCGGGAGGTCGAGGAAGTGACCCTGGAAACGATTGACGAGGGCGTCTGCGTTCAGATGTTGCATGTGGGGCCGTATGAAAAGGAAAACGAAACGGTCGCTCTGATGCGGAGCTTCGCTGAAGCCAACGGATTGAAGTTAAGCGGCCCGCACCACGAGATTTACCTTTCCGATCCGCGCCGCGTTCCTCCCGAGCGACTGAAAACGATTGTTCGCGTGCCCGCAGTCAAGCAGGATTCGTAGCGCCCGATGGTGGCGGCCTGCCAAGGCTGGCGCAATGCCGTGGACTTGCGCCATGCCCCCGTTTCCAGGAGCGCGCTGTTTGGCAAACAGGCCCGGTCTGATCGTCCGGTTGACATTCCCAATGGGCCTGAGTTGCTACGAGATCTCATCGCCAGCCAGTGGCGCCGGCTGCTCATTTTTGGGCCAAATCCACGCAGATGATTTCTTGATCGTTGCGCGCATACATCCGCCGATGGGCGAAGGCGGGATGTGACCAGACCACCGGACGGCCGGTATCGCGATTGGCCGGCTCAATGACGTGCGCCCGGCTGATTTCTTCGTAACCTTTCGGCGTCAGCCGGGCGAGGATCAAATCGCCCTTCTCGTTGAACAGGAAAAAGCGGTCCTGATTCTTGACAATGAAGGCATTGGCCCAGCGCATCTCCTTGCCGTCGGCGGTGGTGGCGCTGAGAGTTTCCCAGACCCGCTCTCCGGTGGCGGCCTTGAGGCAGCGCAATTGGCCGTAGCTGCAAACGCCGTAGATATATCCGTCCTCCAGGAACGGCGTGCTCAGGGTGGAGTGCAGCGCGTCGGTGTTCACTTCGCTCACGCGCTGGCTTTGCCAAAGCGTCGTGGCTGCCGGCTTGGAGGCATCCAGTCGGAGCATCCACGAGCCGTTGTAAAAACAAGTCAGAAAAAGCAAATCATCCATTTGGCGCGGCGTCGCGATCGTCATGCCGGCGCGAGCAGGCTCCGACGATTTAAGGGACCAATAAACTTTGCCCGTCTCCGGATCCAGCGAGTTGACCGATTCCGGATGCCAGACAATCAGTTGCCTGACGCCGCCCGCCAGAAAGATCACCGGGGAGCAGTAGCCCGGCTCCTTGGCGCTCAAGGCCCGCCAAATTTCCCGGCCGGTGTTTTTGTCCAAAGCGACCACGGTCGAGTTGGAGCCGCCGGCCAGACAAATCAGTTTGTTGCCGTCCATCAGGGGGTTTCCCGCGAAGCCCCATACCGGAGTCTTGATTTTGTAATCCGCTTTGAAATCCCGCGACCACACGACGCTTCCCGTCGCCGCGTCCAGGCAGAACAAATTGCCTTCCGCCCCGAGCGAGAAGACTTTGCCCTCAATGACCACGGGCGTGGTGCGCGGACCGGCAGGGTAAGCCACGGTATAGGGACAATCGTATTCGTGCCGCCACAGGACTTTGCCATCGTCCGCATTCAGACAAACAATCCGCTCGGCGCCGGGGATGCCGCCACGCTCCAGCGCGTTCGTCGGTTGGTCCGGGGCTTTGGCAAGCTGGTGGTCAAGAACATAGACGCGCCCTTGGGCCACGGCGGGGCCGGAATAGCCGGAGCCAATTACAGTGCGCCACACCGCCGGCGGGCCGCCGGCCGGAAACGAACTGACAATGCCGGTCTCGCGCCAAACGCTGTCCCTCTGAGGCCCAAGCCACTGAGGCCAATCGTCAGCCCGGAGGCCGACGGCGCAGCCCATCGCCAGTGCGGCCATCCCTATTCCACGCATCAAGAATTGTTTGGATTGCATTCGACAGTCTGGCGCCGCTGCCCGCCGAAGTCCAGCCTGGATATGGCGGTCAGATCCGCCTGCAAAGCGGCAAGCTGGATTAGTTTACGGCGCCGACTAAACGGGCTGCTCGATGTGCTTGTGCGGAAACCACGCGAGATCGCCTGCAATAGGCACTGAAACGGAAAAAGGGGTACAGAAAGGGTACAGACAAGAATCGCAATCTACTAAGTATGGTGGGCCCAACTGGATTTGAACCAGTGACCAAGCGATTATGAGTCGCTTGCTCTAACCGCTGAGCTATGGGCCCAACCTATTTACAACCAACTACTTACGATTATTTCAATGCTGCTGATTCTTTGATTATATCCCGCCTTTGTATCCCGTAGAATATCTGCGCTGATGACAATACCACCAGAACAGAGACCGGCCGGGACGGCAAAGCCCGCGAAGCCGGCACATGACGCAAGCCTCTCGCCTGACGGCAAGTGGCGTTCGTTCCCCAAAGTTCCAAATTTGGTGCAATACGTAAGCACTGGGACCTATTGTGGGAGAGTTAAGATTAAGGGCAAGGTATTTCGCGAAAGGGGTGCAGGACAAAAAAGTAACCGATATATGTGAGCCGACGACATTCAGGCAGCCATTGGGAGCGATTGGGGAAACGGGAAACGGTCTTGCCAGAACTGATTGAACTGGTGGTTCTCCAGCACACAGCGGATGGCCAAGATGTTTTCCGCTCCGGAGAGGCTCCAGAACATTCCTGACTGCTTGAGCCGCGGAGCGACCAGGCTCTTGCAGCCAGCCTCCACGACGCCGGAACCAATAAACAGGCCCTGCTGCTGGTAGTCCCAGCAGCGCATTTTGTCCCGATTGTTCTCGAAATACGCCAGGGCCTTCTGGGTCTGCCGACGCCTCTTGCCCCCTTTCGGCATCGCCTGCCGGGCCAGTTGAATCACGCGGTCCACGCCCTGTGCCTCCTTCTTCAGGAGGTGGACCCACTGTTGCCGGTGCTGCTCGGCCTCCGGGGTGTCCTTGCCAAAGAGGATTTCTGTCAGCAAGCCCACATGCTCGGCGGCGTGAAAGAAGTCCAGAATCAAGAGGGCGAAGGGAAAGCAGATGCGGGCCAGTTCCCAAACCCAGGGCGCTCCATCTCCCAGGAAAACCACTCGCGCCGCCAGCGCCATGCCTTGTTGGCGCGCCAAGCCTCGCAACTGCTGGCCAAACTCCTGGCAGGGGTCGGTGGTGGTCACATAGCGGGTGCTGCCGGGTGTGCGTTTGGGCCGCTTTTCCGGTGCCGGCTCAGAGGGCGTAAGCGCGGCCGCTTTGGCGGCGATGGGGCCACCGGCCTGAGCTTTTGCCGGCTGGCCTTTTGGGGCGGGGTCTGGTTTTTCGGGCGGGGATTGCGTGAACACCACCCCCACTTTGACCTCGCGAGTTTTGGCTTGGCCATCCTCCCCTTTGCCTTTCCGGCCCAGCGTTTCCTCCCGCCGCACCGGCACACCGGTGCCATCGGCCTCCGCGTAGAAGACCGTCCCCTGGGGCAGGGCGGTCGGGGCTGGCTGGCTCTGATTCCACCGCTCAAAATCCGGCCCCAATTTCTGGACCAATCGCTGGATGCGTCGCCCGCTCATCTCCACCCCGCTATACTCGCGCAGGCTCTGGGCGGCGTCCTCAAAAGGCTCCGAGGCGCCGGCCCGGCACATCAGGCGGGCCAAACCAGGGGTGCAACCCTCCATCAGACCCAGAGACTGGTCCAAAGGCGCCCGACCGCCTTGCGGGTCGTTGCGGCTGTAGTAATTGCGCCGCAACTCCAAGGGGCCAAAGAGGCTGTCCACCGTGTTCGGTCGCCCGGCATGACATCGCTCGCCCGGTTGCGTCACGTCTCCGGGCCCCTTCACGGCCGGATCGTTGAGCAACTGCTCCAAGCAACGGCGGCCGTCTTCGTGCAAGGCGTCCCGGAGTTTTTCCTCCAAGCACCCCATCACCGCCCCGGCTCCCACCAGGGCTAACTGCTTCTGGGCCCAGCTCAGGAGGAGGGTGGTTTCCTGGAACCGCTCTGGCTGGGCCGCCTCTTCGGTTTTTTTTTGACCTCGGGGATCTGATCCGCCTGGAGCGTTATCTCCTCGGAGACAGCAGCAAACTCCTGGGCCAGTTGCTCGAACCGCTGGTAACCCTCGACGCCCTGGCGAATGCTCTCGACCTGGTCAGCCGGGACGCGTTCGCAGAGGTTTTTACCATCGAACCATCGTTGAAGGACGTAGTAGGGGCCCTGGCGGCAGGTTTTGCCCTGGCGGGTGGATTGGAAGAATTGCTTGCTCAGATGGCCGCGGCGGAGGCGGTCGATGGCGGCCATTTCCTGGAGGATTTGCTTCCGGCGGAATTGAAGTTCGGACAAGTTCGAGTTCATGGCTATGTTGTATTGTATTCTATACAACAATCCAAGAAAAAAAGAAAGAAACCCCTCGGAAAACTCAACCGTTCAGAAATCTGTCACTTTTTTGTCCTGCACCCCGCGAAAGCTGCGAGTTGTCTAAGCTGTTGCACCGCCGCAAATTCGCAAAGAAAGGCATTTGCCCGCAGATCACGCGGATTCACGCAGATACGGAAAGCAGGATTGAACAGGAGAGATCTGAGAGAACAGAGTTTTTCTCTGTTTCCGTTCCCTCCTGTTCGAAAGATCTTCATCTGCGTCAATCTGCGTCAATCTGCGGGCAATTCCGGATTCGGTTGCGGCTCGCCGCTCTGGGAAATCCATGGTTAAATTCCCCTGGTTGTGGCGTGGCCGCCCTGGGCTCTTGCGTCTTTGCGTTAAGAATAGTCATGCCATCCGTGATGTTTGGCGCAGCCAATGTGCGCAAGTAGCTAAGGATTAAGGCGTTGCAAAAATCGGCAAAAAAGCGCGCTTTACTATTGTCTGCCTTTGGATTATTGGTATTCTTAGGAAGATAAATTATGAACACATTTCTTGCAGTCTTTGGGATGGGCGGAACCGAAGTGGTGGTGGTGTTTGCCGCCATCCTGGTCCTTTTTGGCGCCAAGAAGATCCCGGAGTTCGCCAAGGGACTTGGCCAGGGCATCAAGGAGTTTAAGAAGGCTTCGCGCGAGGTCACGGATGAGATCAACAGTGCCGCCAACGAGACGACGGCTCCTCCGCCTCCAGCCAAGCCGACGGCTCCCGTTGCGCCCGCGGCCGAATCCAATCCCCCCGCCACAGTCCCAAGAACCTAATTCCCCGCGGTGACCATAGCTCATGGCAGAACGTCCCGAGGATGACCGGCCCGAAGAGGAGGAAAGCGGAGGCGGCGCGGTCAAGACCTTCCTCGAGCATCTGGAAGACCTGCGCTGGGTGCTGATCAAAAGCGCCGCCGCAACGCTTGTGGCCATGATGGTATGCCTCTTCAACGTGCAGAGGCTGGTGACCATTCTCAAGTGGCCCAAGGAGCGCGCCGCCAAGCGCCACATCATCTTCCTGCCCGATACCACCAATCAGTTGGTCACTTTTCAAATCGGCGACACCCGCTTTCCCGCAGTGGACCTGGGAACCAACCATATCGGGGCGCTGGATCTGGGCACCAACCAGCACACCACCGTGGCCTTGGAACCGGTGCAATTGGGTGGCCAGCAATTGGTGGCCTGGCGGGTGATTCCCACACCGGCCGAAGAAGCAGTTTCCCCCGGCCCGGACTTGGTCTTCCTGGACCCCTCCGAGCCTTTTCTCTTCTGGATGCACACGTCGTTTTTTGCCGGGCTGATTCTGGCTTCCCCTTTCGTGCTTTATTTTGTCGGGCAATTCCTCATGCCCGCTTTGAAAATCAAGGAGAAGAAGTATTTTTTGCGCGCCTTCGTGGTGGGGGTGGGTTTGTTTTTCCTCGGCGTGTCGGTTGCCTACTTTGTCGTCATGCCGCCGGCGCTCAAGTTCGCCCAGCAATTCACCGTCTTTATGGGCCTGAAGGTGCCCATTTGGAACTTTGGCTCTTACACCAGTTTCGTCCTCAAATTCATGCTCGGCATGGGGCTGGGCTTTGAATTGCCGGTGGTCCTGCTCGCCCTGGTCAAAATCGGCATCCTCGATTACCAGAAGCTGGCCGGCATGCGCCGCTACGTCATCGTCGGGAATTTGATTCTCGGTGCCTTGCTCACCACCCCTGAAGTCCTGACCCAAATTGTCATGGCGGTGGCCCTGCAATTGCTTTACGAGGTGAGCGTCTGGATTGCCTGGTATTGGGAGTGGAAGGAGAAAAAAGCAGAAAAAGGCTAGACAATCCGCCGCAAACCGCTAATTTACCCGAAAGAGAGTTGTATATGCGTAATTTATTTTCCTCAATTATCCCGATCCTGGGCGTGGCCGTGCTTGTCTCTGGTTGCGCCGGCCCGGAGCAAAAACTCGGTCGCGGTGTCAGCAACATGATGGAAATCACCCGCCTCGGCGAACTGCGCCGTTCCTACGAACAAACCGCCGTCCTGGTCAGCCCCGATGCCGCTTACACCACCGGTGTCATCCACGGCCTTAACCGCACGGTGGAGCGCACCGCCGCCGGCTTTTATGAAGTGGCGACTTTCCCGTTCGCCAACCACTCCCCCAAGAACTACGGCCCAATTTTCCTGCCCGAGAACCCAGTCGAACCCGACAGCTACACACCCAGTTGGCTTTCCGACCAGATGACTTCGCCGGACACGTCGCTGGGCTACGGCGGCGGGGACATCATGCCGTTCATCCCAGGCAGCCGTTTCCACGTTTTCGATCAGTAGCTTGGAGACTTGGAGCAGCCGGATGGAGCAGCGGGCGGCCTCGCTGTTTCCCGTCATTTGCCGGCGGCTGCTTAATTTGGTGTAGCGTCGAGCCTGTGGCTCGACATCGGCGCACAGCGCCGACACTACAACAATTGAATTAAGGCACTACCCATTTCCCATGCCGCTTGACAAGCATTCATCCTGCAAGGTCAACCTTCTCCTCAACATCCTGGGCCGGCGGCCCGATGGTTTCCATGAACTGGAGACGGTCCTGCATCCGGTCAGCCTGCACGATTTCCTGTCCTTCGAGCGCCGCGGCACACGGCTGCGCCTCAAGTGCAACGACCCGCTTCTGCCGACCAATGCCAAAAACCTCGTCTTTGCCGCCGCGGAGCGCTTTCTCGAAACCGCCGGCATCCACGAAGGCGTCCGTATTCATTTGGAGAAGAGAATACCCATCGCGGCGGGCCTGGGTGGGGGCAGCGGCAACGCCGCCACCACCCTCCTGGCCATGAACGAACTTTTCGGCCAGCCGTTGAGCGGGCAAGACTTGCTGCAACTCGCCGCTTCCCTTGGATCCGACATCCCCTTTTTCCTGCAAAGCCGTCCGGCCCTGGCCACTGGCCGCGGCGAAATCATCACCCCCCTGGATTTTTTCCCCACCCTGGCGGGTGCCTGGATGGTGCTCGTCCATCCCGGCTTCGGCATCTCCACCGCCTGGGCCTACGAACAACTGGCCGGCCATCCGGAGGCTCTCCATGGAAAACCGGGACGCGCCCAACGCCTGATTTCCCTCCTGCAAACCGCCGCCCTGTCCGACGCCGGAAAGGAATTCTACAACTGCCTCGAAGCCCCTGCCCTGCTTAAGTATCCCCTGCTCCAGTTGTTCCAGGAATTCTTCCGCGAACACGGCGCCGCCGCCCTGATGTCCGGCAGCGGTTCCACCACTTTTGCCGTAACCCCTTCCCGTTCCTCCGCCGAAACTCTCCTCGAACAATTCCAAGCCAAATTCGGCCCCCAATTCTGGACTGCCCTGGTAAAACTGTAGCGGCGCTCTGTGACCGCCGCCGACATGCGTCACTGATGGCGGGGAAAAAGGTAGGGCGGGCACTCCGCTGCCCGCCGCGGCGCGCACGGAGTGCGCGCCCTACCTCCATGACTGAGGCATTACCACCGCTTTTTTATTGGCAGACCGACGCCGTCAGGTTAATTTAACTCCGCCCTGTCCGATGGTGTAACGGTAGCACAAGGCCCTTTGGAGGCCTTTGTCATGGTTCGAATCCATGTCGGACAGCCATTTCTCCCTCGGAAGCCGGGGAAAATGGCGTTTACCGCACAGATTCCGCACAGAATCGAATCTGAAAACCAAACCCGGAAGATGAAATGCCCGGTCATTATCCGGCATCGGCGCGAAAAGGCCACGATCTACGGCAAAAGTCCGGGGTATGACTTTTACCGACTCGGCTATTACGTGGCCGGGCAACGGCGCGTCCACAGGGAGGACTTCGTCTGCAACGCGCTGATCGGATGCACTTTCATGGCGCGACGGATCGTGGCGGGCGCCGCTTCAGACAGTCCGAGGTAATGCACCTTCCCGGCGTGAACCAATTCGCTCATCGCTCCGACGGTCTCTTCAATCGGCACCTTCGGGTCCACCCGATGCTGGTAGTAGAGATCAATTTCATCCAAGCCCAAGGGCCGAAACTGTCAATCCTTGTGTTCCAAGTTTTCTTTGGTTCATGTGATTCCTTTCCATGATGCAGATCCAGCTCAATTTCGATCATAAAATCCGCGGTGCAAGAGCAACTTTTAGTTCTTGCAGAACTAATGAAACTGGCTCAGTATCAAGAACAAGAAGCCCGATTTATTGATCGCGTCAAGTGACGAGGTCCGATCAAACCCGCAAGTCAACCAAGCAATGAACCATGAAAGGACAATGAAAACACATCTCCTCACAATGTGCCTTGCCCTGGGCGCCGCGCAACTGGCTTCCCTGGGGACGGTGCGAGCAGCGTCCGACGACCCGGGGATGCCGCACTTGGAAACCCGGCGCGGAGCGCCGGGCGCCGATGGGGCGCCGCCGCCGGACCCCTTCGCCCAGACTTACGCCATCCTCGATTATCTGGCGCCCGTGATTCTCGAAAATCAAGGCAGGGGCACGATGGTATCCTTTCAGCCAACGAATGATATGAAGTCTGCGCGGCAAGCAGCGAGGCCGGCTGATGACACCAACGCGCCAACGGCGGCTCCGGCTCCCGGCCCCACGGATCAAACCTTGAAGATGGGTGACTACACCTTGAACATCAGATTTGGCGCCGGTGGCAGCGTCGGTGCCGCCGGTGCCCCTGGCGGTGACCGGCGTGGCGGTGGCGGTGCCCGCGGTGGCGGCGGTGGTGGTGTTGCCAATACATCGCCCGCCCGCTTTGTCATCAATTCAGGCCCCGGCGAGTATTGGTTTGTGGGCGGGCCTATTGAGCGTCACCTTCACGCCCAACTCGCCTGAGCGGGGCAGCGTCGTCCTGGGCAGCTTTGACGAGACCCTGAATGTGAATGGCCGCTGGGTGGCTGGACGCCGGCTGAACGGGGACGAAACGGGCAACAACACGCGCTGGCCGAGCATGGGATCGTTTGGGATTTATCACTACACGCTATTCCAGCGGCAATAACCACAATTATTTTGTAGTCTCCCCACCCCTCTCACGTTCCAGCCCGTGCTCTTCTGACTCGTCACCGCCGAAACCGGCCCGTGTCAACTCACAATGCAACAATGCAAGGGCCCTTTTGCATTCCATACGTCCCATGCGCTTCAGTTCTTTAGCCGGTAATAACCCGCGCCCGCCAACGGATACACCCTCACTTGATTCTGCAGGTTCGTGACCACAGGCGCGTTGGTCACAGCGGTCCAATTGGTCGCGCTCAGGTCCGGTTTCTGCTGCAATTGATAGCCGGCCATCGGCCACGGCCAAGTGATCACGACACTGGTCTCCGCAAGCACGGGGGTCAACCACGGACGCGGCATTGAAGTGACGATTTGGTCAAGGGCGGTGTACCCATTGGTCGTGGTTGTTCCTTCCGAAGAACAGGCCACAAAATTGCTGCCGTCCGCTGAAGAGGCGGCCGCCATCCAGAACTCCCCGGGCACATTGTTCGAGATCCAGGTCACACCTGAATCGCTCGAAGTGTAAATCGGACCGGGGACGGTGATGCCAAAGCCGCTTGGGTTGGCCGCTGCCACCAATTTGGTTCCATCCGCGGAAGAGGCGATGGCATTCCAATACTCAATGGGTGCATTGGTTTGTTGCACCCAGTTGGTTCCCCCGTTGGTGGAAGTATAGATTCCGCCCCCGACAGCCGCCGCCGCCAATTTTGTTCCATCTGCCGACGAAGCCACCGCACCCCACCAGATATTAGGCTCATTGGTTTGTTGCGTCCAATTGGTGCCGGAATCGGTCGAGGTATAAAACCAACCGTTGCCGCCCGTGTCTGCCACCAGCCTGGTGCCATCCGCGGAAGAGGCAAGGCCACCCCAACCCGCTGCCGGCGCGCTGGTCAGCCGCCAGGTGTTGCCTGAATCGCCGGAGGTGTAAATTTGAATGGGTCCCGGCTGTCCCGTCTGCCCCACAGCCGCTAATTTTGTTCCGTCCGCAGAGGAAGTGAGGAATAACCAAAAACACTGTGGCCCCCTGGTTTGGGTAAATGTCACCCCCGAATTTGTGGAGGTGAAAATATAACCGTCATTGTTTTGCACCCCCGCCACTTTTGTTCCATCCGCCGAGCAAGCAACGCAGCCAAAGCCGATATTCTGGGTGGTTTCCGTCCAACTGCCTCCTGCATCGGTGGACACGTAAACCGACCAGGTCGGGTATCCGCCCGCTGCCACCAATTTCGTGCCGTCAGCCGAAGAGGCGACAGAAACCCAGTTGACATCCGTGGGTGCGCTGGTGCCCGACCAAGCTTGCGCGACCGCCTGCCGCTCGCCGGCGGAAAACGAAAGCAACACGGCCACAAGAGGTCGCAGAGTTTTCACTGGTTTTACAGACTCGTTCTTTTGGTCTGCAGCAGAATGGCTTACAGCAGAATCGTGGGGGATTCTGGGCCATATCCGGTTTTTTGCAAGATTTTTTGGCGCGACCTTTTTTTGGCCGACAGCTTTTCTTGACCCATTATCATCGGCAGAAGATGTTCAGCGGCCGACGGTTAGCCAAAGCGGCACGATCTCTCCCGAAATACTCTTGCTTCACCCCATCCCCTTGGAGAATCTCTCCCCATGAATACACTCTTTTCTGCCACCCCGCGCGGCCTCCTTGTGGCCGCGTTCATTTCCATAGCCCTGGCCGTGCCGGCCCTGCGCGCCGCCGATGGCCCGCCGGTTGTCGCCAAGCCCGATGTCAACGCCGCCGTCACCGTCACTGACAGCGGAGGCGCTTGGATACTCGACAACGGCATTGTCAAAGCGACGATCAACAAGCGCAACGGCAACATGACCTCGCTGGTTTTTCACGGCATCAACACCATGGGCCAAGGCGGATATTGGGAACAAACGCCTTCAGGTCAAGTGACCCAATCCGTCACCATTGATCCCGCGACCAACGGCGGCGCACGCGCCGAGGTGGACGTGAAGGGAGTGAGCGGGCGCATGGACATTGAAGTGCGCTACGCTTTGGAACGCGGGGCCAGCGGCATTTACGCCTACGCCGTTTTCTCCCACGCGGCCAATTATCCCGCCGCGAGTGAGGGTGAAAGCCGCTACATCACCAAGCTGAACCATGACTTTAATTGGCTGTCGGTGGACAAAGACCGCAACCTGCTGGAATGCACCCCGCTGGACTGGGGCACGGGGGTCGTCATCCACGCCAAGGAACAGCGCATTTTGAGCACCGGATTCTATAAAAATTCCGTCGAGCACAAATACAGCTATAACGCCGTGCAATACAAGATTCCCGCCTACGGCTGGTCCAGCACCCAGGACCACATTGGCGTCTGGTTCATCAACCCCACCACCGAATACCTGAGCGGCGGCGCTTCCAAAATGGAGCTGGTCTGCCATTTTGACGCCAACGACAACCCCGACCCGATCATCCTGGATTATTGGTGCGCCGGCCATTACGCCGGGGGCGCTAGTTGCAACATTCGCGCCGGCGAGAACTGGAACAAGGTCATCGGCCCGATTTTTGTCTATTGCAACGCGCTGGCCGAGCCGAAGGTTCCGTCCCAGGCCGATCTCGAGACCCTTGCAGCCACCGCCGGCAACCCCACAGTCCCTCCCGCCTGGCACGACAACGCAACCGCGCTGTGGCAGGATGCGCTTGCCCAGGCCAAGAAAGAAAGAGCCTTGTGGCCCTACGACTGGGTCAACGGCGTGGACTACCCGCACAAGGAACAACGAGGGAACGTAAGAGGGCAACTCGTGCTCAACGATCCGCCGGCGGCCACGACTAATCTGCCCCATCTGACCGTCGGTCTGGCACACCCGGATTACCCAGGCGGCAGCCCGCGCGCAGGCAACAATGGGATCGTCACCTGGCCTCACGACGGGAACTACTACCAGTTCTGGAACGACGGCACCGAGGATGGCAAGTTCACCATTTCCGACGTCCGTCCCGGCACCTACACGATGCACGCTTTTGCCGACGGCGTGCTGGGTGAATACACGAATTTCAACATCACCGTCGAGGCGGGCCAGACGTTGGACTTGGGCAGACTGGAGTGGAAGCCCGTGCGCTACGGCAAACAAGTCTGGGAAATCGGCTACCCCGACCGCACCGGAGGCAAATTCTACAAGGGCGACGGCTCGAACTACTGGCTCTGGGGATGGTATGTACGCTATGGCGACCTGTTCCCGAACGACATCACTTACACTATAGGCAAAAGCGATTACCAGAAGGACTGGTTTTTTGAGCAAGTGCCGCACGCGCTCTCCGATGCGTGGAAGAATCCTGAAGCCAAGGACCCGCTCAACCAACGCTTTGGGTGGGTCAAGGCGGAGTCACTCTCCAACTACCCTCAATCCGACACCACCGGCCCTTGGCGTGTCTATGGCCAAGGCCGGGCGACCACCTGGACCATCAAGTTCAACATCGACCAGGCCGCGCATGGCCAGGCATCCCTGCGCGTAGCGCTGGCCGGCTCCGACGGCACCGCCGGCCTCGCCAATCCCGGCGCTCCCGGCAGTCTCTCGGTGGCGGTCAACGGCCGGAGCGTCGGCACGATCAAGACGATAGGCACCAACGCCATCCGCTACAACACCGACACGGGCGTTTGGCGGGAGTATACGCAGACGTTCGACGGCGCGCTGCTCAAAGCGGGCGAAAACGAAATCCAGCTCACCGTTCCCGCCGGCGAACTGGATTCCGGCGTGGTTTACGACTACCTGCGCCTTGAGCTTGCCGGGAATTAAAACCGGGTGCATTTCACATTCTTGGGTTCCCCTCTTAATCTTAATCCTAATCTTAATCTTAATCTCATCGCCCTCCTGCATTCGGATTAAGAGCAAGATTAAGATTAAGAAAGAAAACCGAAAAATGTGAAATGCACCGCTCGACCGGGCAAATCCGAAAATTCCGTTGCCACGGAGCCTGAAGACATTAGCATGACAGTCCCTGCCAAAAGCGCAGGCCAGAGGAAAACCGAATATTCATGAAGAATTGCGATATTGCAGTCCTCGGTGGCGACGGCACCGAACCGGAAGTCCTGCGCGAAGCGCTCAAGGTCCCCCATGCCGCCGCACAGAAGCTCAAGCCCAAGCTGAACCACACCGACTACGACACCGGCGGCGAACGTCATCCGCGCGCCGGCGAGATGCTGCCGGACAGCGTGCGGGCCGGGTTGCGCAAGTGGCCTGCGGTCCTGCCTGGCGCGATCGGCCATCCCAACGACAAGCCCGCCATCCTGGAGAAAGGCCTCCTGCTGCGCGCGCGTTTCGAGCTCACCCGCGCCGCGCAGAGCCCGCAAGCGCGCGCCCAAAGCCATTTCCCATCAGTCAACTGAACATACTTTATGAGCCCATTTGTGACTCCGATTATTGTCGGGATAAGCATCATTGCAATCATCTATCTTACTTCAAAACTGCAATTGGCTGCATTCATCAGCCTTTTTGCTGTCTCCATGTTTCTTGCGATAGCAGTTCTTCCGGCAAAAACCATTGTGAACACACTCCAGGAAGGATTCGGGAATACCATGGCTTCCACCGGATTCCTTATAATTTTTGGCGCAATCATTGGCATTGCGCTTGACAAAACCGGGGGGACGCTCAGCATTGCCAGATTCATCCTTTCAAAAATAGGAGAACATAAAAGCGCCCAGGCCCTTGGCATGACAGGATTTATCACCGGGGTGCCCATATTCTGCAATTCCGGCTTCATCATTCTGAGCGGCCTCTCGAAATCGTTAAGCGCGAAATCCAAGCTGCCAATGCCGTTTATGGCCACCGTCCTCGCCTGTTCACTTTATTCCGTCCATTGCCTGATACCTCCGCATCCGGGAGTCCTTGCTGCCTCGGCGGTTTTCAAAATCAACATCGGATATCTTATTATCGTGGGTATCGTGTTTGCCATACCTGGCGCATTGGCCGCGTATTTCTGGAGCAAATGGCTGACAGGAAGGCACAATTATGCTCCGGCCAAGGAGATTGAAGTGGACGATAACATGGTTCATGGCCGGCTTCCATCTCCCTTTTTGTCTTTAACGCCCATAGCGCTCCCGTTGTTACTGATAGCCCTGAAGTCGTTGTTCTTAATGATTGATGGAGGGCAAAGCTCCATTTCCAGGTTGCTTCTCCTTCCCGGTGAACCGTTATTTGCCTTGTCAATCGGCGCCGTAATGGCAATGCTGCTGATAAAGAACAGGACCATAGCATCGGTGAATTCCATTATTTCTGAAGCAATAGAAAAGGCAGGCCCCATTCTGATAGTTACTGCTGCCGGGGGCATGTTCGGAATGGTCATCAAAGCGACAGGCACCGGTGAAGCAATCGGCAAACTATTGGCCGGCACAAGCATCGGTCTTGGGGTGCCATTTCTCATAGCAACAGCCATGAAAACAGCGCAAGGTTCATCAACGGTTGCGATGATCACCACCGCATCATTTGTTGCGCCCATGATTTCGATGCTTGGACTCGACTCGCAATGGGGACGGATATTCGCAATGCTTTCCATGGGAGCGGGTTCCATGGTGGTTTCTCACGCCAACGATTCCTATTTCTGGGTTGTGGCAAATTTTTCGGACCTCGATTCCGGATCAACTTTGAAGGTCTATACGTCTTCAACATTAATAATGGGTCTGGCGGTCTTCGCCTGTGTTTGGATTACCTCATTATTTGTTTTATGAGGTTCTTCGCTGTTTTCAGTGGAATAACGAATCTGGGCCTGTAACTTGGGGCAACGGCCGGTTCGTCAATCCCAAAGAGCGATTCACGCGGATGAAGATCGGAACGTCGGCCGGTCAGCCGGGTTTGATGACGGAGACGACGAGCGCGCCGGGGGTGAGGTATTTGCGCGCAGCCTCGCGGACTTGTTCGGCGGTAACGGCTTCGTAGGCGGCGTCTTCGGCGTCGAGATAGGCGTAGCCCAGGCCGTAAAGCTCGTTCAGGGCGACGCTCAAGGCGTAGCCGCCCAAATCCTGGCGCGAGATTTTTCGCTGGCCGATGACTTTGGCCTTGGCGCGGCGCAGTTCCTCCCCGGTCAGGCCGCCGGCGCGAAGGAGTTCGGCCTCGGCCAGCAGTTCCTTTTCCACTTCGCCCAGCTTTTCCGGAGCAGTTCCGACGTAGAAGGCGAAGTAGCCGGGAGCCAGGCCGAGGAAATTTTGCGCGCCGACGTAGTAGGCGAGGCCGAGCTTTTCGCGGATGCGGAGGAACAGCCGGGAACCCAGGTCGCTGCAGCCTTCCTGCAACAATTCCAACGGGTAGCGGTCGGCCCCGAGGAGGGTTGTGCCGGGGAAGCCGATGACGAGGACGGCCTGGGCTTTGTCGCGGGTGTCGGCGACGCGCTTGATTTCAGTCAAGTCTATTGTTTCCGGCAGCGCCGGGATGACAGGGGCGGTTTCCTTCCAGCGGCCCAGAAGTTTCTGGATGGCGGCCCTGGCGGGCGCGGCGCGGATGTCGCCGAAGACGGCCAGGACGCAATTGTTGGGGACGACCAGCCTTTTGTGGAAGGCGGCGAGGCAGGGCAGGGAGGCGGCTTGCACGCTCTCCTCGGTGCCGGAGGTATCCAAGCCGTAGCCGGCGGGGCCAAAGAGGGCGCGGCGCATGGCCTGGCCGCACGATTGCAAAAGCTGGTCGCGTTGCGCGCGGATGGTTTCCAACTGGATGCGGCGCTCGCGCTCGAACGGCTCGGTTGGAAAGGAGGGATGCAGCAAGACATCGGCGAAAATGTCGAGGCCGGTCGCCAGGTCGGCGCTCAAGACTTCCATGGTCAGCCCAAAGCTGTTGTTGCCCCCAAAAGAATCAATGCTGCCTCCGATGGATTCCGCCTCGAGGGCAATTTGCTCGGCGGACCGGCGGGCCGTGCCCTGGAGCAGCATCTTGGTCATCAACTGGGTCAGCCCGTGATTCTCCAGCGTCTCGGCCAGCACGCCCCCCTGGAAGACGGCGCGGATTTCCACGAAGGGCAGCCGGTGATCTTCCTTGAGGAGGAGGCGCAGGCCATTGGGCAGGACGATCTTCTGAATGGGATTCTCCGAAATGGCGGCGGCTTCCCCGGCCAGCTTTGGGACGGCCCCGGCGGGCAGGAGGGCGTAGAGGGTGCGGCCGGTCGGCGTCAAGTATGCGCGCGCGACGCGCCGCACATCGGCGGGGGTGACGCGCTTGACCGCCGCGAGGTAGCGTTCGGAAAAACTCAGGTCGCTGGCGGCCAGCCAGCTTCCGCCCAAATCCTGGGCCTGGCCCTGCATGGTCTTGCGGATGGAGAGGGCGCCGGCGGTGAATTGTTTGACCACCTTGGCCAGTTCCGCGGCGGGAACGGGTTTGTTTTGCACGCGCTGGACTTCGGCCAGAAGCGCGTCGCGGGCGGGGATGAATTTGAGGGCGTCCACCACGCCGCTCATGCCGAACAAACCCTGGTCGCCGGGGATGTAAGTCCAGGCATCGGCGGCGGTGACCAGGCCCTTCTTCTCGCGCACTTCACGAAAGAGGCGGGAACTGCGCCCATGTCCCAGCAGCGCGGCCAGGATGTCCAGGGCGGGCATGTCCGGATGGCGGATATCGGGGATGTGCCAGGCGAAATGAAAATGGGCCAGTTCGACGGGAGCTTCCTCAATGACTTCGCGCGGCGCGGTTTGGCGCGGTTCGGAGGGCAGGAAGACGGGGGCGATGGCCCTGGCTTTGCTGTTGGCGAAGGCCTGCTGAATTTGCTCGAGGACCGCGCCGGGCTGGATGTCGCCGACGACCACCATGAAGATGTTGTTGGGAACGTAGCGCTCGCGGTAGTAGGCGCGGATGTCGTCGGGCTTGAGTTCATTGAAGATTTCCAGGTAGCCGATCACGGTGAAGCGGCAGGGATTGCGGGTGTAGGCGGTTTCAAACAAGCGCTGGCCGGAGCGGCGGCCGGGATCGTCGCGGTTCATGTCCATTTCGCGGCGGATGACATCCAGTTCCTTGGCCAATTCCGCCTCGGGGAGGCTGGCGTTTTGCATGATGTCGCAGAGAATATCAATGGCGACTTTGGCGCCGGTATTGGGGACGTTGACATGATAAACGGTGCGGTCGAAGGAGGTGTAGGCGTTCATGGAGCCGCCGGCATCCTGGACCTCCTGGTCAATGCGGCTGCCGGGGCGGGTGGTGGTGCCTTTGAAAAGCATGTGTTCCAAAACGTGGGAAAGGCCGGCGCCGAGCCATTTTCCTTCCATCGTGCTGCCGGTGTGGCACCAGGCCTGGGCCGCGACGACCGGAGCGCTGTGGTCCTCCCCGATGATCACGACCAGACCGTTGTTCAGGGTGTGCAGGCGGACGCCGGGGGGAAATGAGGGGATTGCTGGCTGGCTGGACCCGGTAGGGCGAGACTCCGTCGAGCCGCGACATTCGTCGGGAATTGCGGATTGCGGATTGCGGATTGCGGATTGCATGAAATTTTGAATGTTGAATTATGAATGGGAAAAAGGGGATGATTTCATTTCGCTATTCTCCATTCACAATTCACCATTCTAATCCTTGGTTCCTGGGGTGATTCCCGCATTACACCTCAACTGGTTTGGGAGGCGCGGCCGAACGGGTCGAGGGGAGGAAGGGCTTGCGGAAAGCGTCGTCGAAACTGTAGCCGCTTTTGAAATCGTCGCGGTGGCCGGGGTCCGGCCGGCCCTCGCAATGGTGCGCCATCATGTTGAAGATGATCTCGCCGAAATCTTCGCACCTGTGAACCCCCCATTCGGCCAGAACGGTCGCGGCCATTGGACCGTAGGTTTCCAGGGCGTAACGGCGCAGGCCGTCGAGCAACTCGGCCGCGCCGGCATCGCGGGCCTGTTTTCCGGGACGGCTGCCGGCGCGCCGGGTGAGAGCGAGGGCTTCGCGCACGAACAAGTAGGCCTCCGCGTCAAAGCGCGGGTCGGCGGCGACAATTTTTTTGACAGATTGCTGAAAATTGACGGATTGCATATCAAGATTTTTGCGCGAGCGGGACGGGGGCGGGGGGATGCGCGGTGCGCCAGGTTTTCACCCCCCACCCGGTCAGCAGCAGAACAAAAATGAGGCAGAGCACCATTTGTTCCTGTTTGGTCAGGAATTTCACGCTGCCAATATACCCTGTTCCGCCGATTTCCAAAGAAAATTCGGGGGAGGCGAAAGCATGGGGAGTGGAGTGGTGGAGTGCTGGAGTGATGGGGGGACGTTCCGAGCGTGAGGGTTTTGGAGTGCGGCGGCTTGCCGCCGCTTTGGGAAAGCGGGAGCAAGCTCCCGCACTCCAAAGAGGCTGCCGCACGCGAACCGGCGAAATAGAGTTGGGTTTGACTTTGAACTGTCGGGGGGCGGCGGTGTCCAAGTCTGATATGGCCCGCAAAACCAGCAAAATGGGTGGATTTACGGTGACTGAGATTCTGATCGTGGTTGTGCTTATTGTGCTCATCGCTATTTGCGTTGGGACTCAGAGCCATGTTGGCGATGGCCACGGATCTCCGGCAAACGCTTGCATCAGCAACCTCCGGTTCATTGATGGCGCCAAAGGGCAATGGGCTTTGGAATTTCATAAAGAGTTAATGGACATTCCAACTGGCAGGGACATCCAGCCTTACCTGGGCCGTGGCCCAACTGAAGAATTGCCTGTCTGCCCGAACGATCCCAGGCATACGTTTGACAGTAGTTACTCAGTCAACAATATACGCACCAAGCCGACCTGCAAAATCATTCCGGCCACGCACAGTCTACCCTGAACGAACGGCCGGTTTTGGGCTGGCCGAGAAAGGGTAGGGCGGGCAGTCCTCTGCCCGCCGAAGGTTTGTGGTGAGATGTCCGCTCCTCAACCATCGCCCGACGCCGGGCAGGGGACTGCCCCATAGGCGCTAACTTAACATGATTTACTCCCATTCGTG
>Ga0326728_10008445_pt1 | contig 25607 bp, 16 predicted proteins | sample MB3enrmetagenome_FD_207602 | JGI IMG/M metagenome (GOLD analysis project Ga0326728, IMG submission 207602) | Lab enriched peat soil microbial communities from McLean, Ithaca, NY, United States - MB31MN | ecosystem: Environmental > Terrestrial > Soil > Wetlands > Peat | place: USA: New York... | reverse complement strand
CACCACCCTGCCCGGCGGCAGCCTGACTTTGAGCGGCCTGACGCTCAATGACAGTGGCGGTTTGACGCTGGGCGGCAGTACGACCGTCGGTGGCACGCTCACCCTGACCAGCGGATTGCTCAACACGGCTGGCAACCAGTTCAATCTTGCTTCCGGTGCTTCCGTCTCTGGCGGAAACAGCAGCAGCTATGTCAATGGCGCCGTCCAGAAAACCTTTGCCACCGGCAGTCAATCGTTCACTTTCCCAATCGGTGTCGGTTCGATTTATGCGCCTTTGGCGTTATCAAGCTTGTCGGTCACTGCCAGCGGCGCTCTCACCGCCACGACGACTTCGGGAAACTACTCCCCGCTTGGCCCCTCCGGCATCAACTCCACCGCGGATGTGAGCCAGTATTGGACCCTCACGCAGTCGGGTGGCACGTTCGGCACTTATGGCGCGACGTTTAATTACCCTTCCAGCGAGGCAAGCGGTACCGCTGCGTCGTACGTCGTGCGGCGGTATAGCAGCAGTGCCTGGTCAACAACCACTATAAGTGGCACACCCACCACCACCGCCACGAGCATCACTGGTCAAAGCGGGTTTGGTGTTTTCGCCATCGGGGATCAATTGTCAGCGCAACTGGCGTTCACGACGCAACCGGGAGGCGGGGCTGCCGGGTCGGTCTGGACGGCTCAGCCGGTGGTGACGGTGGAGGATGCCAACGGCGATAAGGTGACGACCGATACTTCGAGCGTGACGCTTGCAATTGGGTCGAATCCCGGCGGCGGAACCTTGAGCGGGACGAAGACAGTCGCAGCGGTGGCGGGTGTGGCAATTTTCAGCGGGTTGAGCATTAACGCGACTGGTACCGGTTACACCCTGACCGCCACGGACGGCTCCCTGACCGGTGCGACCAGCAGCACTTTCAACATCGTCTGCCCAACGCTGACGATGACACCGGCGGCCGGCGCGCTCACCGGCGGGACCGTGGGCACGCCCTATAGTCAAACATTCGTGGCCAGCCATGGAATTGGGTCGTACACTTACGCAGTAACTGGCGGCACGCAGCCAACGGGGCTGGCTCTCTCCTCCGGTGGTGTTCTTTCGGGCACGCCGGCAGCGGCGGCAGCTTACAATTTTACGGTGACGGCGACGGATAGCAACGGCTGCACGGTGGGTCAAGCCTACAGCGTGACGATGAGCTGCCCGACGATCACAGTGGCGCCGGCGAGTCTGCCAAACTTCGTCCTGAACGCGGCCATCGAGAACCTTTCCAATTCGGCCTCGGGCGGAATTTCACCCTACACCTACAGCATCAGCGGCAGTGTGCCAACCGGGCTGTCAATTAACTCAAACACGGGCGCGCTCACGGGCACCCCGACCAACGCGGGCGCTTATACGTTCACCGTGACGGCAACGGATTCGAACAGTTGCACGGGCAGCACGGCTTACAGCGTGGCAGTTGGCGCGCCGCCGTCCTTCACCCTCCAGCCGACAAACGCATTGGTTTCCGGTGGTTCGAGCGCCATGTTCACAGCCACGGCGGCGGGTGACGGGACGCTCTCCTATGCTTGGCGCCTGGTGAACACCGGTTGGGGATTCCCCTGGGCGGTTACCGGAAGCAATTTCCTTGGCAGTTCGACAAACAACGATCAGGGTGGAAGCGCCTGCGCCAGTTTTGGGAACAACGATATCGACAGCTCGACGGGCAATGCCTGGGGTTTATACGGGCCGGCCACGGCTGTGCGCGGCTTCCCCGCCCTGACCGCCGGGCAGGTCTTCGGCATCGACATGGACAATGGGAACGTGGACAGTGGCGCGAAGAACGGATTCCGGCTGCAGCAGGCCTCCGACACAAATGACCTCTTCAAGTTTTACTTCCTGGGTGGCCAAGGCAATTACAAGTACTGGGACAGCACGGGTGAACATGATACCGGCATTGGCTTCACGCTCACGGGGCTTAGAGTGGAGGTTCTCCTGGGGACGTCGTCAGCTTATACATTGGTCGTGACGCCTTGCGGTGGCACGGCCGCGCAATTCTTCGGAACCCTGCCGGCCGGGACTATTAATCAAGTGTTGTTGGAGTGCAACAATGCGGGCGGCAATTGCGGCGGGTGCGACAATCTCTATTTCAACAATCTGCTGGCGGGCAATAATGACGACAACGCGGGCTTTTACAGCGGTGCCTTGGGAACTGCCGGCAACACCGATCAGGGCAACCAGCTTGCCGCCGGTAACAGCGCGACCACTGCCAGTTACACCACGCCCGCGCTTAACTATCCTGATGACAACGGCAACATGTATCAGTTGCTGGTTTACAGTGCGTATGGAGTGGGATTCTCCAGCCTGGCAACGGCAACGGTAAACCCGCCGCCGCCGGTGGCTGGCACGGCCTATTATACGCGCCCGGCCAATATCTCGTTGAAGATTGCGATCAGTGATCTGCTCACCAATGTAACGGTTGCCGAGGGTGATTACATTACGCTGGTTGGCGTTGGAACCGATGGCCTTAATCTGCTCAGCACCAATGGCACGACCCTTTTTACCAACAGCACCTATATTCTCTACACCAACAGCGTGACGCCCAATGTCAATGACAGTTTCAACTACACAGTCTGCGATGAAGTGGGCCAGACGAGCATCGGGACGGTGTTGATCATCATAAACAACAACATCGTCGGCCAGGCCAACGTGAATTTGAATGTTTCAAGTACCAACGTGACTGCGAACTTCTTCGGCGTACCCGGCTTCCAGTACACGGTGGATCGTTCGACAAATCTGACGGAGGGCCTGGGCTGGGTGCCCATCAGCACCAACACAGCCCCGGGCAATGGTTTGATCCAAGTCGTGGACAATTTCCAGGATTTGGGCATTCCGATTCCACCGGTGCCATCATCCGCGTACTACCGTCTGCGATACAACCCCTCAAACTGACAACCAAGAAAGTGCTCATAATTTATGAAAAAGACATTATTTATCTGCGGTTTCATCGTTTTCAAACTGGTGTATGCGGCAGCAGCGCAGACCGTGGTGGATGCTGATTGGACGGTGGACACGGCCATTCCGGATGGAAGTCCTGTGGGAACTACCACCTACCAGCCCTTTCAAAATCTCGCCAGTGGTCCCATCACCAGCGTGAACGTGGATCTGGACATCAGCGGCGGTTACAATGGGGATTTATACGGATACCTGACCTTGCAGGACGCGAACGGCAACACGGCCACGGAGATCCTGCTCAACCAGGTGGGGACATCTCCGTCGAATCCGTTTGGTTCCTCCGGGTCGGGATTTGATGTCACTTTGAGCGACAGCGGGACAGTCAATGGTAGCATACACGAGGCAACCGGTATTCCGACGGGAATCTGGCAGCCGGATTCGGCTAATACATTGGATGGGACGTTTGGCGGGTTGACGGCCAACGGCACCTGGACGCTCTTTCTGGCGGACATGTCCGTCGGCGGCGGGACGAGCACGCTGAACAGTTGGGGCTTGGACATCAATGTCCAGACGGTGCCGGAGCCGGCCGAAACCGGGTTGTTAGGAATGGGCGGCGCGGCCTTGGCCCTGGAAGCGTGGCGGCGGCGCAAGTCGTCGTGACAGTCAACCCATTGCCGACGATCACTCATAAACACCCTGCAAAATAATAGGTTTATGAATGGCGCATCCGGCAGGACTTGAACCTGCAACCTTCTGATCCGAAGTTCTGCGCTTGACTGTCTGCAACTGTTCGCATAAATTCGCACTTGTCCAGTAAGGACAGGCACTTACGCCAGTAAATACAGCACTTTATGAGTATCACAAGCGAACACAAAAAGACAGGTGAGAACATCAATAAGGGGACAGAAAGGGGACAGCGGGGGGACAGTGACATCCGCCGAAGCCTTCCCAAGACACACGTTGACCATTGGTTTTCCCGGCTTCGGAAGCGCACGTACACCGACAAGGCCGGGCAGGTTGTGGAGATTCCTACCTGGCAAGTCCGCATGAAAAAGGCCGGGCGTGACGGCTGGTTTAACCTGGACACGCCAAACCAAGCTGCCGCTGCCAAGAAAGCCAAGGAAATTTTCACCTTCCTGGACGCCAACGGCTGGGAAGCCGCGCTTGCCAAGTTCAAACCGGATTCCGAGGCCGCTGCCCGGCTCAATCTCACTGTTGGCGATTATCTGCGCCTGATTCGCGCCACAGGGCAATTGCGGGTCCGAACCTTCCTGAACTATCAAAATTGCTTCCGAACCATCGTCAGTGAGGCTTTCGGCGTCCGTGGCGACGATTCCAAGTACGATTACAAAAAGGGCGGCAATAAAGCGTGGGCGGCGCGGATTGACGGGATACGCCTTGAGCGCGTCACGCCTGAGACGATCATCAAATGGAAGCGCAAGCGCTTGGCGCGCGCCGGCAATTCGCCCGTGGCCGTGGCTTCCGCCAAGCGCACGGTAAACAGCTACGTCCGTTGCGCCCGCTGTCTGTTCAGCCCTTCCCTCACAAAGCGCCTTAAAGGCGTCCAATTGCCCGCCACGCTGCCCTTTGCTGGCGTCGAGATGGAAGACACCGGCTCAATGAAATACAACAGCAAGATCAACGCACAGGCTCTAATCGCCGCTGCAAAGGCGGAGTTAAAGCCAAACAGCCCGGAGGTTTACAAAGTCTTCCTGCTTGGTCTGTTCGCAGGAATGCGGAAGGGCGAAATTGATTTGGCCGAATGGCGCATAATTGACTGGCAAAACAACCTCATTTGCCTTGAGGAAACCGAATGGCTGCATCTCAAGACCAAGGACAGCGCCGGGCAAATTACGGTTGACGCGGAAGTGATCGGCGAATTGCGCCAGATGAAGGCGGCCAGTCAAAGCCCGTTCATCATTACCAGCGACAGGCCGCCGCGCAATGATTCCGCCCGGCCGTACTACCGTTGCGATCCGGTCTTTGACAGCCTCACAGCCTGGCTGCGTGCCAAAGGCGTCAAAGCCAACAAGCCGTTGCATGAACTGCGGAAGGAAATCGGCGCATTGATCGCCACACAGGACGGCATTTACGCTGCCAGCGCCTTTCTGCGCCACAGCGACATTGGGACAACCGCCCGGCACTACGCGCAACACAAGGCGCGAATATCTGTTGGCCTGGGCAAGCTCTTGGACACCGGAATAGGCGTTGTCCCTGTCCCTGCAACCAAATAACGCCACACCAAAACGGCCATGACAAATCCCGACGAAAAATCAGACGGCCTGATGCAAAACAGTGCTGAAGCATCTAATCAGTCGGAACAACTTAACCGTTTCGATTGGGATTTTACTGCGCTATATGAGGCGGATGTTTCGGAGATCACCGCTTGCTGCTTTTACGAATACGCTCGTGAATCAAGTTCCATATTGGCGCATTACAATGAGGACAAAGAAATCGAATCACTCCCTGGCGGATTGCATTACCCCGTAAGAATTGACGGGTTATTGCGGACGTTTCCAAACCCTCTTTATTGGCCGTGGTCGAGGTCGCTGCTTGGAAAACTGTTTGTGAAGCCCTGGCAGGAAATGGACACCTCATGGCGAACCTTTGTTTGCGGGCATTACAAGGGAAACACCGCCGGTCTTCCAGCTTGGTTGAAGCGTGATAATCCGATCCGTGGCGAGGATATGCCTATGCTTGACTCCATAACGGGCCGCCAAAGGCTGGTTGTCGAAATAGATTGGGCATCTTACACAAACGCGGAAATCGTTGAATCCTTTGAGAGTTGGTTGAAGGATGCGCGTCCGAAGGACATCGGCCTGTCCTCCTTGAAAGGACGAAACAAAGATACCAGTTGGACCCGGAAGTTGGAAAATCTTGCCATTATGCGGCTGCTACACTGCTCTACCTTGTCGAACCTTAAAACTGAATTTCCCGATGCCGTAGAAAGACTGAATGCCCTTAAAGCCGCATTTGAAGCACACGGAGCCGATGGAGGGGACCGTCGAGACTCACGGGAACGGGAGGTGTATAGAAAGCGGGAATACTGCCTGAACGACTTCCACGAGCTTTTTCCGTTTCTCCCTGATACCGAGGAACCCATTTCGTGGCCATTTTCACGCGCCTAATAGCTGGGGTGGAAAAACCCGCCTTTATTCCTCCCGGTGTGTGAAAACGGACTTTGAGGGAGACTTGCGGCATGAAAAAGAAAGTCAGTGCAAAAGGCGAACAGCAACCAACTGTCGATCACAAAGAAGAACTTTTGTCACCGAGCGATTTCGCCCGCCATTTGCGGGTGTGTAACGCGACGGTCAGACGCCTCGAACGGCGCGGCTTAATAAAAGGGCTGAGACTGAACAGGAGACTGGTTCGGTATCCCGCCAGCGAACTAAGAAAACTGCTTGCCAATGCCGCCTGAGCCATGCGCCCAAAAGAAAACCCCGGCTGCAACCGGGGCTTTGTTTTTCGGGGCGGGCATGGTTGCAGGGCCTGGTCTTCCAGCCGTGGCCTGGGGTTCGAGTCCCCACCGCTCCACCTACTCGTTATTGATGAAAACTTACCACGCATCTAAGCCGCACGTCAACCCCAAGGCACTGCCATGACCACCGCTGAAATCCTCTCACGCTTGGAACACGTCAAGAAAACCGCCAATGGCTGGTTGGCCCGCTGCCCCGGACACCCGGACAAGACGCCAAGCCTTTGCATCAAGACGGGCGACGATGGCCGGACTTTGATTGACTGCATGGCAGGGTGTACGCCCGAATTGGTTTGCGCCAAAATGGGAATCAAGCTGGCCGATTTATTTGCCGACAAATCGCAACGCAATGGCGCGGTGAAATCGTCAGCGCCGCCGAAAACAAGTTTCGACTGGCCGCGATGCGTGGCCGCGTTAACCGCCGAAGCCAAACGCAAGCTGGCCGACTGGCGCGGGCTTTCGCCTGATTTTGTTGACTGGCTACACCGCGAAAAATTCGCGGGGATTCACGCGGGCCATATTGCTTTTGCTGTCCACAAGGCCGGGCAGATTGTCGGCTGTCACTATCTGGCCGACCGCGCCACAAAACTTTGGAAGTATCACCCGGAGGGCAACGGCACGCATCCGCTCGTTTTCGGCGATCCTGCCAGCGCCGCTTATGTGCTTTGCTTTGAATCGCAATGGGACGCCTTCGCGGTCATGGACAAACTTTCCTGGCACTCCAGCCCGCCGGATGACTATGCCGTCATTATCACGCGAGGGGCGAAGAACGGGAAACTCATTCAAGGCCAGTGTTCACCCGCTGCAACCGTTTATGCCTTTGTCCAAAATGACAAGCCGAAATCGGATGGGATGATTCCCGCTGAAACATGGCTGGCGACCGTGGCAGCTAATTCCAACTGCAAGGTGTTGCGCGTGACGACGCCATTGCCACACAAAGACCCAAACGATTGGACGCAGGCAGGGGCGACGTGGGCTGACATTGAAAGCGCAATCAGAGGCGCAAAACCAATAACGCCCGCCGTAACGATTGAAGCTGATGCGCCGAACTTTGCCACCATCACCGCAGACATACGCGGCAAGATCATTGACATTCTCACGGATAAAAACGCGACCGCAGCGCAGCAGCGCAACGATATTTCAAACCTGACCGTGGATGCGCTTTGCAAAGTCGGAAGCCTTTTCTTTCACGCCGAATTGCGGGATTATGACTCCGCGCTTTTCTTCAACGCTCATACAAAGCGGCTTGAACGAATCCGCAGCGACGCTTTCGGGGCTTGGCTTTCGGTCTGGTTAAGAATAAATCGGGCCGATTCAATTTTCAAATACGCCATTGCAGCGGTTGAAACCGCCGCCCTGTCCGGGCCAGAAACCAAGGGGATTTTGCCGGAAAACTTTTGGGCTTCAAGGGCGGGCGCACTGTATTTGAGCAATGGCGACGGGAGCGCCGCGAAGATCACGGCACACGGCGTTGAAATAGTTGACAACGGCAGCGACGGCGTTTTGTTCGCCGCCGGGCGGACGTGTGCGCCGTGGAAGTTGACGCAACCGCAAGACATTTTCGAGACGTGCGCGATTTTTCGTAACTTGCACGCAACCGCCGGACACGCGCCGGACTTGTTGCGGGCTTGGATGTATTCACTGCCAACAAATCCGCCATGCAAGCCGCCGTTGTGCCTTGCTGGCGAAGTCCAGAGCGGGAAAACCAGACTGGCAAAGGCCATTGCCGAATTTTACGGCGTGCCTGTCGTGGTTGCAAAAGTCGAGGAAACCGGAGAGGACGATTTTTGGCCGGCTTGCAACGCCGGGGGAATTTACATACTGGACAATGCGGACACCCGAAACAAATGGCTCGCAGATGCAGTTGCAAATCATTCGACTGACGGCTGCAAGCAACAGCGCAGACTTTATACGAATACGGAAACGGTGACTCTCCGCGCCCGCGCTTGGCTTTGCATCACAACGGCAAATCCGACTTTCGCCGCCGATAGCGGCCTTGCAGACAGGCTTTTGCCTCTACGCATGGCCAGACGCGATCAGGAAACCAGCGACGCGGCTTTGACTGCTGAAGTTTTGGCGTACCGCGACGCCGGGCTTTCCCATCTGGTCGAAACTCTGCAAAAAGCCCTGGCGGACACCAAGCCGACGCTGGGTGGACTGAACGCACGCCACCCGGATTTTGCCGCTTTCGCGGTCCATATCGGGCGGGGTTTGAACCGCGAGGCGGCAGTGATCGAAGCATTAAAATCTGCCGAGGCCGACAAAGGGCTTTTCTGTTTGGAAAATGACGGCGTAGGCGCGGCGCTGCTCGCGTTCATTCAAAAGGCGCGGGAATTCACCGGCACGGCTGCGGACCTTGCCCCAAAACTCATTGCAACGGACAAAGACCTGGACGGGCAGTTGTCCGCAAAACGGCTTGGTAAGCGCCTGTCCGCCTTGTGGCCGCACTTGCAAAAGGCTTTGGCCGTGTGCCGGAAGGAAACGAACCGCAACGGCGTGACTGTATTCACGTTCAAGGCAGGTGGCGCGGGGTTTGCGGGGTTTCAATCGGACTTTTGACTAAACCCCTTTCGCGTATATGTACATAGAGACTTTTACCAAAACAGCAAATCAAACCCCGCAAAGCCCGCAATGCGACCTGCCGAGCCTGGCCGGTAACCACCCGTATGGAAAACACGAATCCTAAAAAACCATCGAAACTCCCGCCAATCCCGTTGGAATTTCTGCTTCTGAGCAAAATCACTCGGTATTTTGGCCACAGGAAATACGAGGGCAGGGTTCCTTGCTCCAAAAGCGAGATCACCCGGAAATTCCTATATCGCCGAAAAAAGGGGGCTTTGACTCCACAAGAATTCTATTTGCGAGTCCTGCCAGCCTGGATTGACCGTGGTTTGGCGCGAAAAGAGCCACGACTTCCGGGAAAGAGGCGGCAGTTTTACTATTTCCGCAGCTTAACATTGGAAGAGGTCAATGGCCGCCTCGCGTCAGCAAAGGCATTATTTGATAAAAATTGGGCCTTCTACCATGATCCCCGAAAACCAGAATACCGGCACCCGGACACCCACACCGCGATTCTCCGTTTACAAAGCGAAATTCGTGCGCTGAGGATCGAGCAGGCGGCACTATTGGACCAGAAGGTGAGCGCACAGGTTCAAAGCGATTCCAGCGCCTCCATTGGAGCTGGAGAGTGAAAAAAGCGCGGACGACAAAGTGCCTGTTTCTGCCTTGTGTGCCCTTCTTTCTGGCAAAAACCCCCATGCAATCATTGAAAACATCGTATTTCACGAACTGAAAAACCCTGCGGGATTGCAAAGTGTTGAGCCATAGAGTCTTAAGACTACGGACTGGTGACTTTCCGTGCATATTTGTTGGATTTCGTCGCCGCTGCCGTCTCCCGGCCCGGCTGGCGGCGATCCAGCCGGGGGCGGGGCAGGCGGCACAGGCCGGTTGCGGCCCAAACGATGTTTTCGGTTAGCCCGACTCCTGTGTTTGAAATTTAGACCACTCCTCCACTTAAGCGGATATTTCAATTCCGCACGGGCATTCTGGGCAGGCTGGCCACAGTTTGCGATTGCGTAGATTGTTCTTCGGACTACGATTCCAACCAACCTGTATGAGCAGAAACGCAACATCGCAGCGAACAAGTTCTCCCGTTTGTGCCAAATGAGCATTTCTGCCAATGACCTCGCGGAGGGTGTGGTACTGACTGGTACCCAGTTCAGCGAGTCGATGCAGGTCATTGGCAATCCCACAGCGGGCGACGGCTTCGTGATCGTCAACCTCGTCGGCACGCGCTCGAAGACTTTTCGGGGCGGTGTCACGCTGACCAAGGTTGACCTCCAATCCATTGAAATTGAGCGCCCGGAAGCGCAGTTTGGGGCGAAGCCAAAACTCGTCAAGCTCGCCCTCGAAGCCCTCCGAATTTCACTGGCCCAGGAATACGATCCTTTCTTCGGATTATCCATTTCGCGGGTTGACCCGTTGCCGCACCAACTGGACGCGGTTTACAACCATTTGCTGAAGTCCGCTCGTTGCCGCTTCCTCCTGGCCGACGACGCGGGCGCGGGCAAGACCATCATGGCCGGGCTTCTGCTCAAGGAACTCAAGTTGCGCGGCTTGGTTGAGCGTGTGCTCATCATCTGCCCGGCAAACCTTGCCTTCCAGTGGCAGCGCGAAATGGCCGACCGCTTCCAGGAAACATTCCACAATTTGCGCGGTGCCGATCTGCGCGTTCAATACGGCGTAAACATGTGGAACGAGAAGGCGCAAATCATCACCTCGATGGACTTGGCGAAGCGCGAAGAAATTCTGCCGAGCGTTCGCCAGGCGGATGACTGGGATTTGGTCATCGTGGACGAGGCGCATCGCATGTCGGCGCGGGATTCGGAGCACAAGAGCGAGCGGTATCGGCTGGGCGAACTTCTCCGAGAGAAGACATCGCATTATCTGCTGCTCACGGCCACGCCGCACAAGGGCGACCCGGTAAATTTCTCGTTGTTCCTTCAACTGCTCGACCAGGAAGCGTATGCCGACGTGAAATCCATTCACGATGCGATGGAACGCCGTGAAGCTGCCTGTTATCTGCGCCGCACGAAAGAGGTCATGCTGAATTTTCCCAAGCCGCAACCCGACGGCACTTGGAAGGCGGCAAAACTTTTCACAAAACGCATCCCGGAAACTGTCGCATTCAATCTTGAAGGCGATGAAATGGAACTTTACAAGGCCGTCACCCATTACGTTCAGCGCCAGTCCGCCCGTGCCGCTGAGGCGGGCGACGAGCGCCGCGCCCGCGCCGTGGGTTTCATCATGGCGATGTATCAGCGCCGGATGGCCAGTTCCACCCATTCGCTGAGACAATCGCTTCTTCGCCGTCAGAAGGCGCTCAAACAACTTTTGGAGACAGCCAACCAGCTTGGCGAAATCCCGATGCCGGACGTTCCCACCGAAGACGAATGGGAGGAAATGGACGATGCCGAGCGCGAGATAAGGGAGCGCGAACTGGAGCGGGCCACGCTGGCCAGGCGCAAACCCGACCTTGAGCAGGAACTCAAGGAAATCGCCATTCTCATAGAGCAAGCGCAGCGAGTCGAAGACGGCGGCCACGAAATCAAACTCCGCACGCTCAAGGAGCAACTGACCGAGCGTGGCGTCTTTGCCGACCGCGAACTCCGTCTGCTCCTGTTCACCGAATACAACGACACCCTCGATTATCTTGTGGCGAAATTGAAGTCATGGAATCTGACGGTTGGCCAGATTCACGGCAGCATGAAACCCGGACGCCGCGACGAGGAGGGCACGCGCCTCTGGGCGGAGCGCAACTTCTGGGATTTGAAAACGCAAGTCCTCGTGGCGACTGAGGCGGCGGGCGAAGGCATCAACCTTCAATGCTGCCACGTCATGTTCAACTATGATATTCCGTGGAATCCAAACCGGCTCGAACAGCGCATGGGGCGCATCCATCGTTACGGCCAGACCAAGGATTGCCTCATCTTCAATTTCTTCGCGCAGAATACCGTCGAAGGCCGTGTTCTTCACAAACTGCTGGAAAAACTCCAACTCATCCGCGACGCCCTGGACGATGACGCCGTATTCAACGTTGTCGGCGAAGTCCTGCCGTCGAATCAAATTGAGCGTTTCCTGCGCGATTTCTACTCTGGGAAAATGAGTGCTGACGACATTGAGGCCCGGCTTGAAGTTGAAGTGCGCGAAGAGGATTTCCGCAAGATTTGCCAGTCGGCGCTGGAAGGCTTGGCCAAGAAAAGCCTCAACCTGCCCATGCTGGTCGAACGCCGCGCAATGGCACAGGAGCGGCGCATTGTGCCGGAGACTGTCGCCCGCTTTTTCGAGATTGGCGCAAATGAAGTCGGCCTGCCGCTCACCCCGGTCAAAAACGTCCAACGCGCCTTCACCGTCGGCAAAATTCCCACCAGGCTTTATGACCAGTGCCGCGCCAAAGATTGGCGGCTACCGACATTGGCCCGTAATTACGACCGGATATGTTTCGACCGCAGCACGCTGGAATCGGACGCCCGGCTCGAATGGGTCACACCCGGTCACGCTCTGTTTGAATCCGTGCGCCGCCAGGTGTGGGAACAGACGCAATCCCAGCTTCGGCAGGGGGCGGTCTTCTACGAATTGGAACGCGATCAACCCGCGCTGTTGGAATTATTCGTCGCCGGTGTGGCCGATGGTGTCGGCAATATTCTTCACCGCCGCCTGTTTCTGGTGGAATCCAATTCGGACGGCACCCGCCGCCTGCGCGACCCGGCTTATCTGCTCGACCTGATCGTCCCGGAGAAACCGCCGAAACTCCTGCCGAACGTGGCCAGCGATGACACGCGCACCCAGACTTTCCTGTTTGAAAAGGCGCTCCAACCATTTCGCACGGAAATTGCCGGTGAGCGCGAGCACGAACTCGATCTCATCGAGCGCAGTGTCCGTACTTGTTTCGAGGAACTCATCGCCAAACGCGATGCTGTGCTGGCCAAACATCTGCTCGCCCAGGACAAAGGCGAACCGACAGCAATGGGTCTGGCCGAGGTTGAAGCGCAGAAGGTTCAAGAACTCCAACGCCGCCGCGAATTGCGACTTGGTGAACTTGCCCGCCAACGTTCGCTTTCATTGCAGGGAGTTGAACGCATCGGTGTGGCGCTCGTGCTGCCGCACCCGGAGCGCAACATCCCGGCCAATACGAATCTCAAGACCGACCGCGAAACCGAGCGCAAAGCCATTGCCGCAGTCATTGCCCACGAGGAAGCTCGCGGTTGCAAGATTGAAGACGTGCAGGATCAGAACATCGGCTTCGACCTTCGCAGCCTGCATCCTGTGTCCGGCGAACTCCGGCTGATTGAAGTCAAAGGCATCGGCGCGGCAACCGGCACCATTTTCCTGTCGCCGAACGAGAAACGCATTGCCGAAGACCGGCGCGACCTTTATTGGTTGTACGTCGTGACGCATTGCGACACGACGCCAAAGCTGGAAGAACCAATCAAAGACCTGGCGCGCTTCCCGTGGCACGAAGTCAAAAAGGTGGAGCATTATCGGCTGGAAGTGAACGCCATGACGGAGCCGATGATCCTGAAAGAGGATGCTGAATGGCATGGTGGCCCCCCAAAGAACGCCTAAAAGTGTAAAGAATATCGACAAAACCCTTACAAAACTTAAGCTTGCGCGACTTGCAACCGATATGGTATCAATTGATACCTTTAGGTATGGAAATGGCTCACAATGGACGTATTGATACCGGATCAATGGAAGAGGGATGTAGCCAGCATCCTTCATTCTGGCGATGCGACCCGTATTATCATGCGCGAGGCAGCACGTTTAGCTTGGCAGGCGGCATTTCCATCGGCGTGGACCCATGATCTTTATGATGCAATCGAACGGGCATTATCAGACGCGAATATTAAGGGACGCCAAATCGTGGATATGGCCGAATCGGGTGAGACTTATGCCTTCTGGTTTCAGTACGAAAGTCGCCAATTGTATGGAAAAATCTGTCTGACGCCTGCGCGAGATAAAATCATTATGTATTCAGCCCATCCACCGAGAAAGGGGGAAGAAAAACTATGAGCCTGTTTGAAAACGCAAAACGAGAGCAAGTTGAGGTGCCGGTGTATATCCCAACCTTGGACGGCAAGGCCATTGCCGAAACCATCATGGTGAAGGTCGAGGGAATTCGGGACGCCAAAACTGGGGAACTGTTCTTGGACGGCAAAGCACTCGAATTGTTGGACAAGGCCAAGGCCCGCCGCATGGGGTTGTTGCAGCCGGAGGAAATGAAAATGCTGCGGAAGCGCCTCAATTTGACCCAATTGGAAATGTCGGATCTCCTGCAAATTGGCGAGAAGACCTACACGAGATGGGAGAGCGGTCGCAGCCGACCGTCGCAAGTCTTGAATCTGCTCTTACGGGCGCTGTGGGATGGCCGCTTGGATGTCGCCTACCTCCGGTCCCACCGGACTGGGAGCTTTAATTGGCAGGAGGCACTTGACCTCGGTGACTTGACTGAGGCACCCGAACCTCCTCCCTTCAAATCCTACGAGCCTTATCTGGAGTGTGCTGCTAATGAACAACTCGCCCTTGCAGCTTAAACGCTACTTTGTCACGGAACTCAGCCTGACGGCGAACAAGGAGTTTGACTCCAAAAAGGAGGTCAAAGTCGGGATGGACAATTTGATTGTCGCGCCGGCACTGTTGCCTGACACCTCTGATCCCCGGCAATGGCAAGTTACTTTGCGCATCCAACAACAGCCTGGACAAGAAGCGAATGCGCCTTATTTTTGCACTCTGGAGATTGTTGGATTTTTCCGTTTGCAAGATGATTATCCAGAGGAAAAGATGGAATGGATGGTGCAAACAAACGCGACTTCAGTGCTCTACAGTGCGGCACGCGAGATTCTCCGAGGCGTAATGGCTCAGGGACCATATCCCCCGATTTTGTTGCCGACCGTATCGTTTTACGGACCCAATCCCAAAGCATCGGCCACTCCCCCGGTTGAAGGCAAAGCGACAACTACGAAATAAGGACTCGCCAAAGGCGTTTCCCTTCGCTACGAATACCCACTAATGAGTGAGGCTTGAAAATGGCGATACCCGCCACATGCAAACGACTCATCGAAGTGGATTTTCCCATTGCGGCGGTGAGCGCCCATTCGGCGCGGGAGAAATCTATTCGGCATGGGCATCCGTCCACGCTGCATCTGTGGTGGGCGCGGCGACCGCTGGCGGCGTGCCGGGCGGTGTTGCTTGGTTTGCTCCTGCCCGATCCGTGCGACAAGGATTGTCCGCCGAATTTCAAAACCACGGCGCGTGAACTCCTCGCCAAACGTTATGGTAGTGGGAGCCAATCCGACGGGGAATTGCGCGAATTGCTCCTGAAATTCATCGGCGAGTTTGCGGATTGGGATCAGGCGGCCAATGCGATGTATTTGGAAATTGGCCGGGGACTCGTCAAAGCCGCGCATCCCGAAGAAACGCCCGTGGTGGTTGACCCGTTTGCTGGCGGCGGCTCGATTCCGCTCGAAGCCCTGCGACTGGGTTGCGGAGCCTTTGCCAGCGACCTCAATCCCGTCGCTTGCCTCATTCTCAAAACGCTGCTCGAAGACATCCCGCACTTCGGCAACGCGGAGTTCAAACTTGCGGACAGTGAAGGCAAAGGAATTGTCGTTCAGGGACTCGCCGATGCGCTTCGGCATGTGGGCAAGCAGGTGAAGGCATCAGCGGAAAAGGAACTCGCCAAGTTTTATCCGCCTGACGCTGACGGCAGCAGGCCAATCGCCTACATCTGGGCCAGGACAGTGCGCTGCGAAGGCATCGGCTGCGGCGCAGAAATTCCGTTGATGCGCTCTTTCTGGCTGTGCAAGAAGGGCGGACGCAATCAGGCATTGCGTTACATCGTGGAGCGTCCAAAAAATAGCGAACCGTTAACGCGCTTTGAAATCTTCACTCCGAAATCGGATGCCGCGTTGCCTGATGGAACGGTTCACCGTGCGAATGCGACGTGCCCATGCTGCCACATCGTGTTGCCTGCGGCGCGTGTCCGCTCGCAACTTGCGGCGCAACGCGGCGGGGCGGACACGCAGTTCGACGCGAAAGGCAACCGTACGGGCGGCGCGAGGTTGTTGGCGGTGGTCACGTTGCGCGAGGGTGCAACAGGGAAGTCCTACCGTTTGCCGACCCCCGCAGACTATGCCGCAGTCTTCGTTGCGCAGAAAGCCGTCGGAACATTACCCAAAGGCGCTGTGCCAGATGAGCCTACACCGAAAGGTGGTGGACGTGGTGCGGGACGTGCATTCGGCATTCAGAATTATGGAATGATGCAGTGGGGCGACTTGTTCACTGCGCGTCAGAAGCTCGCACTACGAGAATTGGGCGTTTCTGTGCAACGTGTCGGGAAAAAAACTGGGCTGGAGGAATTTCTTGCGATTTGTGTGAATCGCCAAGCAGACGGCTTATGCTCGCTTTGTACTTGGCTGGCGTCCCACTCCGAAGTGAAGCACGTCTTCGCTCGCCAAGCACTCTCGGTTATGTGGGATTTCGCCGAGTCGAATCCACTTGAGGAAGGAAGTCGAAGTTGGGGATGGGCGATTGAGTGGATTGCGAAAGTCGTCGAGTCCATCACGAAGAGTTCTATGTCAAGTGGACAAGTTCAAATCGCCGACGCCTGTGAATCGCCGTTGTTGAAATCGAGCAGCGCAGTCTGGTTCACCGATCCGCCCTACTATGACGCCGTTCCATATTCAGACCTTTCTGATTTCTTTTTCGTCTGGTTCAAGCGCACGTTGCCGAGTCATCCGTTTCTGCGAGACCCGCACGACTCGTCAAATCCACTGACGCCGAAGAATGCGGAGATTGTTCAAGATGAAACGCGCGACGCAAATGGCGGAGTTAAGGACCAAGATTTCTTTGAGCGCAAAATGGGGCGAGCCTTTGCCGAAGGTCGGCGTGTAATGCGCGACGACGGCGTGGCGTGCGTCGTTTTCGCACACAAATCCACCGAAGGCTGGGAAGCTTTGCTTACCGGGATGTTGCGAGCGGGTTGGACAATCACTGCATCATGGCCGATCACAACTGAAATGGGTTCTCGGTTGAGAGCCAAAGACTCTGCCGCTCTGGCCGGGAGTGTTCATCTCATTTGTCGTCCACGCCCTGCCAACGCGGGCGATGGGGATTGGAGCGAAGTGAAGGCGGCTATGGAAAAGCGGATTCGGGAATGGCTGCCCACGCTGGTCAAGCACGGGGTTCACGGCGCGGACGCTATCTTTTCCTGCCTCGGTCCGGCGCTGGAATCCTACAGCAAATTTGAAAAAGTGCTCACCGCCGGCGACCGTGAAGTGCCGCTGGGCGGCGACCCGGATGCCATCGAACCGGAGCAACGTGGTTTCCTCGCTTACGTTTTCGAGGCGCTTTCCAAAGAAGCCTTGCGCCAGGTGCTCGGCGATGCCGAGACGGAAGGCTTCGAGGAAGATTCGCGCATGACCGCGTTGTTCCTCTGGACGCTGCAATCCACGAACACCAACGGTAACGGCGGCAAAAAACCCGAAACTGCCGAAGAGGTCGAGGACAAGGCCGGTGACGACGAGGATGACGGCAAGCCGAAGAAGGCCAAAGCCGGATTTTCAATGCCGTTCGACACGTTCATCCGCATCACGCGCCCGATGGGGATTCATTATCCCGCCCTCGAACACCGGGTCATCGAAATCGAGAAAGGCATCGTGCGCCTACTGCCCGTGCGGGAGCGCAGCGAACAATTGCTCGGCGAAGCCGCCACGCGCCCCGGTCTGGAAATCAGTCTGGAAGACGTGAAACAAATGGAATTGGGCCTGATGACGCAGCGGCAACAGGAAGCCGCGCTGCTGTCCAAGCCCAAACGCGGCCAGAAACCAAAGCCCGCGCCCGGCAAACCGGCCACCGAAGTCGAATTCACAACGCTCGACCGCCTGCACCGCGCCATGCTTTTATTCGGTCTTGGCCGCAGCACCCTCTTGCGCCAGGTGTTGGAAACAGAGTTGCGCCAAAGCCAGCGATTTGAAAGACTCGCCCTTGCTTTGAACGCGCTTTATCCAGAAGGCAGCGACGAACGCCGGATGCTCGAAGGCGTCCAGGCGGCAATGCGGGGTGTGAGATGAAATAGGAGATTGCTATTATGACAACTGGAGATTGGGCAACAAGATGGGTGGCTGTTGGCGCTTTAGGCGAGTTTGTTATAGCGTGGGTTATTTATTGGGAATTGAAGGCCAATCGAGAAGCTGCCTTTCTTGAAGAAGCCTTTGGCCCTAAGTTTTATGAAGATCGAAGAACAATTTACTTCGCTTTTCTAGGTGATGATTTTGACGGTCGCCCACAAGAGCGCTCAGATTTATGGCAGCGGAGTCTCAAATTTACCGATCAAATCCAAGGAGACGAAAAATTGCAGGTTCTTTGCCAAACGCAAATGACTCATCTAAATAAAATTGCCCTTTTGTATTCAAGGAATTTTCGATTTGGTAATTACGGCTGGATTAGGCATTTTAAGAGACGTATCAAGTACAGCATTGGTCATGACTGGCTCGTCGAGTGGCTGCCAAATGCTGTTGTTCTATGTTGGATTATCCTTGGGCCTTACATCCTAAAAAGGTCAAGTTTGATTGGGCACTATTGGTCGGCTGCGCTTATTGATTTTACTCTCGCATGTGTTGATTTCATTGACCGCGACCAAAATGCTCAACTCGCCATATACCGCGATCCGAAAAAACCGTTGATAATCTCGAAAGTAGTTCTTTCAAATGTGCGGGGCGAGTTGCAAATGCTCGGCAAAGCACATTCGCGGCTGGATTTGGAAAGGGTAATAGCGGCATTGAACAGCCAGTACGAAAGAAAAACAACTTGATGCTTCAAAGTTCTAAAACTCTTTGTCAGGATAACACCAATGGAACCCTGGTATAAAGTCGTTCTCCCTCGAAAGGAATTGCGTGACGGTCGCTCGCTCGACCCCAGCGAGTTCGCCGTTCACTTGGAACAGGTCGCGGCGGGCACCGCGCCTGCCGATTACGTTCAGCCGGAAAAGTTTTTCGCCCGCAATTATTTTTCCAAGGCGCTCGTTGACCACTGCGGCATGGTTCTGCGCCGATTGAATGGCGAAACCGCGAACACCGCGCCGGTGCTCTCGCTCATCACGCAATTCGGCGGCGGCAAAACGCACACGCTCACGGCGCTCTATCATTTGTGCAACACCGGGGTCGCGGCGAAGAATTTCTCCGGCGTTGCTGACATGATGAAAGCAACGGGTCTCAAGGAGATTCCTCAAGCGAAGGTCGCCATTTTCGTCGGCAATTCATGGGACTCTGCGCCGGGCCGTGAGACGCCGTGGCTGGACATTGCGGAGCAATTGGCGCCCGGCCAGGGCGGAAAATTGTTCAATCTGAAATCCGCTCCCGGAACAAAAGCCATCGGTGAACTAATTCGGTTAGTGGGCAAGCCCGTGTTGATTTTGTTCGACGAGACGCTGAATTATCTCGGCAGGCACCCGGAGCAAACGAATCAGTTCCACTCGTTCATCCAAAACCTGACCGTGGCTCTCACGTCGGCAGAGCGTGCAGTCGGCTTGTTCAGCCTGCCCGCTTCTCCGACCGAAATGACAGATGAATTGCGGGAGTGGCAGGACAGGCTGACCAAAATCGTCGGGCGCGTTGGCAAAGACCTCGTGGTGAACGATGCGTCCGAAGTCAGTGAGATCGTGCGGCGGCGGCTATTCGAGGAATGCGGGCGCGACAGTATGCGTCGGGCGGTTTCCCGGCAGTTCGCCGGTTGGGTCTTCAATCATCGTGATCGGCTTCCGCCGGAATGGGGCCAGTTGTCGGAAGACCAGATTCGCGCACAATTTGAGGCGTGCTACCCCTTCCACCCGGCGACGCTGACGGTTTTTCAAAGGAAGTGGCAGGCACTTCAACAATTCCAACAGACTCGCACAACGCTGGCGATGCTGGGCATGTGGATTTCGTGCGCGTACCGCGAAGGCTACGGCAAAGCCCGGCGCGAGCCATTGCTGACGCTCGGTTCAGCGCCACTGGCAGACCGGGAATTCCTTTCAGCCGTCCTTCGCCAGATGGGTGAGCCTCGATTGCAAGCCGCGATCCAGGCGGACATTTCCGCACCCACCGGCCAGGCCAAGTCCCATGCCGAGACGCTGGATGACGAGGATGCGGAAGGCGCAGGCCGGACAATGATCCACCAGCGCGTGGCCAGGGCATTGTTCTTTGAATCGTGCGGCGGGCAGACGGACAAGTCCGCACACCTGCCGGAACTTTATTTTGCCGTGGGCGACCCTGACACGGAGACGGCGCTTGTGCATACGGCGGTGCAGGACTTGGAGCGGCGGTGCTATTTCCTGCGCGGGGTGGGTGTGGACGGCTGGCGCTTCGGCCATGTGCCAACGCTCAAAAAAGTTCACGCCGACCGCAAACAGGCGCTCGACCCGGATGACGTGGCCCGCAACATGAGCGAATTGGTGAAAACGGTTTTCAAGAAGGAGGCCGAGATTCACCTGTCGCTTTTCCCGAAAGACTCCACCGATGTCGTTGACCAGGCCATGCTGACAATGGCCGTGCTGCGCCCCGACGAAACGCTTGAGCCGGGCGAGGAATCAGGTTCACGTCAACGCATCACCGAATGGACGCGCAAATGCGGACAATCCTCGCGCCAGAACCCCGGCGGCGTCCTGTGGATGACGTGCGAAGGCAGCGGGTCACTCAAGACTGCCGTTGAGGAATTGCTGGCGTGGCAAGCTGTTGCGGATGACGCAAACAGGGGAACGCTTGGCGATCTTGAACCTGAAGATTTGCGGCGTATTCAGCGCGAACACAGCACCGCCAAGGGGCAAATCGAAGACCGGGTGTGGAGCAGCTACAATCATCTGCTGTTGTGGGATGCCAGCGGCGGAACGCTTAAAGAGATTGCGCTGGGCCAACTTCATCCGAGCGAAGCGCGAACCATCACGTCGGCCATTCTGGCGCGGCTGAGGCACGACAGCCTGTTGAGCCGCGAAATCGGCGCGGCCTACATCGAACGCAACTGGCCCCCCGCGCTAAAGGGGTCCGGCAATTGGCCGCTGGCGAGCCTGAAAGCCGCGTTTTTCCAAGGGCACTTCACCCGATTGGAGAAAGCGGACGACGCTCTGCGGACAACTGTTTCTCGCGCTGTCAACCAGGGCCTTTTGGGATTGGCTTCCGGCAAAGACCCAAACTCGTTCGACCGCGTGTGGTTCAAAGAGCCGGTCGAACTGGCCGAGATCACGTTCGATTTCGACACATATCTCCTGACCGCTGCCAAGGCGAAGGCGCTAAAACAGGGCACCCCGCCGCCGCCCGCAGTGCCGCCGGTCCCGCCGCCCACGCAGCCGCCGTTAACGTCCGGCACGCTTTCGGCGACACCGCCAGTGCCCCCCGCCGCCCCGAAGTCAACAAGCGTCGTGTGGGAAGGCCCGCTAAAACGCGAGCAGTGGAATCTTTTCAGCCTGAAAGTCCTCACGCGCCTCGCCCAAGCGCAAGACTTGGAAATCGAGGTCAAGGTCAAAGCCAAACTCAAGGAAGCGCAGACCTTGGAACAATTAAACGCCGCCCTGAAAGAACTGGGCATTGAGAATCAATTCCGAAAAGACTAAATCATAGCGTGCCTTTTTGGCGACCCAGGGAAACTCAATCTGTTCGCGGCAAGCCAACCTGCTTTCCCGTTCCGGCGGAAATCCGACCTTTAAGAGGTACGAACTGATTTGGCCTTTGGCTGGCCCAAAAGAGCGTCCCACGGGCAGCCCAGGGCATTCTGAATTCGCACCAGCGTTGCTAACGGCACGTTGATTTCGCCCGCCTCAAACTTTTGCTGCGTCCGCAATTCCACGGCAACCCGCTCGGCAAATTTTGCCTGAGTCAACCCAGCCTGAACGCGCAGGCGTCGCAGGTTTGCGCCAAACGATTTCAGGACGAGCAATTGAACTTTAGGCCGAGCCATCCCCGAAAGTCTGCCAGAGGCGAGAATTGACAAAACGAACTGGTAGTTCGTAAATTACGAACCATGAATTCACGCTCCACCGATTCGCATGAAGGGGATCGAAACAAGCGGATTTCGTGACCGATTATGGGCGAAGATAGTGAATTGCTGAAATGCAGTTGCGATCACTGCGGGCAGAATTTGGAATTTCCCGCCGAAGGTGTGGGGACAGAAATCCAATGCCCTGTCTGTAAACATACGACACGGCTTTACCGCCCGGCTTCCGCCCTGGTCACGCCGCCGATTCCCCCCCCGGCACGCCCTGTGCGGCCAGCGCCGCCAAGTGTTAAATCGTCGGTGCCATCATCTGCGGATTCTAAACGCTCCGCTCCGGCCAAAGCGGAGTTTGTAATCCGATTCTCACGGCAGACGGTAATCGGCGCTCTTGCCGTTGCAGTGTGTCTTGTTGTGCTGGCTCCGTTTGCGTTTTGGGAATTCCGGCAGGCGTCGGAAAGGGAAAAGGCCAAAAAGGAACTCGCAACGGAGCTTCGGGCGGAAAGCGGAAAAGCCAAAAATGAACTCGCAGCACAGCTTCGATTGATGTCTGCAAACCTCCAGACTGGCATCAATGAAAATGACTTCTTGCAACAAGCGGCGCGAGTCCGAGCCACGTATGCTGGCGCAAAAGCATATCTGACCCCGGAACAGAACGGCAAGTTTGCTCAAATTGACCTCGCTTTGGATGGCATAAAGTATTTTTGGGACGAGGAAATCTCTTTTGCCACCAAGGTTCCTAACGCTCCTGAAGATTGGGCCTTCTACGATTCCGACTCCGAGGGAGCTAAAATACTGAAACTGCTTAACGTTAATCCACATACCCACAACGTTCCAGAACTGCCCGGTTTCCATTACAGCCCAAAGTTGTGTGTTCACGAACTCATGGACAAGACAGGTCAAGCTATCAGCAGCTTTTTGGAGGATGGGGAACAGCATTGATCCCCTTTGTTTATGGAGACATGCAAAATTTGCGGCGGCGAGATTATTTTCCGAAACATCGGCGGCCAGTGTACGCCAATTCATCTTTCAGGCGGATGCGTCGGCTCATCTATCGCCCCAACGAGGATGTTTCAATCCGCAGACGCCCAAAGAGACAATGATTGCTGGCGCAGCAAATGTCCGCTCTGTCAAAGTCCGGTTTATTTCATCCGGCACAATGGCGGATCGCTATGGGTTGACGAACTGGGTTGGCCCTGGCCCAAACATGGATGTTTCCCATCACGTTTTGAGCCGCCGGCATCGGACCCCGCGACTCCCGTGCTGCCCTCGGTGTCCGAAAATGCGAGAGCGCAGTTTCAGAAAGGCACTCTGAGCGTCGTGACACAAGTGGCAATGGAGCAGGGTGTTTGCTTTGTTGAGGTCGCTCGATGCGACACGGGGCCAGAACTTTGGCGTGTGCGTGGCGTTCGCCATCCGAATTCGTTGGAAGGGTCGCTGGTTATCGTGTCGCAAGAAAACAAGAAAATGCTGCATATCGGAGTCGGAGTTTATGACATCGCCCAGCAAGTGTGCCAACGTGGACATGGATCACTGCGGCTGTGGAATAGAAAGCCGCCCTGTTGGACATGCGGCTGGCCATTCAAATCCAAATCGTGGCAGATGGATGATCTGGCGCTGGGCCTTTGGCAGCAGCAACAGGTTGCTTGGCTTAAAGGGATGCTTTGATTGCCCTCAACATCATTGATCTTTAATTGTATGCGATTTGGGCAATTACGCTTGTAGATTCACGCCATTACCGGAGATTGGCCAAAATGCGGGGGCGGCAAAAAAGTTAGCACATGATCTCGGCCTCACCCGCCGCCTCTGTTTTCGGGTCTGTGTCGGCCAAAACTACCGCCGGGCACTTGGCCAGCACTGGATCACACGCATATTGTCAATTATATTGTTCTGCCGGGGCGGAAGTTCCATCTGACCATTGGCGGGGCAGTCCAGCTTTCAAAACGTCAAAAGGGGGACAGAAAGGGGACAGTGAAATAAATTCTTAATCGAAGCAAATCAAGCGGACACTCATAAACACCTTGTAAAATAAGGATTTTATGAATGGCGCATCCGGCAGGACTTGAACCTGCAACCTTCTGATCCGAAGTCAGAAGCTCTATCCAATTGAGCTACGGATGCCCGGGGGAACCACCGTCTTGCACGGGTTCATACCCGCTTGACCAACATGCGCAAAAATCCCGTTCCCGGCAAGGAAATCCGCAATTGGAACCTGGTTAGAATGCTTTTGTCAGCGTGAGCGCCACGGTGTGCCCTTGCACGCGGCTATCCGCCATGAACTCATAGTTATACCGGAGCGACACAAAAAGCTTCCAACTTGGAATAAGGACGTTGACCTCGGGGCCGACCGCCGCCACCCGGCTGTATGGAAATAACTGCTCCCCCGTCCCGATCAGCGAGCTTCCAGTGCTGGCCGTGACCCTCTGCTGGTAATAACCCACGATACCGCAATCAATCGTCTTGATGACCTTCTTGCTGATGCCCCATTCCAGCGTCCAAGCGTCGCCGGGTGTTACGTCCGCGTTGTAGTGCGTGTATTCGCTATTGCAGAACTCAAACCGGTTCAGCGCCGAAATCGCCCAAGTCTTTGCCTCGTCGGGATACCAAGTGGCTCCCAACGTGAGCATCGGCGTCCAAAAGCCTGATCCGGGCTGTGTCTGGGGCGGACCCGAAGAATTGCCCGTAGGCGCCCAGAAGCCGGCGGCCGCCGAGATGTCGAATTGTTTCGGATGCCACGAAAGGGTGCCCTCGCCGTAGAAGTCGCCGACCCCGCACGTGCTGATTCCCAAAGGGCCGGCCTGCAAGCTGCTGTAAACGAACGGAAGAAGGACGTCCCCGCCGAGGTTGCCGCCAAGGACTTTAAAGTCGCTGATATAGATCGCGCGTGGTATGTTGGCATACAAAAACCTCTGGAACCCGGCCGGGGCGATATTATGCCCGGCCCCGTTGTCCAGGTCTTCGGCCAGATAGAACACGTTGTAGTCCCGGATGTAAAAGCCGGGCGGCGGCAGCGTCGCGCACCCGATTCCTTCAACGCCTGGAACGTAATGCGCGTCGGGTTGGGCTTGGAGCGCGCCGGGAATGGCCGCCAGCGCGGCGGTGAGGAGGCAGCGAATAATTTGAGTTTTCATCGGATTTTGTTATTGTTGACTGTGTTTTGGCGTGATTTTAGACGTCTTGGATCTTGCCGAGCAGGTAGGTTTCGTAGGCGCTGAGGTCGAGCAAACCGTGCCCCGAGAGATTGAACAGGATCACGCGTTTCTTTCCCGTCTCGCGCGCCTGCTCCGCTTCCGTGATCACTGCCGCGATGGCATGGGCCGACTCCGGCGCGGGCACGATTCCTTCCGTGCGCGCAAAGAGCGTCCCGGCCTCGAACACCCGGGTCTGGTGAATCGCCTGCGCCTCGATCAATCCCAGCTTGAGGGCGTGGCTCACCATCGGCGACATCCCGTGAAAGCGCAGGCCGCCCGCATGGATCGGCGGCGGCATGAACTGGTGTCCCAGTGTGTGCATCATGAGCAGCGGGGTCGTCTCCGCCGTGTCCCCAAAATCATACCGCAACTCCCCCTGCGTCATTGACGGGCAGGCGGAGGGTTCCACGGCGATGATGCGATATTTCTTCTTGTCCTTGATTTTCCCTTGCAGGAACGGGAAGGCCAGTCCCGCGAAATTGCTGCCGCCTCCCGCGCAGGCATAAAT
>Ga0326728_10008444_pt1 | contig 25611 bp, 16 predicted proteins | sample MB3enrmetagenome_FD_207602 | JGI IMG/M metagenome (GOLD analysis project Ga0326728, IMG submission 207602) | Lab enriched peat soil microbial communities from McLean, Ithaca, NY, United States - MB31MN | ecosystem: Environmental > Terrestrial > Soil > Wetlands > Peat | place: USA: New York... | reverse complement strand
AAGTCCGCCAGGTTTGGACGTAGTCATTGTTATATGCCGATTTCAACTGGCTGGAAAGGATGACCCGGTCGATGGGAGGCCCGGAGGATGGTCCCAGAACCCATTCCTCGCCTCGAAAATAGGGATCGGGGTGCAGGATCGCGTCCTGCATGAAGGTGAAACCATCCTTGGTGAAGGCGCCCGGCACGGGATAGTTGTCAACGATGTATTGTGCAGAGCCGGGGAACCGGGAGTTGAAGCTGAATCCAGGCACCTTGCGGTTGGCGGCCGCCAGCATGCTTTGGTAGACATGCTGGAAACCCTGAAAGCCATTGAGATAAATGCGGGCGTGGTTGATCACGTCGGCATTGGGAGAGCCGCCTGTTCCGGCCAAGCAGGAGCCCGGAGCGGAAAGCAGATTGGCATAGAAAGTGAACTGGGTTTGCGCCTCACTGGCCAGGGTGGGATCGGGAGTGGCGGCGCCGGCCCACTCGGCGAGCAGAGCCGATGGGAGGAAATCAACGGTATCCTGCGCGGAATCCGGGTCGGAAGCAGAGGTGGCAATGATGTAAGCCTTCAGGGGCCGGTAGGTCGCGCTGTAGTCAGCGTCAGGTGTGGGCGTGGCGGGCAAGGCGCGGAGCTTCGCCAGGATGTTTTCCCCGGTGGGAGCCAGAAGCAGCGTGCGGAATTCGTTTGCGTAGGCGCGGCAGGCAACGGGGTAAAGATCATTGCCTTTGTAAAGCCCCATGCGATCCATCAGGGGTGGTCCATCGGCGCGGTAGCGGCCCAGTTCGCCGAGCACGGCGTGCAGTTTTTCGAGCGATTCGAGATCGCCCCGGGAAGCGAAAGCCCCGGGTGCAACCGGGGAGACCCGAGCCGCCGCAGCCGCGCCCACACGCTGTTCGAGCGCGCGATTCCTGAAGAAAGAGATGGTGAAGAGGACCAGCAACACCAGGACCAATGCGCTCGCGGTAGCCAGCAGGGTGCGCTTGAGGAAGCTTGTGCGGGTGCTCGAGCGGCTGGTTTCGAGAGCGGATTTATCGGCCAGCAGGATGTCGGAGAACAGGTGCGGGAGAAAGACCCACTGCGGGATCTTGCGCTTGCCTCCGTGACGGACTTGCGGAGTCGGCGCCTGCTGGCGCTGGGCGGAGAAAGAGAAGATGCGGGTGGCCCCGGCGCTGGAGGGAACCGAGGGCTGTTGAGGCTGTACGGGGCCGATATCGAGAACGTCCTCGACCATGTGGGCGCGCATGCCGGCGAAGAAGAAGCCGCGCAGGAAGGGGTTGACGCCAATCTGGCTGGGACGGGCGACCTCCGCGAGGAAGGAGACGATTCCGGCGCGGAGCTTGCGCAGGTCACGCGGAAATTCATAGCTGCGGGCCAGTTCCTGGAGTTCGCCGCCGCGGGAGAGGATGTCGAGACGGAACTCTGACAGGGCGTAGAGAAGCTGGTCGAGCCGAGCGCCGATGTTGGCCGTGGCCTGCTCGATATAGAGGCCGGAGCCGGAGCCGAGGGACGAGAGCAGAGAGCCGATGGGAAGCTTGACTTCCTCCTCCGACAGGCGGCCGGCGTAGTCGGCAAAGGGAGCTATGTTGTCGAGCTTGGTGAACAGTACGTAGATGGGAAGCGAGATTCCCAGTGTCTGGGAGAGCTGGCGGAGACGTTCATTGAGGGATTGGGCCAGCGCGCGAATCTGTTCAGAGGTGTTGGGGGCCAGGATGCGCTCGATGCTGACGCAGACCAGGACGGAGCGCGCCGGCAGGCGGCTGTCTTTGGAAAAGACTGAGCCGAGGCGGGCCGGGACAGTGGCTTTTACAAGCCTCAACCAGAGCGGAGGCTGGCGCAGGAGCGCCCCGCCCGCTTCCACAACCACGTAGTTGCCGGCCAGCCACAGGTTGGCAAGCTGGGTGGGAACGACGATGCCGTCCTGATAGACGTATCCCGCGAGCAATTCGGGATCCAGGCCGGACTGAAGAACGGTTTGCGTCTTGGCCGAGTTTTCATCCCCGATGACATAAATCAGGGGCATGGCGGCCATGGATTTAACACCGGCTCGGCCGGCCTGGCGAATCCTGGCGTCCGCATCGCGCAGCAGGGTGTGCAGATTGACCGCGTCGGGCGAGTCGAGCTGCCCCGCTGATGCCGAGGCGCGGTGCAGCTTATGCAGATACCAGACGACGAAGGCGATGGCCAGAGCGCCCAGCAAACCGAGGATGACGCAGAAGAGCACGAGGCGCGAGCCCTCAAAGTGCAGAGCGAAGGCGCCGAAGATGACTAGAGCCATGTAAAGCAGAAAGACAAGAATCCCGATCAGGATGCGTTTCATAGGGATTTCTCCGCGATGCCGGGCGCCGGTTGTGATGCCAGGGTAACAGGAGCCATTCGAGAACCTGAAGGCGGGCGGTTGAGTGAGCTGGTGGGCAAGGACTGGCTGAGGATGAGCATGTAACCGATGTAAGCAAGCACCGTGAAGACAGCGAGCGCGACGGCGGTGACGGCCAGCCGGCGCACCCATGGGTCACGGCGGCGAGCAGGCGGAGCAGCCGGGGTTTCCAGCGGCTTGAAGAGCGAATAGGGACCGCGGATGCGCGCGATCTTGTCGCGGATGCGGTGGAGGATGGTATGAATCTCGGAAGCATCGCCAAAAGCGAAGCGGCCGCGGTAGCCCAGCAGAAGACAAAGCGCGTGAAGCTCGAGAACGTCCGCAACTTCGGGAGATTCGGGGCGATTGAGCAACTCGGTGAGGTTGCGAAAGAAGAATTCGCCGGCGACATGGCCGCCGAACATCTCTTCCTGCAGGGGACGGCGGGCCCAGTCGGCGAAGATAGGGTCCTTGGAGTTGAGCACGCTTTCATCGAGGAAGCCGACCATGGCGTAGATGGCCATCTTCGAGGCTTCGTCGCTGTAGCCCATGGCGGAGGAATCCTTGACGGCGGCGGAGATCATGCGGCGCAAGGTGGCACGGAAGGATTCGGCGTCTTCAACGCGCTGGACGAAGAAGCCAGTGCGCAGGATGACGGTGAAGACTTCCTGAAAGGCCAGCGCGAGATTATTGGTCCTGGTCTCTTGATGAACGGCGGGAGAAGGAGTCATTCTGAGGCCTCCAAGATGATGGTGAGGTCAAAGACCGCGTTGCCAAGGTCGCCGGGCAGATAAACCCCCACCTCTTTGGTTTGAAGGATATGCTGCCAGCATGGGCCGGCCTGGGAGATGGAGAAGTAGTGCATGTCGGCCTGGGCGTGAAGAGCGGACGGAGGAACGGAAAGGTGCATAAGCTCGAGTCCGGGAAGAGCGCGCTGAACGAGCTTGGTGACGCCCTCGGCGGAGCAGACTTTGGCGAGTTTCGGTGTCTGGGCCAGCAGGACGGAGTCAGTGAGCGAGGAACGGATGCCGAAGATCCACCGCGAACGCCGCAGGCAGCGCTCGTCCTTTACATCGGCCGAATAGATGTACTGGTCCGCCTTGCGGAACTGGAGGGTGACCGTGTTGGAGGGCGCCACAATCTCCAGGTGAATACGGATGAGGGCGTCCAGCTCATTAAATGTCGATGTGAGGTCGTGATGCCGGTATGCCGGGATTTCGATGCGGGCTGATTCGAGGGAAAAGGTGCTGAGCGAACCGGCAAGTCGGGCCAGGTCGCGGTAGACCTCTTCCGGATGACTGCGGCGGTCCTGGAGATGATGGCGCAAAGCGGGCAACGCCGAGCAGAGCGAGTGAAGGAACCAGTAGTTGGCCACGTCGAGCGCCGAAGTTCCGAGCTCGAAGCGCCCGGAACTGAGCCTCAGGCTGCGAGTGGAAGTGATTTTCTCCTCGATGGTCTGCGTGAGCCGGTGCAGGAGCAGCACCAGGCCTTCACTGGCGCCGATGCGCAGGCATGGCGGAATGAAGCCGGGGTCGCAGGCAAATCCGCCTTTGCCATCGCGCACCACGCGTGCGATGGGAAAGGAGATCGTGTCTTTGGATAGCTGGGTCTGACTGAGCAGGACCAGGTTCTTGTGGCCAAAGGCCACGCTGAACTCGCCCTGACCGATGGACTCATCGCGGAGATTGCGCTCGACCGCAGTATAGCGGGCTTCGGCGCTGCCGGCCTGATCGTAATCGAGGCCCTGGTCGTGCCGAGGCGGTATGGCGAGATGCAGGATGATTTCGCTGTCAATGGAAGAAAAAAGGCTGCTCAGATGCGCGGGCGCCGGGGCCGAATCACAGTCCGGAACGTCGAAGATAAGTCCGTCGGGCAGAATGCCGGAGGCGAAACTGAGAATGGCGAGACCGTTGCTCATGGCTTCTGCGTCAATGGAATAATGTAGAAATCCCCACGGCTCATGGCGCAGATTCGAGTTCAGGAACCAGAGCGTGTCTTCGAAATACCGGCTCTGGGTCTGAAAATGGTGCGGACCAAGATGCATTCCCTCAGACCAGACGACCCTTGAGAGGAATTTCATAGTAGGGAGACCACCCTGGGAGAGAGTAAGCGATTGGACCGGCTTTAAGAACATTGCGCAGTCAATCGCCAGCTATCGTGGTATTACCGTGACGGATACAATCCGCCGCCCGGACGATACAGGAAAATCTCCGATGAGTGTATTCGTAAGATACAGCCGGGCGCAACTGCCTTCTATTTAAACGTTCTTTTAACTTGTGACTGAGAAAGCTGGTCTCTATTAAGTCGACGGCGGGAGCGACGAAGTGGATGGACGATTGGGCTGGATCGAGCTTTATATTCAGGTTCCGGGGTAAATAGATCAATCGGCAGGCAAGGAATGATTTATGCTACCCGCATCGGCCGGAGGCAAGATGATATGGACAGACCAACCACACCTGGCGGATTGGGCCCTTCGCAATCTCCGGGGCCGGAGGATTCCAGTTCGGACCAGGGCTTTGGAGCCACGGGCATTTTCGGGGCGGTAAAGCCTTCAAAACCAGTTGAAGACGCCGGCATCTTCAGGACAGAATCTTCCCGGATCGGGGCGCTGGAAACCGCGAAGGCGCAGCCTGCGCCAGAAGCGAAGCCCCTGGCTGAGCCTGTGGTGCACAAGGTTGTGTTTGGGGCGGAATCGGGTGAGCCCGACACGCTGGAGCGCATCAGAAGGACTACCGCTGAAAGAGCGTCGGTGGTGGAGAAAACGCCAGCGGCGGCGCCAGAGAGCGCCAGCGGACAGGGCAGCGGCGGATTTACCCAACTGCTGCGCAAGCTGGAAAGCGAGTCGCCGTCATTCGACGTGGCAAAGGCAGTGCCTCCTCCTCCTGCCCCTGAAGAGCAATCGGGGTTTACGTCTTTGCTTCGATCGCTGAGCACGCCTGAGAAGACTGCCACTCCGGCTCCGGAAACCGTGAAGATGCAGCCCGCGGCGAGCTTGATTCCAGATGAGCCTGCGCGGACTTCGACGGCTTCCCCCTCCGGTGGATTTACCGAGCTATTTCGCGCGATGCCGGCGGCCGGCAGCGGGCTGGGCAGCTCGCCGTCACAGAGCCCGAGCCTGGGTGCAGCCCCGGCAGCAGCCGGATCAGCTTCTCCTGCTCCACTGCAGAGCGAACCAGGGGCCTTCACCAAATTGTTCAGTAACTTTGGTGGCGGAGTCAGTTCATCGGCTGCTCCGCCTCTGGAACGAGGTCAAGGCGCTTCCTCCGGCGGCGGGCCGGGGACGTTCACGCGCATGCTCTCGCTCGATCCGCAGGCTGCTCCGGTTGAGCCATCGTTTAGAGCAGATGGAGGGCCCGCTGCGGGGAGCCCGGGGGTTGGATCCACGCCGGGGGCGACGGGTGCGAATCGCGATCCGTTTGCGGCGGCTCCGCTACCTGAGGCGCCGCCGGAGCAAACGTCGAGCGCGGGGATTACGCGGCTGATACAAATGCTCGATTCGCCTGCGAATACGCCTGCGTCGCGAGTGGAACCGCCACCGGTAAGTCCGCCGCCGGGTGAGCCGGGAATCTGGACACAGACATTCGCCTCCCTGGCGACGCCCAAAGAGCCTGCTGCGCCGACGGCCTCAACTCCGCCGTTTTCCACGCCGCCGGTGCCTTCCGCACCTCCACAGGCGCCTGCGCGCGGGCCGGTGTATTCGGGGATTGCGAGCCCGCCCGCAGGAAATCCTCCTCCAGCCCCGCGGGTTTCAGGGCCGAGTGAATATACGCGGATTCTGGACGCCTCCAGAATGCGCGAGATGGCGATACGGGGCGGCGCGCCCCTGGGCGTGGGGAATGCCGCTCCGGCTGTGCCAGCCCAGAGCGCCGCGCCGTTCGCGCCGCCAGTTCAAATGCCAGCGTATCCGGTCCCTCCGGCGATGCCGGCGGGAATGCCCCAGGCTGGTGGATATGCACCGCAGCCGCCACAAGCACCCGTTTATCCGATGAATTATGCGTCTTACCCCGGAGCCATGCCAGCGGGGGGCGGAGGTCTACCACAGGCGCCGGGCATGTATGCTCCGGTTCCGCCCGCGATGCCTGCCGCTCCGCAAGCTCGGCCAGCGAAGCCGGCTGAACCTGGGGTGAGTAAACTGCAGCAGTACGTGCCTTTACTGCTCGTCCTGATTATCGTTTTGCTGATTGGCCTGCTGGTGACGGTGATCTTCCTGATGAAGCATTAGCAGATGCGGTCCATCTCGGAACTCCGTCCCTGATAGCGGGATCGTGGCCTCAGCATCGGGATCGCAATTCTGAAGCGGCTGAATAACTCTGGCCTCCTTGACTTGGATCAGTTCAAGAACTATGCTTCGGACCGTTAAAGACGGGCGAAGGCCTGTACCACTCCAGGGAAAGGGGCGAGAGATGGGATTTGCGCGATACACGGACAAGGCCGGGCAAAAGTGGCTGGTTGACATGGACGGCGTACAACACCTGGTGCGTTCGTACGTGCGCTCGAAAGCGGTGCTGCATCGATCTCGTTTGAATTACGAGCCCCAGGATATGGGAGTCATGGGTGCTCTGCCCGGCCTCAACCTCACTCTGATCACAGTGCGGACAAACTATAACGGACTGGGAAACCAAGTGGACAAGGACGCCGAACCGCTGCTGAAGAGCCTCAAAGCTCAGTTGGCTTCGTCCGGCAAGAGCGCGTTCAACACGCTGGTCGAATTCCGCAACGAGACAGTGAATAATAACGAAACCTTTCGCGATATGCAGGTGGACGCATCGCAGCAGAACAATGCGGCCATCGACCGCGTGATGAAAAACTCAAAAAATGCTGAAAACGCAGCGAGATTTGTTCGCGATCTTTCGACGACCGTTCTGACGGTCGGCGCGGCCTTTCTGTCTGGAGGGGCGGCGCTGGCTGCAATCGGCGGAACCTCTGTGCTGAAGGGGAGCTTCACGTACGAAGACAAGGTGCTGGGAGGCGCAAGCACTGAAGACGCGGCGGGAGCGGCGGGCCTGGAGATGAGCTCCGACCTGATTGTCGGCATGGTCGGATATGGCGAGGCAAGCGCGGTAACAAAGGCATTCGCCACCAGAACTGCGAGCGATGCGCTCGGTGCCGGCGTGCTGGTTCTGACGGGCGCAGGCATCGACGGCACGAGCGAGTTTGTAAAGGCTACTGTGGACGGCAAAACGGTGCAGCAGGGACTGATCGCTGCCGGGACCAGGGCAGGCGTGCATATTGTCTCTGCGGCGGTGCTGGGCCCGATGTTCGATCGCGTATTCTCCACGCCAGAAGTGGAAGGATTGAGTTATCCGGTCACGGTGACGGTATCAGGGAAGCTGGCGGCAAACACCACGGCTTCGATGGCAGGAGACTCTCTTGTGAAATGGCTGGGGGACCCGTCCAGCAGCAAACCGTCAAGCGGTGGGTCTGCCGCCTGGCATCAGTCGCTGGCCTGCACCTATACACCGCTCGGCGACTCCGACGTCGTCTACGTGGAGCAGCACGCGATGAAACAGGCCAAGTCCTAGCGCATCTTTGCCATCGAAGGTGGGGTTGGAGCAGTTGAGTCTGCGACTACAATTCGCAGCTCGGACAATTTGCGAAGAATGTAGTCCCGACAGCGGGCGGGGACATCCAACGCGAAAATGCGCGCGCCATAGAATGAGTCTTAAACCGGCTGCGCGAGCAGGATAATCAGTTCCATCTGCGGGTTGAGGAGTTCTGCGGGTACGTAGACGGCGAAGTTTCGGGCCCGCTGCACCGATTCCCAGACCGGCCCGCCTTGCTCGATGGCGAAATACTGCTGGCGGATTTTGACCGGGATAGCGCGGGGCGGAGTGGGCACGTGCTGCAGGCGCAGACCGGGCAGAGCGTTGCGGATCAGGGTTTCGAGTTGGGTTGCGGCGCAGGCCTTCAAAAGTCTTGGAGCGCGGTCGATCAGTTCCGCGTCGCGAATATCGGCCGAAATCGCCAGGTAGAAGCGGGAACCCTCGAAATAAGCATCCTTGTCAATTGAAGTCGCGTAGATGGTATCCCGGACCAGCTTGAGCGGGAGGGCGACGAAGTTGCTGGGGACCACGGTCTCCAGCATGATGCGGATCAGGCGATCGAGTTCTCCAAAGCAGGCGCCAAGCTGCTCGTGGTTGTAGGACGGCAGATCGCGGGGTGCGATCTTGAAGGAGAAGGCGGTCAGGGCTCCGGCAAGGTCGGAGAACTCACAAAACAGCTGCTCGGGCTGAATGTTGCTCGATTCCAGGTAATGGCGCAGTACCGGAAGATGGCTATTGATCGTGTAAAGGAGCCAAAAATTGGCCACATCGGAGGCCGAAAAGTCGGCCAGGGACTGATTCTTCTGGCGGCGGCTGCCGGAGAGTTGGCTGCTTCGCGCTACCAGCATCTCAACCATGTTGCCGAGAATGCGCTTGAGCGTGGCATGGGCGTGGATATCGATCAGGGGCGGAATATAGGTGGGATCGACCTGATACATACCGGTCTGGGAGCGAAGGATGCGGGTCAAGCCCAGTATGACCGAACCTTCGCGATTTTCGCCCTCGGCCAGGATCTGCAGGTTCTTGCGCGCCACTTGAACGGGCTTTTCGCCGCTGCCGGTGTTTTCGTCGCGAACCATCATCAATTGCGCAAGAAAGCGGGTGCTGACGCGCCCGCGATTGACTGAAACATTCATCCCTCCGTGCAGATACTCCGGCACGGCGAGGTAGAAAGTGCAGCTTTGCCGCCCATCCTGGAAGCACTCGTCGAGGACGCGGGCCGGAGGCGGGTACTCCGAGGCCGGAATGTCGATGGGAAGCGCGTCGGGAAATATCCCAGAGGCGTGGGTAATAGTCAGCCGCCCTTCGGAAAGCGCTTTGGAATCAATCTGAATCTCCCGGAACCCCCAGGAGCGGGAGTTGAGAGAGTCAAGGTAAAATCGCGCGCTGTCTTCAACGAAGCGTTCTTGCGCCTGGAGGTGTTGGGGCGAGAGAAAAGTACCTTTGGTCCATATAACCGGTTGAAGCTGGCGCATAGATTGATCGACCTCCTCTAAGTGGTCATGTTACAGCCTGAGCTGAAACGCCGTCCAAGGAAAATGACATTAAGTCTTGTACATAGGGATGGCCAGCGGTGACCGGCTACAAGACCCGGCAGCGGGTGAGAGTTGAGTGAGTTTCGGTTCACTTACCGAACAGGCCTTTGAGGAAGAAGCCGTCAGACGACGATGACCAGCGCTTTGGGGGCTGCTTTTCTGGTCCGGCGAGGACGGAATTCGTTTATTTCGTCCATTTTTCGATCCATTCATTTTCAAACCATTTTGACTGTGATCAGGCGAGAAGCAGGTCAGGAATCAACTTTCCGGCTCCCGGAGCCTGAAAACGGCGAACGAAAGGGGAATAACAGAAACTTAACAAATTTACTGTTGCGCAAGGTGGCAGGATAGAACGAAGGATTTGTTTCTTACAACATCTTGCGCCTGCTTAAGTGGGGATATGATCGGGCTGGCGCAAAATTTTATAGACAGAGTGGCGTTTTGGGCTTACTTTAGTTTTCATCAACGTCAACCGTTGTTCCGGAGCATTATGGCCAGAGAGAGTACTCAACAGAAACTCAGTCGCGTCCGGGCCCCCCGGGTGCAGATTACTTACGACGTAGAAGTTGGCAATGCCATCGAGATAAAGGAATTGCCTTTCGTGATGGGTGTGCTCGGCGATCTTACCGGTCAGCCGGAGACGCCGCTTGCGGCGCTGAAGGATCGGAAATTTGTCGAGATCACGCCCGACAATTTTGACAGCGTCCTGAAGGGTATGTCTCCTCACCTGCAGTTCTCGGTGGCTAATAAGCTGAGTTCCGATCCGAATGCAAGGCAGGTGGGAGTAAATCTTCACTTTGAAAGTATGGAAGACTTTTCTCCGGCGCGTGTGGCCGAACAAGTCGGTCCGCTGAAGGAGTTGCTGGATCTGCGTACCAGGTTGTCGAACCTGCGCGGAAGCCTGCAAGGCAACGATGCGCTCGATCAGGCCTTGTTCGACGCCGTCACGAAGACCGAAGAACTGAACAAGCTGCGCGCTGAGATGGGTGCAAAGGCGGAGGGAGGTAAGAATGAGTAGCCAGGCGAATCCATTAACGGAGCAAACTGCGGCGACGCAGACGACGGAAGTATCTCTGCTGGATCAGATCGTCGCCCAGGGACGCTTTGGAAAGGACTCAGTTGCGCAGGAACGCGGCAAGGACATGGTTAAAGAGTTCATTAACCAGGTTCTTGAGGGTCACATGACCCTGACGCGGGATGCGGAAGCCACCATCGGGGCGCGCGTTGCCGAGATCGACCGGCTGGTATCGCTGCAGCTGAATGAGGTTCTGCATCACCCCTCGTTCCAGAAGCTGGAGGGCACCTGGCGCGGCATCAAGATGCTCCTGGACCAGTCCGAAACCAGCGACATGCTCAAGATCAAACTCTTGAACGTGTCCAAGAAGGACCTCTTGCGGGACTTGCAGCGCGTGCCGGAGTTCGATCAGAGCGCCTTCTTCAAAAAGGTGTACGAAGAGGAGTTCGGGGTATTCGGCGGTTCTCCGTTTGCAGCGCTGGTGGGCGACTATGAGTTCGGCCGCATCGGCGAGGACATCGAATTGCTGGAACGGGTGGCGCAAGTGGCCTCGGCGGCCCATGCCCCTTTCCTGTCGGCCGCCTCGCCGGAACTTTTAAATCTTACTGAATTCAGCCAGCTGCCCGGAATCCGGGATGTGGGCAAGGTCTTCGACAGCACGGAGTATGCGCGCTGGAAGGGTTTCCGTCAGACCGACGACTCCCGCTATGTGGCCCTTACCATGCCTCATATTCTGATGCGCGAGCCTTATGGCAAGGAAACCAGGAAGATTGAGGAGTTCGCGTACGAGGAAGGAGTCGACGGACGGGATCACTCGAAGTATCTGTGGGGCAACGCGGCTTGGTCCTTGGCCACGCGGCTCACCAATTCGTTTGCCAAGTTCGGCTGGTGCGCTTCCATCCGCGGAGTTGAGAACGGCGGGCTTGTGGAGGGTCTGCCAACACACAACTTCCGCACCGATGAGGGCGACTTGGCGCTGAAATGCCCCACCGAAGTGGAGATCACCGACCGGCGCGAAAAGGAACTCGCGGACCAGGGTCTTGTGCCGCTTGTGCACTGCAAGGGACAGGACTATGCCACGTTTTTCAGCGTACAGACGGTGAACAAGCCGAAACTGTATGACAAGCCGGAGGCCAATGCCAACGCGAGGCTCTCAGCGCAGTTGCCGTACATGCTGGCGATGTCGCGCTTCGCGCATTACTTGAAGGCCATGATGAGGGACAAGCTGGGCAGCACTATGAGCCGTTCGCAGGCCGAGCTGTTTCTCAACCAGTGGATATCGAATTACGTGATCGCGGACGACAATGCATCGCCTGCGGCCAAATCTGAGCGGCCGCTGCGCGAGGCCCGCATCGAGGTGATGGAAGTGCCCGGGAAGCCTGGGGCGTTGCGGGCCGTGTGCTTCCTTCGTCCCCACTTCCAGTTGGACGAACTAACAGTATCCCTGAGGCTTGTAGCGGATCTACCCAAGCCGGCCGGCAAGTAGATCGACTGCTTACGGCCTTGAATCTGCATCTTCCCAACCGGCCTCTTGACGAGGCCCAACACGAAAGGAAAATCTCATGGCAGTTGACTTTTTTTTGAAACTCGACGCAATTGATGGCGAGTCGGCAGACGAGAATCACAAAAACGAGATCCAACTTCTTTCCTTCAGTTGGGGTGGAACCCAGGTCACTTCGGTTGCGGGAACGGGGGGTTCGGGTGCAGGCAAGGTCAGTCTCTCGGACTTCACTGTGATGAAGTATATGGACAAGGGAAGCCCGCCGATATTCAAAGCCCTGATCTCGGGGACGCATATCAAAACCGGCGTTTTGAGCGCGGTGAAGGCAGGCGCGGGAGGCAAACCCTTCCTGAAGCTCAGTTTTGATGAGCTGTATGTAACATCTCATCAGATCTCCGCTTCCAGCGAGATTCCAACCGAGAGCGTGTCGTTCAGTTACAACAAGATCAAGGTTGAGTACAGCGTGCAGAACGAACAGGGAATCCTCACGGCTACGGCTGCGGTGAATTACGATCTGAAGGCCAACAAGGTCTCCTAAGAAACAATGACACCACTAGCGCTTTACCGCGAAGGAAGACTGCGGGAGGCCATCAAGGCGCTTGGCGAAGAGTTGAGGGCGAACCCTCTCGACGCCAAGCGCCGTACCTTCCTGTTCGAGCTTCTGTTGTTTGCCGGCGAGTTTGACCGGGCAGAAAAACAGCTGGATCTTTTGGCGGGGGCGAACGCCGAGGCTGCCGCGGGGACGCTGCTTTATCGAAGCGCGCTTCATGCCGAGCACACCAGGCAGAGCATGTTTGCCAACCGGGAGACGCCTCCTTCAAGAGAAGAGGCCGTTCACGGCGGCGTGTTGAACGGGAAGCCTTTCAGCGAGATCAGCGATTCCGACCCGCGCATCGGCGCCAACCTGGAAGTGTTTCTGGCAGGAAGTTACACTTGGATTCCGATCCATTACCTGCGCAGGCTGGAAGTTGAGCCTCCGACGAACCTGCGCGACTTGGTGTGGGCGCGGGCACGAGTGGAGACCAGCTCCGACTTCCGGTTGCAGGAGCTGGGCGAGGTTCTTCTTCCCGTTCTTTGTCCATTGTCCTCAAAGCACGCGGATGAGTTGGTGAATCTGGGCCGGGAATCGGCCTGGGAGCCTGACGACAGGTTTGGCGAGATCCCGTATGGCGCGAAGCTGATGGTCGTAGACGGGGTCGATGTTCCGCTGCTGGAGATTCGCAGCGTCTCCTGGACCGCCCCGGAAAAGGAGTGTGAAAATGCCTCTGCGTGAGGATTTGCTTGCGCCGATTGCAGGGGAGAATCCGGCGGGCAGGGACCTTTACTATGACCAGGTCTTTCTTGATATCAAGGAAGCGCGCAGAGAGGACGACGACAGCTTGCCGGAAGGGTCCATGGTCCTGGCCCAGAAGAAGAAGGCAGACCATCGAGCGGTGATCAAGCTGGCTGGCGAGGCGCTGGCCAAGAAGAGCAAAGACCTGCGCCTGATCGGATGGCTTGCGGAATCTCACCTGCGCACGGAAGGCTTTCCGGTTCTGAGGCCGAGCATCGAGCTGTTGCGGGCCATGCAGGAGACGTTTTGGTCCGGCGTATACCCCCTGATTGAGGAAGGCGGAGACCTGGAACTGCGGAAAATGGCTGTGGAGACGGCAGCCAACCTGATCTCCGGCGCTGTGCGCAAACTGCCGCTGACCCGCAGTGGGCTGAACTTTGAGGATTACCTGGAATCGCGCACGGTGGGCTACGAGAAGGACGCGACCAGCGACGCCAAGCTGGAAGCGCGTAAGTACGAGATCGATCATGGGAAACTCACCGCCGAGGACTTTGACCAGGCATTTTCAGGAAGCCCCAAGAGCCTTTACGCGGATGCTGTCGCATCGCTCGCGGAGTCGCTCGAGGCCACAGGAAGTCTAGATGCATACGGCAAGGAGGCGTACGGAGACGACGCTCCCAATCTTGTCCGGCTGAGGGAGACGCTGGAAGAGGTCCATCGGGCAGCGGAGTCGCTGTTGAATGAGCGGCGCAAGACCGAGCCGGATCCGGTGCCAGTTGCCGAAGTACCGGTGAGCGAAGCCGGCCGGGAGACAAGCGGAAGCGAGATTACGGCGGATGAGCATCAGGAGCCCTCAGGGCAGGCTCCCCTGCGCAGAACTGCCGGCGGTGGACCACCGGCAAGGATTGCGGAAGCATACGAACAGGTGGTGGAGAGCGCGGAGTTTCTGTTTGACAAGGATCCAGGTTCTCCGGTGCCGTATCTTGTGTGCGCCGGCCTTCGGCTTGGGGAGACACGAATGCAGGGCGAGTCGCCGGCCCCGGGTTTCGCTGTCGGGCCCTCGTCGGAGGTAAGGCATTCGCTGCGCGGGCTGGCCAACAAGGGGGCTTGGAAAGAGTTGCTGCGGGCATCGCTCCCGATCCTGGCTAGCGAATGCGCCCGGGCTTGGCTCGATCTGCATCGCTACGTATGGCGCGCCGGGCGGGAGACCGGGGCGGAGGCAATCTCAGAGGCAGTGGCGGGGACGGTGAAAAGCCTGTTGAGCGTGCGGCCGGAGCTGCGCTATTGGACTCTTGAAGACGACACCGGAGCAGCTAACCCCGAAACGCAGCAATGGCTTGACTCGATCGTTCTACATAGTTGAGATTTCGGAGTTTTCCGTATTGCCATAAAGCCGCTGGGGATATCCGGGGTGGAATTTGTTCCAACTTGTCCACCTAGCCGTTCTGGAACCCGGAAAGGAAAAACCACCCAGCCTTAGCGGCTTTGCTTTTTACTAGCTCAGAAGAGGCGTCAGGACATTTCCCTAATCGGCCAATGACGATGAGAGGGGTACGCCCCGGTTCGCACCAGGCCGAGCGGCTCAATCAACGCCAGTCCGGGGAAGATCGCGGCGGCGATGCGGGAGGTAGAGTTGGCCAGGCTCAAGTCAGAGATTCTTGTTACCCAGTCGCTGATCGACCGGCTGGTTGACCGGGAGGATTGGCCGGAGACGCGGTCAACCTCGATCAATATGTATCGCGAGTCTATCAAGCGGGACCTGGAGTGGCTTCTGAATACAAGAAAGCCGGTGATGCCGGAGTTGGAGTCCTTTCCGGCCACGGGGGACACGGTGGCGAACTACGGATTTCCTGACATACACAGCTTCGACGGCTCGGCGGGCAAGGAACAAAAAGCCCTTATCGCTTCCCTGGAGAATTGTATTCGCGTTTTTGAGCCGAGGATCAAGTCGCCTCACGTATTTCTGACTCGTTCGGATGTGCTAAGCCGGAGCCTGAAGTTTCATATTGAGGGTCGCATCTCATACGAAAACATGGAGGAGGAGATCAAGTTCGACACGGTGCTGGAGCTAATCAGCGGGGAATACGAGGTGAAGTAGACGGATGCGCGAGGAGTTGCTGGAATATTATGAGCGCGAACTGACCTATCTGCGTCAGATGGGCGGAGAATTTGCGCGCAAGTATCCCAGGGTAGCCGGGAGGCTGTTGCTGGATCCGGAGAGGTGCGACGACCCGCACGTAAGCCGGCTGCTGGAGGGTTTCGCGTTTCTTGCCGCGCGGGTACACCGCCGGATCGACGACGATTTCCCGGAGATATGCGAGGCGCTGACCCGGATCATCCATCCTGGCTATCTCCGCCCGATTCCATCTCTGACCATCGTGGAGTGCCAGCCGGACCCCGCCCAGGGGAAGAAGACCGCGGGGATGCGGATTCCGCGACAAACGGCATTGGTAACCAAGGCCACGGTGGAGGGACTGCCATGCCGTTTTCTAACCGCGTATGACGTGGACCTGTGGCCGTTTTCAGTGGCGGCGGCAGAATGGCGTCAGCCGGAGCGGATGCAGCGGCCACCGCGCGCGTCCACGGGAGTGCAGGCAGTGGCCGCGGCGCGTTTGCGGCTGCGTTGCCAAAGGGACGTGGTTTTCACCGGGCTGCCGATCTCCACGCTGCGCTTTCATCTGGCTGGAGACGCGAGCGTGGTATATACGCTCTACGAGCTGTTCTCTGAAAAATGCATCGAGATTCAGCTTCGCGATCCGAAGGATGAGAAGAAGCTGTTCGTCTTGGAGCCGAACCGGCTGCGCATGGTGGGGTTCGACCCGGACGAATGTCTCATTCCGTTCGTGCGGCGCTCGATGGACGGGCACCGGCTTCTGCAGGAGTATTTCGCGTTTCCCGACAAGTTTCTCTTTTTCGACCTCGAAGGCCTGGAACCCTTGACGGAGAACGGCTTTGGCGAAGAGGCGGAGATCGTATTTCTGTTTTCGAGCTTCGAGCGCGCCGAGCGCCAGCAGGTACTGGAGCTGGGCGTGAACGAGCGGACATTCCGGTTCGGCTGCACACCGGCGATTAATCTTTTTCCGCAAACCTGTGAGCCGATTCTCCTGGCGCAGACGCGGCACGAGTACACCATCGTCCCAGACAGCCGGCACTCGCGGGTCATGGAGATCTTCAGCATTGAAGAGGTGATCGCATCGAATCCGCGCTTGCGGCAGTCGGTGGTGCTGGAGCCGATGCACGCCTACCGGCACCAGACGCACCGTCGCGACGGGCTTGTCTTTTGGGTAGCCAACCGGCACCTGAACGAATTAGGCGAACACGAACCATCGACGATGACGATCTCAGTGGTTGACCTGGCCGGCAATTTCACGGAACCAGAGGCGGACGTGCTGATGGTGCGGACGATGTGCACGAACTTCGACCTGCCTCCGCGCCTGCAGCATGGGGCCGAATCCGGGGACTTTGAAGTGCCGGGGTATGCGGCGGCCAAGACGGTGACCGCGCTGCGGCGCCCGACGGCGACCATCGGCCCAGTCGGCGGCCAAGGCCATTTGTGGCGTCTCATTTCGCTGCTCTCGCTGAATTATCTGTCCATCGACGAGGAGGGACGGACGGCGATGCAGGAAATTCTACGGCTGCACAATATGAATGACTCGACTGCCAGCGATAACCAGGTAGGATCAATTTTACGGATGGGTTCTTCGCCCGGTTTCGCCCTGGTGGACTCGACCTACGGGCTGATTCCGGCTCGGGGAACCCAGGTGGAAATGGAGTTCGACGAGCAGCAGTTCGCGGGCAGCGGACTGTACCTGTTTGCCGCGGTGCTGGACAGATTTCTTGCCGGTTATGTCTCCATCAACAGCTTTGCGCAATTGACTGCACGGAGTTCTCTGCGAAAGGAGGTGCTGGGAAAATGGCCGCCGAGAGCCGGGACGCAAGCGCTGCTGTAACTGCGCCGGGAAGTGAAGCAGACCTTAATCCGGGATACGCGAATCTTCGCAGGATGCTCGAAGAAGAGCCCTTCCGCGTACATTTTTTCCAGGCCGTGCGCATGTTGCAGAAGATGGAAAAGGAACGCAAGCCGGTGGGGTATTTCATTACGCCGCAGGGTGAGACGATCCGTTTTTCCGCGCGCACCTCTCTGGCATTTCCGCCCAGCGAAATTTACGCGTTGCGCCGGATGGAGAACGGGCAGGTGGGCATGACGGTGGAGTTCATGGGCCTGTGCGCGGCCATTTCCGTGATGCCGGCTCCCTATACGGAGTTTCTGCTTGCGCGAGCCCGGGAGAAGGACCATGCAATGGAGGAGTTCCTGAATATTTTCAACCATCGCATGATCTCGTTTTTTTACCGTGGCTGGGAGAAGTACCGGTTCTTTATCGAGTACGAGAGAACGAGGGAGGACAAGCTATCGGCACGGGTCCTCGATCTGCTGGGGCTGGGCACCGAAGACATGCGCGGCCGGGGAGGAATTGCAGATGCCGCGTTTATCAATTACGCCGCATTATTGGCGCGCCATGTGCGCACGGCAGCTTCACTGCAGCAGATACTCGAGGACTATTTCGGCGTCCAGGTGCAGATCGAGCAATTTGCGGGCGTCTGGCGCAAATTGAGCGAGGAGAATCGGACCTGTTTTCTGGGGCTGGGCGGCGCGAACGAACGCCTGGGGGTGGGCGTGGTGGCCGGAGATGAAGTGTGGGATCTTCATGGCCGCATCCGCATTGCGCTGGGTCCCATGCCCTTTGCCCAGTATTTGAAGTTCCTGCCCGGGCAGGAGGCGTACCAGGAGCTGGTTGCATGGCTGAGATTTTATTCGAACGGGAGCTATGAAACCGAGGTGCAATTGATTTTAGCGAGGCAAGATGCCCCGCCGTGCGAATTGGGTGCGGCAGGCGGCAAGCGGCCGCGCCTGGGACTCGTCAGCTGGTTGAAGACGAAGCCGCTCGATCGTGATCCGGCCGATGCGACTTACCTGGCGCAATAACTGACTTTCAACACCAAGAAAGTGAAGGGCTATGAGCACGAATCTGAAGGCACTTATCGACAAGGTAAACGATGCCACGCGGCGGGCGCTTGAAGCGGCCGCCGGCTTGTGCGTCGCGCGGACGCATTATGACATCGAGATCGAGCATTACCTGCTGAAAACCCTGGATAGCAGCGACAACGATGTCGCGGCGATCCTCAAACACTATGGGGTTGACCGTTCGCGGCTGACCAAGGAGCTGGAACGGAGCCTGGACTCGCTGAAGAGCGGCAATGCGCGCTCGCCTGCATTCAGCCCGACGGTGGTGAAGATGCTGTCCGAGGCGTGGACCGTGGCCAGCATCGACTTCAGCGCCGGCAGTATCCGCACCGGTTTCACGCTGCTTGCGCTGTTGGGCAACGACGATCTCGCCCGCATCGTAAAGGATTTCAGCAGAGAATTGCAGAACATCCCGGCGGAGGGGCTGAGGAGCAGCTTCTACGAGATTGTGGGTGCGTCAAGGGAGACGCAGACCAGCCTCAGCTCCGTCGGCGACGCGAAAGCGGAACCTGGTCAAGCGGACGGCGCGGGCGGGCCGGCGAGGACCGGCAAAACCCCGCACCTCGATCAGTACACGGTGGACCTGACAGCGAATGCCAAGGCCGGGAAGATTGACCCCGTGCTGGGGCGCGACCAGGAGATCCGGCAGATGATTGACATTCTGATGCGGCGGCGTCAGAACAACCCGATCCTCACCGGAGAGGCCGGCGTGGGCAAGACCGCGGTGGTGGAGGGTTTTGCAAACCGCGTGGCCAGCGGCGATGTGCCGCCGCCATTGCAGGGAATTCATATCCGCAGTCTCGACCTGGCGTTGCTCCAGGCAGGGGCAGGCGTAAAGGGAGAATTCGAGAACCGGCTCAAGGGTCTGATTAACGAGGTGAAGTCGTCGACAGAGAAAATCATACTGTTTATCGATGAAGCCCACACCATGATCGGAGCGGGCGGGCAGGCGGGACAGAACGATGCGGCCAACCTGCTGAAGCCGGCGCTGGCTCGCGGGGAGCTGCGCACCATTGCGGCGACCACATGGTCTGAATACAAGAAATACTTCGAGAAGGATCCGGCGCTGGCCAGAAGGTTCCAGGTGGTCAAGATCGAAGAGCCGACTGAAGAGGTAGCCTGCACCATGCTGCGGGGTATCGTGGCGTCGCTCGAAAAGCACCATAACCTGCGCGTCCTGGATGAAGCGGTTAGCGCGACGGTGCGGTTGTCGCATCGCTACATCGCCGGCCGGCAACTGCCGGACAAGGCGGTGAGCGTGCTGGACACGGCTTGCGCACGGCTCTCGCTGGGCCAACATTCCACGCCTCCGCGGCTCGAGGACGTCCTGCGCCAGATTGACGCGCTCGAAGTCCAGAAGCGGGTGCTTGAACGGGAGACGGCGATTGGCGCGGATCACGCCGAGAGACTGGCGCTGATCGAGACGCAGATGGCCGCAATCAAGGAGGAGCAGACTGCGCTCAACCAGCAATGGGAGAAGGAAAAGTCGCTGGTCGAGAAGATTCGCAGCTTGCAGGAGAACCTGCAATCGGCCGGTAAGGCGGCCCCGGAAGCGAAAGAGAACGGCAGCGAAGTGCGCGCGGAGCTCGGCCGGCTCGAGGCGGAACTGGAAGCCTTGCAGGGCGAGCGCGGCATGATGCGGGTTTCGGTGGACGCGCAGATCGTCGGCGAAGTGATTTCAGCCTGGACGGGCATTCCTCTGGGCAAGATGGTGCGCAACGAGATCGAGACCGTGTTGACCCTGGATGAGCATTTGAAGAAGCGTGTGATAGGTCAGGATCAGGCGCTTTCAGCCATTGCGCAGAGAATCCTCACATCACGAGCCAGCCTGGACGACCCGGTGAAGCCGGTGGGGGTATTTCTGCTGGTGGGACCCAGCGGCGTGGGGAAGACCGAGACAGCCATCGCGCTTGCCGACGTCCTGTATGGCGGCGAGCGCAACATGATCACGATCAATATGTCGGAGTTCCAGGAAGCGCACACCGTCTCGACATTGAAGGGGTCGCCCCCGGGATACGTGGGCTACGGCGAGGGCGGCGTGTTGACCGAAGCCGTGCGCCGCAGACCCTATTCCGTGGTTCTGCTCGACGAAGTGGAGAAGGCCCACCCCGACGTGCTGGAGCTGTTCTTCCAGGTGTTCGATAAGGGAAGAATGGAAGATGGAGAAGGCCGCGAGATCGACTTCAGAAACACGGTCATCCTGCTCACCAGCAACGCGGCCACTGACACGCTGATGAAACTGTGCGCCGACCCCGAGACCATGCCCGACAGCCAGGCAATGCTGGCGGCGCTCAAGCCGGAGCTGAACAAGATCTTCAAGCCCGCGTTTCTGGGCAGGCTGCTGATCGTGCCTTACTTCCCGATCAGGGACGAGGCGATGAAGCTGATTATCCGCCTGAAGCTGGGCAAGATTCAACGGCGACTGGCGGAGACGCACAAGATCGCTCTGGAGTACGACGACGTTCTTTTGAACGAGGTAGCCGCCCGTTGCACCGAAGTTGAAAGCGGAGCCAGAAACGTCGATAACATCCTGTCGAACACCATGCTTCCCGACCTGTCGCGGCAGATTCTATCGCAGATTGCCGGAGGGGTGGAGGCGAACCGGGTAAGCGTTACTGTGAAGGACGGCGAACTGACGTACGCCTGGAACGAGGCGTCATAGGGCATCTTCCGGATTGTTGCAGAGCCGCCTGGGATGCCCGGCGTGAATTTCACCTTCGATTCCCGGCCCTGGACCTGTCCCTCGGAGCCGGGAAGGGTGCCCACACGGTTTTTGCGGATTCGCTCCGCGCCAATTCTCGCGATTCATGGGCGCGCGGAACAATCTTGAGGATAATTGCGGCAGGAGACAGGCGGGAGTGGCATGGCAAGACAATCAGACCGGTTGATGCAGTTTTCAAGCTCGGCGGGCAAAGACGTGCTGTTGATCGAGTCGTTGGATGGCGCGGAAGGCATTTCGCGCCTCTTCGAGTATCATGTCGAGTTGCTTGCGGACGTCAGCGCGACCATCGACCCCGCATCCCTGGTCGGGACCAAGGCCACGGTTGCAATTGGCCTGAACGATGTATCGGGAACCAAGTGGATCAACGGGATTATTGCATCGTTTGAGCAGTGCGCGGGCGATACTGAATACAACGTGTTCAAAGCGCGTATTGTTCCCTCCATGTGGCAACTTACCTTGAGCACTAACTGCCGCGTTTTCCAGGGCAAGACGGTTGTGGATATTGCCAAGGAGGTATTTGGCGAGTATGGACTGTCGGTGTCGGATGAGACGACGACTTCCTACAAGCAGCTTGATTATTGCACTCAGTACTCTGAGTCGGATTTCCATTTCGTCTCGCGCATATTGGAAGAGAGCGGCATTTTCTACTGGTTTGAGCATTCTGACCAGGACAACAAGATCAGATTGGGAGATGCCCGAACCGTCTATCCGGACTGCCCGTTGTCGGCTTCGATTCCTTTTGCTCTGAACTACAAGGGTGAGGAGGGAGGATACGGAGCGTGGGTTTCGGAGTTCACCTCGACGGCAACCATGGTTTCCGGCAAGCACTCGACCGCAGATTACAACTTCCGCACCTATGCCCGAGTTGATGCGGATCCGAAAAACAGCACGAGTCCATACGGCAAGAATGCCTACGATCAGTATCTCTATCCCGCGGGAGAAGAAGGTTACATAAAAGCCGACACGACGTCATTGGTCAAGGAGATAGAAACCCTGTTCCTTGATGCGCGGACAGGGGCTTCCGATGCCGTGTCGGAGGTCTATCGCGGCAGCGCCAACGCGCGCTCCTTTTGCGCGGGCTATGCATTCACCTTGAGCAAGCACTCTCGCAGTGACTGGAACCAGAAGTATCTGCTGACCTCCGTCACCCTGCATGCAGACCAGACTCCGCCGTATCGGACGACCGACAAGAAACCGTTGGAGGGATACAGCAATCGATTCACTGCGATTCCCTCAAGTGTCACCTTCAAGCCGGCGCTGACGTTCATGAAGCCAAAGATCTACGGCCCGCAGACAGCCATGGTTGTCGTGTCTTCCGGGGAGGACATCTGGCTCGATAAGTACGGGCGCATCAACATCCAGTTCATGTGGGATAAGGTGAGACAGAAGAAGCCGGATAACACCTGGGTGCGGGTCGCGCAGCAATGGGCGGGGAACGGATGGGGAACCTTTTTCTGGCCCCGCGTGAATGACGAAGTCGTGGTCGTGTTTCTGGATGGGGATCCCGATAACCCGTTGGTCGTGGGGTCGGTGTACAACGGCGTGAATGTGCCTAAATACGCTTTGCCCGACCACAGCACTATCTCAGGGTTGGTAACGCGGAGCAGCAAGGGTGGGGGGGCGGCGAATGCGAATGAGTTGCGCTTTGAGGACAAGACGGGCAGCGAACAGATTTTCATGAATGCGGAGAAGGACTACGACCTGCACGTGGAGCACGACTGGCACACGCTGGTGGGCAACGAGCAGCATACGACGATCAAGTCGAATCAGTTCGAAGAAGTAGATGGCGACTCCCATCTGCTCGTGAAGGGAAAGCAGCTCCACGAGGTCGATGGCGAGGCCGATCTCAATGTGAAGGGCAATCACATCGTCCAGGTCGGCGGAGACCGCAGCCACAACGTCACCGGCAATATCAAGGAGAGCGTAGGACAGAACTACGGCCTCACCGTGGGCCAGAACCTGAGTCAACAGGTTGGGTCGGGCTATTCCCTCATGGCTGGCCAGAACCAGGACATCGAGGCCGGGATGAACTGCAACGTCACGGCGGGGCAAACGATCAACCTGATGGGCGGGATGAGTGTCAACATCACGGGAGGATCAACGGGAGTAAGCATAGTCGGCCCCGGCGGCTTTATTTCGATAACTGAAGCAGGTATCGCAATTATGGGGACGATGGTGATGATCAACAGCGGCGGCGCTCCCACCCCCGCCTCTCCCGCCTCGCCGCAGAGCCCGTCGTCGCCCGGCACTCCTACCGCGCCGACGGCGCCGACATTCCCGGGTGATGGTCCGTCGGCGCAGACCGGCGCCAGTCCGGCGTCTGCGGCCAGTCCATCCTCGTCCCCGGCTGCTGCCATGGGCGCGGCTCCGCCGGGCGCTAGCGCACTCCCCAGTCCCGCGAGCGCTCTTCCGGGCGCAGCGGGTGCGGCAGCCGGCGCGGCTGCCGGCGCAGCGGGCCAGGCAGCGAATGCCGCGCAGCAGGCTGCCCAGCAGGCTACCAAGGAGGCGCAGCAACTTGCCAAACAGGCTGCCAACGAGGCGCAGCAAGCCGCAAATCAGGCGAAGCAGGCCGCGCAACAGGCGGAGCAGCAAGCGCAGCAAGCCGTGAACGAGGTCACGCAACAGGCGCGGCAAACCTATCAGCAGGCCAGTCAGTCCGTGCAACAGGCGGAGCAGGCGGTAAGCAAGGCCGCGGCGCAGGGTCAGGCTGCGGCGCAGCAGGCACTGAGTCAAGCACAACAGCAGGTGCAGCAGTGCGGACAGGCGGCGTCGCAGGCCGTGCAGCAGGCGCAGCAACAGGCCCAACAGGTCGCGCAACAAGCCAAGCAGCAGGCCCAGCAGGCCGTCAACCAGGCGCAGCAGGCCGCCCAACAGGTGCAACAGCAGGCTCAGCAGGCCGCTCAACAGGCACAGCAGACCGCGAACCAGGCTCAACAGCAGGCCCAACAGGCAGCCCACCAAGCCGCTCAGCAGGCGCAACAGGCGGCGCAACAGGCGGCACAGCAGGCACAGCAGGCTGCCCAGGCTGCCCAGTCGACCGCTCAGCAGGCCGCGCAGGGTGTTAAGAACGCGGCCAGCTCGGCGCTGGGTCAGGCACATCAGGCCGGGCAGGCTGCACAGGGTGCGGCCTCGCAGGCCATCAACTCGGCACTACGGGGGTTCTAGCGATATGGGAATGCCTGCCTGCACCATCACCAGTCAGACGGCACACGGGGGAATCGTCATCCTCGGTTTTCCGATGGTCCTGATCGGCTTCCTGCCCGCCTCACGCATCACAGACATGCACGTCTGCCCGATGGTCACCGGCGTCGTGCCCCATGTCGGGGGGCCGTTTGTCATGGGTTCAACCACTGTGATCGTGGGCATGATGCCGCAGTCCCGGGTCACGGATCAATTGGTGTGTGTCGGTCCTCCGGACATTGCGGCCATGGGCTGCGAAACGGTGCTGGTAGGCATGGCTGGGGGAGGCGGCGCTGCTGGAGTGGTGGCCGGCATTTCGGCATTGGGCGTCTCTGCACCCATGCAGCCGCCCGCCACCGCAACTTCACCTCAGCCGACTGCGGAATTGCAGCCGGACGGCACCATCAAAACCTCCGCGCCTCCCGGCGGCCAGCTGCCTCCCATTAAACTCTCCTCGCCAGGTTTTCCCGACCTGCCCGCAAGGACAACACGAAACTTCGAGACAGCGCAACCTGCGAATATCCCGCCGGACACCACTCTCTATCGCGTGATTTCCGATCCGGCCGACGCAGCCGGCGGTTACTGGACGCCCGACCCGCCCAAGACCGAGGCCGCCTGGCGCCAGGCCTCCGCAGTTGGGAGCTGGAACAGCGGCGCATTGGTCGCCATCGCCAAGGTGCCCGCCGAAGGTCTCAAAGCGTGGGTGGGCACTGCCGCGAGCCAGGAGGGAGGCCTTCTCGGAGGTGGAAGTCAGCTTTGGACACCGCCCGGCTCGCTTCTTCCCAGCACCATCACGCAAGCCCCCTGGAGTGGAGCCGTGCAGCAAGCGCAGCAGGCAGCGCAACAGGCTGTGCAAGGGGCCCAGCAGGCGGCAAACCAGGCCCAGCAGGCCGCGAATCAGGCAGAACAGCAGGCCCAGCAAGCTGTCCAGGGAGCAGAGCAGCAGGCTCAGCAGCAAGTGCAGCAGGCGGCGCACCAAGCCCAGCAAGCGGCGATCCAGGCCCAACAGGCCGCACAGAAGGCTCAGCAGCAAGCGCAGCAAGCCGTTCAACAGGGTCAGCAAGCGCTTCAACAAGCGCAGCAGCAGGCGCAGCAGGCCGCCGCGCATGGCAAGGCCGCCGCTCAACAGGCAGTTGCCCAAGCTCAACAGCAGGCGCAGCAGGTCCAACAGCAAGCCAAGCAAGCCACCCAGCAGGCTCAGCAAGCTGCACAGCAGGCCCAACAGTCCGCGCAACAGGCTCAGCAAGCTGGGCAGGGTCTCGGAAAGGGATTGCTATGACGCCTAAGGCTCCTCCCGCCGTTCCGCAGCGCCTCGCCGAACGCTTCGCCAAGGCGTTTGCCGCATTTGTCGATGCGGTGCGAGCGGCGGTGGCCGAAACCATCCCGAATCCCGCGCTTGCCAATACGCCGGCCTTTCTGGCGTGGCAAACACGAGCCTTGCCGCAACTCGAAGAGGAGAATGCATCGATTCAGAAGGC
>Ga0326728_10008441_pt1 | contig 25612 bp, 21 predicted proteins | sample MB3enrmetagenome_FD_207602 | JGI IMG/M metagenome (GOLD analysis project Ga0326728, IMG submission 207602) | Lab enriched peat soil microbial communities from McLean, Ithaca, NY, United States - MB31MN | ecosystem: Environmental > Terrestrial > Soil > Wetlands > Peat | place: USA: New York... | reverse complement strand
CGTGCCGGCGCATGTGGCGCCGCTGCCCACGACTAAACGAGCGTTCGCGGCGCTGCCCGAGAGCGTGAGGGAGTTTTACTTTCGCGGGGACTCGGGCTGCTGGGACCACGAGTTGGTGAACTGGCTGTGGGACGAGCAGCGGCCCGATGGGCCGCGGGGTCCGATCACTTTCGGGATCAGCGTGCGGATGACGCCCCATCTGAAGAAGCACATCCTGCGGTTGGCCGACATTTCCTGGAAGCCTTACCGGGAAGACAGCGAGGCGGTGAGCGAGTGCGCGGACCTGACCAACTACTGGCCGGAAGAAGAGGACCGGCCGGAAGGAGCCGGGCCGCTGCGGTACGTGGCCATCCGGGTGAAGAGGCGGCAAGGGGAGTTGTTCGCCGACGGCAGCGAGTTCCGCTACTTCGCGGTGGCCGCGAATCAGTGGGACTGGAGCGCGAGGAAGCTGCTGGAATGGCACCGCGAGAAGGCCGGTTCGATCGAGGCGCTGCACGATGTGCTGAAGAACGAGCTAGCGGCGGGAGTGATGCCGTGCGGGCGGTTCGGAGCCAACGCGGCGTGGCTGCGGCTGGCGGTGCTGACGCACAATGTGCTGACCGGGCTGAAGCGGATCGCGCTGAAGCCGGAGTGGCTGGCGGCGCGGCCGAAGCGGCTGCGATTCCACTTCTTCTTCTCGCCGGGCAAACTGATCCATCACGCGCGGCGGTTGCTGGCGCGGGTGGGACGGCGGGCGCTGGAATTGGGGGAGTGGGCCGAAGCGTGGCGGCTGCTGCCGGCCAGCGGGTAAAGCGAGAGCTTACCGGCGGATTTCAGAAGCCCTTTTGAAATGATCGAAGCCGGAGGTGCGTTCGAAAACGGAGCGTGGAGCGTCCGTGAGCGGGTGGCGAATCGTCCGGCGGCTCAAAATGCGTTGCGCCGCCGTCCGTACGAGGTCTTGAGCGGCGTTTCCTGGCCCCTTCAGCGCCAGATCAATCCGCCCGCCTCACTACGGACGGATTAGGGGCGCGGGTGCCGCGGGTCCCTCGCACCGAACCCCACCCGCCGTTCAGAAGAGAGCGGTATCCTGAACCGAGGGATAATCCCAGCCAGACAGGGAGGACAGAAAGTTTATGACCGAGACCGCTAGCTCGATGTTGTTGTCTTCGATTATCAATCACCCGATCTTGGCGGCGCTGATGTTGCTCGTGCTGGTCACCATCTACTTGTCGTTCTACAGCATTGGCCCAACCCAGATCGGACTGGTCCGAAAAAGGTTCGGGAGGAAGCTGCCCGGCGACAACCCCGTGGCCTTCCGAGGAGAAGCCGGTTATCAGGCGGAGCTTCTTATGCCTGGGCTGCGCTTCAAGTTCAAGTGGTTCTCCGCTGTAACCAAACACCCCTGGGTGCAGGTGCCGGCGGGACAGATCGGCGTGGTGATCGCGCAGGTTGGCAAACCCACGCCCATTGGCGCAAAGTCGGCCAGGTACGATCCGGCTTTCGGCAACTTCACCGACTTCCGGTCTTTTATCGAGCACGGCGGAGAGAAGGGCGTTCAAAGACCCGTTCTCTCTCCTGGCACGCTGGCGCCGATTCACCCGGTCGCTTTTCTGGTCATCACGAAGCCGCAGGTTTTCGGTGTGCCAGTGTCGGACCAGTACCAGAGCCTGGCTCACGACAACCAGTTATCCTTCCGAGCCTTCGGCCTGGAGGAGTGGCAGCTCGAGGTCACGCGCATTGCACCCAAGCCGGCCGGCGAAGACGGCAGAGTCATGGATATGATCGGCGTGGTCACCGCACTGGACGGCGAACCGTTACCCGCCGGCGCCATTGCCAGCCGCCTGGGCGGATTCAAGGACGTCGAGGATCTCGAAAGGCAAGAGGGGGTCACCGATTTCCGGCTGATGGGGTTGATCCTCGATAGCAAGAACGATCAGCACAATAACTACCAGGATTTCCAGAAGTTCCTGGAAGCCGGCGGGAAGATCGGTTTGCAACACGACCCGCTGCTGTACGGCGCCTACAACCTCAACCCGTTCCTGGTTCGCGTGGAACAAGTGCCGATGCTGGTTGTGGAACAGGGGCAAGTCGCCGTGATCAAGGCCTACGTAGGATTGCCCACACAGGATACATCCGGCGCGGATTTCAAGTTCGGCAGCCTGGTTCGCCCCGGCCACCAGGGTATCTGGCAGGAAGCGTTGCGAACGGGGAAGTACCCGATTAATCCCCGGATTTACGACGCGAAGCTTGTTCTCACGGCAATTCTCAAGCTGGATTGGGCGAAGGATGTTACCGGAGCGCATGGGCTGGATGCGCGCCTCGAGCCCATCATCGCCAAGAGCAATGAGGGCTTCGTGTTCAGCATCGACCTGCAAGTCCTGATTCACGTTCCGGACACCAAGGCTCCGCGCGTTATCTCCATGGTCGGCTCCATGGAGAACTTGGTAAACGAGGTTCTTCAGGCCGCCGTGGGCAACCTGTTCCGCGACAAGATTGGCGGCATGGAGGCGATTACCTTCATCCAGACGCGCCAGAAAGTCCAGGAAGAGGCCTTCAAGTATATCCAGGAGAAACTCGCCGAGTACGAAATCGAAACCCGGGGGGTCTATATCCAGGATGTGATCTACCCGCAAGAGCTGGTTACCGTTCTCACTCAGCGCGAGGTCGCGCATCAGGAAGTGGAGACCTTCAAGATGCAGCGGCAGGCCCAGGACCAGCGCATCGAGACGGAGAAGGCCCGGGGCACCGCCGACATGCAAGTGGACCTCGCGAAGTCCAAGGTCGGCGTGGACATACAGACCAACCGCACCGAGGCCCGGATGAAGGAAGCCCAAGGCGAGGCCACCTACATCGAGAAGACCGGCGCCGCGAAGGGAGCCGAAGTTCGAGCCGTGGGTTTGGCCAACGCCGAGGCCTATCAGAAACAGGTCGAAGCGCTGGGCAAGGGACCAACGGCCTTTGTGAACGCCATTAAGGCACTCGCCGCAGGCAACGCCGCTTTCGTGCCCAGAATCCTGGTGGTTGGCGGCGGCAACACGCAGGGAGTTCTGGAGAGCCTCGGATCGATGCTGATGGACAAGCTCGACGCGAGCACCCCGGTCCCCACCGCGAGTCCGGAGAAGTAGGCGCCATACTGGCCGCCCCGTTCCGCTACAATCTCTCTTATGCTGCTAGTCCTTCTCGCTCTCGCAGTAGCCGCGCCTGTTTTCGCGCAGAAGCCCTTCGATGTCGACGCGCTGCTCCAGTTGGCCCGCCTCTCGGACCCACAGGTTTCCCCCGACGGCCGCACGGTCGCCTTCACCGTTCAGACCGTGGATGTGGCCGCCAACAAAAAACCGTCGAACATCTATCTGATCCCGGTGACAGGCGGCGACCCGTTCCGCATCACGCATGCCGGCGCGGTGAACGAGCGCCCGCGCTGGAGCCCGGATTCCCGCGAGATCGCCTTCATCTCCGACCGCAGCGGCTCTTCTCAGGTCTGGCTCATGAACGCCGACGGAACCCACGCGCGCCAGATCACCTTCCTGTCCACGGAGGCCGGCGGCGTGTTGTTTGCGCCGGATGGCAAGAGCCTGGTCTTCACGAGCGAAGTCTATCCCGAGTGCGGCGCCCGCGAGGCCTGCAACAAGTTGCGCCTGGATGCGGAGAAGGATTCCAAGGTGCAGGCGCGCACGTACACGTCGCTGCTCTACCGGCACTGGACCCGCTGGCAATCGGCGCGGCGCAGCCATCTGATGGCGATTCCCGTCGAAGGCGGCGAGATCGTGGATCTCACGCCGGGCAATCGCGATGTGCCGCCGTTTTCGCTCGGCGGCCCGGACGATTACGCCATCTCGCCGGATTCCGGCGAAGTCTGCTTCACCGCCATCTCCGACGACCAGCCGGCCTCCAGCACCAACACGGATCTGTACGTGGTCCCCATCGCGGGCGGGGAAGCCAAGAAGATCACCACGAACCCGGGCGCGGACAACTCGCCGGCCTATTCCGCGGACGGCAAGTATTTGGCCTGGCGCGCCCAAGTGCGGCCGGCTTACGAGAGCGACCGCTGGCGCCTGATGGTGCTCGAGCGCGCCAGCGGCAAAGCCACCCCTCTCACCGACGGCGTGGATCGCTGGGTGACCGATTTCACCTGGGCGCCCGATTCCAGCAAGCTCTTCTTCACCGTGGAGGACCGCGGCCGGCAGGTATTGCAGATGGTTCCCGTCACCGGCGGAGGCGCGCTCACCATCGTCTCGGCTGCCAGCACGGTCGACGAAGTCCGCCTCACACCGGATGGCAAGACGCTGGTCTACACACAGCAGACCGGATCGCGCCCCAACGAAATCTTCACCGCGCAGGGCGGCGGCTCCGAACGTCGCCTCACCCACTTCAACGACGCGCTGCTGGCGGAATGCCAGTTGCCCGCGCTGGAGGAATTCTGGGTCGAGGCCGTCGATCAGGCCCGTGTCCACAGCTTCCTCGTCAAGCCGCCCGGTTTCCAGCCGGACCATAAATACCCGGTTTTATTCCTGATTCACGGCGGGCCGCAGGGCGCCTGGGGCCAGAGCTGGACCTATCGCTGGAACGCGCAGGTCTTCGCGGCGGCCGGGTACGTCGTCGTCATGCCCAATCCGCGCGGCTCTACCGGCTATGGCCAGAAGTTCATCGACGAGATCAACGGCGACTGGGGCGGCAAGCCCTACGACGATATTTTGGAGGTCGCCGATTACGTCGCCAAGCTGCCCTACGTGGATGCAGACAAGATGGCCGCCGCGGGCGCCTCCTACGGCGGCTACATGATCGATTGGATTCTCGGGCACACTTCGCGCTTCAAGGCGCTGGTCTCGCATGCCGGCGTCTACGACCTTCGCAGCGAGTTCGGCGAGACCGAGGAGCTGTGGTTCCCGCTGTGGGAGTTCCACGGCGCGCCCTGGGACAACCCCGAGCTTTACGCCAGCCTCTCGCCGAGCACCTATGCCAAGGCCTTCCACACGCCCACGCTGGTCACCGGCGGCGAATTGGATTTCCGCGTGCCCTACGGGCAGGGCCTCCAACTCTTCACCGCGCTCCAGCTCCAGAAGATCCCGTCCAAGCTGCTGGTGTTTCCCGACGAGGGCCACTGGATCGGCAAGCCGCAGAACACAGTCTTGTGGTACCACACGGTGCTGGACTGGGTGAACGAGTGGATCAACAAGCCGCTAGCGCCAGCGCCCGCACCCGAGGCGCAGCCGGTCCCTAAGCCGTAGATCGCTTGGCGTGGCCCGTGGCCACTTCCTTCAGCCGGCCGGTCTTCACGTCGTAGACGAAGCCGCGAATGGGAATCCCCATCGGCACCCAGGGATGCGCCCTCAGTTTCCGTATCTGATCGCGCACATTGTCTTCCACGTTGATGAAGGCGTGGAAGGCAAACGGCCCGATGCCGGTTGCGCCCGTGGTCTGGTCCAATTTCTTGCGCAGTTCCTCGTCCCGGAACGTGAGCATCCCGCAGTCGGTGTGGTTGACGATCATGAACTGCTCGGTGCCCAGCAGGTAATGGGAAATGACGAGCGACCGGATGGCGTCGTCGGTGGCGATGCCGCCCGCATTGCGGATGATATGCGCCTCCCCGGTCTTCAGGCCCAGCGCCTGCTCGACGGTCAGCCGCGCGTCCATGCAGGCCACAATCGCCAGCTTCCGCGCCGGCGGCATGGGCAGATTCCCCAAGCCGAACCGCGCGGCGTAGTTCTCGTTGGCATGCAGTACTTCGTCGATTACACTCATGCTTAGCCTCCTCTGATTTCGCCGGGAATCCCAGTCCCGGCGGCTACCCCCATTTTAATCCCGCGCTGCCAGTTGCGTTCCTACCCAAAACTCCGCGCGCTCTTGCGCCGAGCGGAGGCCGCCGAGGCTGCGAACAGCGCCACCGCGCAGCAGGCGGTCACGAGCAGGCTGGCAGACAAGGACGGCGTACCGGCGGCGCCATGCCGCTCCAAGTTCTGCCGCAGCGCCGCCACCGAGTAAGTGACCGGATTCAGCCGCATCAGCCAGCGCACCCAGCCGTGCGCGTTGGCCATCGGAAACACCGCGCCCGAAACCAGCCACAGCGGCAGCAACAACAGGTTGATGACGGCGTGGAAGCCCTGTGTGGAGTCCATTTGCCACGCGATCAGGAATCCCAGCGCCGTGAACGTGAACGAGACCAGCAGGATCACGCCCGCCGCCTCCAGCACCTCCGCCGCGCCCGCCCGGAATCCCGCCATGGGCAGGAAACACAGGAAGATGGCGCCCTGTATCCAGGCCAGCGTGGTGGATCCCAGAATCTTGCCCAGCACCATGGAGCCGCGCGGCGCCGGCGAGACCAGCATCGAGAGCAGGAAGCCCTCCCGCCGGTCTTCGATCAGCGACATGGTCGAGAACACCGCCGAGAACATCACCGTCAGCACCAGCGCGCCTGGAAAGAAGTAAGCGAGATTCCCGAAGCCCGAGCCGATCAGCAGCCAGAACAAAAGCGGCGATCCCACGTAGCCCGCCACGCGCGCTTTTTCGCGCCAGAAGCGCAGCAGATCGCGCCACCACAGCGTGGCCACGGGAAGCCAGAAGCCGCTCACAGCGACGCCCCCGTCTCGTCCAGGAACACGTCTTCGAGCGTCGGCTTGTGCAGCGCCACCGATTGGATCGCGCCCGGGAACGCCTCCACCACTTCCGTGATGAAGCGGTGCCCGTTGCCTATCTCGACCCGCAGCGAGCCGTTCATCTCGGTGGCGCGCACTCCCCACCGGGCTTCTAAACGCTCCCGCATTCCGGCCGCCGCATCGCCGACCTCCAGCACCACCACGTCGCCGCCGATTTTGGCCTTCAACTCCGCGGGCATCCCGGCCGCCACCAGCTTGCCTTCGTGCAGCAGCGCCAGGCGGTCGCAGCCCTCCGCCTCCTCGAGCAGGTGCGTGGTCAGCAGCACCGTGACGCCCTGCGTTTCGCGTAGCTCGGCGACGTAACGCCAGAGTTCGCGGCGCGCCCCCGGGTCCAGCCCGGCCGAGGGCTCGTCCATCAGCAGCACCGCGGGCCGGTGCAGCAGCCCCTTGGCGATCTCGACCCGCCTCCGCAGCCCGCCCGACAGAGCTTCCACCAGTTCTCTGCGCCGCTCGCCGAGGCCCAGCCGGCGCACCACTTCTTCCATGCGCTCCGCGAGCGCCGCGCCCCACAGTCCGTACAGGTGGCCCTGCCCGCGCAGGTTCTCTTCGACCGTGAGTTTGCGGTCCAGGCTTTGCGATTGGAACACGACGCCGATCCGGCGGCGCACTTCGGTGGCCTCGCGCTGCACGTCGAATCCCGCCACGCGCGCCCGGCCTCGCGTGGGCTCAAGCATGGTCGAGAGCACCTTGAACAGCGTCGATTTCCCCCCGCCGTTCGGCCCCAGCACCCCGAAGATCTCGCGCTCCCGCACCTGGATCGAGACCCCCGCCAGCGCAGTGCGGGCGCCGTATTCCACTACTAGATCTTCGGTCTCCACCATCGCGGGAAATCCCAGAGGCTTCAGTCCTAGTGTACCTTGAGTATGTATGGCCGAAACAAAACCGCTGGTAGCCGTGATCATGGGCAGCAAATCGGATTGGGAGACCATGCGCCATACCACCGAAACGCTGACCCGTTTTGGCGTGGAGCACGAGGTGCGTGTCCTCTCGGCCCACCGCACGCCGGCGCACACGGCGAAGTATGCCGCCTCGGCCCAGGCGCGAGGCATCGAGGTGATCGTCGCGGGCGCCGGCGGCGCGGCGCATCTGGCCGGAGTCGTGGCCGCGCACACCATCCTGCCGGTGCTGGGCGTGCCCATGGAGAGCGCCGCGCTCAAGGGCCTGGATTCCCTGCTCTCCACCGTGCAGATGCCCGGCGGCATTCCGGTGGGAACCCTCGGCATCGGCCAAGCCGGCGCCACCAACGCCGCCCTGCTCGCGGTGGCCATCCTGGCCACGCACCGCCCGGAATTGCAGGGGAAACTGCGCGCCTTCCGCGAGGAGCAGTCGAGCAAGGTGCTCGCGCAGACGCTACCGTGAGGGCCTGACAGCGGCATAAAACCAGCGAACGGGCGGGCGGTACTCGACCCGGTACTAACCGGATCCACATCCGGAATTCCGGCGGCGGGTCACGTTGCGCAGCCCCGTGTGTCTAGCGGAGCTCTGTTGGTCGGTTCGGTGACCTCAACGCGACGGCGTGGGCGCTACCCGTCCGGGTGGGCCGCCAGATCCTTGAAGTAGATCACAAACGTTAGGTTTTGAAACAGCCCAGGAAGGCCCGTCAATCGCTGGCCCGGCGTCTTCCGGAAGTCAGTCTCGAAGGCCCTGGCTGTTCCGTCCTTAACGGCTCTCTTGCTTCTGGCGGTTCGTCCCTCGTCAGCAAGCGCGCCGACACCTTCGCCGAGTTCCCCACCAAGGTACATGGTACGCTGAGGAGCAGATGATCGCGGCCCTCATTTCATCATCCTGACGATTTCAGAAAGCAGAACATCGATCTGTGACGCGAAGCAGACCTGTTGCGCCGTAGGGAGCGTCTCGCTCTTGCGTATGGGCATATGCAAATGCCCGTCACCAACCTTCCGGGCGGCGTTCTCAAGATAAAGCATTGTTTCTTTGAAGGACTTGCCCCCGGCGCCATAGTTGTTCGCGACTTCGGCGAAGGTGGACTTTCCGAACAGGGGCGGAACGTGGTCAAGTAACCCACGTGTGAGCAGAGCCGTGGCGAAATAGCAGCTGTCGTTGTAGGCCGAGTTCAGCTCCTCGCAAAGCCGGATGAGTTTTCGAAAATCGAATTCAGTTGAAGTTAACGCCCGCAGCTCGCCGAGTCGCTCGTCGGCTATGAACGGCAGCCCGCTTGTGCCGGCGCGTTTTCCCGCGGGCAAAACTGCTTGACCCTCCTTCATCCGCACCCACTCCCAGGCCTCTTCCTGCTGCTCCAAAGGCCCACCGACACAACGGAATCCTCCGTTGAGCAGGTCATGTTTGACACGGTCGAGACCGAACTTCTCCAAGCGTTCAAATCTGGCGTATCGCCCCAGTAGTTCCTCCCCCTTCCTGGAAATCGAAAACCAATCGGCAGGCCGTTGAGGGTCCTGAATTAACATTCCCTCCCTCTCAAGCCAATTCCAGGCTTCCATCACTGCGCGGGTTACCTGGGGCTGCTTGGTTCCATATTCAGGCTCCTTAGGCAACGGCCCAAGACCCACGTTTCGGTTCTCAAGCATCGCGAGGAGATAACCCCGATTCAGCAGGCCATTCTGATACACCTGGCCTTGTCCTTCATAGCTCTTGAGATGTACTAGAAGAATCTCTCCGAGCCTCGGCAGATCCAGCCTCAGCAGCTCATCGGCAGTTGGAAGGAACGACGACAATGAACGGAATGCCATGAGCGTATGATAACGTCCTTTACCACGGGGTGCAAAGAAAAAGCGAAACATGGCGTGGTTTCAACATGGAGCGAACGGCCCCACCCTTCAGTATCGGCTACCCATATGGACGCATCCACGCTCCGCACACTCGCCCTGTCACTCTCAACCTCCCCGTCCCCGCCGCTCCGGCAACCAGCCGCCCCCCTCTCAGATTTCCCGCCAAAACCAATACGCGATAATGGGGTCTGTGAACCAGGCTCGGGAGTGGATTCGAGAGGCTGCCGTTGTCACGGCGCTCACCGGCGCGGGCATTTCCGCCGAGAGCGGCATCCCGACCTTTCGCGGCCCGGGCGGGCTGTGGAAGCGATTCCGGCCCGAGGATCTGGCCACGCCCGAGGCGTTCGCCCGCGACCCCAAGCTGGTCTGGGAATGGTACGACTGGCGGCGCACCCTGATCGCCACCGCTCAGCCCAATGCCGGCCACGCGGCGCTGGCCGCACTCGAGCGGGCCAGGCCATCCTTCACGCTGATCACGCAGAACGTGGACGGATTGCACGAGCGCGCCGGGAGCCGCAACGTGGTCAAGCTGCACGGCGATCTCTGGACCCTGCGTTGCACCGTCTGCCGCCGCGAGCGGCGCGACGAGCGAGTCCCGCTGCCCGAGTTGCCGCCGCGTTGCGAGTGCGGCGCTCCTCTGCGGCCCGGCGTGGTCTGGTTCGGCGAGATGCTTCCGCCCGAGGCTTGGGAGCGCGCCGAGGCCGCCACTCGCGCGGCCAACGTGTTCCTGGTGGTGGGCACATCCGCCGTGGTCTACCCCGCCGCCGGCCTGATTCCCCTGGCCAAGTCGAGCGGAGCGAGGGTCATTGAGTGCAATATGGAAGAGACGCCCTTCTCCGCGCAAGTGGACCGGGCCTTTCGAGGAGCGGCGGGCGAACTGCTGCCCCAACTGGTCGCATCATGAGAATCTGTTACCTGGACGCCTTCTCCGGCATCAGCGGCGACATGCTGGTGGGCGCGCTGGCCGATGCCGGCGCGGATACGGCCGCATTGCGCGCCGCGCTCGCCGCGCTGGGACTCGGCGCCACCTACGAATTCGAGAAGACCGCACGGCGTGGCATCGCGGCGACCAAGTTTCGCGTCCAGTGCGGCCATGAACACGGCCACCGCCACCTCTCGCAGATCCTCAACATGATCTCGAGCGCCGCGCTGCCCGAGCGCGCCAAGCACAACGCCGCCTCGGTGTTCCAAAGGCTGGCCGAGGTCGAATCCCGCATCCACCAGGAGCCTGTCGAGCGCCTGCATTTCCACGAAGTCGGCGCGGTGGATTCCATCAGCGACATCGTCGGCGCCTGCCTGGGTTTCGAGCTGCTCGGCGTCGACGAGATCTATTGCTCCGCGCTCAACCTGGGCAGTGGAACGGTCGCTAGCGCCCACGGAGTTCTTCCTGTCCCCGCCCCGGCGACCGCCGCACTGCTCGAGGGGAAGCCCGTGTATTCGCGCGGCCCCGCCGTCGAGTTGACCACTCCCACTGGCGCGGCCGTGGCTGCTACGCTCGCGCGCTCCTTCGGCCCGTTGCCCCCGCTGCGCATCGCGGCCATAGGATACGGCGCGGGCGACCGCGATTTCCCCGAGCACGCGAACGTCCTGCGCGTGATCGTCGGCGAGACGACCGGCGCTAGCGAAGCGACCACCGTTTCCGTCCTCGAGGCCAACATCGACGATGCGACCGCCGAGGTGCTCGCCTACGCCATGGAGCGCCTGCTCGAAGCCGGCGCCCTGGACGTCACGCTTTCGCCCATCTTCATGAAGAAGAACCGCCCGGGCACGCTCCTGCGTGTCATCGCGCGCCCGGAGGACCAGGAGCGCCTCGCCGCCCTGCTCTTCGCCGAAACATCCACCCTGGGCCTGCGCGTTTACCAAGCCGAACGCCGCGTCCTGGCGCGCCGCACGGTGGAAGTCGAGACCCCGCACGGAACGGTGCGCGTGAAGGTCTCCGACGAAGGGCGTTTCGCGCCGGAATACGAGGACTGCCGACGGCTGGCGCTCGCTCGCGGCGTCCCGTTGCAACAGATCCTGGCAGCCGCTAACTTCGCATACCTGGCACAAACAAGATGAAGTACTATATCACCACCCCCATTTACTATGTCAACGCCGCGCCGCATATAGGCCACGCTTACACGACCATCGTCGCGGACGTCGTTCGGTCCTTCAAGCGCATGCGGGGCTATGAGGCCATCCTCACTACCGGCTCGGACGAGCACGGAGTCAACGTCGAGCGGGCGGCCGAGCGCCTTGGAAAGACGCCGCGCGACTATTGCGACATCATCGCCGCCGAATTCGAGAGGCAATGGCAACTGCTGGGCCTGCATATCGACCGTTTCCAGCGCACCACCAGCCCGCAGCACGCCGCGGTGGTCCAGGATTTGTTTGAGCGCTGCCGCGCCAACGGTTACATTTACAAGGGCGCTTACACCGGGCAGTACTGCATCCACGACAACCTCTATGTGAACGACGCCAAGCCCGGCGATCCCTGCCCCGATTGCGGCCGGCCCACCGAGACCATCACCGAGGAGAATTTCTTCTTCAAGCTCTCGGCGTTCCGCGACCGGCTGCTCGATCTCTACGAGCGCGAGCCGCTCTTCATTCAACCCGAAACGCGGCGCAACGAGGTAATCGCCTTCGTAAAAGGGGGGCTGAACGACCTTTCGATCACCCGAACCAACATCAAATGGGGAATCCCCGTGGTGGGCGAGGAGCCGCATGTCTTCTATGTCTGGTTCGACGCCCTGGCCACTTACATGAGCGCGGTGGCAGGCCAGGATATGTGGCCCGCGGACCTGCACTTGATCGCCAAGGAGATCCTGCGCTTCCACGCCATTTACTGGCCGGCGTTTCTCATGGCCGCGGGTCTCGAGTTGCCGAAACGGGTTTTCGCGCACGGCTGGCTGCTCTTCGAAGAGAGCAAGATGAGTAAGTCGAAAGGTAACATCGTCCGGCCGGAGCCGATCCGCCGGGTGATGGGCACCGACGCGCTGCGTTATTACTTGCTGCGCGAGGTGGTCTTCGGCCAGGACGGCAACTTCAGTTACGACGCGCTGGTCGGACGTTACAATTCAGATTTAGCCAACGGCCTCGGCAACCTGGCGAGCCGCACGCTGACCATGATCCACCAGTACTGCGGCGGCCTAATCCCGCTTGCAGCCACGGATGGCGCCATACCCAAGCTGGCCTGCGAGACCATCCAATCCGCCATCGCCTCGTTCGAGGCGCTCGAATTCTCGAAAGCGCTCGAAACGATATGGGCGCTTCTGTCGGCCACCGACAAGTTCATCGTCGAACAAGCGCCCTGGCGGCTCGCCAAGAAACCCGAAGCGAGCGCGCAGCTCGACGATACGCTTTACACCGCCGCCGATGCGCTGCGGGTTGCGACCGTCCTGCTCGCACCGGTGCTGCCGGAGTCCACCGCGAAGATCTGGGCGCAGTTGGGAATGACGGCGCCGCTCGAATCGGTGCGCCTACAGGATCTGGCCTGGGGCCAATTGCAGCCGGGACAGAAGATCGGCGAGGTCACGGCGGTGTTCCCGCGCATCGACGCCAAGCTCGCGATCCCCGAGATGCGCGCGCTCGAGGAACAAGAGGCCGCACGCCAGGCCGCGCTGGTGGGCAAGGTCCCGGCGCCCGCCGCACCGCCCGCCGAAGCCGCGCCCAAAATCTCGATCGACGATTTCTCCAAGGTCGAGATGCGCGTCGGGCTGGTGCTCGAAGCCGTGCCCGTGAAGGGCGCCACCAAGCTGCTTCAGTTGAAAGTGGAGATCGGGGAGCCGGAGCCGCGCTCGCTCGTCGCGGGCATCGCCGAGGCCTACCAGCCCGAGCAGTTGATCGGCCGCAAAGTGGTGATCGTGGCCAATCTCGAGCCGCGCAAGGTGCGCGGCGTGCTCTCCAATGGCATGATCGTGGCCGCTTCGATCGAGGGCGGCAAACCGGTGCTGGCGGGCTTTCTCGAAGACGTCCCGGTCGGCGCGCGCCTCAAGTAATGCTGGTCGATTCGCATTGCCATCTCGACGACCCGCGGTTCGACGCGGACCGCCCGGCGGTCGTCCAGCGCGCGCGCGAGGCGGGAGTCGAGCAACTCCTGGCAATTGGCTCCGGGCCGCCCGATCTGGAAGCCGCCATTCGCCTCGCTGAAACCTGGCCGCACATCACCGCCACCGTGGGCGTCCATCCGCACGACGCCAGCAAGGCGGACGAGCGCTGCTTCGAGCGATTGAGTGAGTTGCTGGCCCATCCCAAGGTGGTGGCCATCGGCGAGATCGGCCTCGATTACCACTACGATTTCTCGCCGCGCGAAGTGCAGCGCGCGGTCTTCGCGAGGCAGCTCGAGATGGCGCGCAAACCCGTCGTCATACACACCCGTGAGGCCTGGGACGACACCCTACGGCTGCTCCGCGAGCACCCGCCAGCCACCGGCGTCTTCCACTGCTTCTCGGGAGGGCCGGAGGAAGCCGAGCAAGTCCTGGCCCTGGGATTCTATCTCAGTTTCGCGGGCGTCGTGACCTTTCCCAAGGCGGAGCGGCTTCGCGAGGCCGCGCGCCTGGCGCCCCTCGACCGCCTGCTGGTCGAGACCGACGCTCCCTACCTGGCCCCGGTCCCCCATCGCGGCCACCGCAACGAGCCTGCCTTCGTCGTCGAGACCGCCCGTGACCTGGCCGAACTCCGCGGCGAATCCTTCGAGCAGCTCGCCGCCGCCACCACCGCCAACTTCCGGCGGCTGTTTGGCGCCCAATGCTAGACTGAAAGGCATCCATGGAGTTGGGTAAGGCTGGGTTGTCGACGACGGCGCGCGAGATCGCCGGCTTGATCGAGGAGGAGTTGCGCCAGGTCGAGCGGGAGATCAGCCTGGAGTGGGTTGCCTCAGTCGATGCCATCACCACCATTGGCCAGTATTTGCAGGCCAGCGGCGGCAAACGGCTGCGTCCCACGCTGGTGCTGCTGGCTTCCAAGCTGATCGGCGACGGCGGCCAGAGCGCCATCCGGCTGGGCGCGGTGGTGGAGATGATTCATACCGCCACGCTGGTGCACGACGACGTCATCGACGATGCACGCACCCGCCGCGGCCATCCTTCCACCAACATCAAATGGGGCAACCACGCTTCCGTCCTGGCGGGCGACTGGCTCTACATGCAGGCCTTCCAGATCGCCCTGCGCGAGCGTAACTTCCACCTTCTCGACTTACTGATCGGCGTGACCCAGACCATGGTCGAAGGCGAGCTGCTGCAACTCCAGCACATCGGCTCCATCGAGGTGACCGAGGCGGACTACATGCTGCTGATCGACCGCAAGACGGCCGGGCTGTTCTCGACCTGCGTGCGCCTGGGCGCGGCCGTGGCGGGCGCCGATTCCTCCACCGAGGACCGGCTCGGCGAGTACGCCTGGAACGTGGGCATGGCCTTCCAGCTCGTCGACGACATTCTGGACTTCACCGCGCACGCGAACGTGCTGGGAAAGCCGGTGGGCAACGACCTATGGGAAGGCAAGGTGACTTTGCCGCTCATCTACGCGCTCGAAGGCGCCGGCGCGGCGGACCGGCAGATGGTGGCCAGCGTCCTCCAGGATCGTAACTACGAGCGCGTGCCATTTACTAACATCCTGGAACTGATTTACAGCCGCCGCGGCATCGAGCGCGTCCGCGAGCGCGCCCGCCTGTTCACCGAAACCGCCCGCGCGCGAATCGGCGAGTTCCCCGCATCCCCCTATCAGCGCGCCCTGTACGCCATCACCGAACTGGTCACCGACCGCGACCACTGATCCCGCATCTCCGGTTGGAGACCGGGATGCCGGCTGTGGAGTAGAACTTCGCCCGCTTGGCCCGCACACACCGCGAATCGGTCGCCGAAGAATGAGGGAAACAGCTCCAACAGATGCGGCTCGGGGGCAAACGGGGCGGAGTTTTTTGGGCCGCCAAGACTTGCCGGTTCTGTCGATAAGGTATATGATGGGGCGGTTCCGAGGTGGAATGCAGGTGGTGGAAGGCGGCAGGCTTCGCTAGCGAGGAGGTTAGGGTGGCATTCAGACACGGCGTTGCAGCTTCAGCGGTTTTGGCCGCGGCGAGCTTATTTTTCAGTTCGCCGGCTTGGGCCAAGAAGTTCACTTTCGACACGGAACCCGTGACGCAAGGACGGGTATTTGTTAACGATCAGTTCGTCGGAGTCGCTCCCGTGACGGTGGATCTCAAAGTCTTCTCGGGACGCGTGATGAAGGCTCGAGCCGAGAAAGAGGGGGCCCTCGGGCTGTGGACCACGGAGTTCACGAAGGACCAGAAACAGACTGTGATGATCCGCCTGGAAGAGGATGAAGCGATCAAGCAAACGGTCATCTCCGAGGTCGCCAACAGATGGCAGACCATCGATCCGACGGCCACTGGCGGCCCGGGCAAGAACATCGACGAAGGAGAAGCCTGGAAGAAGATTGTCAGCATCGTGACCGACAATTTCAGGGAGATCGAACAGTTGGACCGCGCGAGCTTCTACCTCCGTAGTGCGTGGAAAGTCCGGCGTTTCACCTATTCCGTCATCAGGAGCCGTTTGATCATCAAGCGGGGCGTTACCACGCAGCTCACCTTTAAGGTGGAGCTCGAGAGCCAGATCGTCCGGTTCACGGACAGCAGACGGGCGTTGGAGGTCGTTCGAGACGACTGGTTCGCCGAGACGCCTCGAGTGTTTCCGGCGGACCGGGACACGATTCAGATCCTGCGGGACCAGTTCTGAGCTGTTGGGGCCAGCGGTTCGGCGGGCGGTTCGCGGCGCCGGCCGGATTGAAAAACGGAGATTCCGGTTGAACCGCACGCACTTCTTACGCAGCATGAGGATGAAGATGAGAATCTGTACGGAGTTTGCTCCCAGGTCCGCGAGTTGGTTCAAGGCAGGCCTGCTCGGGTTGGCCTGTCTCGCCGCGGCCGCTGGCCAAAGCGTCACAGTAGACTCTGGTCCAGTTCTTACGGAGAGCGTGACGAATCCCACGGTCAGCGACAATTGTCCGTTCACGGCTCCCGCGGCCGTCTCAGCATTCCACGCCGGCGATCCCGTCATGACGATCTGGCTTGGACTTCTCGGGCTCACGCCGCAGGACTCGGTCCAATTCGACTTCAGCTACAATGGCACCCCAGAGCCCACACTCGGCTGGAACTGGGGGGCAGGATCGTTCAAGTCGGGGTTTAACTATCTCCTGTGTCCCAGTCTGGGATCGTCATCCAGTCTGGGAGTGTGGGGCCAGGCCTTCACGAACTTGTTTCCCAACGGCGGCGGAGCCGGCTCATGGACCCTCGGTGTTTATATAGACGGGTCGTCGTCGCCAATCGACATCATCCCGTTCACCATTTCTAGCGGCAGCAGCGGCGCCAACCCAGCGATTACGTCGGTGACTACAGCCTACGCCGGCCCGGTCATCGCCCAGAACACTTTCATCGTCATCAAGGGTGCCAACCTGGTACCCGCCAGTACGCCCGCCAGCGGCGCCATCTGGAGCACGGCCCCCTCCTTCGCCATCGGGCTGTTGCCGACTCAGCTCGGCGGCGTGACCGTTACTGTCGACAGCCAAGCCGCCTTCGTGTATTTCTATTGCAGCGCCGCGACGGACCCAGCCTGCCCGCAAGACCAGCTAAACATTCTCACTCCGCTCGACACCACCGTCGGTCAGGTGCCTGTCGTAGTCACCAGCGGAGCCGTTTCGAGCCCGGCGTTTACCGTCAACATGCAGCCGCTCGCACCTTCGTTCCTTTTGTTCAGCGCGGCGGGGGACATTGCGGCGACGCATGCGGACTACAGCCTGGTTGGCCCCGCGACCCTGTATCCGGGATTATCGACGCCCGCCAGGCCCGGGGAAGAGATCGCACTATACGCGGTTGGCTTCGGGTTGCCGGCGACGCCGTTAATCAACGGGTCGTCCACGCAATCAGGGTCTCTGCCCGTGCTGCCGGTGTGCCAGGTCGGGGGACTCCCGTCAACTGTGGCCTTCGCGGGGTTGGTCGGCCCCGGGCTATACCAATTGAATCTCACGATTCCACCCACGGCCGCCGGCGGCGATAACCTCGTCAGTTGTGCTTATAACGGGTCCACAACGCCTTCCGGCGATAAGATCGATGTGCAACCTCCAAGTTCCGTTACCATAACCACATCGGGCGCCGGCGGCGGCACAGTCACTTCTTCTCCCGCGGGGACTTCGTGCGGATCTGGTTGCCTGAGCTTCGCCGCGGGAACTGTCGTCACCCTGACCGCCACGGCGAACGCCGGTTCCACCTTTGCCGGATGGTCCGGAGCCTGCTCCGGAACGGGCAGTTGTACCGTGACCGTGACAGCCGGCTCGAACTCCAACACGGCAGTTACCGCCACCTTCAACCTGCTGGCGCCCAGTGGCCCCAGCACCCTGGCGATACTGCCAGGCCAGGTTATCAGCGGAGTCATTGATCAGAATGGTGGCGCAGAGAGCAATCTCACTCCTTATCTTCTGGTGGCTACCGGAGGAAATGTCCTTTCCGGGTATGCCTGGACGGTGCCACCAGGCTCGCCGAAGGCTTACCCCCCAGCGATCGTCATTGGGCCCTTTGGCGTCGTCAGCGACCTCACGCCGCAATCGTTAACATCGGGCATGTTCACAATGCCCGTGGAGGTTTCCGACGGCGATACCGCTGTCACGGGCCAGGTGACAATCGACCTTTCTACTCTTTGCAATAGCAGCAATGGCAATGCTTCTAACCCGTGCTCTGCCGGCGTACTGACAAACCAGCATATCCCCTACCTGCCCAACGGCACGGTCGGCAGCGTCTACGCCGCGACCATCGTCACTTCGGGCGGCACACCGCCCTACTCGTGGTCCTTGGCCTCGGGAACTCTCCCGCCTGGAATTGTCATCGACCAGGCCAGGGGCATACTCAGAGGCACCCCAACCAACGCCGGCACCTATAGTTTCTATGTTCTGACCACCGATGCCGCTGGCTCAAATACGTGGCCGGAGATTAACGATGGCGTCCTGGCTGCGCAGTTCACCATTGTGGTCAACTGACCCATTATCGGCAGTACAATTGGGCGGGAGATGCAAATGCGTATTGCGATCGCGTTGCTGGCGAGCTTGATCTTGCTGCAAGCCCAGACTCCGCAGTCAACCGATTTTGACGGTTGGAGGAATCGCGGGAACTCGTTACTGCGTACCGGCCACTTTCAAGAGGCAGCCTATGCGTTCGAGCATGCCACGGAATTGAAACCCACCGACCCGGGCATCCGCCTGAGTCTCGGAGGCGCGTACATGCTGATGTCCTTTGGCGCGCCATCGCCCCAGAGTGCCGCGAATGCGGTTCGCGCGCGGGCCGAATTCCAGCGGGTGGTCGAGCTAGACCCGGTAAACGCCATGGCGTTCGCCGCGCTGGCGGCTATGAGCTATCAGGAAGCCAAACCTCTTCGGGGAAGCGAGAAGTTGGCGAAACTGCACGAAGCTCGCGATTGGAACAAGCGTGTGATCTCGGTGGACCCGGCGAACAAGCAGGCCTACCTCGCGCTCGGCGCGATCGCCTGGACGGAGTGTTATCCGGCCTTGATGGAAGCGCTCGCGACGAATGGAGTGAAGCCACAAGACGCGGGGTCGCCGCGTGCGGCGGCTTCTGGGGCAACACTATTGGGCCAATATGAGCGTGTGATCGACGAGGGCATCGCGAACTTACAGGAGGCGATCAAGATCGATCCGCAATATGAAGGTGCAATGGTTTATATGGGCCTGCTCGTTAGTGAGCGCGCCAACCTCTGCGATGCGCCCGATCAATATAAGCGCGACATGGCCGAGGCCGCGGCATGGACTCAACGCGCCCGCGACGCTGGCCTTCAAAAATCGCAGCGGCCGAAACCAGCGACGGCCGGGCCGAGCGGTGCATTTTTCGAGGGCCTGGCGCAGGTTTTGGATGTTCCACCTCCGCCGCCTCCACCTCCGCCTCCGCCTCCACCTGGCGTCATACCGAAACGACTGCCTTCGCCGGCGCCTCCGGTCCGGCCGGTGTTTCCGTTTGCGACCGAATGGGAAATGGCAAGAGAGCAAGCTAAGGCCAGGCAGTTCGCCACAGCGACCGTCGACATTCCGCACGCGGGCGTCTACAAACTGGCGCTGCAGTGCGCTAACGGCGGCCGCATCGCGACCATCGAGGCATTCACCAACGCGGGCGAGCCGCGGCCAATCGCGTGGCCAACGGCGGCGGGGCGCGGAATCCACATTCGCCGCACGGATGACGACAGAGCGAGCAACGACGACACGCTCGCACCGACTGGGTTATCGCACGTCGGGCGATTGACGTTGCGCCAGCTTCCGCAAACGCGGCTGGTCGTCGCGGGTGTTTTTCCCAACGAAACGGTGGAGTTCTCATTCTCGATTATGTCGACCCCGGGCGACCTGGCTCCCGTGGAGAAGACCAAGCGCCAGGTTTTTCAGGAGATGTGTTTCTCCGCTCAGCAGCCGAAACCCGCTCCGGCGGTCACGCCGATCCGCGTCGCCGGAAACATCCAGCCTCCCACGAAGACGAAGGATGTGCGGCCAGTCTATCCCATGCTCGCGCGGATGGGTCGTGTGAAGGGGGTCGTGGTCCTGGATGTAACGATTGATCCAAGCGGGAAGGTTCGCGAAGCAATCGTGCTCCAATCGATTCCGATGCTTGACGAAGCCGCCATCGACGCCGTGATGCAATGGGAGTACACGCCCACGTTGCTGAACGGCGCCGCGGTTCCGGTCGTCATGACGGTTTCCGTGAACTTCACGCTGTAGCGGCCGGAGATGCCGCCGGGACACACCGCGCTGCTGGGGCTGACTTGCTGGGCTCGGCGGTCGCGTGGTACCTTGAGCTTTAGCCTTCCAGAGGAGAATCCATCATGCCCTTAGTTCCCATGCGACAGGTCCTGGACGAAGCCGCGAAGGGCGGCTACGGCGTTGGCGCGTTCAACGTGAATAACCTGGAACAGATCCAGGCGATCATGGAGGCCGCGCGCGAAACCAAATCACCGGCCATTATTCAGGCCAGCCGCGGCGCGCGCAAGTACGCCAACGACACGTTCCTGTATCACCTGATGGTCGCGGCCAGCGAGATCTATCCCGAAATCCCCATCGTGATGCACCTGGACCACGGCAACAGCCCCGAAACCTGCAAGTCGGCCATCGACAAAGGCTTCACCAGCGTCATGATGGACGGCTCGCTGATGCCGGATGGCAAGACGCCGTCCAGCTTCGATTACAACGTGAAGGCCACCCGCGAAGTGGTCGAAATGGCGCACGCCAAGGGCGTCACAGTGGAGGGCGAAATCGGCTGTCTGGGCGGCATCGAGGACGGCCACGGCGCGGGCCTGGACGGGCTTAGCCACCTCACCGACCCGGCCCAGGCCCAGGAGTTCGTGGAGGCCACCGGCGTGGATGCACTGGCTATCGCCATCGGCACCAGCCACGGCGCCTACAAGTTCACCAGCAAGCCCACCGGCGAAACCCTCAAAATGGGCCGCCTGATCGAGATCCACAACCGGATTCCCAAGACCCACCTGGTGATGCACGGCTCCTCGAGCGTTCCCAAGGACCTGCAGGACGTCATCAATCAGTACGGCGGCCACCTGCGGCCGACCTGGGGCGTGCCGGTCGAAGAGATCCAACTCGGCATACGAAACGGCGTGCGCAAGGTGAACGTGGACACCGATAGCCGGCTGGCCATCACCGGGGCAATCCGAAAGGTGTTCTTCGAGAAGCCCGAGGAGTTCGACCCGCGCAGCTACCTGAAGCCCGCCCGCGAGGCGATGCAGAAGGTTGTCGTGGCGCGCATGACGGCCTTCGGGCAAGCCGGGCACGCGGGCGATTACGCGCCCATACCGCTCTCCGAAATGGCGGCGCGGTACGCGCGCGGGTAGCCCGCATTTCTCATCAACAACCTGCTGCGGCGCGCGATAGGACCGCATCTACCACGTTGCGCTCGGTGCGAGTCCTCGACGTACCGCTCAAGTACGCCTGCGGGCTCGCGCCGTCGCGCGCCTTGTATCTGCGGCCCTCTCATCGCGCCTCGCGACGGTCGTGACGACAAATGCGGGCTAGCGTTCACCCCATTTCAGCTTCTGCCGCAGCACGTCGAAGAACAGCGAGCGCGGCGGCCGGATCAACTGCAGCACGCTCGAGGAGCGGCTCGCCACGACACGGTCGCGGGTCTTGAGCGGCTCGCCGATCTGCCCGTCGATGGTGAGGTAGGCCCCGTCGTCCTCGGCTAGATCGATGACCTGGACGGTGCTGGTATCGGGCACGATCACGGGCCGGTTGGTGAGCATGTGCGGGCAGATGGGCGTGAGGCACAGCGCGCCCACGCGCGGGAAAATGATGGGACCGCCGGCCGAGAGCGAATAGGCGGTCGAGCCGGTGGGCGTGCAGACGATGAGGCCGTCCGCCTTGTAGGCGCAGACGAAGTGCCCGTCGACGATCACGTCCAGGTCGATCATGCGGGCGATGGAGCCTTTGGTGATCACCACGTCGTTCAGCGCCTCGTACTGAGAGACCGTTTGGCCGTCCCGCTGCACCTCGCAGTGCAACATGCGGCGCTTCCCGATGCGATGTCCGCCGCGGAAGGCGCGCTCCAGCTCCGGCAGGATCTCGTCGATGGTAATGGCGGTCAGGAAGCCCAGGCCGCCCAGATTGACCGGCAGCATGGGGATTTCCCGGCCGCGTAAGGCGCGCGCGGCGGCCAGCAGCGTGCCGTCGCCGCCCAGCACGATGAGCAGATCGCAGTCCGCAGCCACGCGCTCTCGTGGCGCGCCGTCGGCCAGGCCCGCATAGCCCGCCGTCACCTCGTCGCAACACGCCGCGATGCCGCGCCCGCCCAGCCACTCGAGCAACCTCGGCACGAGCTCCGCGGCCCGCGGCGAGTTCGGCTTGGAAATGATCCCGACTCTCTTAATGTCGTGCATACAAGAGAAACTCCCGGTTGCCTTCCGCGCCCAGGATGGGGCTCTCCATCAGGCTGGTCCGGAATCCCAACTGCCGAACGGCCCGATCGACGCGCGCGCAGGCTTCCGCGTGCAACTTCGGGTCGCGCACGATGCCGCCTTTGCCCACCTGGCCGCGACCCACTTCAAACTGCGGCTTGACAAGTATGACCATTTCTCCGCCCTCTTTCAAGAGGGGGACAACGGCGGGCAGGATCAGCGTCACCGAGATGAAGCTGACGTCGCAAACGGCCAGATCGACCGGCTCGCCGAGATCCTCGCTACGAAGATAGCGCGCGTTGAGTCCCTCGCGCACCACCACGCGCGGATCGGAGCGCAGCTTCCAATCCAGTTGGCCGGCGCCCACGTCGATGGCGAAGACGCGCAGTGCCCCACGCTGGAGCAGGCAGTCGGTGAAGCCGCCGGTGGAGGCTCCGACGTCCAGGCAGGTGCGGCCCTGGACCGCGATCCCGAAACCATCCAGCGCGGCTTCGAGCTTCAGCCCGCCCCGGCCGACGTAGGGCAGGCGATGGGCCAGCTCGATGCGGCTATCCACGGGCAACGTGTGGCCGGGCTTGGCGGCCTTCTGCCCCGCGATGAAGACCTCGCCCGCCAGGATCAGGGCCTGGGCCTTGGCGCGCGAATCGGCCAGCCCGCGTTCCACGAGCAGTTGATCGAGCCGCTGCCGGCCGGGCGCTTTCATTTGGTGCGCTGAAGGATCAGGTCCGCCATCTGGAGCAACCGCTGCGCGCAGGCGCCGAAGGGAGCCAGACTTTCTCGCGCGCTCTCGCACTCGCGCTGGGCCATGACGTGCGATTCGGCGAGGCCATAGACGGCCGGGAAAGTGATCTTGTGCTGCGCGGCGTCCTTGCCCGCCGTCTTGCCGAGGGCTTCCGAGGACTGCTCGACGTCCAGAATGTCGTCGACGATCTGAAAGGCCAGGCCAATGTGCTCGCCGTAGCTGGTGAGCGCGCCGAGTTGGTCGTCGGAGGCGCCGGCGCAGATGGCGCCCATGCGGACGCTGGCTGTAAGGAGCGCTCCGGTCTTAGCGCGGTGTATGCGGTCGAGCAGTTCGGCGGTGGGCGGCTGGCGCTCGCCGAGTAAGTCATCGACCTGCCCGCCGATCATTCCGCCCACGGTGCCGGATGCGATGGAGAGTTCGGCGATAAGCGTGGCCCGGCGCGCGGGGTCGACGCCATCGGCCTGGGAAAGCAATTGGAAGGCGACGGTGAGCAACGCATCGCCGGCCAGAATGGCCATGGCCTCGCCGAACTGCTTGTGGCAGGTGGGCTGGCCGCGGCGCAGATCGTCGTTATCGAGCGCGGGCAGATCGTCGTGGATCAGCGAGTAAGTGTGGATGCACTCGAGCGCGCAGGCGGCCACCGCGACTCCGGGCGCAGAGTCGGAGACCGTGCCCGCGGCGGCCAGGCACAGGATCGGGCGGATGCGCTTGCCGCCGGCGAAGAGGCTGTAGCGCATGGCGCGATGAATGACCTCGGGCGGGGTGGCGGCGCTGGGGATCAGCCGGTCCAGTTCGCGGTCCACCAGCCGCTGCTGGCCGGCGATGTAGTCGGCGAAGCTCATGCCTTGTCCGTGGGAAACGGCGCGGGCTGGATCTTGCCCTCTTTCTTGAGCAGAATCTCCACGCGAGCTTCCGCTTCCTCGAGTTGCTTGCGGCAGGCGCCGGCCAGGGCGACGCCGCGCTCGAAGAGCTCGAGGGAGCGTTCGAGCGGCAGGTCGCCGCGCTCCAGTTCTTTGACGACCTTCTCGAGCTCGTCGATGCCGGTCTCGAAGCTCGCCAGCGGTCTATCCGATTGAGGCTCTTCCGCCATTGCTCCATTCTAGCCGGAGTCGCGGCCGCGCGGGTTGGCGGCGGTGATGGCGGCGATGCGGGCTTCGAGTGAGACGGGGAAGAGCCACCAGGTGGACATGCGGTGGCGCGGGGGAATCTCCTGCATCAGGCGGTCGGCTTTCCGGAGGGCCTGGACGTAGGTGGCGGGATCGCCGCTGGCCTGGATGGCCTTCGCGTCGGCTTGGGCGTCCAAGCGACCAGGGCTACCCAGAGCCGGGTGCTGGCCACCGGATCCGCCGACAGAAAGAACTTCGCCACATTCCATATCTCATGAGCCGCTAGTGACGACGAGAAACGCGCGAAGCCTAGCCTCGCCGCCCGTGAAGTGATACGACTGCATTCATGCAAAATCAGAATCGTTGACCACAACAGCACCGAACACCGCCACTACGTTCGCGCCGTGCTACGCGCTCGCTCCGCAAACCGCTTAGGGCCAAACTAGGGTACCGCTCAACCTCCCACAGGCAACAAACAATACGACCCACACAACGAACCAAAGAACGGTCTTCCACCTATACCTCTTCAGGATCTTAACCTCCTCGGGCTTCTCGGAACTGCCGGGATCTCTGAGTTTCCTGAGCTTTTCCTCCAATTCTAACAGGTGTCTTTGTTCTGCGGCGAGGTGGCAACTAGTGTAGTGCGGCCTAAATAGTAACGAGTATAGTCGTTGCATCGTCTCTACAATGGAAGGAGCCAAGACGATGCGTGTGGCGCGACCCGTTGTGCTGAATGCCGAGCAGAGAGACCTCCTGGAGTCTCGGGCGCGTGCTCGGAGCGCTCCGGCGCGGAGCGTGGAGCGCGCGCGAATTGTCTTGCTGGCCGCGGCCGGGATGCAAGACAAGCAGATCGCAGCCAAGCTGAGAATCATGCCGGAGAAGGCTGCGCGCTGGCGGAAGCGGTTTTTGGACGGCGGTCCGGCGGCGCTGGACAAAGACGCGCCACGGCCAGGAAGAACGCCCACGATCCCGCCGGCCAAGATCCAGGAAGTGGTCCGGAAAACGACGCAGGAGAAACCCGCCAATGCCACCCACTGGAGCACCCGCAGCATGGCCCAAGCCGTTGGCCTCAGCGAAAAGAGCGTGCGCCGGATCTGGCATCGGCATGGTCTGAAGCCGCACCTGTCGCGCACGTTCAAGGTCAGCAACGATCCCCAGTTCGCCGAGAAACTGGAGGCCATCATCGGTCTCTATCTCAACCCGCCGGAGCACGCCATCGTGCTGTGCGCCGATGAAAAGAGCCAGATCCAGGCGCTGGACCGGACGCAGCCGGGGCTTCCGTTGAAGAGGGGGCGCTGCGGAACCATGACCCACGACTACAAGCGCAACGGAACCGCTACGCTGTTCGCAGCCATGAGCACTCTGGACGGCACCGTGATCAGCATGTGCGACGACCGGCACCGTCACCAGGAGTGGTTGAAGTTCCTGCGCGTGATCGACGATCTCACGCCGCCCGACAAAGAGCTTCACCTGATCG
>Ga0326728_10008438_pt1 | contig 25614 bp, 23 predicted proteins | sample MB3enrmetagenome_FD_207602 | JGI IMG/M metagenome (GOLD analysis project Ga0326728, IMG submission 207602) | Lab enriched peat soil microbial communities from McLean, Ithaca, NY, United States - MB31MN | ecosystem: Environmental > Terrestrial > Soil > Wetlands > Peat | place: USA: New York... | reverse complement strand
CAACGCTCAGGTGCTCGTGGCCATGAACTGTTTTGAAGCGCGTATCAATCTGGCAACTGACGGTGTGCGGAGTTTCGCTTGACGATTGGAAGGCACCCGCATCGGCGCTTTCCAATCGTCAAGTGTTAATTAATCCTTAAGGCTGTTGATCCGGCGGGTCGGTCGGACGCTTCAATGTCGGCCGGCTCTTTGGGGGTGAACTGCCGTCATCACTGCCGCTACCGCCGGTATTGCCGGGATCCTGTCCGCCCCCTTCTGTCCTGCGCTTCAGTGTAGGCCGCTTTGGGTCATGAGTGCCGGATGCTCCCTCGGACTTCTGTGCATTGTCGATCGACTGCAAACGAGCCTTTACACGGTCGAATTCCGAAGTGTCGAGCTTGTAGGTGTCCTTCTCGGGCAAGTAACGTTCTTCGTCTAGCGAGGCGATAATTCGGTCTTCAGTGGAAGGATGCGTGCGGAACCAGCTGGCCAGCCGGCCAGGTTTGCTTTTCTCCTGCTCCAGCAATTTCTCGAAAAACGAGACAAAGGCATTCGGGTCATAGCCGCAATTCCAGAGGTACTGAATTCCCAACTGGTCGGCTTCTTTCTCCGATTCTCGGGTTATTCCCATCAACTCCAAGTTCAACCCCAGACCGAGGCCCTGCTGAATCGCCATCTGCGTCCAGTAGCCGCCAACGAAGAGGGCCGGGAGCGAGAAGAGCTGAAGGTATTGACCCTTGGACATGCGCTTAGTCGCGTGCCGTGCGGCCACATGGGATATCTCGTGAGCCATGACTCCCGCCAGTTCCGCTTCATTGTCCGCCGCGAGAAGGATGCCTTTGTTGACGTAGAAGTATCCGCCCGGAAAGGCGAATGCATTCACCTCATCCGTATCCACGACTTTGATGTGGAAAGGGACTTTTGCGTCCGAATGCTTGACGATATTCTGTCCGATTCGATCGACGTATTCGGTGATAACCGGATCATCTACCAATTTGGCGGTCTGTTCGAATTCAGCCGCAATCTGGTTGCCCATGGCGATCTCTTTTTCCAGAGACACCCAATTGGGCAGTATGCCGAAGATCCGTCCCGCGACGTCGCGATTGCCTATATTCTCGACATCGCCGTGCCTCCTGTCAGCGTAGCTTGGCAATGCAAGGATAGTCCCTGCAAGGATAAAAACAAATACTTTCGCGGACAGTCTCTTCATAGAGAGCCTCCACTGGGAGCGGTTGTTTTCTCCAGCAACCCCCGCTATGCTAGAACTTTGAAAGGGAACTCGGCCGGTCGGACCTCTCGTCCAGAACATTAGATGTCTCCGACCTCCGGATGTTTCATACACATTATGATTTTAGGCTTCAACCCGTATGAGTGTCAACTTGGTACGCAGTCGCGGCGGGCAGTCGGGAGCAAAGCGGGTTTTTCCTGGCACCTGGATTTTTGCTTTTAACCGAGACCTTCCTGACAACAGACGACCATGAAAATATTGAGCGCAAATCAGATGGCGGAAGTCGACAGGCTGACAACCGAGCGGTACCTGATTCCCTCGATCCTGTTGATGGAAAACGCAGGACGCTCCGTAGCTGAGGAAATTGAAAAATTCTGTCCGGGTCTGAGTCAGAAAACGATTCTGGTGCTCTGCGGCAGGGGAAACAACGGCGGGGACGGATTCGTTGTAGCCCGTTACCTAGCGCTGCAGGGCGCCAATCCATTGATTCTCCTCTTCTCCGAACCTGAAAAGTTGAAGGGCGATGCCTTGACCAATTTGGAAATTGCGCAGGCCATGGGACTGCAGATCCGAACTCTGCCCTCGCCCCCTGATGTTAAATCCTTTCTGAAGAAGGCGGCTGGGCCGGACGTTATCATTGATGCGCTCTTTGGGACAGGGCTTTCCAAACCGGTCGGTCCGGAGTTTCGACCGGTTGTGGAATGGATCAACCGACAATCGTCTAGAGCTTTTGTCGTTGCCGTCGATATCCCATCGGGTCTCATGGCCGACTCTTCTGAAATCATTGGTCCAGCGGTAAAGGCTCACCTGACGGTCACGTTTTCGGCCCTGAAGCTTGCGCATGTTCTCCCTCCCGCTTCGGATCTTGCGGGGAAGGTTGTGCTGAAGCCCATCGGGTCCCCTCCGGCTTTGTTTGAAAATCCGGAGTATTGGCTGAATCTCATGGACGTGGCTCAGGTTCGCAAGACTCTGCCCCGCAGGATGCGTGATAGCCACAAGGGCTCCTTCGGCCATATCTGTGTCGTAGCCGGATCCCGAGGGAAGAGCGGGGCGGCGTTGATGACCGGACTCGCGGCGCTCCGTTCGGGTGCGGGACTGGTCACGCTGTGGCTTCCCAGAAGCCTCCAGAAAAACGTGGTCGGAAGATTTCCTGAACTCATGACGGAAGCTCTGCCGGAGACCGACGAAGGGACGTTGGACCGTTTGGGCGCGGAGCGACTGCTGGCGCTGTTGCCTGAGATGGACGCTTTGGTGTTGGGTCCAGGTGTCACCACCCACCCCTCAACGCGTAGGCTGGTTTGGGAACTCGTGCGACGGTCTCCCGTCCCGGTGGTTCTTGACGCGGACGGAATCAACGCCTTCGTGCCGCCGGCCGAACCGCTCAAAAACGATGAAGATCAACCCGTCATCATTACCCCACATCCTGGGGAAATGGCCCGACTTGTCGGGAAAAAGATCGCGGATGTGCAGAAAAAGCGTGTCGAAACCGCGCGCGAATTCGCCGCAACCCGTCGCTGCCATGTCGTTCTGAAGGGATTTCAGACTGTTATTGCGAGCCCCGAAGGAGATGTGTACCTCAACACTACAGGCAATCCGGGCATGGCCACCGGTGGGACGGGAGACATCCTTGCCGGAATGATGGGCCGTTTTGTGGCCGGATGGAAACATCAAAGCACGCGCGAAAGTCATGCCGGGCTTTCGGACTACATTGGCGCTGCTGTCTTCCTCCATGGAACGGCAGGAGATCTGGCCGCCGAGGAGAAAGGGATGGAGTCATTGATCGCCACGGACCTTCTGGACTATCTGCCCGGAGCCTTTAAGAAAGTGTCGACCCCATGAAGGTCAGGCGGGCCGGGAAAAAGTCAAAGTGGTCGTGCTATGTGAGCGGTTCTCCCGAGGAAACCGAGAGGGCAGGAGCCGAGATTGCCCGTTCTTTGCCGGTTCCCGGCGTTGTTTTGTTGCGAGGAGCGCTCGGAACGGGCAAAACAACCTTGACCAGGGGAATTGCTGAAGGACTCGGAGTGGACGACTCGAGCCGGGTCAACAGCCCTTCTTTCACACTGGTCAACATTTATTATGGGATTTGCCCAATTTATCATGTGGATCTTTATCGGCTCGAGGGAGAGCGGGACCTGTATTCGATCGGGCTGGACGACTTCCTGGGAAACGAAGGCGTAACGGTCATAGAATGGAGCGAACGGCTGCCTGACGGTTTCGGAGATGCCACTGTCATTGAAATTGAGGATGCCGGAGATGATCAGCGGATACTGCGCATCTTCTCGCCGAAAAAGGGAAGTCAGAATTCAGGAGTCCGAGCTCAGAATAGTCGAAGACGGAAATAGTCTGAGTCTTGAATTCTGACTATTGAATTCTTCGTGGGGTTTTATAGTGCAGGAACAGAATTTGAAATTCGAGGAATTGCCCGGAGTTCCCAGGATTTGGCTCGATTTCCTTAAGTCTCAGATGCCTGAGTTGCCGGTGCTCTATTCAATACCAAGCCTGGCGGCGCAGGCGGACTCCGTTCGAAGCCGCCGGATTGAAGACCTGATTCGGATTCTGGCTGGTGCAGATGCGAAGTCTTCTCAGTTTTTAAAAAACCTTCAGGCGTTAGGCCACCCCGGAGCGGTAGTGATCGTTACGGAAATTGATGCTGGCTTGTTTGGCGGCCCTTTAGCGCAGATTCTGAAATGTCTAACTACAGTTAGGCTTTGCGAGGAACTGGCGAAATATACGGTCAACGCAGTCCCTGTCGCGTGGGTTAGCAAAAACCTTCCCCAATATTCCATCCGCTTGATCGATGCTGATGGGGAAATGCAATCTCTTGCCATCTCCCCAACCGACGTGATTCCCGATCGGATCCCGGATGTCATTCTCCAAATTCAGGAGTTCGGCGGCGGAATGCTTGAACCCGGAATCCTGGATTTATTGAAGGCTGTTTTTCTTCCTGGGAAATCCTTCTCCCGGGCATCTGCGGAACTGTTTTCGGCTCTGCTGAGCGAGTGGGGAATGATTGTGATCGATCCAACTGCGCCGGAAATTCTGCCGAACGTGAACGAAGCCCTGGCTCCGGTTCGAGTTCGGGCTCGCCGGGTCGAATCGGTGCAGAGCAGCGAGAGCGGGCATGTCGGTTCTCCTCCGCATGCTTCAGTGGTCCCGGACCACCTGACTGCCAGCTCTGTGCTGCCGGTGCTTGCCTTTGTAATCGATCCCTTTGAAATCTCCGCACTCGTCAGGTCGCTGCCGGCTTTTGATGAAACCGGATTGCCGCGTCCAGCTGTCTGGCCCAGAGCCAGCTTGACGTTCGGCGACCTAAGAAGCCGGCGAACCTTCAGCCGTTATAATCTCGATCTACTCCAACTCTTTTCAGGTAGAGACAAAGTGCTGCGTGGAGTCATGCAGGCGCTGCCGCGCTCGGGACTGGAAAAGTTCGATCGTCTCAAATTGGAGGTGCAGACTCGAGTGGCAGAATTGGGACTTCCCGCCGACAGCGAAATCTCGGGTACGGCAACTTCCTGCAAAGACAGAATAGTCTATCAGCTGGAAAAACTGCGGGCCCATTTGGAATCGGCCCTGAATATGAAGGAGCAAACGGCAAGCCGCCAGATACAAAGAGCCTGCAATCTTCTGGCGCCCTATGGACAGACTCAGGAAAGGGAATTAGCAGGGATTCAGATTCCGCTAAACTATTCGCACGCTGGACTCCGGCTTTTGTATGAGAAAATGAATATCCTGAAATTTGAGCACCAACTTATTTGGATGGATTAAGAGATGCAGCTTGACATACTCGCTTTTGGAGCACACCCCGACGACGTGGAGCTTTTTGCGGGCGGAACGATGACCAAGATGGCAGCGCTCGGCCATTCAACCGGAATCGTGGATATGTCACGAGGAGAACTGGGCACGCGCGGAACTCCCGCTCTGCGCAAAGAAGAGGCTGGAAAGGCGGCCAAAATCCTTGGAGTGAAAGTGCGGGAGAACTTGGGCCTTGCTGATGGCAACGTGCCGGTCACGCCTCAGGCCCGGTTAAAGGTCATCCGCGTGTTGCGAAAGTATCGCCCCCGGCTGGTGCTGACCCACTATTGGGACGACAGGCATCCCGACCATGTCAACACAAGCAGACTGGTCGCCGAAGCGGTCCATCACTCCGGTCTGGCAAAGATAAAGACCGGTCAGGAGCGCTACCGGCCGCCAACGCTCCTCTTCTTCAAATTGCCTGCCAATCTGGCGCCCAGTTTTGTCGTGGATATTTCCGATTTTATGGATCAGCGCACTGCTGCCATTGCAGCATACCGGTCTCAACTTTTCGACCCATCAAGCCGGGAACCTTCCACCAACTTGAGTCATCCAGAGTTCCTGACCCACGTCGAAAGCATCCACTCCTATTATGGGACCCTAATCGGACGACTGAAGGGCGAGGCGTTTTACATTAAAGGAGTTCTGGAGATTTTGGATCCCGTCACTCACTTCAGCGGGCGGTAGGCCGCCGGCGGTCAAGGCAGTGTTGGGGCACATCGAGTATTCGGGCTCAAGTTGGAAAGCTAAGCCGGACCGCAACCAAGACTGAAAGCCGACCTTTCATCACTAAGCGCTAACCACTGACCACTAACTGCTGCTATAATCGGCGCCCCAGGGAAAGAGATTGGCACATGTTTCGAGAACACGCGAAGCTTTTCACCAGACTGCAATTTGGGGCTGACCTTCTGATCACATGGGCCGCTTTCCCGCTTGCCTATTGGACCCGCATTCACCTTTCCTCACTTCTGCCGGTTTCCTTGGACCAATTACTGAATCCGGCATTGTCCCCTTTCGGGCAGTATTTTTGGATCATCGGGCTGGCTGTTGTTAGCTGGGCTGCCGCAGCTTCTTCTCTTGGGCTTTATCGTATTTCTATCCGGCGTTCAGGCTGGGAGAAAGTGCGGATCGTCCTGGAAAGCTCGATTATCCTGTGGCTGTTTCTCGGCTTTCTCTCCTTTGCACTGAAGCTTGACCTGAGCCGCCCGCTGATCGCGCTTTTTGTTTTATACCAAGCGCTAATCCTTACCTTCTCCCGACTGGTGATAATTTCTCGGCGGAGACGCCTGACCTATTCCCAGAAGCACTGGCGGAATATCCTGATCATCGGGACTAATGCAAAGGCGCGCAAAATGGGGAATTTGATCTCCCGTTATTCGGACTGGGGGCTTCGAATCCTCGGCTATGTGGATGTTAACGGGGCGCCCGCTGACCGGATGGAGGGCGACGTGCTTGGGTCCATCTCAGATTTGCCGCGCGTCGTCGAAGCCAACATTGTTGATGAGATCATATTTGTCGGTGACCGGCCGAGCCTGGATCTGCTGGACAACGTCCTGGAATTTTGCAAAGAGCAGGGAATCCGGACACGAGTGGCCGCCGATTTTTTCCCCGCAAAGGTCACAAACCTCTCCATGGAGTTTTTGGAAAATATTCCGGTGATCACCTTCAGCTCTGCCCCGGAACACGCATTCTCTCTCTGGATAAAGCGGGTTTTGGATGTTGTGATTTCCGCCGTTTTGCTCGCGCTGCTGCTGCCATTCCTGATCGTAATCGGGCTGCTTGTGAAACTGACCTCAAGGGGACCCATAATCTACCGTCAGACGCGCTGTGGACTCTATGGGCGAAAATTTACCCTGTATAAGATCCGAAGCATGCGCGACGGCGCGGAAGATGTTTTGTGGGAAATCAGGCATCTCAATGAAATGGATGGACCGGTATTCAAAATGCGGAACGATCCGCGCGTTACCCCGCTAGGGCGTTTCCTGCGGAAAAGTTCAATCGATGAGTGGCCGCAGTTCTGGAACGTGCTGAAGGGGGACATGAGCTTGGTCGGCCCGCGCGCACCGCTTCCGGAAGAGGTAAAGGAGTACACCAGATGGCAGCGGAGGCGGCTTTCGGTCAAGCCGGGGATCACCTGCCTTTGGCAGGTCTCAGGCCGCAACGAAATCGATTTCTACGAGTGGATGAAGTTGGATCTGCATTATATCGACAACTGGTCGCTTCTTTTGGATTTCAAAATCCTGCTCCGTACTTTCCCGGTCGTGATTTTCGGCAAAGGCGCCCGATAAATGAACTGACGAATGACGAATTGAAGCAACCGTCTTGGTTAACTCGTCATTGGTCATTGCGTATTGTGGGCCTAAGCGTCTAGAACTGCCGTGGAGTCGTGCTGATCCTTATATTGCAGCTGGTAGAGCTTCCAATAGATTCCCCGGAGTCGCAGCAGTTGCTGGTGCGAGCCCATCTCCCGGATCCGGCCCCGGTGAAGAACGATGATGCGGTCGGCATTTTGAATGGTGGAGAGACGGTGTGCCACAATGATCGAAGTTCGGCTGGCCATCAGTTTTGCGAGAGCGTCCCGGATCAGCAACTCCGTTTCGGTGTCGATGCTGGAAGTCGCCTCGTCCAAAACAAGAATTTTGGGATCGTACGCCAGGGCGCGCGCAAAAGCCAGCAACTGTTTCTGACCGACTGAAAGGGAAGAACCCCGTTCACCGACTTCAGTGCCGAACTGCTTATCGAGTCTGCGGACGAAATGGGAAGCGTGAACCGTTTCCGCGGCGTTCTGCACCTGCTCGTCGGAAATCATGGAGTTGCCGAGCCGGATGTTTTCGGAGACGCTCCCCGAAAAGAGGAAAACGTCCTGGAGCACGATACCGATAGAGCTTCGCAGCCCCTGAAGATCGAAATGCCGGATGTCCACTCCGTCGACCAGGATCTCTCCCTGCTGCACGTCATAGAAACGGCTTAGCAGAGAGATAATCGTCGATTTGCCGGCGCCGGTTGCGCCGACGACCGCAACTTTTTCACCCGGTTCCACCTTGAAGGAAATTTCATGGAGAACAGGCTCGCCGGGATTGTAGCAGAAGCTCACATTGCGGAACTCGATGCTGCCTTTCTCTACGACACGCGACTTTGCCTCAGCCGGCCCCACAACGGAAGGCTCGGTGTCCAGCAGTTTGAATATGCGCTCCGATGAAGCCATTGCGGCCTGCAGGATCGTGTACTTTTCGCTCAGATCGGAAATCGGGCTGAAGAATCGATCGGAGTATTGAACGAATGCAATCAGAGTTCCGAGCGTCAGCGCCCCTGAAAGGACTTGAAGTCCGCCGTACCACGCGATCAGCGCAATCGCAGCGGCCGAGATCAATTCCAGCAAAGGAAAGAAAATGGCGTAGTAAAAGATCGACTGCAGGTTCGCTTCGAGGTGATCGTTGTTGATTCGGGTGAATTGATGATACTGCTTCCTCTCCTGGCCAAACAACTGAACGACGGCGGCTCCGGTTATATTCTCCTGCAGAAACGCGTTAATACGAGCGATGGCGGTTCGCACCCTGCGGTAGGAGTCGCGCACTTTGATTTTAAAAAGCAGCGTTACCAGTATCAGGAAGGGAAGAATGGCCGCAATCCCGAGCGCAAGCCTGTAATTGAGCAGGAACAAAAAGATGATGATGCCGGAAAGGGTAAAGATGTCGTCAAAAACAGAAATAACACCGGACGTAAACAGTTCGTTTAATGCATCCACATCCGTAGTAACGCGAGTCATGAGGCGCCCGACGGGATTTTTGTCGAAAAAGGAAACATCCAGTTTCTGCAGATGCCGGAATATCTGCATCCGCAGGTCGTACATGATTTTCTGCCCCGTGAGGTTGATGAGCCACGTCTGGCTGTAGCTCAGGGAAAAAACACAAACAAGCGTGAGGACATAAAAGATGGCGATTTGATTTAATCCGGCAAGGTTATGGCTTCGGATATATCGGTCAATCGCGACCTTTATCAGGTACGGTTGGACAATCGAAAACGCTGAGCCTGCAATGAGGCACACGATGGCGAGAATTGCGGAGCGGCGATACGGTTTCAGATAGACAAGGAGCCGGCGCATCAGCCGCGCATCGTAGGCCTTCCCGATTACCTGTTCCTCATTGATGTCTTCTGTCATAGGCTAATGATCGTTTACGCAATTACGCCTCTACGTCGTTGCAAGCTCCTCTTCAAGAAGTTGCTTCTGAAAAAGATCGGCGTAAACCCCCTGCTGTGCCATCAAGGATTCGTGCGTCCCGCGCTCCGCGATGGCCCCTTCCTTCAGCACAACAATCTGGTGTGAGCTCTTGATAGTGGAAATCCGGTGTGAAACCAGGATCGTGGTTCGATTGCTCATAACTTTGGTGAGCTCTCCGAGGATCCGTTCTTCCGTGTAGGTGTCCACGTTAGACAGGGAATCGTCGAAGATCAGAATCCTGGGGAGCATAATCACTGCCCTGCTGATAGCTACTCTCTGCTTCTGACCGCCGGATAGGGTAATCCCGCGCTCTCCGACATACGTCTGCATCTTGTTGGAGAAACTGCTGATATCCTCTGCAATCTGCGAAACGCCGGCTGCCCAATCCACCTCACGGTCCTTAATCTCCGAGTCGCTTCCGAACGCGATGTTTTCGCGAATGGTATCGGAAAATAAAAAGGTCTCCTGGGGCACATACCCGATGTTCGCGCGCAGTTCCGAGAGGGGCCACTGGCGTACATCTTTTCCGTCTATGAATACCGTTCCGGGTGGAGGGTCAAACAGCCTCGGAATCAGATTGACTAGGGTCGATTTACCGCTCCCCGTATGTCCCACAATGGCCAGTGTTGTTCCCGCCGGTACAGTCAGGCAGATGTGGTGCAACACAGGGTTCGCAGCCTTGGGGTATTGGAACGTAAGGTCCCGCAGTTCCAGGGCACCCTGAACCGGTTCGGGGGCTGACGCGCCGGGCTCGCCGTGAATCTCAGGAGGTGCCTCCATTATTTCCAAAATTCTTCCCATGGATGCGGTACCGCGCTGAAACAGATTGATGACCCAACCGACGGCAATTGTGGGCCAGGTCAGCAAAGACAGGTAGCCCATAAAAGCCACAAATTCACCCAATGTGAGTTTTCCCTGTATGATCTGGCGTCCGCCGAACCAGAGCAGGACAACTGAGGACATCCCGATGAGCGCGGTCATCATTGGATAAAAAAGACCCCATAAACGGATCAACGACACGTTCCGATGGACGTAGTCGAGGTTCATTTTGCGGAAGTCTTCGATCTCAGACTCTTCCCGGGCGAATGCCTTGACCACACGAATTCCGGATAAATTCTCCTGGGCTTTGGTGCTCAGAGCCGAGAACTGTTCCTGGATACTCTCGAAACGATCGTGAATTTGTCCGCCGAACTTTTTGACGGTGACGGATACAAGTGCCAGGGGAATGTAGGCCAGAAGCGTCAGTTTCCAGTTCAAACGCAGCAGCAGTGATGTGCCAATGACAGCGAGCGTCACGGTGTTCATGGAGTACATGATCCCGGGGCCGAGCACGGACCGCACGGCATTGAGATCGTTGGTTGCCCTGGACATGATGTCCCCGGTGCTGTGGGACTGAAGAAATGAGATGGACATTTTCTGGACATGGCCGAGGAAGTCGTTGCGCAGGTCGTATTCAACAAGGCGGCTGACCCCTATAAGAATGCGTCTCATCCAGAAGCGGAAGAAGCCCTCCACAACCGAGATCCCCAAAATGAGCGCCGCGTATTGTGGAAGCCTCCCTTTCTGAAAGCCTTGCTGCAGACCGTCAATGACATACTTCAAAATCCACGGCGAGCACATCTGGCTGAGTACCGTAAGAATGACCATGAAGAAGCCCAGGATCATTCTGGCGCGATATCTGCCCAGATAAGGTATCAGGAAGAAAAGAGGGTATCTTCTGGCGGCCATAGATGAAGGCGGATGGCTAATTGAAGGTTTACGACTGATGACTGCACGGAGCTTGTCATCATTCGTCAATCGTCAAATTTATCGAGTTGTCCTCATGTCTTTATAGGGCACCACTCCGCCCTCACGCAGCTTAAACTCTACCGAATATTTCGCAAATTCCGACTGGTAGTTTGGATAAACCAGATCGAACTGGCCAGTTTCGTCGGGCGCAATCGTTTCCTTATTCAGGCGAACGACCGTGGTCTCCAGGACGCTTCCGTCATGGGCATACAAACGTATGGCTGCGTCCAACCGCTCGATGGGGACGGTTGTGATGTTCCGCACAACCGCCCGCACGTGGAATTCGTTGTCTTTGGTTTCATCCCCCAGATATAAAAGTGAAAGCTGCTCCTGTCCTGCGGTTCCATGCCGAGATTGAAGGTCTCGGGTCATTTGGTCGATGTTCGGCTGAGGAAGAAGGACAAGAATGAATCCCGCGGCAACAACAAGGCTGAGCGCGATCAGAAGCGCTCGAAACAGATCGGCCAACAGCCAGGGCCGTTTCTGTGAAGTGGCGAAGACCGGCGCCTCCGCGGGAGCGTGGGAGATCAAGGAGTCAGGCGGAGCTTGTGGACTCGGAGGTACCCCTTTTGATGAAGGGCCGGGCTTATCCAAATTCAGGAGAATTAAAGGTCCTTTTTCTTTTTTCATTCCTTTATCTCTTTTGTCACGCGAAGCAGATCGTACGAATATCCCATTCGCACAATGGAGTCGGCTAGGACGGATGAACCCGATAGCTCATCTGTAAGGGGATGCGGGGAAGCTGGGTTGGGTCGGATCAACAGGCTGAGGGCTTCGGCCCCAGAAGCCCTTTTTTTCTTTTTCTGGGGTCTCGCTGCCCGTCATCAGCTTTGTGCTTATCTTTCCCAGAATGCGTCTTTCCAGGGAACCCAATGATTCTAGCGTGACCCACTTTTGCGTTCCGTCAACATCCCGGTTCAGCGCTTCCACTTTCGTTCGTATCGTGACCATGGTTTCCGTAGGGGAGACAAATTCGAGCAAAGCTTCAACGGAATACTGGGCCTTCAGCCAACTGCCGGTGACGGTGTCATTCTTGATGGCCACCTTGTCCACTTCACTCGAGGTTAGGGAACCCGTTATGAACTCGTACGGACGGGTGACTATTCTGCCGCCCTTTCGATCCTCCACTTCAATCTTGAACCCCATATCGTCAAAAACACTGTGAATTACATTGGCGACAGTGTCAAATCTGTTCACAAACTTGATGGGATCCGGGAGGTTGGGCTTTTGTGATTGAGCATTCAAAGAAAACACGCCGACTAATCCCAATAAAGCCACAAGGGCAAATTGTTTCAGAAGGCATCTAAGCGGCTGAGTGGTCTGTAATTCTAGGCGCACGGGCAGATCGTAACACTGGGTTCAACCCAAGTCAATAATGCAGGATGCAAGAACCAAGACACAGGATGCATGATGCACGAATCTATACAGGGTGATTCCCCTTTCCCTCCTCCTTCGCACCCTGTGCCTTGCATCCTGCATCGATGCGTTTGGGTAAAATTTGCTCGCAAACCGGGGGCTTAGCGGCTGGATTTTTGATGAAGTCGATCTATCTGCGGAAGTAGGTAGAATGAGACATTTCCCCTTCACGTCGAAATGCGTTGTGCTTCTCTCAATGATTTTTTGTGCGGCGCCCTTTGCTTCTCCCCAGGATAGCCAAAACACGGAGATTATGGTTTTGATCGGCCGTACCGGAATTCCGGTTTTCATGTCGCCGGGACCCTGGATCCTATGATGTCCCCCCGACTGTCCTTAAGGGGAACGGTTTCAGCATTGCCCAAAACCTTGCCCCGCGGTTTGCCGTCTGGAGCCGGACTGAGTTTTTGGGATCTTTGGATTGGAGAGGCGGATTATCCGCCCAGGTCAATCATAACCTGGACGGGGGGCCGGCGGCAGACGAAACAGCCTGACCCCTCCGTGTCTACGTGAATGGAGGGATGGGTTTCTCCAATGATGGTCTGGGGGGGGTCACCGGCAGAGATACCAGGCTGAGCCTTGCGCATGGCTGCGGAGCGCAGATCTAGTTTTCTCTATAGATGGGGTCAATCCGAGACTGCAGTCATGTTTTAATGGGGTTGCCAAATCTAACCTATGTGGATGGCCGAGGTAAATGGGATTCCGGCTTAACCTTTACGACAGCCAGGCAATCCGCCTCTGAGGCTTACAGGTTTAAGAGCGCAACCAGTGTAGACGTGCGAATCCATGAAGCTGCAGACACGTAAACCGGATTGCATAAGCGGCTTGGTCCCTATATGCTAGACAAAAACGCAATGGAAAGTTGAGATATTATGCCCAAATATTCCACGAACTGGATCGACTATAGCTTGCCGAGCGGCCAGGTTTTCGCCGTGGCCGTCTGCGGATATGCAGGGAAGGTGCGCCACCTGTACATCGGCAACGATCCAATGCGGCGCATGTTCATTCATAATGTTTATGTTGATGGCGACTCGTGCCGGACGGCCGAGCATTGCCTCGCTTTGGATTGTCCCTTCAACCGGGCAGGCCAGGAGCATCTCCTCCACATGTTGGATATGAATGAAGATGAACCCCTGGATTCTGAAACGGCACAGCAGTGGGGGACCGAAAGCACCCTCGAGGGTTTTTTGCGATTCGCCCGGAGAGTGACCGAACAACTTCCTGAAGAGCTCAAGAAGCCGCAACCGCCCTTGGAAGAATAATTGCGGTATGTTTGCCTGTTAAACCGGTGGACAAGTGAACCCGTAAACGCGGATTGTATTTATTTCCTTCGCGCTGCAAATCTCTGAAAACGATTCACCGCATTCTGATGGGATGCCAGGTCCTTGGAGAACTGGTGTGTCCCGTCGTTCCTGGAAACATAATAAAAATATTCGGTGTGGGCGGGATCGAGCGCGGCCCTGAGGGAGTTCTCGCCCGGATTCGAAATCGGGCCAGGCGGCAGGTCAGCGTGAATATACGAGTTGTAGGGTGATTCCATAGCCAAATCCGCTTTGCCCAGTTTTCCCTTATAAGTTCCGGCCACCTTCATCCCATAGATGAGGGTGGCGTCGCAGCCCAAAGGCATTCCCTTCTCCAGGCGATTGATGAGGACGGAAGCGACCAGTGGCCCTTCCTCCATCCGCTTAGCCTCTTTTTCAATCATCGAGGCGAGAATCACGATCCGCGGCGTGGTCCAACCCGAACGCGGCGGGTAAATCGCCATAATCCTGGCGATTCTCTTCCGAAACTGTTGCACCATCGTTTTGATGACAGTCTCGGCGTCGACCTTTCTGCCGAAACGATAGGTCTCGGGGAAGAGGTATCCCTCCAGGTTACGGGCTTTGGGATCGATATCGCGGATCCAATCTGTCCTCAGGAGCAGCCGTTCCATCGTTTCGGGGTCCCCCAATTCGTTCCTGACCAGCAACTCGATTATTTCCTGAGCCGTCAGCCCCTCAGGAATTGTTATGGAACGGAAGCTGACGTCTCCCTTGGCCAACCTTTGCGCAACCTGTTTGGGTGTGGCCGTCTCGGCAAACCTGTATTCACCCGCTTGGATGCGTCGTCCCAGATTTGTGTACCGGACGTAGAGGATAAAGGGGAGGCGGTGACGCAGAATTCCCGCGTTTACAAGGAGATCCGCTATCTGGCCTATCTTGGCGCGGCGTGGGATTTCAACATAGCTCTCTCCCGAGAGAGCGCCATAATAGGGCTTGTTCATATCGGAGCGCAGCCAGAGCGCGAGTGCCAGGACTGCCACTGCGGCCACAGCAACAACGGCAAATAATATTTTCCGCAAGCTAACTTTCCTTCAGATATCTTTCCAGAATCAGGGCAGCTGCCAGGGAATCGACAGTCCGGTATTTTTTTTGCCGGCGAGGACTCAGGCGTTGCCATATCTCCAGAGCTTCCACCGTGGAAAGCCTCTCATCCATGCCCGTCGCAGGAATCTGCAGCGCCTTTTTCACGCTCTCCATCAACTGCTCCATGCGGACCAGTGCATCTCCGCGCGTGCCGTCCATGTTCAGCGGCATCCCTACTACCAGTTCCTGGATTCTCATAGTGTGAATAATGGTTCGCAATTCTCTGAGAAGGTTCTTTTGGCCCGAATTGGGGATCGAAGGCAATGGCTGAACGGTAACGCCTAACTCGTCACTGCAGGCTAATCCTATATTTTTGCTCCCATAATCCACTGCAAGAACACGTTTGCCGGGCTTCATCCGGTCATTGGAACACAGGCGGGATGCAGGATGCAAGATGGCGATAAGGGATGGAATAAAACAGCGCGTCTATTGTGCGCCTTGAATCCTGACTCCTGCATCTTGCATCCTGCCTGTGAACAACCATTTGAATACCCTGAAGGATTGCTATAATATTTTAGAGTTTTACCCTTACCGGTATCTGGAGGTTCAATGTTCCGTAGAGGTTTGAGATTTCACAAAGGGAAACTGCTGATCTTCGTGGGGTCTTTTCTAATTGCTTTGTATGGTATATCGGCAGCGTTTTATGGCAAGGTGGTCGCAAAGGACGAAGCCTATAAAGAGCTGTCGGTATTTATGGATGTTCTCAAAAGAGTCAACGACGACTACGTGGAAGCTCCCAACATGGACAGCGTTCAGGAAGGAGCAATGCGCGGGCTGGTCGATGCACTCGATCCATACTGCAGCTTTCTCTCCAAGGAGCAATACGAGGCTCTGAAACAGCGGAAGGCGAGTGGGAGCGCAGGTGTTGGGATAGTGCTCTCAAAGAGATCGGACGTCATATATGTCGTCTCCTGCGAGCGCGATGGAGCCGCATCCGAGGCCGACATCCGGCCAGGCGATTACCTGCTCGCTGTCAACGACAAGGACGTGGAGAATCAGAGCGTCCTTGAAGTGGATAGCCTGCTGCATGGCGCCGTAGGCACGAAAGTCAAACTCACGCTCTTTCGGAACTCGAGAACCACACCCCTGGAAATCGAAATGGCGATGAAGAACCCCATCGCCAACCCAGTCGAGTCCAAGATGCTGGACGGGAACGTGGGACTACTGGACGTGTCCTCACTCAGCGATGCTTCTGTCGAACAGGTGAAAGTCAGATTGAAAACCCTTATCTCGGCAGGAGCCAAGAAACTTGTTCTCGATCTCCGGGATTGTGCCGATGGGAGTCCCCAAAATGGCGCTGATCTGGCCAACTACTTCATGAATTCCGGCGTGATTTATTTCAGCCAGAACCGGCAGGGTGAAAAGGTGCAGGTGGTTGAGGCAAGCGCCGACAAGCACATCACCGATTTACCCCTGGCAGTTCTAATTGACGGATCAACGGCCGGCGGTGCGGAGATTACGGCGGGCGCGCTGAAAGACCATGAGCGGGCAACTGTCGTTGGGGAAAAGTCCTTTGGCGTCGGATCTGCTCAAAAAATGATCCAGCTGAAAAGTGGTGCGCTGCTGATACTCTCAACGGCAAAATTCTGCACCCCGAATGGGAAAGTGATTCAGGACGAGACCGCGAGCAAGACGGGGATTGTTCCCGATGTTCAGGCTCCTGATGACGATACGCGGCAAGACTTGATTGTCGAATCCTACTACGATGAACAGGAAGAGGCAGCCAAATATCGGCAATTAAAGGATAAGATAGAAAAAATTCAGCTGGATAAAGCGCTAGAATCCCTGTCTAAGGAGAAAGCGCCCGCAAAAAAGGCGGCCTAGCGGGCAAATAGTATTGACACTATTTTAGCCTTTCTGTTAGTCTAAGTCCTTATTTTTTAGGCGCGTAGCTCAGGGGGAGAGCACTTCCTTGACGCGGAAGGGGTCAGCGGTTCAAATCCGCTCGCGCCTACCAGTTGTTTATGCCTCATGAAACGAGCTGCTCCTTCGTGGATGAATGAGCCGAAATGAACGTTACCCAACGGACTAGAGTTGTATTCCCTTCCCAGTTTGCAGACTAATGACCAGAAAGGACTACTTTTCTTGTCCTCATAACGCGCCGAGGCAAGCATCGGTATATAAAGTATGTCATTGAGAATCAGATACGCAGATGGGACCTTGGGAGAAATTGCGGAAGAGAACGCCGCATTGGAGATCTATCGCCACAGCACCTCTCATTTAATGGCAGCAGCCGTTAACAGCCTGTTTCCCGGCACTCACCTGGGGATTGGTCCGGCCATCAGCGACGGGTTCTACTATGATTTCGAGCGTCCCGATGGCTTTGTCGAAGAGGACCTCCAAAAAATCGAAAAGAGGATGAAGGAATTAGTCGCCGGCAACCTAAGCTTCGAGCCTTCAATCGTTTCGAAAGAGGAGGCTCTTGAATACTTCAATCGGCAAGGCGAGCACCTGAAGGTTGAACTAATTCAGGAGAAAGCCGGAGAACGGCTCTCATGCTACAAGCTGGGCGATCTGGTCGATTTTTGTACCGGGCCCCACGTCTGCTCGACCGGCGAGATCAATCCCGACAGCTTCCGTCTCCTCAGCATTGCAGGTTCCTACTGGAGAGGGGATGAGCACAATCAGCAGCTTCAGCGGATCTACGGGACGGCCTTCCTGACGCCGCCCGCGCTTTCCGAATACCTGACGCAATTGGAAGAAGCGAAAAAGCGGGATCACCGGAAACTCGGGCGCGAGCTGGATCTCTTCAGCATCTCGGACGAGGCGGGTCCCGGTCTCGTGTTCTGGCATCCCAAGGGCACCCGTGTGCGCTTGCTGATTGAAGACTTTTTGCGCAAAGAACTGTACCACCGCGGTTACGAGTTTGTAACAACGCCGCATGTGGCGCGAGACGTTTTGTGGAAGACGTCCGGGCATTACGAATACTATCGCCAGAACATGTATGTGTTTAGCATTGATGACGAAGAATTTGTCATCAAGCCGATGAACTGTCCGGGACACATCCAGATCTACAAGTCGCAAATGCGAAGCTATCGCGACTTGCCGCTCCGGTTTGCGGAGTTCGGCACGGTCTACCGGTACGAAAAAAGCGGCGTGCTGCACGGGATGTTGCGTGTTCGCGGTTTCACGCAGGATGACGCCCATATCTTCTGCACGCGGGATCAGGTTTACCGGGAGATTTCGGATCTGATGGATTTGGTTCTCTTCATTATGAAGAGCTTTGGATTCGACCAGTACAAGGTCGAGCTTTCTGTTCGGGACGAATCCAAGAAAAAGGATTATGCGGGCTCGGAAGAAGACTGGCAGATGGCAGAAGAAGCGCTGATGCAATCGCTGCGCGAAAGGGGCATCGGCTGGACCCGGATGGAAGGGGAGGCCGTATTCTACGGGCCTAAGATCGACGTCAAGCTGATTGACGCCATTGGGCGCCCATGGCAGTTGTCGACCGTCCAATTCGACTTCACTCTGCCGAAAAGGTTTGGTCTTTCGTATATTGGTTCCGACGGCCAGGCCCATCAGCCCGTGATGCTGCACCGCGCCCTTCTGGGCTCAATAGAACGGTTTCTCGGCGTGCTGATCGAGCATTATGCCGGGGCATTCCCGTTGTGGCTGGCGCCGGTCCAGGTCGTCGTGATTCCCATTGCGGAACGGCATCACGACTATGGGCGGAAGGTGATGAGCCTTCTGACGGAAGCGAACATCCGGACGGAAATCGACGACCGGAATGAAAAGATGGGCTACAAAATCCGCGCCGCTCAAACCAAAAAGATCCCCTACATGCTGGTGGTTGGTGACAAGGAGGCGCAATCAGGAGAAGTTTCGGTCCGCAATCGCTTTCAGGGGGATGAAGGCGCTCAGTCCCTGGAAAGCTTTTTGAAAAAAATCGAGGGGTTTGTTCAATCAAGGGCTGTCCGCCCCTAACCTGGATTCACCCCGCAAACAGAAGGAGGCTACCAATCACAACAGCCAAGCCAGTACGGGTGCGAGTCAATGAGTTGATCCGAGCCAAAGAAATCCGGGTCGTTGATGAAGATGCCGGACAACTGGGAATTATGACGCCGGAGCAGGCTCTTGCGCTTGCCCGGTCTCGTGAAATGGACCTGGTGGAGGTGGCTCCTGGAGCCAATCCTCCCGTCTGCCGCATCATGAACTACGGCAAGTTCCAGTACCAGAAGAGCAAGCGAGCCCACGAAGCGAAGAAGCACCAGAAGCAAGTCGTTTTGAAGGAAGTAAAATTCCGGCCCAAAACGGAAGAGCACGATTTTCAGTTCAAAAAGAACAACATCGTGCGTTTTCTGACGGAAGGAAACAAAGCAAAGGCGACCGTGGTCTTCCGGGGAAGGGAAATGACTCATCAGGAGCTTGGGCGCAAGCTGATGGACAAGCTGGTCCAGGAATTGAGCGAAGTTGCCGAGGTGGAGCGGATGCCCAAAATGGAAGGATACGCGCTTGTTGCCATTTTCCTTCCTAAAAAACAGCATTAATCGCCAGAGAGCGCGCGGAATGCTTGCTTCGTGAATTCAATCGTGATGGCCGGAACAGTGTGATTGGGCTATTATCTTCAGTTGGGGGAAATACTGTGAAGCGGAAAACGACCAAGAGTGCAGCAAAGCGATTTAAGGTAACCGGGACGGGAAAAATCATGCGCCGCCACAGCCATGCCCGTCACATTCTGACCAAGAAATCCCGCAAGCGCGTGCGGAAGCTGGTGGACAGCGCCCTGGTCAGCAAGGCTGATTCAAAGCGCGTGAAGAAAATGCTGAACATTTGATTTTGCGAATGCACTACGGAGTAATGAGATGCCAAGAGTAAAAAGAGGGAACAAACGCGTCCAGCGCCGGAAGAAAATTCTTGGGCTGGCAAAGGGATATCGCCTGACCAAAAGCAAACTGCACCGATCGGCGAAGGAATCGGTCGATCGTGCGCTTCGATTCTCGTACAGGGACAGACGCAACAAGAAAAGGGAATTCCGAAGCCTGTTCATCATACGATTGGGTGCTGCGGCTCGAAAAAATGATATTTCCTACAGCCGATTTATCAGCGGTCTCAAGAAAGCAGGTATCACCTTGGACCGGCGTGTCCTTGCGGAGATCGCGATCAAAGATCCTGAGACCTTCACTCAACTCACCGAGAGTGCCAAGGCGGCTTTAGCGGCTGCCTGAGAATTTCCGCATTCGCAACTAGGATCAGGAAAGCGCCCGGGTGTCCTGCGACGCCGGGCGTTTTTTTGTATAGGCGCTTCCCGCTGTGGTTTTGTAAACGGGATACGAATACAACGAGGCCCTTATGAATGATTCCATCGACAAGCTGCGGCGTCTTTTCGAAGAGGACTATTCCCAAATTACCGGGATGGAAGGCTGGAAGAACATCAGAGACAAGTATCTTGCCCGGGAAAGCGGGATGATCACCACTGAATTGAAAAAGCTTCGTGATCTTCCAAAGCAGGAGCGGCCGGCATTTGGCCAGGCCATGAACGAGTTACGTACCTTCGTGGAGCAGAAGCTCCAGGAAAGGCTTGACGCCGCAAAGACGGAAGAACTGGCCGCGAAGCAGCAGAGAATCGATGTGACCCGGCCTGGATTCCCGTTTGCGCTGGGGAGTGCCCATCCGATCAAAGCCCTGCAGGCGGAAATCGAACAGATCTTCGTCGGCATGGGGTTCCAGGTATTTGATTTGCGCGAGATCGAGAATGAACATTACAACTTCGAAGGGCTGAATATGCCCAGAAATCATCCGGCGCGCGACGCACAGGACACATTTTATTTTGACGATTCCACGCTTCTGCGGACTCACTGCTCGTCGGTGCAGGTGCATTCGATGGAAATGCTGCGGCCGCCGATCCGCGCGATCAGCACCGGGAAGGTTTATCGCAGGGATCCGTTCGATGCCACTCATTCCCCTATGTTCTATCAGGTCGACGTGATCGTCATCGAAGAGGGCCTCACGATGGGGCACCTGAAAGGCATGCTCGAAGCATTCCTGAAACGCTTGTTCCATTCCGACATCCGGATGCGCCTCCGGCCGGGCTTCTTCCCGTTCGTGGAGCCGGGCGCGGAGGTCGATATCAGCTGCATCTTTTGCTCTGGCCGCGGCTGTCCAAAGTGCAAGCAAAGCGGCTGGATCGAGATCCTGGGCGCCGGGATGGTTCACCCGAAGGTTCTGCGAATGTCGGGGATCGATGATTCGCGGTATTCCGGCCTGGCATGGGGGATGGGAATCGACCGGGTCGCGATTCTCAAGTATGGCGTGGACGACATACGGCTTTTCTTCGATAACGATCTAAGGTTCCTCGAACAATTTTAGGAGTTCTCCCCATGAAAATCAGCATCGAGTGGCTTAAGGAATACGTCGACATAGAAGAAAGCCCGGAAAAGCTGAAGGAAGACCTTTCGATGATCGGGCTCCTGGCGGAGTGGGTCACCGAAGCGCCGGGGACGATGGTACTCGAGATTGAGGTGACTTCGAACCGCCCGGACTGCCTCAGTCACATAGGGATAGCCCGAGAAATCGCAGCACTCTATCACCGGCCTCTGCGTCCTCCTGCAATGCGGGACAAACTTTCCGTTTCTCCCAATAGAGTGCCATATCAAATCGAAATACGGGACTTGGATCTTTGTCCGCGATACGTCGGGCTCGTGCTCGACGGGATTGAGGTCGGCACTTCGCCGGAGTGGATGCAGCGGCGCCTTGAAGCCGCCGGGATGCGGCCCCTGAACAACATCGTCGACATCACGAATTATGTGCTTCTCGAGATGGGGCACCCGCTGCATGCGTTTGATTTCGACGTGCTACGCGGCGGAAAGATCGTTGTTGGGCGCGCAAAGCATGGGGAGCGCTTCCGGACTCTTGACGGCGCGGACCGCGACCTGGATGGTGACATGCTGCTGATCAACGACGGAGAGGGTCCCGTCGCGATCGCCGGAGTCATGGGAGGACTGAACTCGGAAATTTCGCTCGCGACAAAACGAGTACTGCTGGAATCCGCCTATTTCCAACCGGCATCGATACGGCGTACCTCCAAGAAACTTGGCCTATCAACCGAAGCCAGCTACCGGTTCGAGCGCGGCGCCGATTGGGAGAACTGTATCCCGGCAATTGCCCGAACCTGCTATCTGATTGAGCAGCTTGCCGGCGGCCGGATTGCAGGAAGTCTGCGGGACGTCTATCCTGAAATAAAGCCGCCTGTTCGAATTCTGTTGCGACGGGAGAATGCGAACGCACTGCTGGGTTTGGATTTGACGGGCGACTTCATCGAATCGACCCTGAAGCGTCTCGAGTTCAAACTCGAGCCGAAAGAGAAAGATGCGTGGGAGGTTGCGTGCCCCACCTATCGGGCGGATATGGAGCTGGAGGCGGATCTGATCGAGGAACTGGCATGCTTCTACGGCTACCAGAACATCCCGGCCGCTCTCCCGCCGAGCAAAACCGTTGGAATTCCCTCTCCCGTCTTTGCCCTTGAGAATACCGTGCGGAATATCCTGACGGGCCAGGGATACTACGAAGCCGTCAATCTCAGCTTCGCATCAGAGTCGGATCACAAAGACTTTCCTCCGCTTTGGGGAGACCGGATTGCTGTGAGAAACCCTCTGACCGAGGATACTCAATACATGCGTACGACGCTGGCGCCGGGGCTTGTGCGATCGGCAAAGCGTAATTTCAATTACGACCGGCGCGAGGTGCGGCTGTTCGAGATTGGGAAGGTGTATTACCCCGGGCCTGACGGCCTTCCGATTGAGCGGAATACCCTGGGTGTTCTGGGTACCGGCGGAATTACCAGTGAAAACTGGATGACCCCGCGGACGAAGTATTCGTTCTTTCATCTCAAGGGAGTGCTGACTGCTCTTTTGCGGGGAATTCGGATCCATTCCGTCGAAATTGAAAGTGCCAACATTGCCGGCTGGCTGAATCCGGCGGACGTCGCAACCTTGAAGGTTGGAGGAGAAGCCGTCGGCGTGATAGGATCGCTCTCCCCCATCCTCGAAGAAAAATACAAGTTGAAACAACCGGTATACCTGGCTGAAATAGATCTGGAGCGCATGACCCGGTATGCATTTGCACCCATACAATACGAGCCTCTGCCGAGATACCCGTCTGCTGAGCGGGACCTGTCAATCGTGGTAGACCGGGACGTGACCTATCACACGATCTACCAGGGAATCGCCGGACTCGGGATCGCCGAATTGACCGGAATCGAACTGATCGATGTGTACGAAGGAGAAAAAATCCCAGCTGGGAAGATAGGTTTGACCCTGCGATTTACTTTTCAGGACCGTGAAAAAACCCTTACAGTTGACCGGGTGCAGGGTTTTGTTGATACTGTCGTAACATTCTTGGTCAATACTTATAAAGCGGGGCTCAGATAAATATGAATGAAACCAAATCTCAATGGGAATCCACAGGTCTCGACCGCTTCGGTCACTTGGAAGACAAAATTTTCCGTATGGTGGAGGAGTTCAAATCAATTCGTAAGGATAACGAGACCCTTCAGGCGGAGAATGCGCGGTTGAAAGAGCAAATCGGAGCTCTCCGCGATCATGAGTCTGCGGCTCAGGATAACCTCGTGCAGTTTCAAAAGGAACGCGAGGAATTGCGGGAACGAGTCGAAAAAGCTTTAAGTCTTCTCGCCACACTGGAAGCGCGCTAAAGGCCAATCGACCTTAAGGGAGCGCGAGGATTAACCCCATGAGCGAACAGCCGGAACCCAACTCTGTCCGTGTCAAAATCTACGACCGGGAGTACGCGTTCCGAACGACCGGTGATCCTGAGCTCCTGCAGGCTCTCTGCGCGAACCTAGACAAGCGGATGCGGGAAGTTGCGGCCTCCACTGGAGCGGTCGATACCCTAAAAGTTGCAATATTGGCGGCTCTAAGCCTTGCGGATGATTTGCAGAGGAATCGCGAAGAGCTCAAGAAACTCGATGATTCGGTGAGCCGCCGTTCCAGCGCATGCGTCTCGATGCTCGACCGCATCATCTCCTGATTGCGGAGTTCGGGTCGGGGATTGAAAGATTCATTCCTTAATCCCCAGTGCAACTTCATTTGGTGAAAGATCTTGGCCAGGTTGCTGTTGACGCGCCATTTTCATTTCCGAATGGCTTTTCGAGGGCCCGTGTCAGGAAAGCACGCGTGTGCTTTTTCATCCGGGAACGCTGGCGTCCCGTCCTATTAGGCAGTTTGCGCATGAGCTCGATCCTGCGCCTGGTCCTTCCGGTGACGTCCTCGTCTCAGGCATGCCGCGAAAACTGATTAGGGAAGCGGGAAGGCGGAGTCCTGGCTGGGCTGCGTGATTGAACAACAGAAAGGTTATCTGGCCATTTCCCGTTGCGCCGCTCCTATTTGCGATCTACGGCAGACGTTAGACCTTCGGTGTGTCGGCGTCTTTGGTGAGGGGAAAGGATGACAAAAGCGCGGACACAAGAAGCATGATTTTTTTCAGGACCAACCTAGGCCTCACGACTGGACATTCACGACGCATTGCACGTCCTCTCAATCCCAGGCCACACGGCCGTCACACGCTGGACACAGTGCCTAGCATGTCTGATGTCTCGGTCCTTGAAGTGCTTGTTGGGAATTTGTCGGATTGGGCTCACATAGCTATTGGAAAGGGCCTGTTTCTCACTCCGCGATTCATAGGCTAAACGGGAGATTCAAACGCTGAATCGATAAGGCGTGGCCTGTGGATTCGTCGATGTCGATAATGGCGCCGCAGATCCTCAGGTTGGCGGAAGACGGTTCGAGACGAACTGGGATTTGCCGGAGAAATCGATCCAACGCCAGGTCCGGCACGGATCCGATCACCGAATCGTGCGGCCCTGTCATCCCAAGATCTGTGATGTATGCCGTTCCCCGGGGAAGGATCCTCTCGTCTGCGGTCTGCACGTGCGTGTGGGTTCCCAAGACGGCACTGACCCGTCCGTCGACATACCAGCCAAAAGCCTGCTTCTCCGACGTGGCCTCTGCGTGGAAATCCACAATAATGACCGGGGTCTGCCTGCGAATCTGGTCAATGGCCGCCAATCCCGTTACGAACGGGCAATCAATGCTCGCCATGAACACCCGCCCCTGAAGGTTCAGCACACCAACGCGCACACCGCAATTGGTATCGCCGATGTATATGCCGGTCCCGGGAACCCCCTTAGGGTAATTGTGCGGACGCAGAAGTCTCGGCTGTTCGGAAAGATAGGGGATGATAGCGCGCTTGTCCCAGATGTGGTTTCCCGAGGTGAGCAGGTCTATTTCTGAATTTAGGAATTCATCCGCGATCTGGGGCGTGATCCCGAAACCGCCGGCCGCATTTTCGATATTGGCGATGCAGAAATCGATGCGATATTCATTGATTAGCGAATGGAGCTTTTCCTGCAGCAATCTCCGGCCGGGCTTTCCAAAAACGTCACCTATGAAAAACGTTCGCATCCGTTCCGTCCATCAACCTCATCCGCTCGGAAAAAAAACACCCCCGCGCCGCCGTGTGGCAGATCTATTTGAACCTTGTTACCAAGGGGGTGTTCTACATCCTGCTTCAGGCAAACAAATTCCCGAAAGAAAAGCTCGCACACCGCAGAACGATACGAACTCCCATCAAATAGAATGTTGGCTCAAATAATTGTTGCCATCACCAACATTGCAGGGGCCTTAACATCATACCTACATGCTGGGTCGGGGGTCAAGCGAACACACGACCCGGCCTGCGGTTCAGACACTGGGGAGGTAAAATTCCCGGCAATTGGCTACATCCTGATTTAGAGACCGCAGGGTTTTTTGCGAAGCGCGAAGGGTGGCTCTTGGCGC
>Ga0326728_10008437_pt1 | contig 25618 bp, 25 predicted proteins | sample MB3enrmetagenome_FD_207602 | JGI IMG/M metagenome (GOLD analysis project Ga0326728, IMG submission 207602) | Lab enriched peat soil microbial communities from McLean, Ithaca, NY, United States - MB31MN | ecosystem: Environmental > Terrestrial > Soil > Wetlands > Peat | place: USA: New York... | reverse complement strand
AGATGAATGTCCTTTTTCGGATCGGTCATTTGCAGGAACAGGAGCTGGGCGATGATGACATTGGCCACCATGTCGTCCACCGGCGTTCCGAGGAAAACGATGCGATCCACCAGCAGGCGCGAATAAATGTCATACCCGCGCTCGCCGCGGCCCGTTTGCTCGACCACCATTGGCACCAGAAAATTATCCATAGAAATGCTCACCGAACTTCCAAGGCAACCTACCGGAAGGGCGGCGGCGCGTCAAGCAGCGGTTGGGTTTTTTCACCAATTGGGGCGCCTTTCAGCTTTTCGGATGAGAATTAAGAACCCTCCGTGAGCGCGCTGAACAACGCGTGCATTTCTTCGTCGGCTTGCGCGGGATCGGAGAGGGTTTGGGCAACTTCCTCGCGCAGAAGCTCCCGATAACGCCGGCGGAGGCGGTGGATGGCCACTCGCACGGCGCCCTCGGTCAGTTCAAGCGCGGCGGCGGCTTGGGCGCAAGGGATGTCGCTCTGGCCGGCCATCAGGAAAGTTTTCAACTGTTCATAGAGTTTGGCTTTGCCTTCGGCGCTGCTTTCGTCACGCAGGCGGGTGATGACCCGTTCCAGCATGGTCACGGCCCAGGCCCGGTCGTAGAGTTTGTCCGGACTGAGATCGTCGGCGGGATGGATTTGGTAGCGCGTGTCGGCCTCCTGCCAATCGAGCGAGAGCGGCCTGAGACCGCCGCCGCGTTTCTGGCGGTTGGCGCGGTCCCATTCATTGGCGAGAAAACGTTTCACGGCGACCAGCAAAAAAGCGCGGAATTTTCCTTTTTCGGTGCTGATTCCTTCCAGGTAATTTTTTTCGAGCAAGCGGGCGAAGAAGGCCTGCGTGAGATCCTCGGCATCCTCGCGCGAATGACCCTGGCGGCGAACGTAGGCGTAAAGCGGATACCAATAAGTGCGGCACAATTCCTCCAGGGCAGCGTCGGCCTGTGGCGCGCCGCGGTGGCCGGCGGCGAGCACGACCGTCCAGCGCGTCGTGGCAAAGACATCGCCCGCCGCGTTGGATGTTTGCGTTGGATTTTCAGGACTCAATAAAATCGATTCTCGCAGCCAAAACTTCACTGCGCCAGCTCTGATAAAGTCTGGTCGCGTATAGTGTTTTCGTTGATGGTTCTTGCAATTTCTATGGCCTGCTCCCTCAACCCCCGCTTGGCCAGCAGGAGGGCCGATTCATGCGCGGCTTGGTTTCGTCGTGAATTTTCGTACATTTGCCGAAGCGCATCCTTGACCAGGTCCACTTCGCCTGCTTTGGCAGCATCGGCGGCTACTGCGGCCAGCGATTTATCCTTCGGCTCGGATTCGTATATCACAGAAGCCGCCGCCAGTCGTCCCCTCAGCGTTTCCCGCGAAATCGTGCCTGGTGCGGATGCAGTTGCTTCGGCTGGCCGCGGCGGCTGCTCCCGGCGCAGGTGCGTTGCAACCGCAATGGCAATAATGATTGCTGCGATCAGCCACAGACATGCTACGAGGCCAAGCACCGGTGCCAGCCACTTCCCGGTCCCGCTGCGGACGGGAGGCGGCATCGGGGGGACGGCCGGCTGCACCACGGTGCCGGACGGACCGGCCATGGTCGGCGTGGGATTCGGCCTCTGTATCGCCCCGCCGAACAAGTCTTCGTAGGCATACATCAGCGACGCCTTAAAGATGGGCACGGCGATAAAAAATCCAATGAGGAAGACCATGAGTCCAGCCAGTCTGAGCAGGAACAGGAGGATGACGAAGCCAAAGAATTTCCACCAATGCCGGGTCACGGTCTTGCGGCTCAGTTCCATGGCTGACCAGAAGTCCAGCCCTTTGTCGATGATCAGAGGCAGGGTGAACGTCCACGCCACCGCCAGATAAATGCCGGGCAGAATACAGCAGATAAATCCGAGCACGATCAGCGCCAGCGACACGAAGGAGCCAAGGAAGAGATGGAGGAAACGATGGCTGAAACCGGAGAAAGCCGTATCCACAGTCGTGGCCTCTCCACGAATCCTTTTCAGGAAGAATAGATACAATCCGCCGGCGAGCGGACCGCCTACCAGGATGCCCAGCACCGATCCTTCCGCTGTGGTCTTTCCATTGCCGGATGAAAAAACGGCCCCTGACGAATGCGCGATAAAGGACAGCACAACGATCAGCGTCGTGATGCCGACGATGGGCCAGAAATCCCCCCGCACCAGCGCCCAACCGCGGCGCAGGCAACTGCCGATCTTCAATTCGTAACCGCGCGCCAGGATTTCCCGGGCCAGCGCCTCGCCGCTCGGCGGCGGCGGGGAAGGCGCGGTGCTGGCGATGGTGTCCACCGCCGTCTTCACCTGGCTGACATGCTGGTAGCGGCGTTCCGGATCCTTTTCGAGGGCACGGAGCACCACTTCGTCCAACCGCACGTCCACCTCCACTTTGCGGGACGACGGCGGGGCGAATTTCCCCAGCGGCAATTCCCCCGTCAGCATTTCATAGAACACCACCCCCAAAGAAAAAATGTCCGCGCGATGATCCACCGTCGCCGGTTTCTCCAGTTGCTCCGGCGCCATGTAATGGGGCGTGCCGATGGCGCCCTTGGTTTCCGTGATGGCAACGCCCGGCCCGCCGCCCAAAATTTTGGCGATGCCAAAATCGGCGATCTTCACCCGGCCCTTCTTGTCCACCAGAATATTTTCCGGCTTGATGTCACGATGCACGATGCCTTCGTCATGGGCGAACTGCAGCGCCTCGCAAATTTGGGGAACAATCTGCAGCGCCTCGCGCGGCGAAAGTCGGCCCGCCCGCTCCAACTGCCGCAGGTTCAGGCCATCCACGAATTCCATGATGAAGAAGGGCAGCCCCTTGGCCTGGCCGAATTCGTGGACGGCCACAATGTTGGGATGGGTCAACTTGGCCAGCGCGCGCGCTTCGCGATTGAATCGCTCGACAAAGCCCGGGCCGCCCGCTGTCTGCGGCGGAAGAATCTTCAGGGCGACAACGCGATCCAGCGCCGGCTGGCGCGCTTTATAGACGGCGCCCATGCCGCCCTGGCCGATGAACGCGAGAATTTCCAGTTGCGGAAACAACCGGGCCACCTCCTCGATGCCTGGCGGCTGGAACGGGGCGGCTTCCGGCGGCATGGCGGTATCCGCCGCGGCGCCCTGCTTGAACAGGCAGGCCGGGCAAAGCCCCTCCAGCACGCCTGAGGGCAGCGGTGCTCCGCATTGCGGACATTTTTTATCCATATTCTGGTCTGCTTCGGCTTCACTCATACACCCTCCTCCTAAGCAAATCCCGGATAATGTTACATGAATTTTCCTTGCCCAATAAACGATGGAGGCGTATTATAATAACGGGTTAAGGAAGGGCAAAGTTTGGACATGAACCATTTCGGAGGAGTTGGAAACATGAAAAAGCACGCATCAGTTTATTGGGTCAGTCTCATTTCCCTTGCCACAGCGGTCGTTTGCATCGGTGTTCCCTGGAATCTCGCCGCGGCGGACGGCACGCTTTCGAACAGCGCGCCGGCAACCGTGACCACGCCTCCGGCAGCCCCGGCTGCCAGCGTTGGCGCGCCGGCTCCGGCGCTTGCCTTCGGCGTGGCGGAGGTGGTCAAAATGCACCAGGGCGGCATCGGCAAGGACATCATCGTGGGTTATATCGAGAACACCGTTCTGCCTTTCCATCTCGATGCGGACGGAATCATTTATCTGCAACATTTGGGCATGCCGCAGGAGGTGACCTCTGCTTTGATTCGCCGCGACGGCGAATTGCAGAGACAGGCGAATGCGGCCTATCAGCAGCAGGCCCAGGCTTTTCAGCAGCAACAGCAAGCGACGGCAGCAGCGGCGGCCGCCAATAATCAAGCCGTCGCCGCCAACACAGCTCCGCCTGTGGTCCTGCCCAGCACACCGCCGCCCGCCGTGTATCCATATCCGGATGCCGCGGCTGCGCCTCCTGTGGTTTATCCGGATTACGGCGTTTACCCTTATTATGGTTATCCCTATTACTACGGGCCAAGTGTTGTGATTGGTGGTTGGGGTTGGGGTTGGGGCCCTCACGGATGGGGATGGGGTTGGGGCAGAGGAGGCCATGGTCACGGCGGATATGGCGGCCATGGCGGCGGTGGGCACCGCTAAGAAGCGGCGGCCAGTTCTTCCTCGAAATCCACGATCTCCTTGATCTGGACCAGGAACCACCGGTCAATCCTGGTCAGTTGGAATATTTCCTCAATCGTGAATCCCGCGCGCAAGGCGTGGCGGATGAAAAATATTCTTTCGGCGTTGGGCGACCTGAGCTTTTGGCGGATCAGTTCGCCGGGCAAAATGTCCCGGTCGCCATAGACTTCGCCCCCGATGCGCCACGATTTTCCATCGCCGCCGAGGCCGTGGCGGCCAATTTCCAGCGAGCGCAAGCACTTCTGCAAGGATTCCTTGAAGGTGCGGCCAATGGCCATCGCCTCGCCCACCGACTTCATTTGCGTGTTGAGCGTGGGATCGGCCTCGGCGAATTTCTCGAAGGCAAAGCGCGGAATTTTTGTGACCACGTAATCAATGGTCGGTTCGAAGCTGGCGGGCGTTTCGCGGGTGATGTCGTTCCGAATCTCGTCCAGCAAAAAGCCCACGGCCAGTTTGGCGGCGATTTTGGCAATGGGGAATCCGGTGGCTTTGGAGGCCAGGGCCGAGGAACGCGAGACGCGCGGGTTCATTTCAATAATGACCATCCGCCCGTTGTCGGGGTTGACCGCGAACTGGATGTTCGAACCGCCGGTTTCCACGCCCACGGCCCGAATGACCGCAAAACTGGCGTCGCGCATGATCTGAAATTCCTTGTCGGTCAGCGTTTGAATGGGCGCCACGGTGACTGAATCGCCGGTGTGGACGCCCATCGGGTCAAAATTCTCAATCGAACAGATCATGACGCAGTTGTCGGCTTTGTCGCGCATGACTTCCATTTCAAATTCCTTCCAGCCGAGGAGCGATTCCTCGATGAGGATTTCGGAGACGGGGGAAAGTTCGAGGCCGCGTTTGGCCATGCTTTCAAATTCTTCGCCATTGTAGGCGATGCCGCCGCCGGTGCCGCCCAGGGTGTAGGCGGGACGAATGATCAAGGGGTAACGCCCGATTTTTTCGGCGACGGCGCGGGATTCCTCCGGGTTGTGGGCCGTGCCGCTGATGGGGACATCCAAACCGATGGAGAGCATCAACTCTTTGAAGATTTGCCGGTCTTCACCGCGCTCGATGGCGGCGGCATTGGCGCCGATCATCTCGATGCCGTATCGTTCCAGCGTGCCACGCCGATGCAAGGCCATGGCGGTGTTCAGGGCCGTCTGGCCGCCGAGCGTCGGCAGCAGAACCAGTTTGCCCTTCGCGCCCAGGCGCCGCATTTCCGCGATTTCGCGGGCGATGATTTTTTCGACGCATTCGGGCGTGATTGGCTCGATATAAGTGCGGTCGGCGAATTCGGGATCGGTCATGATGGTCGCCGGATTGGAATTGACCAGGACAATGCGGTAGCCTTCTTCCCGCAGCGCTTTGCAGGCTTGCGTGCCGGAATAATCAAATTCACACGCTTGTCCGATGACAATCGGACCCGCGCCAATAATGAGAACGGAATGAATGTCGGTGCGCTTGGGCATAACCGCACACGCACCTTAGAGGCCTTGGGGCGGATTGTCAGCCGTTTTCTGCCGGCGCAAAGCCGGTTTTGAACCGGATGTCCCCCCCACCCCCCCGCTACAGTGCTACAAACGTTGATTATCAAGGACTTAGGGTGCTACAGGGGTGCTACAATTTGGCTTTTTTGTAGCACCTGTAGCACCCTTTCAGGCTTGGACTTGGTCGCGGAAGCGTTTTCCCGACCTCAATTCTGCGATCGCTGCCTTCTTCTCTGCGATGACGTCCAAGCCCTCACCGGCGTTTATTCTTTCCGCGCTTTCTGCCTGCTCCCTGTTCTGCGCCCTGTGTTCTTCCTCCCACTGCGCCCGGGCCTCCTTTCTGAGGGCGCTGGCTTCCTCCATCTCCTGCAACCTGCGCTGGATGGCGTCATTGGGCACGTAACGGTTGAGAGCTTCGCGGAAGTCGGTGCCGATGTAGCCGCGACCGACGCTCGTTCCGACACGGATGTTCCGCGGCTTGACGCCGTAATTTGCCAAAACCCTGGCGATTTCCACTTCAGTGACTCTTTTCCCTTCAAAGTGGACTGATGGAACCCATCCTTCTCCACCTGAGAGCCTGTCCACCAAGACGCGACTGAGGATTTTGGCCCCCTGTTCACCGATCATGATTTCGAGGAGGTCGAGCAACAGGCCTGCGCCTTGCAAGTTGTGGATTTCCTCGCCTGCCAACCATGCTGCGGCGTCGCGAAGCTGTCCGTACCATTTATCGCCGGCGATGGCTGCCAGCACTGCCAGCGGCTCATAAGTGTCTGCGGCCCTGTCGTTGAGGCCCGGCAATCTTGTCTGCGCGGCCTGTGATACTGGGAGGCTGTTGTCCGCCGCAAAGCGGACGCATTTTCTGACCAAACCTTCCGGCTTGAACTCGGTCAAAGGCAGGCATTTTTCAGCCACCAGTTTGCGCTGCATGCGAACGACGATGGACCTGTCGGCGATGGTGTCCGGGACCTTGCCAATCATGGCCACCACTTTTGGGCAGTAGCAATCGTAGCGCACCAACTTTTCCCGCCTTGGGCCTTCTTCCGGCGCGGCTTCCTGCGCTGTTGCGAGACTCTGGTCTTCTGTGGCGGTGGACTGCAACCTGATCACGAATGCGGTGCGCCATGTATTGCCGCAATTAAGGATGCCGCGCATGACGCCGTTGCCTGTCAAGTATGTGTCGGCTTCGTCTATGAGGAGCGTTGGCCCGTACTCGTCTATGGCCCTGAACAGGGCGCCGACTGTGATATTGGAAGCGACCAGGCTCCTGGAGGCGAGTCCGGCGAGGACAGACAGGAGCGTTGTTTTGCCGCACCTTTTCTCCGGTGACTCAATCGCGACGTAAGCGACAGCATCGCGTTCCTTATAGACGTAAGTATGCACGACCCACACTGCCAAAGCTGTGGCCGCCTGTTCCGGGATGACCACATGCGCCTGGATGGCGGATTTGATTTCGTCAAGCAACCGGCTGAGCACGACGGGTTCGGCGGCGGGCTGGGGTGTTGCGAATTGGAACAACTGGTTTGAATTTTCTTTCATATATTTCACTATTTCATTATTCATTAGCACATAATGCCGTTAATACTTCATAAAGTCAACAGATATTTTGCAAAATCTTCAAAAAAGTTGTGATTTTTGATGGAAATGTGCTTAAGACCTTGCGTGGCAACGACTTAAGAACGTTTTCACCCCGGGCATGAAGAAAGGAGTTTTTAACCGCGAAATACTCAAAATACGCGAACCCCGAACGCTTTCGGGGCAAGGGGAGCGCAAAGACGAAGGCGTGTTATTTATTTTTGTGTTCCATGCACTACCATCCGTCAGAATCACCCATTTCCGCGAAGATTGTCAGGGGAATGCGTGTCAGGGGAATCGGAAGAAGAATTTGCAGATTATTCCCCTGACAAACATTCCTCTGACAATTCCGGCATTTCCCCGCCTCAACATCCGTCTGCTTTGGTTGCGGCTCGCCGCGCTGTATTCTTTTGCGGCTGAACGTGTCTTCCCTTTTTCGCGTGGTTGGCGAGGTTCGCGGTTTAATGAATCTGTTTCCCGCACCGGTCTTTTGGCCAGAAAGTTGACTTTTCCGTTTCCTCTTTTCAGGCCTTGCCTGGCAAAGAGTTGGATTTGCACTCCAATGGACCCAAAAGTGACCCAGTTCAGGGTTGACGCCTTTGACGCGGTAAAAAACGCCTACGGCAGGCACCAAAACGTGCAAAAGTATGGTTTGACCAATCTGACTCTGACGACCTGGAACTTGGTTGACCCCGCGCAGCAAGGCAATGTCCCCGAATTGTTGGCCTTGGAAACGCCAGTTTTTTCTTTTGCAAGTTTTTTCTCTCACGGCAATCTCATGGGAAATGAGCTACCAATCGGTTGACGCCCTGCAACAAGTCCTCGTCAAGAAAGTGTTTCATTACGCCGACGATCGAAAAAAGGCGGCTGGCAGGGCGCTGGGAACATTGGTCGAAATCATCACCTATTACGCCCTGAAAGGCTGGGGGTTTCGTGACAATGTGGCGATTGAACGAGCGCTGCCGGAATACAAAAATCCAGCGATTACCCACAATGTCGAATTCTCGCTTCACCCGGTTCTCCGGCAACAAACCATTCCGCTCCAAGAATTCACCTTTCCTTCAGAGTTACGGCCCGGCTGCTTCCGGCAATCGGTTCACGAAGGTAAAAATTGACGTGAAGGCCGACGTGGTGCTCCGACATTATTTCGCCGCCCATGCAAAACAGATTGAATCGTGGTTCAACATCATCACGCCGAAAGGACAACGCTTGAAAAAACTTCAGAACGAGTTAAAAATATTAAACGGAAAAGATTGGACGAAGATTCTTTGAGAATGAGCGCCGGACGCACCATAAACACCTTGAGCCAGGATTGGGGAACACCCGAAAACTATGTCCTGGCCGTCAAAGAATTTTTTGGCGGACAAATAGATTTGGATCCGTGCTCAAACCCGTATTCGATTGTCGGGGCGGAAACCGAATATATGCTGCCCGAACATGACGGCCTGAAAAAAACCTGGAATTTCCGCCGCATCTACGTCAATCCACCTTACGGGTTGGACAGAAAACACGGCACGGGCATCAAAAACTGGCTTTATCGGTGCGCCTTGGCCAACAAGGATTTTGGTTCCGAAGTGTTGGCGTTGGTTCCGGTGGCCACAAACACTGGTCACTGGAAAAAATATGTCTTCGGCAAGGCCAGAGCAGTTTGTTTTCTTTACGACACCCGGCTGAAATTCCTGGTGAACGGCAAAAACGGCGGGAAAGGCGCTCCCATGTCATGCGCCATGATTTATTGGGGCGACGATTACGAGCGTTTTTTTGACATGTTTATCCAACACGGCGCGGTGGTGGATTTGCGTCCGTTGCATCAGAAACAAATCGGCACCAACGGCCATCACGCCCAGCCGCTGCTGCTCTCGGAGTTTTGAAATGTGAGCGCGGCAACGACTTGGATATGCACTCCAATGGACCCAAAAGTGACCGGGTTAAGGGTTGACGCCTTCGACGCGGTAAAAAACGCCTACGGCGGCCACCAAAACGTGCAAAAGTGGTTTGGCCCCCTCTGATTGATGGCAGCAAAAAGGCTTGCGTTTTGAACGGTGAGAGAGCAGACACACTGCGATTGTATGTTAGCGGTTGTTCCAAAGCAGATATACGGGCCAAGAAGATTGAATTTAGGTTGTTAGAAGGTTATCGGCGCTGGCTGAAGCAGCAGGACCGCAAACTTGCGTTGGCAAGTTTTGGGAAACTGCGGTGCGATGGATACGAGGAGGGGCGTAAAAACCTGATCGAGGCCAAAGCCTCGACAAGTCGAGAACACGTCAGGATGGCCGTGGGCCAACTTCTGGATTACGCCTTTCAGGGGGAGGAGAAACTCGGGAAGCCACACAAAGCAATCCTTCTTCCAGCGAGGCTTGCCCCAAACATCGAAAAGTGGCTCTGCCATTTGAACATCAGCATCATCTGGAGGGAGGGCGAATCGTTTTTCGATAATGCAAATGGACAGTTTACCTAGCCACATTCGGTGTCCCCATGCTGCTGCATGCCGGGAGATTAGCCGATTTGCGACCGCTGACATCTGAGGGTCTGAGGGGTCCCCGATAGTATTGCCAAGATTTGTCGTTTTGCAGCTTCGTAGCGATGGCGAAAAGTTTATGAAATTGGCGATAGTGGGTGACACGGAAGTATTGTTCATAAATCCGTCGGCGAGACGCCAACGGAAGCGGGCGAGACGCCCGCGCTCCCCGCGCATCAGAATGATGCAATGAACTTCCATGACACCACAATAGTATGGTTAGAGCATTTTAAATAAAGACGCAGCCGTAGAATGTCTCGTCGGCGAGACGCCGACGAGTGCGACCGAGTCCGCCTCCGCGCTGCTGCGGCGCGATAAAACGGTCGCGCTCCCCGAGACCGGACAGCATGCGGCTAGAGTTTTATTTAAAATGCTCTAAAGTAATTTCGCCTGGCCGCCGCCGGGCGTTTTCAGCCCCAGCTTTTGGTAGCTTAGTTCCGTGGCCACCCGGCCTTGCGAAGTTCGATTGAGATACCCTTCCATAATCAGGAACGGCTCATAAACCTCTTCCAACGTGTCGGGCTCCTCGCCCACCGCCACCGCCAGGGAATTGATGCCGACGGGGCCGCCGCCAAATTTGACGATAATGGTTTCCAAAATCCGTTTGTCCATTTCATCCAGGCCATTCTGGTCTATGGCCAGCATGGCCAGGGCTTGATCGGCCACGGGAACGGTGATTTTGCCGTCGCCCCGCACCTGGGCATAATCCCGCACGCGCCGCAACAGGTTGTTGGCGATGCGCGGCGTGCCGCGGCTGCGCCGGGCAATTTCCTGCGCGCCCTGGGGGTCTATGGCAATGGCCAGCAGACGGGCGGAGCGGACGACGATTTGCTGCAATTGATCGGCCTTGTAATAATCCAGCCGCTCGCGAATGGGGAAACGGGTCAGCAACGGCGCGGTCAACAAACCGCTGCGCGTGGTCGCGCCGATCAGGGTGAAGCGGGGCAAATTCAACCGGACACTGCGGGCATTGGGGCCTTGGTCAATGATGATGTCCAGCTTGAAATCCTCCATCGCCGGATAGAGATATTCCTCGATGGTCTTTTGCAAACGGTGGATTTCATCAATAAACAAGACATCGCCCTCTTCCAGATTGGTCAGCAAGCCGGCCAAGTCCCCGGCCTTCTCGATGGTCGGGCCGCTGGTGCATTTGAGGCCCGCGCCCATGCTCTTGGAAATAATGTGGGCCAGGGTGGTTTTGCCCAAGCCGGGCGGCCCGCTGAACAGCAGATGGTCCAGGGCTTCGCCGCGCTGTTTGGCCGCCTGCACGGCGATTTCCAGCCGTTCCTTCACGTTGGCCTGCCCGACAAACTCGGAAAAGAGCGACGGACGCAGCGTCAACTCCAACGCGGCATCCGGCTTGGCCAACACATCCGATACAAATCGCTCCGGCATCGCCGTTGAGGATGGGCAATGCCGCCCGGAGCGACAAGGGAAAACTGGCCGGGCGCAAAAGTCGGGGGTTGACCGACAGGTTAACCGCCAAAACCTGCGCACACTGCCGTGGCCGATGGCTCTTGCGCCCGGCCGCCGCCGTCCTGAAGAACGCGGGGCAGCATGTTGCGCCAGGTCGCCAGGGCCAGCAACGGCCAACTGTTCCGATACATGTCGTACTTCAAATAAAACACCTTGGGAAATCCCGTCCCGGTCGCCTCGGTCTCGGTCCAGGTGCCGTCGGCATTTTGTGTGCGGACAAGGTATTCGATGCCGTTGCGCAGGCTGGGGCGGTGCGGATCGTCGAAGGCGCAAAGGCCCATCACGGCCCACGCGGTTTGCGAAGCGGTGCTTGGCCCCTGGCCCTTGAAAACGGGGTCGTCGTAGGTGTTGCAGCGTTCCCCCCAGCCCCCGTCCTCGTGCTGCACGCTTTCCAGCCAGTCGCGCGCCTTGAGAATCCACGGCTCGGACATGTCCAGCCCCAGGGCGCGCAGGGAGCGCAGGACCTGCCAAGTTCCGTAAATATAATTGACGCCCCAGCGGCCGTACCAGGAGCCGTCGGCTTCCTGGCGGCTGCGGACGAATTCCAGCGCCTTCTGCACCTGCGGCTCTTCCAGGGTGAAATTTTCGTAGCCCAGCAGTTCCAGGATGCGGGCGGTGATGTCGGCGCACTCCGGGTCCAGCATGGCGTTGTGATCGGCGAACGGCACCTTTTCCAAAATGCCTTTGGTGCAATCTTTGTCGAAGGCGGCCCAGCCGCCGTCTTTGCATTGGAAGGTGAGCATCCAGTCCAGGCCGCGCTGGAAGCAGGCGTCGCGCCGGGGCGGATCGGACGTCGGAATCTTGCGCAGGGCCAGCAGCACCATGACCGTGTCGTCCACGTCCGGGTTCCATTTGTTGTTGAATTCAAAGACCCACCCGCTCGGTTCGACCTGCGCCCGGTTTTTGTAATGCCAGTCGCCGCGGAAACGGACTTCCCGGGCCATCAGCCATTCGCAGGCTTTGACCAGGGCGGGATGATCGCTGGCCAGCCCCGATTCGTGCAAGGCGATGGTGACGATGGCCGTGTCCCAAACCGGCGAAAAACACGGCTCGATGCGGACGTCGTTCCCGGTTTCGTGTTCGAGCTTTTTCAATGCCTCTTCGCTGCGGCGGACCAGCGGATGATCATTCGGGTAGCCGAGGGCTTTGAGCGCGATCAAGGCGTTGAGCATCCCGACAAAAATGGCCGCCAGTCCGTCGCTGCCGTCCAAGCGGGCCACCATCCATTCCTCCGCCTTTTTGAGGGCGCGTTTGCGGAAGGGATGGATGTTGCGTTCGGCAAAGTGCTCGGCGAATTTATGCACGCCGTCCAGCCAGATGAACAAATTGCGCCAGGTGAAGCGTTGCGGGTCGCGGGGCAGGAGGAGATCGCGCTCGTGGAAACCGAGCGGGTACAATTCATCCAGCGTGGCTCCGCCGCGCAGTTTGCGGGTCGGTTTGAAATGGTTGACGATCGAGAGCGGCACCAGCATCGAGCGGCTCCAGGAACTCATCTCGTTGAAATTGACGTAGAACCATTTTCCAATGAGTATGACTTCGCAGGGAATGGTCGGCACATATTTCCACGGGAAGAGGCCGAGCACGGCCAGATAGAGCTTGGAAAAGGTGTTCAGGCGCGGAATCCCGCCCAGGCTCAGGGCCATTTGGCGCGCGCGCAACATGCGCGGGTCGGTCATCGGCACCCCGGCCAGTTTGAGCGCCAGATAAGCCTTGACCGTGGCGTTGATTTCCGCCGGGCCGCCCGGATAAATATTCCAGCCGCCGGTCGGAACCTGCATCGCAAAAATATGATTGACCGCCTTGCGCTGCCAGTTTTCATCCACGGAACCGTCCCAATGATGGTAAGCGACCATATCCGCCACCAGGGTGCAATCCACCATCAATTCGCCGATCCAATAGCCCTCCGGCTTCTGTTCGCCCAGCAGGTAATTTTGCGACCGGGCAATGGCGGTTTCCAAATCCGGCAGGGTAAACGCATCCAAATCCGACGCCTGTGTGGCCGCGGCCATCTGGCCGTTGTCTAAAGCATAAGCAGACATGCCCTGAGTGTGCCCAACGGCTCCCGATCTGTAAAGCTCTTTTGCCTTGGCGCAATCGTCTTGCAAGCTGCGGCGCGTGTTACAGCCGGGAGGCGGAGCTTATTTCCGCGACTCCGAGGCGGGGAGATATTCCATAAAGTTGAACAAGGCGGCAGCAAGGCCCAGAAAAAGGATTGGAGCAATGGCCAGCGCACCAATCGGAAGCCAGATTCCCCCGCCGGGCCAGTCATAAATGGATTGCAAGGCTCCATTATGAGAGAGCAGTGTTTTTAAATGGCGCATGAGGGAAAGGGCGTTGATGTTGGTGGGAATCCGGCCGATGCCCATCTCCACGATTCCGCCATAGACCAATGCGATGGCCATGTAGCGGCTCGTTATTTGCCCCAAAAAAGTCCCCAGCGCGCTCCAGGCGGGCACGGCCAGCAATTGCGCCGCCACGAATAGAGGCAGCAACGCCCCCAACTCCGGAATCCGGCGCCCGGCGCCGACGCCGAAAAGCAGGAGCGTCTCAGTCAATAAGAGAATTTGCAGCCAGGCAAGCTGGGAAAGATACTTGACGCACAATAACCGCGCGCGGCTGACCGGGCGGGTCACCAGGAAACCCAGGGTGCCGGCCTGCAATTCGTCGCGCATGAGCGCTCCGCAGCCCCTCACGCAGGTCAGCGGCAGAACAATGAAAAAGTAAACATCGACCAGCCAGTGATAAAACGGCGCGGTCCGGCTCCAGGTTTCCTGATGGGTTGGATCCATCTTTTGTTGCGGTCGGAGCGGCGGCTGGGAATCTTGCAGCCGCCCGGCCGGCCTGTCCGGTGGCGGCGGCGCCTGGCGGCCAGGCGGGGAATGCCGGCCGGCCCATGTTTCGGGTGACTGTGTCGTAATGTAAACCAGGAACGGCAAAACAACCAAAACGGCCGCACGCCCCGGCAAACGCCGCCAGGAAAACTGGCTGCTCCACGTCAACAGCCAGATGCCGCGCAACGCTCCGGCAAAGCCCGGATGCGCTGCGATCTTTTCCCCGCGCGCGCCCGGAGGCAAAGGTGGTGGTTCCATTTCCGTCATGTGGTTGTCACCTTGTCATAAATGTTTCTGAGCGACCGGCTTTTGCTGCGGATGGATTGCACCGTCACCCCGCTGTCCAAGAGCAGGTCAAGCCAGCATTGGTAAAAGGAGGCTGCGTCCTTGACCCGGATGTGGAGAAAGCCATCGCCGCCGTCCAGATCGAAGCCGAGCAGGACACCGGCTGCGAAGAGGTGGCGGGCCAGTTTTTCCGGGTCGTCGCATTGCACCGCCAGTTCTTCCGCCCAATCCTTGAGATCGCCGCGAACTTCTTCTTGACCGCCGGAGGCGAGGACACGCCCCCAATTCAAGACGAGGATGTTTTTGCAGAGCGCCTCCAACTCACCCAGAATATTGCTCGAAATAAATATATTGACTCCGCTGGCGGCGAGTTCCTTGAGCATCTGGGCCATCTCCTGCCGGCCCATTGGGTCGAGACCGTTCATCGGTTCATCCAGCACGAGCAACTCAGGCTGATGCGCCAGACCCTGGGCCAGCTTGACGCGCTGTTTCATGCCTTTGGAATACTGGCCCATCGGTTTGCCCCAGGCCTCGCGGGGCAATTTGACCTTGTCCAAAATCATGGCGCACCGCGCCCGCACGGTCTCCCTGGGCAGGCCCGACAACAAAGCCAGCCCTCGCAGCCAGTCCATGGGCCGCAGTTCCTTCGGCACCGCCTCGCCTTCGGGACAATAGCCGATGCGCCGCAAAAGCGCCGGATTGTTCCAGGGGGACAGGCCAAAAACCCTCAACCCGCCGGAACTGGGCTGGAGCTGGCCGGTCACGATTTGAATCAGCGTGCTCTTTCCCGCGCCATTGGGGCCGACCAGCCCGGTCAACCCCGTTTCAACCTCGAAGCTCACGTTGTTCAGTCCCATGACCATCCCGTACCAACGGCTCAATTCCTGTGCTTTGATGATGGTGTTCATTCCGGGCGGACCCTTCTGCGGATGACCCATGCGGCGCCGGCCAGCATCAATAACAATGCCGCAACTGCGCCCCAGAGGGTTGGATTGTTCAGGGTCTGCATTGTCTTCCGCGGGATTCCGTTCAGCATGTTGCCCAGTATCGGGATGTTGTCCTGGGCGGCTTTGACGTCATTGCCCAATCGAAACGTGGCCAGCCTGATTTGGTCCAGATTATAACCAAAGCTCAAGTGCCGCAGCCACGGTTTGGTGTTGGCGGCAATCGGCTGGATGAAGCCGCCGAGCACCCACCACATGAACCAAAGAAACGGCGTGGTTTTTTCCTTGCTGGAAATCGCCGACACGCCCAAGGCCAGCGCGCTGAGGATGCACATGCTGCTCAGGCCGTAAATCAAGATGTTGCCCAGAGCTGCCCGCGCGTGCCAAAAAAACCGCCAGTCCGGCGCCAGCAAATTGCCCACGAACCACGCTGCGCAAAGAGGCCCCAGACAGGTCAACCCCAGCAAGCCGAAGGCCGTGCAGAATTTCCCCAGCAGATAGTCCCCGCGCGTCACGGCTTTCGACGAATAAATGACAATGGCGCCGCCGGCCAGATCGCGTGTGATCAACAGAGGCATGGCCACGCCCAGGGCAAATATCCCGGCCGGCGTCAGCAATGTGCAACAATAAAAGAAAAACACGTTTTGCGTGGCGCGCACCGAGATTTCCGGATGGTCGTGCAGCCAGGAGGTCAAGAATTGGGCAAAGGTTTGCAAGGCGGGGTTTAAATGCTCCACCCATTTGACCACCATGCTGTCCGGCACCAAGAGCTGGCTGACGATGAAAAGAGCCGCCACCATCCCCAACCCGGCTCCCCAGCACAAGACGACCACGTTGCGCAGCACCTTGTTTTGCAGACAGGCGGCCAGCCCGTTTTTGGCAATGACCCACCGCCTGGCCCAGATGCCGACATGGACCCCTTCCCAATGCTGGTAATGCATGTCATGCAGCGGCATGGGAAATCTCCAGGGCTTGCACGAATGCTTCCTCCAGGGCGTTGGGGCTGGGGATGATCTCCAGCGGCGCCAGCTTCAACTCGCGCAGAACGTTTAACAATGGATTCAGCGAATCCGCGTTGTGTTCGACCTTCAAATGGCCGTTGGACAACAGCTCGCACGGCCATTGGCGGCGCTGGCAAGCCTCCTGTAATTCATGGTGCCGGCCCGCCACCACCACCTCCGCCGCCCCCCGCTTGCGCGCCTTCAAGTTCTCCAAGGTGTCATGCACCAGCACCCGCCCGCGGGCGATAATGATAATCTGTTCGCAAACCCGCTCCACATCCTGCAACAGATGCGACGAGAGCACGACGGTGATGCCGTAAGTCTTCCATAAACTTTGCACCAGTTCCAGGATTTGAGCCTGTCCCTTGGGATCAAGCCCGTTGGTCGGCTCATCCAGAAAAACAATTTCCGGATCATGCACAATCGCCTGCGCCAGCTTGGCGCGCTGCTTAAGCCCGGTGGAATAGGTCTCTATTTTCCGATACCGTTCCTGGCCCATGCCGACAAAATCCAGCATTTCATGCGCGCGCTGGCGGGCCGCCTGGAAGGGCAGCCCCGACAACTGCGCGCAATAAGTCACATACTCGCATCCGGCCATCCCGGGGATGTGGCAATTCTCTTCCGGGCCGTAACCGACTCGTTTGCGAATCTCGCGCCCTTCGCGGCCAACCTCGCGCCCGAGCAATCTGGCGGACCCCGTGGTGATGGGTTGCAGTTGCAGCAGACACTTCATCAGCGTGGTTTTACCGGCGCCGTTGGGTCCGAGCAATCCGATTGCGCCCCGGCTGACATGGAGCGTGACGCCGTCCAATGCCCGTTGCTGGCCATAGACCTTCGAGAGAGCCTCAGTTTCGATTACTGTCTGGGGAGACATGCCTCCCTGCCACTGTGGAAGCAAAGTTCCGCCGGAGCAAACCAAATTTGGGTGCGCACCGGCAATGAGCGCATCTAATACGGTTTCCCGAGTTATTCACAACCGGCGGAAGCGAGCCCGTCCAAGCTCGCAACTCGAGGTTGTGAATAACTCGGGAAACCGTATTAGATGCACCCGACCGGACTTTCCACTTTGAAATGCCCCCCTTCCACTGCTACCTTTTCCCCCATGGTCGTCCATTTCACCAAAATGAGCGGGGCGGGCAACGATTTCGTGTTGATAGATAATCGCGCCCAAACGATCCCGCTCGACGGCGCGCAGGCGGCGCGCTTGTGTGACCGGCATTGGGGCATCGGGGCCGACGGCCTCATTGTCCTCAAGCCCTGCGCCTCCGGCAAGGCGGATTGGGCCTGGGACTTTTACAACAGCGACGGCAGCCTGGCGGAAATGTGCGGCAATGGCGCGCGTTGTTTCGGCCGCTTTGTCCGGCGGCTGACCGGCGCGCAGAATGGCTTCACCTTCGAAACTCGCGCCGGGATTGTCACCGCCCGTTTCAAGGGCGAAGCAGTCGCCGTCACTCTGACTGCGCCCAAAGATTTGCGTTTGCATGAGATGATTTCGCTGAGCATCGGGCCGACGGCCATTCATTCGCTGGACACGGGAGTGCCCCAGGCGGTGCTGTTTGTCCCGGACGCGGACCGCGCCCTGGTGCAGAACCTCGGCTCGGAGATTCGTCATCACCCTCATTTCGCGCCGCGCGGCACCAATGTGAATTTCGTCCAATGGCCCGGCGGCAACGCCATCCGCGTCCGCACCTACGAGCGCGGGGTGGAGGGCGAAACGCTGGCCTGCGGCACGGGGGTAACGGCGTCGGCCTTGATTGCGGCTGAACTGCACCATTTGCAACCGCCCGTCGCGGTGCAAGTGCTGGGCGGAAAAGTGCTGGAAGTGAGTTTTGAAAAAAGCGGCGGCCAATTCACCAACGTTGTTCTGAGCGGTCCGGCCGACTTTGTGTTTGAGGGCAGGATCGAGCTGATGGACTTGCTGGAAAACCGGGCCGCTGCCGGGCCGTGAAATTTTTTGCGTGGCGCCACCCTTCACAGGCCTGAAAGCCAGCCCTTACGCCATCCTGCGCAACCGGGATTTTTTATATTATTTGCTGGGCCGTTTCATGGCGGCTTTCGGCCAGCAAATGCTGACGGTGGCCGTGGGTTGGGAGTTGTATGAGCGCACCCATTCATCGCTCGCCCTGGGCTTGGTTGGATTGACCGCTTATTTGCCCATGGTGGCCATGACGCTGCCGGCCGGCCACGTCGCCGACACCCGGGAACGCAAGCAGGTGATTATCCTGATGCAAGCGGCGCTGGCGCTTACTTCGTTGGGTTTGGCGCTCGTTTCCTTAAAGGGGATGCCGGTGGAGTGGGTTTATGTCTGCCTCTTCGCGGCGGGCGTGGCGCGGACTTTTCTCTGGTCGGCCAGCGCGTCATTTCTGCCGCAATTGGTGGCCCGCGAGGAATTTCCGCTGGCGGTCAACTGGTCTTCCAGCACCTTTCAGTTCTCCGCCGTGACCGGTCCGGCGGCGGGCGGCGCCCTCATTGCGTTGACCCACGGCGCGGCCACCGTCTATGCCCTCAACGCCCTGGCGGCGTTATTCTGTCTGGTCATGATTTGCCTCGTTCGCGCGCGGCCCCAGCCCGTCGTCAAGCAGGAGGTTTCCATTGAAACGGTCCTGGGCGGATTTCGTTTTGTCTTCGGGCACCGGATGATTCTTGGCACCATAACCCTGGATCTCTTCGCCGTCTTGTTTGGCGGGGCCACCGCGCTGTTGCCGGTCTATGCCAAGGACATCTTAAGGGTGGGGCCGCAGGGACTGGGCCTGTTGACGGCGGCCCTGCCGGTCGGCTCGCTGACCTGCGCCCTGCTCATGGCCCATCGTCCGCCCATGGAAAAAGCCGGGCGCTCCCTGATTGCGGCGGTGATCCTTTTCGGTCTGGCCACGGTGGCCTTTGGCTGGTCGCGCTGGTTTTGGTTTTCGATCCTCATGCTCTTCCTCTGCGGTTTTGCCGACAACGTCAGCGTGATTGTCCGCCATACCCTGGTGCAATTGCTCACGCCGGACGCGATGCGCGGACGCGTCTCGTCCGTCAACAATTTATTTATCGGGACCTCCAATGAACTGGGGGGATTTGAATCGGGGCTGGTCAGCCAGTATTTCGGCCCTGTTTTTTCGGTGGTGTCGGGAGGCGTGGCCACGGTTTTGGTGGTCCTGGCGGTGGCCTGGATCTGGCCGGAAATCCCGCGCTTCGGACGTCTGGTGCAACCCGAAGAGCCGAATCCCTCAAGCCCCGGCCCGGCGGGCGTCCCTCAAAAATAGTCGGGCGCGTTGCCCGGCTTCCATTTGATGTTGCAGCCCATGCTGGCGGTTTGCGGTTCCGGGACCGGTTTGCCCGCCAGCACGGCATCGAGCGCCGCGCGCAAGTCCCTGCCCGTGACCGGCCGGCCGTTGCCGGGGCGGCTGTCGTCGAACTGCCCGCGATAAACCAGCTTGCGGTCCTTGTCAAAAAGAAAAATATCGGGCGTGCAGGCGGCCCGATAGGCCCGGGCGGCGGTCTGCGCCTCGTCGTAGAGGTAGGGAAAAACATAACCCGCCGCCCTGACTTCCTGCTTCATTTTTTCCGGGCTGTCCTCGGGGTAATTTTGGACGTCATTGGAATTGATGGCCACGATGGCCACCCCGCGCCGCTGGTATTCCCGGCCCAAGTCCGCCAAGCCGGACCGGATATGTTTGACATAAGGGCAATGGTTGCAGATGAAAAGGACGAGCAGGGCCGGGGCCGATTTAAAATCAGCCGGCGAGACCATTTGCCCGCGGGTATCCGGCAGGCGAAAGTCCGGCGCGCTGGTTCCCAGCGGCAACATGGTGGAAGGTGTCAATGACATACGGTTATCCTATACCTTCTGGTGGCCTTTATCCACCGGAAATTTTTCATGCGTTTCCACCAGTTTGCACGGCTGGCTCATGAAGCCTTCCGGGGGCACCCGGACGACCGGCAGGTCGTCCCTACCGGCTCCAATGCGGTAGGGACGCGCTGCTGCGCGTCCGAGCCGACCGCAACAAGGAACTGTGGGGCCTTCATGAGCCAGCCGTGCCAACCACACCAAGCAGCCTGCCTTTGCTGCCGGATTTCGCCAGGGAAACACAGGGCTGTTTCGGTTGGCCCGGTAGCAGACGCGGTTGCCATCCCGCCGGGAATTGACCAGCCCGATTTTCACCAGCCGCGCCAATTCGTGCTGAACAGTGCCCAACGCCAGGCGGGACCGACGCGCGATTTCCCGAAGATGCAGCTCGCCACCCTCCACGCCGAAGAGCAACCGGAGAATTTCAGCTTTCCTTTTGGACGATACGATATCAATCAGCGTCATCATAATGTATGCAATAAGCATACTGTTGTATGCTTATTGCAGTCAATGGGTCCGTTTCTTTCGGTGGACTGTGTGCCATCAGCGGCGAAGCGAGTAAAACAGGCCAGCCCAATTGTCGTGACAGCACCGGAAGTGTGCTATATTGAACCAAAGGAAGAGGGATCTCATAAGGAGACTCAAGTCACGCTGCCGGATTGCCGATGAAAGAAATGGGATGTTGTCGCCAATGGTTGGAAATGCAGGGTCGGTCGCCCGCCGCAAATCAGCTCTGATTGTGGAAGGCGGAGCGATGCGCGGAGCGTGGGCGGCAGGGGTGCTGGCCTATCTTCAGGAGTGCGGGCGGCGGCAATACGATCTGGTTTATGCGGCCTCTTCCGGCGCCTGTTCGGCGGCCTATTTCGTCGCTGACATGTGGGAGCCGGGTCTGGCCATCTGGCGCGAACTGGCCTGCAACGTGGTTCGCAAAAGCAATTTCCTCCGCCGCAAACCGATTATTGACCTGGCTTACCTGGTGGATTACGTCATCCGCAAGCGCGTGCCGCTTTCCGTCGAGCTGCTGCAAAAGATGCCCACCCGCTTTTTCATCGTGCTGACCGACTGTCACACGGGTGAACCGGTTTACTTCCAGGCCCGCGATGACCGGGTCTTTGCGGCCCTCCGCGCCACCTCTTCCATGCCTTTGGCGACGCGCGGGTTTGATTACGTGGACGGCCAGCCCTTCGCGGACGGCGGGGTGGCGGATCCCATTCCCCTCCAGCGGGCGATACAGGACGGCGCGACGGACATCACCGTGGTGCTGACCCACAATCCCGCCTTCCGCCTCAAGCCGATCCCGCACTGGATGGGCCGGCTGGCCTACCCGGATTTTCCCGAAGTGGCCCGGGTCTGGACGGCGCGGCAGAATGTCAATTACAACGCCGCCCTCGACTTGATGAAACAACCGCCGGCAGGGGTCCGGATTCAAGTGTTTCGTCCGCTTCGTCCGCTGCCGGTGGGTTCCTTCTCCGTTGAGCCGAAACAAATCGCCGCCGCCCTGGTCTTGGGCCACGACGAGGCGTTGCAACAATTGGAGGTCGCGGAGGCGAAACCGGCGGACGGTTCAGTTCCCGATTAATTTCGCGGCTGGCGGGGATCGTCGCTGCCACTGTGAATGACTTTATCGCGTGTTGCTCACAAACGCGATGCGTGTGCTGTCCGGCGACCACGAAGGGACATTCATCGTTCCCTGTCCGCCATAGACGTAGGCTATCACCTTCGGCTTGCCGCCTTTGACCGGCAGCAGGCGAAGGTAGATTTGTTTGTAATAGGGATGGTCCTTTGGATCCACATCCTTGCTGAAGGAAATAAATGCGATCCATTTTCCATCGGGAGAAACATGTGGAAACCAATTGTTGAACTCGTCGTTCGTCACTTGTTCCTGGTCCTGCCCGTCCGGCTTCATTCGCCACAGTTGCATGGTCCCGCTACGGGTGGAACTGAAATAGATATGCTTCCCGTCCGGCGCGTATTCGGGGCCGTCGTTCAATCCCGGCGCCTCCGTCAGCCGCGTTTCCGTTCCCCCGCCGTCGGATGGCATTTTATAAATGTCGAACTTTTCGTTCCGTCCGCCTGTATAGACGAGAAACCTTCCATCGGGCGACCAGCCGTGAAGGTAGGACGGCGTCAAGGGCGTGATCGCTTTGGGGTTTCCGCCTGCGACAGGCACGGTGAAGACGCGCGACTGCCCGCCGTGAACTTCGCTCTGGTCGCTGATGCCCAGCATGGTCCCGTCGAACGACAACACATGATCGTTGTTGTTCCGAACGCAAGGCTCGGTGTTCAGGACCGACGGGGTCTTGGTGGCCAGATCGAAGCGGCACAATCGTCCCCAGCCTGCCGCCCGTCCGCTGATGTTATAGATCAGCGCCTGGCCGTCGCGCGTCCAGTTTGGCGCCTCGAACGGCTCCTCCGATCTGTAGATCTGCTCCAGTTTGCCGCTCTGGACATTGAGGATTTCCATCACGCTCCCGATGTAATGCGAATAGGGCACAAACCCTTCCGGCGCGGGAAGGATGATTCGCACGTCGCGGAAAATGGCCTTCTCCACCACGTCCGCCGTGTGCGAACAAATGAAAAGCCCGGCGCACACTTCGTCGCCCAAATCAAAGTTGGTCAGTTGCGCGCTGGCAAACGGCTCCCCGTAACGCGCCGCCGAAAAAATGCAAGTGTTTCCCTTGCGCTCGAACTGGAGCACGTTCGCGTTGCTGATACTGAGCGCGATTTGTTCGGTATTGCTTCCCGCCGCGCGGCGGAACTGCAGGGAGGTCAGGCCGTCCCCGTGTTCCGCGCAATCCGCGTAGGGCGCGCCCGTCTCCAGGCTCGGGCGCACCATCCAGCCGGCTTTTCTGTGGGCGATGGCCCCTTGGCCGATGAATTCAATCCGTGTGCGGAGAATGAAATCCCCCTTCATCTTCCTCCACAGAAAATGGAACTGGTCGGTGGTGAACCACATGTTCGTGCCCGCGCCGCTCAGGGTGTATGCCTGGCGGGCGGGGTCGTAGCCGGCCGAGCCGGCCAGTTTTGGCGAGCCAACATCGCCATGCGATTCAAACTCGCCCAGCGAGGCGTCCTGGGAGCGAGCCGAAAAAATTCCCGATGAAAGAAGAGCGCACATTGTCAATAAAATGTTTTGGCGGGTGCCGGTATTCATCAGGGGGAAAGGTGGGCCGCGCACTGCCAAAAGGCAAGCCCTTTGCGGGTTAGGCGCATCCGGAATGCGTTCCCTTTTCTTTTGGGATCGAAAAGTAAAACGTCGCGCCGCCATCCACCGCGCCTTCCGCCCAGGTTCGTCCGCCGTGGCGATGAACGATGCGCTGAACGTTCGCCAGGCCGATGCCCGTGCCCCCGAACTTGTCCTGGCTGTGCAGGCGTTGAAAGACGCCGAACAGTTTGCCGGCATAACGCGGATCGAAGCCGGCCCCGTTGTCGCGAATGAAGATCACCGTCTCGCCGTTGCCGCTGGGAGCGCAGCCAATTTCGATTTTGGCCTCGGCGCGGGCGCTGGTGAACTTCACTGCATTGGAGATCAGATTGACCAGCGCCAGGCGCAACAAGGCATGGTCAGCCCGCACCGCCGGCAACGGGTGAATCTCCCAGACAATGTTTCGCTCCTTGGTGTCCGCCTGAAAATCGCCCAATGCCTCCCGGACCAACTCGTCCAGATTGACGTCCGTCTTTTGCAATTCCGCCTGGCCGGCGCGCGAGAACGCCAGCAGGTCATCAATCAAATGCCCCATTCGTTTCGCCGCCTGGGAAATCGTCGTCAGATGACTCAGGCTTTTTCCGGAAAGCGACGGCCCGGCCTCTTTTTGCAACAGGTCCGCGAAGCCCAAGACATGGCGCAGCGGGGCGCGCAAATCGTGGGAGACGGAATAATTGAACGCTTCCATTTCCTGGTTGGCGCTTTGCAGTTGCGCGGTGCGTTCGAGGACACGTTTCTCCAGTTCGACGTTCAGCAGATGGATTTTTTCCTCGGCCGCCTTGCGTTCGCTGATGTCGAAGCGAATGGCGATATATTGACGCGGTTTGGCGTCTTCGTTGAGGAACGGAACGATGGTTGTGGCCACCCAATAAAACGACCCGTCCTTGGCTTTGTTTCTGATTTCGCCCCTCCAGACTTTGCCTCGTCCAATGGTCGTCCACATATCGCGCATGAATTCTTTGGGATGAAAACCCGAATTGATGATGCGGTGATCCTGACCGAGCAATTCTGCGCGTGAGTACTTGGAGATGGCGCAGAATTTGTCGTTGGCGTAAGTGATTCTTCCCTGCGGGTCGGTGATGGCCACGATGGCGTGCTCATCCAGCGCGGCTTTGAAGTCGCTGATTTCCTTCAAGGAGGCTTTTAGTTGTGCTTCGGTTCGCTTGTCCTCCGTCCGCGGCCCCGTCTGCTCAATCCGCAGGTCGTGGCCGGGGACGCACGCGTGATTTTTCTTTCTTATCCCGCCTTCGTCACGAGCCGCGTTTTGGCCTGAATCCGCGGATTCCTGGCGCACTTCCCAGCCGTGGTTCCATTCCAACCAGAACTGTTTGATCCCCATGGCAATTTCACGAAGTTCCCGGGGACTGGAAGGCTTCACCAAATACGCGTTGGCCCCCAACTGATAGGCCATTTCAATGTCAGCTCCGAGCCGCGATGAGGTTAAAATGATCACAATGAGCGGTTTCAATTCCGGTTGCTCCCGCATCCATTTCAAAACCTCCAATCCCGTCACCCGCGGCAGCTTCAGGTCCAGCAGCGTCAGGCAGGGCAAGGGAAACCGTTCGCGGTCGGCATATCCGCCATTGCCACTGAGGTAATCCATCGCTTCCTTTCCATCTTGGGCCACTTGCAGCGGATTGAGAATCCCCACCTCTTTGAAGGCGTGTTTCATGAAAAAAACGTCATTCTCCTCATCCTCCACCAGCAGAATGGTCTTGCTCACGGGTTGGCCCCTTTCAAGAGACGGCGGTAACGCATCTCCGAGACGCGCAGGGCGGCCTGCTCTGCCTCCTCCAACCCGCCCGCGCACGGGCCAATGCCGCCGCTGGGAAAGGCCAGGGCGCGCGGTTTGGCAATGCTGACGCGGCCGGCGCCGCGAACTTCCTTCATTCGGGCCGCCGGAAACCTGAATAAGGGCTTTATATTCACACAATTAATAATAGGCATGGTTTTCTGAGTTGTAAACGGCTTTTTTTAGAGGTTTGCCCTCCGCTGGCGCTGGCCAGGGTCCAAAAGGTGAAATGCGCCTCCGCCCAAAAAATCGCAGCAGATGGGCTTGCCATCCGGGCCGGAATTTGCTAATTAGCAATACAATTTTATGCCATCGTTCTCTTATGTAGCGCGGGATTCGGCCACAGGCCGGGAGATTCGCAGCAACGTGGAGGCTTCTTCGGAATCCAACGCCGTGGCCGCGCTGTTGAATCGCAACCTGATGGTGGTTTCCATCCAGGAAAAGATCGCCAAGAAGGGCCAAACCAGCGGCGGCAAAGTGCCCTTGTCCGATCTGGTCATGTTCACCCGGCAATTGGCGACCATGGTCGATG
>Ga0326728_10008436_pt1 | contig 25622 bp, 19 predicted proteins | sample MB3enrmetagenome_FD_207602 | JGI IMG/M metagenome (GOLD analysis project Ga0326728, IMG submission 207602) | Lab enriched peat soil microbial communities from McLean, Ithaca, NY, United States - MB31MN | ecosystem: Environmental > Terrestrial > Soil > Wetlands > Peat | place: USA: New York... | reverse complement strand
AGGAGTTGGTGTGCGTCAGCCGTCGCAAGCCGGAGCCGTCGGGATGCAGCAGGTAGATCTCGGTTTGCTGGATCAGCTCGAATCCGTCGGGGCGTTGCGGCTTGGGCGAATCGCGGTCCGAGGAGATGGCGATCCACTGCCCGTCCGGCGACCATGCAGGCCGGAAGTGGCCTCCCGCGTGGTTAGTGATGTTGCGAACCGTCCTGGTGGCGAGATCCAATGTCCAAAGTTCCGCATGCCCGCTGCGGCTGGAAACGAACGCCACCGTGCGGCCGTTCGGAGAAAGCGCCGCCTGGTCGTCGAAGGAGGGATCATCGGTCAGCCGTTCCAGCCCCGTGCCGTCCGGGTGCGCGCGGTAGATGTCCGCGGAACCATTGCGCTCCGAAGTAAACACGATCCACTTCCCGTCCCGCGAAAACGACGCGTTGAAATCCTGAGCAGGGTGCGCCAGGAAAGGCTTGGGATTGCGACCGTCGGCGTCGGCAATAAAGATGTCGGCGTTCAGAGGCGCGAATCCGGAATACGCCACCGTGTACTTGGGCTGCGCGTTCACCGGCGCCAGGACACCAGCCGTGGCACATATAGCAAAAACCAGAAATCGCGCGCTATATATCAGTCGCTCGTATGCCTGATTCGATTGTCCGAGAATGAAGTTTGAAGGCGTACACACGACGCGATGTTATCAAAGGCGACCCGGTCTCGGATTTGCGCCGGGCCGCAAAAGACTTAGTCGGCGCGTAATGCGTGAAGGGATTGTGTCCGGAGGTCCAGCCACTCGGAAAATACGTCCCGCTCGCTCGTTTCGACTGACCGCTTGGTCAGTCCTCGACCCGACCCTTCGCCTTGGCGTCCCCGATCGTCTGCCACTGCATGTTATCCGGATCGTCAGCGCCGCCGCGCTTCAGAGGCACCACGTGGTCGACGACGTATCCGGGGCACGCGCCAGCAGTCTTGCCGGTGGCTGGACAGGGGTTGGCGCGCTGGAAAGCTCGCCGCTGCGCCGGATCACGCTTGATCCGACCGTTGGCGTCTCGCGCACAGGTAGCGCACTTTATTCGTGATGATCGAGTGTGCGAACCGACGGGGCGGCGCCACTGTAGGCGCGGGTTGATTGGGCGAACGTGGCGGCGAACGGGATAAGCATGCAAAGCAGGAGAAGGCGACACATGCCATTAAATCGGGGGATCGCCCATCCGGCTTTAGGGGGTTCGGCTTAGCGGCGCGTACGGAGTGGGGATGAAGATGTGCGGGTCCGTGTATGGAAGAAAAAGTGATCGGACCCGCTTCTGATTTTGAAGTCATAGTGCCCGCTTGGCATCGAACTTCTCGGCGATAATCTAGCTCATGTGGGATGTCGAAATAAACAGTGTCGGCCGAAAAGGGCGAGGCCGATGTCAGGGCCTGATGTCAAAATGTCTCGATGCCCCCGTTCTCGCGTTCTGATCGATGGAGGCGAGGCTGGGAAAGCGGTTGGCGGTCCGATGCACTCACCGGCACCAGGAAATCCATTGGCCGTCCGAACCAGACTCGCAGACCGTCAAAGCCGGCTGAATCCGATCAGCAAAGCGGAGATTTGGGGAGCGGTTGACTTGCGACACCTGCCGACTACGGCAGACGCTTCATTCGCAGGGCAATGTCCACGTGGTAACGCGGCGTTTCCAGAACCGTGTCGCCGCCTCTCGAGTGGAGCGAAGTGGAAGCGATCACCGCTCCCGATGATGGATTGACCCACTCCACACGGTACACGCCGGGCGAGACCTTCAGGGTAACCCTGTCCGTAAACGAATTCGCGTTGACATTGAAACGGCTCGCGGTCTGGCCTTGTGACCAATCCTCCCACTTGCGGCTTCCGTGAAACAGATAAAGAGCGTACTGCTTCCCCGGCTCGGCGATCGCCCGGGCCAGTGCCTCGGAATCGGCTACTCGAAACTCCGTGTACTTCGTCATCTTGACGAAATCGAGGCTGTGCATGAAAGCCATCAAGACGCGTTTCTGCGGGAGGATTTCTTTCTCTGTACTAGTTCCCTGGCCCGAGGGGTTGGCGGTCGAGAAATCCGCGTTGAGATGAATCAATCCGGCAAGTCCGCCCAACATGCCGTACCAACCTTCGGCGCGGGTCTCTTCAACCGGGTGAGCGCCGTACCATCGTGGATAATAGGCTGTTTCAACGTCGATGATGGGCTTGTTGTCCGGGTAATTCTCGTCCAGCGTTTGTTCCATGGGTGAGATGTATTCGGTGGGAAGCCAGGAGATGCGGCTGTCCTTGGTAAAGTCGGGCGTAGCACTGTGGGCTGTCTCGCCGTATATGTGTCTGTTATGGTCCACTGCGATGAGGGCGTTCAGCAGGACGCTGTTCCATGGCCAAGACTTCTGCCCCTCCATCTCCGGTTCGTCAGATATGTCATAAATGACGTTATCGAACTCGTATAGTTCAGAGGCGACTTTCTGGACATACTTGCGCTGGACATCCACGAGCGCCTTGTCGTCAAGCGTCGTGAATTGTTTGAAGTCCAGAATCCCAACGCCTTGGATGTTGTTGGTCTGGTACAAGGGCTGCGCCGCCCAACGGTCGTCGTACATCCCGTTGAAGAACGCAATTTCCACGATTATGTTGCGAACCGCTGCCTGGTGGACATAGTCCTTAAGACGCTTGAAATAGGCGTCGTCCCATGAGGCAAGATCGTACTTGTATTTACCCAGGTGCGGATTGGCTCCCGATTGTCCCGATTTCTTCCAGGGCAGAATATAGCGGTCTGGCGCAGGCCCCAGCGGATTGCCGGCTGCGTACTGATCTTTGATCTCCACGTAGCCTCCCGGATAGATGCGGGTGAGATTCAGCCCATACTCCCGCAGGCGGTCCAGAAAAGGAACATAGTCAAAGTCGAGATTGATCACCGCGCCATAATGCTCGTCGGTAGTGATCAGAACCAGGGGCTTACCTTGATAGGCGAAATAGTGAGGATTGGCGGGATGTTTGCCGATCGGACTGGCGAGGAGGCCATGAACCAAACACAGAGCAGAAACCAGACGGAGGATTCTCATTTTGTTCCCTGTCAGATTACCTTAAGTCTGGAGTTGTTCGCAGCGAGATCGCGATCCGGCTCAGTAAACGAATAAAGCAAAGCGTCATAGGGCGATCAACTAACGTCGCTGCCGGTAGCGTGTGCGGGAGAAGGAAGCGTTAACAGGCAATAACGGAAGCAGTCAAGCATGCCCGGTATTGTTGGCTGCTGTTGGCGGAGAGTCGTCTGACGCGGCGGCTGTTTGGAAACATTGGTGTGCCGGATTGCGACGCTGCCGGTGCCCACCGGATAGGCCGCGGCAGGGAAACAAACCGAGCGGAGGACGGAAGAGACGGATGGGTGTCTGAGAAATCGCTTAAATCAGGCACTTTCAGACTGTTGTGCTCCCGGAGGAGCCAGGGGTGGCGCCTTCCTGGGCTGCCGGAGTCGTTCGAAATGGGGAAAGTGAGAAAAACAGCTCGAAGAGACGCGGTTGGATCTACAATCGACACCGGGCCAGGATGGCAAAATGGAAATCCTGGCTAATTCCAAAAGAAAGCCGGGACGCTGTTCCTGGCTCGTCCTATCTCACCGATGAGAGGAGTACTTATGAAAAAAAGCGCGATTGGATTCGCTGGTTTGATTTTGGTTCTTCTGCTGGCATGCTGCGGCCAACAGGGTCAGCAGGCCCAGCAGAAGATCGCATACAAAGGAGTGACTACCGAAGCCTCCTATGCGTACCATCAGGCGGGAGGGAAAAATTGGGTCCACGGTTTCGCCATCAAAGTGGACAATGCCAAGGCACTCAGCAACCCCGGATTGGTCTTTCTGGCCTCGGGGATCCAGAGCTCCGGCCAGGCCCTCCTGAAATTCAACGGTAAGGACTATACGGTTCCCGCGCAGGATGTCGACTTCAGCAACCGGACCAAGGCCGCGGCCAAACCCGAAATCAGCGGAGGCAAGGCGTCGTTTTACGCCGACGAGCGCGGCGGCGCGGATGTGATTTCCAAGATCGTGATCCCCCTGAAGGCCGAAGACCTGAAGACCGGAATCAATGATATAGAATTCCTGAAGAGCGGGGATAAGGGTTATGAGATCACCGGCGCGCAGATTCAATCCGTCACCCCGACGGCGCCCACATTGGTTGCCCAGACATATCACCTGCTGGCGCGCGGACGCCCGGCCACCATCGACGATTTCGACAAGATCACCGCACTGAACGAAAAAGACCGCTGGACAGGCAAGGACGCGCCCCAGTGGTCGATCCGCGGCAAGGTGAATTTTTACCGCTCGGGAATGGACGAGGACCTGGATCGCATGTTCCAGATGTTCAAGGAAGCGCATGTCAACCTGGTTTCGGTGAGCGTTCCCCGCGCGACCACCGGCGACGCCTATGTCCGTGCGAAGGCCCTCATCGACCGCCTGCACGCCAACAACATGAAGGCCGTGGGTTTCAATTCCCTGGGCGGCGTCTCCATCCGGACCTTATTGATGAATCCGGCCGCCGACGCCTGGATTGCCCGTGACGAGTACGGGGACAGGATCTGGAGGAACCGCGGCGGTTCCTATGTCTCCGACGTTTCCAGCCCGAGCTTCCGCAACGAGGTGCTGGAACACGCGGGGATTCAGATGGACGCCGGCGTCGACGAGCTCTACTATGACTACGGTCTGGGCGGCACGGCCGATGTGCGGACTCTATTCCAGGAAGTCCGCGATCTCGGCAAGAAGAAGGGCAAGCAGATCGGGGTTTTCGGTAATTGCAAGGGCAACATTCTGGTGGACGAGATCGCCGACGTGGTCAAGACCGAAGGCACCGAGGAAGCCGGCGTTTGGGACGGCAAGTGGGTGAACAACATTCCGCAGGCCCGCCTTTACTACACCGTCGCCTACGGCAAGCGCTATGAGAGCAAGTACGAAGGCGCCGACCCCGGCGTCCCCAATCCCGGCGGCCACGACGTGCGCGACGGCATGAAGATGGGCTGGAAGAGGCCCATTGCCGAAGCCACCGCCTTCCAGTCCGATTTCGCCATCGCCGAGTCCGGCCCCAAGTTGCTCAATGGCTGGGTCCATCAGGACAACCCTTTGGCCGTCCAGACCTGGAAAGACATCGTCAACTACTTCACCTTCAAAGCGGAAAACCAGGACCTGATCACCGACATTTCGACGGTCAGCAAGGTCGGGCTGGTGGCGCCTCCCCTGGTTCCCAGCTTCGAGGTGAAGCTGCGCCGTGAAGCCCTGTACAAGGCTCTGGCGGAAATGAACATCATGTACGACGTGTTGCTGCTGCACCACGTCACGCCCGAGTTGCTCTCCCACTACAAGGCCCTGATCATCTCCGATATTCCCTGGATGGATGCTTCCCAGATGGCGGCCATCGATGGTTTCAAGAAAAGCGGCGGAAAGATCTACACCATCAGAAGCTCGGAAAAGCTGTGCGACCTCTCGGATATCACTTCGCCCGCCGATATCTTCGGGCAGCTGGGCGAACCGGCGGGCCGGAAGACCGTTGCGAATAATGTCCGGAAGGTGGAGGGCGAGCCGCTGATTACGCTCGAAGGGACCAGATACGTAGCGGCCAATCTGTTGAAGAAGAACAATGAGCACCGCTACATCCTGCACCTGGTGAATTATGACAAGCCGCTGAAGAACGTCAGGGTGAAGCTGAACCTCGAGGGAGTCGCCGACGCCATCGACGCCAAGAGCCTCCACCTGTTCTCGCCCGACGCCGTACGCAAGGAGGTCAAGGTCACCAAGGCCAGCGCCAAAGCCGTGGAGTTCGTGGTGCCCGCGCTGGACGTGTGGGACGTGATCGTATTCGATTAGACTCGCGGAACAGGGCGAGGCCTGTGGTCCGCGCCATGGAACTTCCAAGCACCGCACGGGCGCCGGAGCCGGCGCCGGTGAACTCCTGGTAGCAGCAGGCGACCAGGAGGGCCGCTAATGCATTCGTCCCACGCAAATCCTCCACTCAGTGGCGGATTGCACTATCCTCTCGCTGGCGTTGGTAGACTTCTGCAATGGAAAGAACGATCATCGCGCTGGCGGTAGCCCTGTTCACTGCGCCTCACGCGCCCGCACAGGAGGCCGCGGCGCAGCAAGTTTTTGCCGGAGCTCGGATCCAGGAAATCTATCGGGTTCGGCTCGACCGCGGCGACCTGCTGCTCGAAACCATATTGGATACGATTCGCAGGGACAACATCCAGGACGGCGCGGTACTCACTGCAGCTGGCTCTCTCTCCGAGTGCACGTATCATCGTGTGAAGTCGCTCGGCGCTAAGCCAGAGGATGAATTCGTCACCGTAAAAGCTCCCATGGAGATCCTGAATATCAACGGCCTGATTGCCGCGGGAGAACCGCACCTGCACGTTACGCTATCAGCCGACAAAGGCGCTTTCGGGGGGCACCTGGAGAAAGGGTGCCAGGTGCTCTACCGCGCCGAAATCACGATTGCGAAATTTTCCGGACCGGCGCTTGCGCGCAAGCCGAACAAGGACGGGATTCCGATGCTTCAGCCGAAATAGACTACGGGCTTCCGGCCGAGACCGGGAAGCCGCGCCCGCATCACCGTGTAGTGCTCTGCGCAATTGGCAGGCTCGTTGACCTGAATAAGTCCACATACCCGTCCGCCATCCTTCTACTGCTGATTGCGGTCGCCGGGCTGGCTGTTATGGAGCATCATTAACGGACACTATTTTCAACTCAGCGTCAGTCCCCCACCCTGTCTCCACGAGTTCCTGTCGTAGGGTACGCCGGGAAAGTAGTGTCGCAGCATGGGCCCGCACATCAGCTGGCACGGAATTCGCTCGGAGAAAATCTGCAAAACCCGGAAGTCGGAGCGCGTCCGGAACCACTCGACGGCCTTGCCCTCTGAGTGAATGCCGACCTCCGCATCGGGTGTATCCGCCGGGCCGAATTGTCTTAGCAATTCAGCGATCGTGGTGTTGGGGTTCACCTGAATCCCCTCAATACCCTGCTTGTGGGACGGCATCGCCAGCAAGAGTCTGGTGTGCTATGTCATGGCCGGTGCCTGGACGAATGCGCTCAGTTTCGCGAAAGAGCTCGGCGCCACCGCGAAGTGAGCGTGTGTCGTATACTCTGCCACCGCTGAATGGATCGTTACGTGGTACGCGGCGCGGCTGCACATCGGTCTCTTCTCGATCGCAGACCGCCAATGACCAGTCGGGTCGACCACGGCCTGCCGACATTCCCATCAAAATGCGTACGCCCGGGGTGAGGATTGTGATAGCGAGATGTGGCATTCGAACCATGGAATCGACGCGAGTGGAGCGAAGAAATGATGACAATCAAGCAAACGTGGAAGCCTTTTGCCGACCCTGGCGGCGGGAAGGTCACGAGCCTGATCTGCGCTCCCGCAGGAAGGACAATTACACCCTTTCCGCCCGGATCCTCGGGAAGCAGAGCCATACGTGCCCGCCGTCGTCGTCTTCGCCGAAGACGATCTCGCCGTCGCGTCCGGTGACCGCGTCGCCGAAGACGTACCCATAGCGGCGCCGCTCGATTACTGAGACGGCGACACCCAGGTTGGAGACCTCGCGGCTGTGCGGGTCGTAGCAGAACATCTTGGCCATTTCCGCGCCGCAGAACCCGAAGATGCGACCGTCCAGGGTGACTGCCATGGGGCCAACCGGCGCGAGAGGAGCGCGTCCCAATGGTCCGCCGAAGCCCTCCTTCTCGTCGAACGAAAACAGTCGGCCCTGATCGTTGGCGGTGTAAAGCAACCCTCGTTGGCGGTCCGCCGCCCAAACCATCGCATGATCCCAGGAACCCTCCGGCAGTTTCGCGGCTTGGCGCCGAATCGCGCCGGACATCGGGTCGTAGAGCCACAGATGCCCGCTTCCGTCGCGACCGACGATACTGCCGCGCGACGCGACGGCGATTCGCCCGGTCGCGTGGAGCTCACCGATGACCTCGATTTTTGCTGTCGCAAGATCGGCAATGAAAATATGGCCGGACGTGATGCCCACCGCAACCTTGCGCGACGGGTCCGCTACCGCGTGCACCACGGGTTCGCCGGGCACGCACTCGCCGTGGTCCGTGAGTTCAGGGCGCTCGAGGCCCCATTCCTGAATGAAGTCATCGGCCAAGCTGATTGCGGGGCCACTGATGGCCCGCCCGCCACGCTCGCCATTGACGAAGGCGAGAAACCGGGAGCCGCCAGAGCAAACTGCCGCGCAACGTGTAGCGCCGGCAACTGGCCCGACGTCAAGCACCAGCCCGCTGTTGCCATGGAAGGAGGCCACGAACAGATGTGTCTGCCTGCCGCTCGTGCCGCCGTAAATCTTGCCGTCCGGCGTCACCTCCAAGGCCGTGATGTGGCTCTCGTCCGGCACGATCGAGATCGTCATGCCGGGATAGCAAGTGGGGAAGGCCACCATGATGCCTTCCCGGGTGAATGTGTGCCCGACGTCTTGCAGATATGCCTTGATCTCGGGTGAGTTCGGGCAGAATCGCGGTTTGGTCTGCATGGCCATATCCTCTCTCTATCCCCACATCCGAATGGGCAGGTGGGCGTTCTTCCGCTTGCGGCTGGCGGGCATGGACACTTTGAAGATGCCGCAAGGGCGCGAACCGACGTGCCCGAAGAAAAGATCGCCGTTGTGATCCACTGCTCCACGCGAAACGTAGTGCGCAAAACCGTTGGGGTGCTCCAAGCGGGTCACTTCCTCACGCTTCAGCGTCGCTGGGTTCAACCTCCACACCACACCCTCCCGGTCTTTGTGTGGCGGTGGCAGTGGATTGTACACCGGATCACGCCAGCGTGACGCCACGTAATACAGCATGCCGTCCCCGGCGAAGGTCAATCCACCACAATGATCGCCAAACATATCGATCGGGAAAGTGATGTCGCGCGCCTGGTTGACGGGACCGAGGTTCTCGACGCGGGGCCACTCTCCCTCATTGGGCCAGATCCGCATCATATGTGGGTTCGGACACCACGTTACCGCGTACACGCACTCCCGATCCGGCGAGGGCGCGACGTCATAGAACACGCTATGCCAACCGGTCTGATACGCGGGGTCATGAGGCACAATCTGTAGGGAAACCTCAAGCCGGTCCTTTTCCGGAGTGTAGCGGACCAGGTGGCCGTAATCATTGGTAGTCCACACACGGTGGCGCTTATCCAGGAACAACGTCTGAGAGTTGATAGAGCCGATGCGACCCACGTCGCGCCGAGTGCGCGTCTTCAGGTCGTAAATCATGAAGTGGTCACGCGGGTAGCTGAGGGCGTAAAGCAAGTGGCGCTCCTCGTCGTGAAGCAGGCACCGGCAGCCCTCCTTGGGTATGAGCGTGTCCCACCACAACACCTGGTCCTTGCGAGTATCAAAAGCCAGCAAGGCCGAGCCGCGAAACAACCGCTTCTCGTCATGCCACGAATACCAGGGGGAGTAGACCGGCAGATCGATGGGTGGCCCCGAAAGGTGGGTGGCCATATACAGAATGCCGTCATACATGGACGGCACGAAGCTGTAGTGAATCTTGCACTGCGTAGCGTGGCCGGAGTCGCCCGGATCGTTGACCTTCTCAGCCAAGTTGAAAAGATAGTCCAGATCGTCCCGCTGTTCGTTGTAGCGGACGGGCTTCACCACCCCGCCGGGCACACCTTCGGCGCATGCAGCCGCATAGATCCGGCCGTCGGGACCGACCGACAGAGACCAACAAGTGTCTGAATCCGGATGCTCGGTGAACGGGTACCACTTGACCCGGTATTCTTCCGCGTCATCGAATCCGCTGCCGGAAAGCACAGCGCTCGCCGAGAGAACTCCCGTGCCGGCTTGGATGAACTCGCGCCGGCCGATACCAATCGACTTCGTCATTGCGTCCTGTCCCCTATCCGCGATTCACTCTCGCGCCACCAATAATTACGACAGCTTGGATATTAGAACCTGAAATGCCTGAAAGCAAGGGGCAATGGCCGCAGGGGCAATGGCCGCAGGGGCAATGGCCGCAGACCCCAGAGAAACGTGTCGGTCAGATCTGTTTCGACTTGGAGCGGCCAGCACGATGTCCTCGTGGGGCCTGACGGCCTACCTGGTATGATGACTGCGCCAGGATCGGGATGGGGTCAGAATACCTGAATACCTTAGGAGGTAATCCGATGAAACGCAGCGATTTCATTGCGCGAGTTGCAGGGGGCGCATTCGCCGTTTCCACTGCGGGCGCGATGACCGATGAAGGGCCGTTTGGCACAGCGGACGTTCAAACTGAGCGCACGCAGCCGGGGAAGCCACACGCGGGAAAGGTCCTCGCTGCGATTCAACCGCATGCCGACGATATTCCCATTTTCGCGGGTGGGCTGGTGCTGAAACTGATCCACGAAGGGTACACCGGTTATCTGATTCGCACCACGAACGATGACCATACTGGCCCAGGAAGTGTAGGCGAAGGCGTGCTGGCCAATGAGCGTGACAATCTCGCGGTGGCCAGCGCGTTCGGGATGAAGAAGGCATACGACCTGTACTATCGCAACCACATGTTGGACAGCGTGTCTCCGCTCGAATTGCGTTTGCGGCTCATTTTTCTTTTCCGTCTACTGAAGGTGGATACGGTCATCTGCTACGATCCATGGGCGCACTATGAGGAGAATCCGGACCACTACGTCACCGCGAGAGCGGTTGAAGCTGCTTGCTGGATGTCAGGCATGGGCAAGGATTATCCGGAACACTTCGATGCGGGCCTGTCGCCCCACTCGGTGACGGAGAAGTATTACTTTGCGCGCGGTCCACAATACGTCAACCGCGTAGTGGATATCACCGACTTCATGAACCAGAAAATTGCCATCAATATCCTCAACGGGGCTCAGGGGCCGGCCGGCCAGAGCGGGGCACGCCTGCGAAGCCGCCTAACGGAGCGGGGATTGCGGCTTCCTCTGCTCGGCAACGATGACGAGACGGCGAACCGGGAATACACCCGTCAGTTCGTGCTGGACCGGGATGCGGAGATTGGCAAGAAGTTCGGGCTGGCCTATGGTGAGGCGTACCATTACATCGGGCCGGAACGAACCAAAGTCGAAGACTACATCCGGAAGAACGCCGTGCGGCTCTGAAGAGTGCGCCGGTGGGTGACGTTGCAGGCGGGACGCTGGTGGAAGCACGTCTCTACAAGCGCAGACCGAAAGGCGGTTGTCCTTTCAAGCGGATACCGCATATTTGGTAGAGCCATTGAGGGACGGGATCAGAGGTGACGGTTCAGATCAATGGGCTGTACATATACGTCGTTCAGTCCTCAACTCGATCCGTCGCCTCGTATCTTCAACGGTCTGCCATTGTATGTTGTTCGGTTCGTCAGCACCGCCGCGCTTCAGGGGTACCACGTGGTCCACAACGTGGCCGGGGCAAGCGCCGGAAGTCTTGCCGGTGGATGGACACGAGTTCGCGCGCTGGAACGCTCGCCACTCGGCCCGGATCACGCTTGATCCGGCCGTCGGCGTCTCGCGCGCAGGTGGCGCACCTCACTCGGGAGGACCTGGTGTGCGCGCCAATGGAGCGGCTACGGGTGGCGCCACCGTAGGTGCGGGTGGACTCGGCGAGTGTGGCGGCGAACGGGATGAGCATGCAAAGCAGGAGAAGGCGACACATGCCATTACATCGGGTGATCGCTCGTTCGACTTTAGAGGGATCGGCTTAGCTGCGTCTGAGGCGTGGGGTTAGAACTTTGCGGGTCCGCGTTTGGAAGAACGGGTAATCGGACCCGATTCGGATGTTTAAATGATAGTCGTCCGCGCGGAGTCGAGGCTCTCAGCGACAGTTTCCCTGGATCAGCTGTTTTTCTCCTCCCGCGCAGCGTTGTAGAGTGCGCGGATGTATCCGATGCTGTACGACCAGGCAGATTGGCGACCACCCGCCATCGCGGGTACGTGGTCAGCGATGAGGTTGCCCCGGAAATCCACATCCACGAGCGTCTTCATCACCTTCCACATGTCGGTGTAACCATTATCGATGTACGTTTCGACGAAGTCGGGAATTGGAGCGGTCACGTTGCGGAAATGAATTTTCCAGAGTTTGCCCATTTTCGCGAAGGCTCGCGCTGCTTCGACAACATTCTTGCCAGTGGCCTTTCCGCCCTCCATCCATGTTCCGCAGCATAGGCAGACTCCGATATTTGGGGAATTGGCAATTTCGAGAGCCCGCATGTACCCATCGAACGTTCCGAAGATGTGTCGTGGAATGCCGCCCAACTCCGGAACCGGAGGATCATCGGGATGGATTCCGATACGCACGCCTGCTTGCTCGGCAACCGGGGCAATCTGACGAATGAAGTATGTGTAGTTGTCCCAGAGTTCCTCTTTCGAATACTTGCGTCCATGTGTGAGCGGTCCCTCGTAGACCTTGCCGTTCCAAAAGCCCTTCGCAGTGGCCAAGTGGAAAGACCGTGACTTACCGCCGCCACGCGTGGTTTCGGGCGGGCTCGACCAAATGCCATTCGCCATATGCGCGTACGTGATGTAGCCGATGCCAGCCTTGCCTGTGTCCCGAATATACTGTTTAAGCCAGTCGATTTTCTGGTCGCGGCCGGGAAGGTTCAGCGTGATCTCCTCGATGTTGCGGTTGTCGTCGTTGGATATGTTCCAGACCACTAAGCCAGCCGCTTCGGCGCGCTTCTTATGGCGAGAAAATTCTCCAGAGTACCGCGCCCTTTTCCGGTCTGAACGTTCAGGTAGTCCACTCCCATCTGCTTGATCCAGGTTAGATCCTCCTCGCTGACGTTCTCGTCGACCTGCATCGAAATCTTGATACCGGGAGACAGTGGCTCCAGCGATCTGGCTCTCCCAACCGGCGCAAGCGCGGCCGCGACAGCCGCCGCGGAGAAAACCCGTCGTGTCACTTCCATGATCAATTCCACTCCTGGTGAACGATGATACCGCTGGACCGCGATTCCGACTAGGCAGCGGACCCAATCTCGCTCGCTCGGAAACCGCGGGATCGAGTCAGTTTTAGAACGCGCTGTTATCAGGCAATATCGGTAGCGGTTTCTGCCCACGTCCGGAAGACTTCGGAGGGCTTGGACTATGGCGACAGACTCCGGGTGGTGCTGGCCAGAGCCCGGCCACTTTCCCGGGCTACGAAACGCTCCGGAGGTGGGCGATTGGATATATAATCCGTGGCAGCAGCAAGCCAAAACGGAAACCCTGGTTGAGACCCTTGGGTCACCGTGAAGGATGGAAATTCAATAAAGGCGGTCAAAACCAATGTGCATGGAAGAACTGGGGTGGGTTGCGATCTCAGCACGACCCACACGACTGAATATCAAACGCTCTCTGTGGCTGCTACTTGTCTGCTGCCTGAACACGTCGGCGATAGCAGCGCTTGCTCAGTCTACACCCTCTTCGCCTGCGGTATGTCTCGCGCCTCCTCCGCAGGCATCTGGATATCGTCCTAAATTCTCTGTCGATTTCAACCCGCTCAATCTCAGCCCGAATAGCTTGGGCAGCTATACCTGGTACAATCCGGGCATCTGGTGGGAGTCTCCCGCCCCGTATAGTAATATTTTCTTGCGCGATTCAACGCTCAACCTGGTTTGGACACGCGAACAATCAACGGCGGATACGAGCATCTCCACGGCTGCCCAGGACGGTTCGTATTACCAGGCATGGCATTACGGATATTTTGAAGTCCGGATGCGGTGGGACCCCGTTGTCGGAGCTTGGCCGGCGATCTGGATGATCCCTATTCAAGACATCACTAACCCGGGTGGCGAAGAAGGCGAACTCGACATTTTTGAAGGGCAAGGTAGCACTCCCAAGGTATTCTACGGGACCATCCATGACTGGAAGGACAACCAAGACGTCGCCAATAATAACTGCTGCAATGCTTACCAACTGCCCGGTAAAGTCGACCTGTCTCAGTACCATACCTACGGCTTGCTTTGGACTCCGGGACACGTCACCTGGTACTTTGATAACCAACCCCTAAACTCTGTTGCAACGTACCCGATTTTTGACGACCTGGAGCAGAACTACTATCTGATTCTGGGCAGCCAGGAGGGCGCGAACTGGACATCTGGCGACGTATCTGGCGTCTCGGCTTCAAGTATCTGGATGCAGCTTGACTGGGTTCATGTATGGCAACAGGAAGGGAGTGGGTGTCCCGGGGAAGTTGTTGAGGGCGGTTCCGATTGACACAAGAAATGCCGATTTTCAATCCGGAAGGCGGTGGGCCGATTTGGGAGCCTCTCGAGTAATCCAATGACGAACTGCGTTGCTGACGGCTTCTCGCGGCGGCGGGTTCTCCAAAGCCTGGCAGGCTTACCTGTGCTGGCGGGCGCCAACCTGTCAGCCGCAGCAGCGGACCGGTACAAACTCGGAGTGAACGCCTCGATGTACGGTGAATTGCCGCTGGATGAGGCGATGGCGCGCATTCACAAGGCCGGCTACCGCTACATCTGCATTGGGCGCATGCACGCCGGTGAGGTTGTCTACTCGCCGGAGCTGCCCAAGGTCGAGCGCACCCGCATTCTCCGCCGTATCAGGGACCTCGGCGTCGTGCCGATCATGAGCCTGGGTGGGTTCGCCGCCGAACTCGAAAGCGATGACGGACTGGAGAAATACACGGCCCAGCTGGATCTTTGTGCGGATTACGAGATCCCTGTCATGGTGGGCGCGGGTCCCTGGTATTACACGAAGTTCCCGAACCTGCCCAAACGCGAGCGCGACTGGGTACCGGAGGTAAGCCGTTTCTACAACGGTATGGAAAGGGCTGTGCGCCACGCCGAGTCGATTGGCGTCACCATCGCGCTCAAGCCACACACCGGCATTACCGCTCGCGGCCGCGACTGCATGCAGGTCGTCAAACGAATCGTCTCGCCCCGACTGAAGATCGCCTGGGACGCTGGGAACGTCTCGTTTTATGAAGGCGTGTACCCGGATCCCGACCTACCTGACCTGGCGCCGGAGGTGAAAGCGGTATGCATCAAGGATCACCTTGGTCTGCGTGGCGACGAAAATTTTCCGGTTCCGGGGCAAGGACAGGTTGATCACGAACTCATGTTCCGCACGCTGTTCGCAGCGGGGTTTGACGGCCTGATGGAAATCGAGCGTGTGGATGGGCGGGACCGGGGCAGACTCGCTCCCGAGATTATCGACGAACGGCTGACAGCCGCCAATCACTATCTGGTTCCGCTACTGGATCGTATGACTTCGGGCACCTGATCGAGCCAAGAGCTTAGGCCCGAGAAACACGCCGCCTAACGTAGAACAACCTTGCGGCATTAAGAATTATCAGCAGCGACCGGCCAAGCCAGGATATGTTGAGCTGGAAACTCCCGATCTGCGAACCGTTCGCCGTCCAGATGCTCAATGCGAAAGGGAGCGTTAAGCGTCATTGACGGACGCTATTTCAGCCGCATCCCTCGAAGACTTCCACTCGGGGCTCATTGACATTTAGGGTGTGTGGCTGGTGCAACTCGAATGGGCTAATGCGCCAACATGTACATGGCAACGTGCACCGGTTGGTTGTATAAACAACCAGAGCGCCCGATAATACGAGGAGCGAAGGCCACTGTCCGTGGCTCCATTATCTGCTGCGCGACCGTGACCACGCGAAACCGCGACAATCCTCTTTAACAAGCAAACGCCAGAATCCCATAACATACGCCTCCGTAGTACTATGACTTCAGGGTTCGCCCGATCTTGAGGACAGATATGGCTTTGGAAGACGGCCTATGACGACTTTCCGGGCGGCGATCTGTCGTCACTCGCCGCGAAGACAGAGGGCGAAAAGAACCCGCGGCACCGCCGAGAACAACGAAGGCTACTTGCTGGGCGATCCCGTGTACATCCCCAAGGTTTACAACGGCAAGCACAAGACGTTCTTTCTCGCCAACTTCGAGCGTGATCACTACAACGACATGGCGACGAATGGCTTCATCACCGTGACCCCGACGGAGTGCAAGACGAAGCTCTTCGACGCGTCCTGGACCGGCGTCGATCAGTCTGGGTCAACCATCGGCACCGACGCTCTAGGCCGTCCCATCCGCTATTGTGCGCTACCATGACCAATCCGCTGAACCGCACCACGCGCTTAATCGCAGCCACCACGTACGGCGACCCCACCTACGTTGACCCCGCGTTCGGCGGTCTTTCGGGGCGGCCGCGGTCGCACCTTGCAGCCCTATGGCCGCTTCGAGTGGTGGCCGAATGCGCTGCGCGATGAGTTGTCGCTCCGGGGTGCTGTGGCTGCTGTTGCCAACGCTAGCGGTCGCGTACGACATCGAACCCAAGCGCCCGCTCTCGGCCGCGCAGGAGCTGAAGGTTGTGCGCGCCGATGGAGGTGTTACGGTCTCCGGCGAGACGTTTGCCTATATCTTTCAGTCCGCCAACGGCCTCATCGGTTCGGTCAAACTGCTGGGACGGGAGTTGCTCGCGGCTCCCGTCCCGGACCTTATGGCCGCCGAGCAGTTCGATCCCGCCGTCTCGCCTTATCTGGCGCGCCACGAAACACAAGGGCGCTTGAACGTAGTCTCCGCGTCCCCTGACCGCGTCGTTATCGAAGGCGACGGCACCTACACCGCCCGGGATGGCCGCCGCCTGCCTCTCCGTTACTCGCTGCGCTACGAGATCTCGATCGACGGCGTGATTCTCGTTTCGCTCACCAACACCGCGTCCGCGCCGTGCACGCTTCGCTGGCTGCTTCTCTCGGCCGGTGCAGTCCGCCCCGAGCTGGCGAAGTTCCTCAACTGGACGCCCGAGCAATCCACCGCGCAGACCACTGGCTACCAGCTACGCGCGCTCTCCGGCGTGGAGGGCAACGTGCTCTCCGGCACCTGGATTCCCTGGATCTGGATCGGGGATCAGCGCGTCGGTCTCGAAGTAACCACCTGGGACGTCGGCTCGCAGACGTATGGGCAGCTCGATAGCACCGCGCGCAAGGACGAAGCCGCCATGTTCCGCGTCGAGCGCGACGCGCGCGGCACGCGCTGGGAGAACTGGCTTATCCGGCGCACTCACGTGTACGCGGGCACAGGCTGGACCCGCAGTGGCCGCTTTGCACTTGCCGTCACGCCGTCCAAGCGTTTCGACCCCTACTACGCGCTCATCAAGGGTGCGCACCTCGGACCGCACCAGCACGTCGCTGATCTCAAGGCCCTCACCGAAGAGCAGATCCGGACGCTCGCTGCCAACGGCTACGACCTCGTGGTCGGTGTCGCCAACTGGCGCTCGGGAGAATACGTGCCGCTCAACGAGGCGGACGTGCGCCGGACCATCACGCTGTGCCACAAGTACGGCCTGAAGATCATTCCCTACATGACGCTCGTCGATCTCTCGCACGCAACGGAGACCTACCGCCAGCACGGCGAGGAGTGGGCCATCGAGCCCACCACCGAGTTCGCCCTGGACATGCGCCCGAACGATCTCGCCGCCGAGTTCGCCTGGCGTAACAATGACGAGCTCGAAACGACGCTCATGTGCCCCGGCGCGAAAGGCTGGCGCGAGTACTGGAAGCGGCAGATCGACCGTGTCGTCCACGACTACGATTTCGACGGCATGTATTTCGACTTCTGGTTCGGCCGCATGGCCTGTGAGAACCCGCGCCACGGCTGCGGCGGCCGCTTCCGCTTGGCCACCGTGCTCGGCTCGCGCGAGATGCTCGCCTACGCCTGGAATCGGCTCCATGCCAAGAATCCGCATGCCATCATTAAGGCCAACACGAACACGCTCGCCACCGCGCTCATCACGAGCTTTGTCGATATTCGCCTCGTCGGCGAGGCCATTGATATGAGCGGCATGGATCTCCATAGCCGCGAGTGGCTGTTCTCTTCCGTGCGCCTCGGAGAACCGACCGAGTTCGAGTGGGACGAAACGGGCTGGACGCTGCCACATAAGTTCTGGTTTGCGTCCCTGGTGAACTTCCTGCCGAAGCAGCTGGAGCACCCCGACTTCAAACCACGCACCGGCTTCGACGACTTCGATGTCTTTCGCGCCTTCGATGATGGTACGGGCAACTGGACGCTGGGCATCAGCGGCGAGCCGCCACTCAAGGCAAAACAGAATGAGGTTTCCCTAAACGTTGTCGAGCGCGGCGGCGCGATGCTCGCTACTCTGATCGCTACCGGCCAGCAGACGATCGCCGCCGAGGTCCCCGTCGGTCCGGGACGCGTTGCGTTCGAGCCGCTGACCGGCCATGCCATTGCGATCACGAACGATGCTCTCACGCTCGAGCTCGCACCTGAGACCTACCGTCACGTGCTCATCATGCCGCAGCCCGCGGGACCAAAGCTTCTCTACGCGCTCGGCGCGCGCCGACCCGTGGTCCAGAGCTACAACCCTGCAGCGCGCAGGTTGTCAATCTCGGCGGACGCTGCCGAAGACGCCGCCCTTCAACTCGCCATTTACGCACGCTCCGCACCCAAGTCCGTGCTCACCGCACGCGGCGAGAAGTTGGCGTTCGGCTACCAGTCAGACTCATCGCTCCTTCTCGTCAACCTGAAGCACACGCCGGGGGATCAGGTAGAGGTTGCGTTCTAGCACCGTTCATAAAGGCTGTGTTGCAAAAACAATTCGTCAGCTAAACCAACCGCCAATGTCGTCAGCCGACTATGCAGCGTCCAATCCTTTCGCGCGCCATACGGCCCCGTTATCACGTATTAACGGACGCTATTTCGCTTGTACGGGCCTCCGTTTTTTCGTCCGTGTCGTACGTTTTACTGTCTCAAAAAGATCTGATCAACCATTTCGTCAATGCGCGGGATGTTGCGGTCGAAAGCGGGGGGTGGTGGCATCTTCAAACGTTGGCCCTGGGGGTCAATCAGGCAATTCTGTGGAAAGTGAACGGGGAAAAACTTCTCCGCAATCTCCTGACCGCTGATGACCGGAAACGAGTAGTGGTTCTCTTTGATGAACGCCTCGGCGAGCCGGGGATTCGAGTCGATGGAAATGGTCAAGACGAGGCGGTCACTTCGGTCCGTCCATTGTTCATACAACTTCTGAAGGCCGGCCATTTCAACTAGGCACGTCTCACACCAAGTCGCCCAGATGTTGATATACGTGACTTTCCCCTTCAGGTTGGCGAGGCGCCAGACTCTTCCAGAAAGGTCCTTAGCTTCGAAGTCTGCGACTGGGTAGGTTTCGGGTTCTTCGGGATTGGAAATAGGAAGGTCTGCGATAGGAACGTCAAGCCCGGCCTGCCTAGCAAGCCTTGAATAGCTGTTCTGGTTACTACGCCATGAAGTCCCGGCGGGGCCCGTAGTATCGGCTGGCTTCGACTGATCGAGTTCACGGCGGAAGTCGCCCAACAAGGCGAGAGCACGTTCCCTTTGGTGGGTGACGATCGCATGCCGGATCAAGATCTCGCGGGCTAGACGGTCGGTGAGGGCGGCGTTAGCATCTACGCCGTCTGGACGTGAGACCTTGTCAAATGCATCACTATCACGGTCGTATTTCCCCTGATTCTCAGCCTGCTCCAGACCTTGCTGAACCAGCGCGGGAATACCGTCAAGGCGGACCTTGTGATCCAGGTATGCTTCGGCGACTTGAAATTGCACGGGGGGCACACTAGTGCTCTGGTCCGGAAATCGTTCGGCATTTGACAGAACGAAATCGGCCAGGCGCTCGAACGCCCCGGTTGGCAGGCCTTTCGCGTTCATAACGTGGGCGGCTTCGAGCGCCGCGTAGGGTTTTCCCCAGAATCGTTCAATAAGCTTCAGCATGAAAGCCGTGCGCCGCTCGCCATACGCCATTTCGCTCTGAGGGATCGGCTGATTCCATGCTGATTGCTGGGGGGAGGATTTTGTTCTTTCCATCGCTCCTGTGCGATCCACCACGCGGCCTGCCCATTCGGGGCACGCAGGAGAGTCTCATCTTCGATGGCTTTGTCTGCGCCATCGTCCTTCAGTATGTCGCTATAGCCGAATGAGACCCTACAGACCCAAGGCCACGATTCGTAATTCGGATGCGCGCGCAGAAAATCGATGTCGGCGCGGACTGCACGCCTGAATTCTTCGAAGCGATTCTCGCCGTATCTGACTCGTTCCCATCTCCAGGCCACTCCCAGCAGCTCAACGTCAATCTGGTCCGGCCCTCGCTTCTTTTCCATCTCGATCGCATTTCGGAGCGCTGCGACATGGCTTCTGAACTTCTGGGGATCACGGCCTGATCCGAGATATTGAAATACTTGCAAATTGCCGGGACTCCGTTGTCGGAACTCGTCGAACTCCCGGTCCGCGAGTGCGGGATCGGGATCTCCGTTTCGCCGGTCAGCAGCCCATTCGAGCATGGCAAGATGGCTCCAGGGTGAATCTGCAGCCTGGCCAAGCACATGGTCGAGCGACTGGCGAGATTTCTTGCGATGTAAAGACGAAAGGAGCCGCGCTTCGAGAAGTTCGCCCAGCAGATGATCGGGAAGAGACCGGTAGTGTGAGAGGGCGAAATCGTATTCGTGGCCCATTTCAGAGTGCTGCAGAATGGGCTGCTGCAACGCGAACTGGAGCGGCCAGTCATTGGGGTACTTCTTGGCCAAATCACGGCGGGGCGCGTAGCGCTCCTTCCAGGAGAGGGACAGGTCCGACATGGACGGCAAGGAAAGGTATTCCTTTTCTACATCGGGAGCGAGTGAGCAGGCAGTCCGGTTCAACTCTGCGCAGACCGAAACACAAAGGACTGCCAACAGGGTAATGGTTCGCATGGAAGCGAAGATTGTAGCGCCGCTGCGAACTGGCTGCCCTTTTTCTGCAAAGGTTTACTGCACGTGGAGGCCAACCGGAACGCCAAACTCCCGCGATACGGGACCTGAGAAGCTTAGCCATCCGAAGAAGACACTGTTGCGAAGCGGCGTCTATTCTGTCGCGCGCTGTGCCCTCACCCGTCCTTTTCCGGCCCGTTCACCGCGTAAATAGATGCTCTCGAACGACCGTGCGCCGATGCGCCACCGACGCATTAGCGGGTGTCGAAACGGGATGTCAAACACATGGCGACCCCGATTGGATGATGGACTAGAACTGGAGTTGATACGGCCAAGTGAATAACTTCCAGCTAGCGCGAAATACGACAATCGCTTCTGGGTCCAGCTCACAGGACAAGAGGATTCAGGCGGCGGCCAAATCCTCCGAAGACCTTCGACTCAATTTCAAACGATCCGCGCTTCAGTTGAAACGCCTTATCGCGCGGCGACGGTTATCGCGCCGTCGTCGCCTCCAGCGCGAGATACCGCTCGCGGTCACCCTCGGGTTCGGCTTGGGACGTCACGTCGATGCGCATGCGTTGGTAACGATCGTCGGCGCGGTAGGCTGGCCAGTTCGGCAGACCCGAGCCGTTCGGGTTGAACGTCTTGATGAAATTCGCGAAATAGGCCTGCATCGTTTTGGATACTTCGTAGTCGGCGGACTCCCAGGTGTAGCGCTTGTCGAGGTCCAGGTTGCCCATGGCGTATTGGATCTCGGCGGAATGCGCCGCGCCGAGGGGCGGGGTGGTTTGCTGGGCGCCGGCTCCGCTGTCGCCATTGCTGCCCCTGGCGGCCGCAGGCGCAGCGGGCACGGACTCACCCGGCATGCCGAGATAAGCCGGTCGGGGACGGGCGTATAGGTAACGGTACACCGGTTTGCCGCCGGTCTTCATCTGGAGTTCAGCCCACTTCCAGGTACCGTACGAGATGAAGCGGGCGCTGGCCAGGTGGGTGGCGGCTTCGTAAACCTCATCGGTGGTGCTGGCGGCGTAGGCCTTCAGCACCGGCTCGGCCTTATCCCCGTAGAACTTCCTGATGGCGTTGGCCAGCGTTTCCGGCGTAGGGTCGCCATTACCCAGAACGGAGTGTGCCGCCTGCTCCTGGGTGTTCGACCCCTCCAGCAGCGGAACCTTAGCCTGCTCACCGGCTTCGAAGGTCTCCGTCAAGGACTTCGAAAGGAAATAGCCGTCCATCGCCGTGCTGAAGCGGAGGCCCTTGGCTTTGGCGGTCGAGTCCTGAATCTGCTCCGCAGTCATCGCACGAAGGGCGGCAAGCGTGTTGACGCCGGCGGCGGCAGCGAATTTGACGCCATTCTGTTCCGCGTCGGCAAGAGGCTGCGGCGGCAGGCTGGAGAATGCGGCGCCGCTCTCACCGATGGCGGCGGCCATCAGGTTCTTGGACAGCGGAGAAGCCATCAGCGCGCTGACGGAGATCGAACCAGCAGATTCGCCGGCGATCGTGACGTGCTTGGGGTCCCCGCCGAAGGCCGCGATGTTCCTCTGCACCCATTGGAGGGCGGCCACCTGGTCCAACAGACCATAGTTGCCGGCGGCGTGGTGCGGGGACTCCTTCGTCAGCTCGGGATGGACGAAGAAGCCGAAGATGTTGGTGCGGTAGTTGACTGACACCGCGACAATGCCGCGGCGGGCCATGCTCTCGCCATCGTAGCGCGGCTCCGAGCCGTCGCCGTTCTGGAAGCCACCACCGAAGATGTAAACGAGAACCGGAAGTCTTTCATGACCCGATTTGGCGGGGGTCCAGACGTTGAGGTAGAGGCAATCCTCACTCATACCGTTGCTGCGGAACCAATAGTCGGCGCCGGGGGAGGTGCGCTGCATGCACCGGGGGCCGAACTGGTCGGCGTTGCGGGTGCCGGTCCAGTTCTTGACGGGTTGCGGCTCCCGCCAACGTAGGTCGCCGACAGGAGGCTGTGCGAACGGGATGCCCTTGAAGTTGCGCACACCGTCTTTGGCCGCGGAAGTGGATTCGAGAATGCCGTTCGCGGTCTTTACGCGGTCAGCGGCGTGTGCCGGCAATACCGCAGTGCTGCAGATAACGACGGCGGGGAACAGAAAGCGCATACGAAGCCTCATCTGAGATTTCCGTCTTGGAATCCCAAAAACTGAGTGTCGCCGATTGTGCCTCCGGGGTCAACGCAAGTGGAGTTGGTTTCCTGGGGGTGCATCGCGCTGCGCTCGGATCGCCGACAAAGCTGGAGCATGGTCGCCAATTCGGAAGGAACCCACATGAGCTAAAAGTCGCCATCTTGGTGGCCTGCCTGTTATCGGGTCGTTGGTCAGGCATGATACATTCTTAACTTGGCGCGGGGCTTCCCGCGAGCACGTGGAGGCGTTATGGCTCAAGAGGAATCTCGAGTATCCGCGAAGAAAGCATCAGACGGGGCAACCCGGCGCGAGCTCTTCCAAATTGGAAATGCGCTGGTATGGCCCGTGCTGTTGGGCGCACCCGCGGCCAAAGGCGCGACCACCGGCCCGCTCACACCCGGACCGGAGATTTACCAATCCATCGGTGTCGAACCGGTCATCAATTGCCGCGGGACGTTCACCATCATCGGCGCATCCGTGGAAACCCCGGAGACCCGCGCGGCAATGGAGTACGCGGCCCGGTATTTCGTGCAGTACGACGAGCTGGCCGAAGGCGTCGGACGGCGCCTGGCTGAGTTGACCGGCGCCGAATGGGGATGGTCTCGGCCGGTTGCGCCGCGGGGCTGAAACACGTGACCGCAGCCTGTGTCGCGGGCGGGAATCCTGAGAAGCTGATCCGCATTCCTGATCTCGCCGGCTTCGACAAGACCGAAGTAGTCATTCCGCGCAGTTCGCGCAGCGTCTACGATCACGCCGTGCGCAATATCGGCGTCAAAATCATCGTTGTGGACACGGCGGAAGAACTCGCCGATGCGCTCAGCCCTCGCACCGCCATGGTCTACCTGACTGCCGGCGGGCCCACAGTCTCAGGGCCGCTTTCGCTCGAGAATGTGGTCGCGTTGGCCAAGCCAAGAGGCATTCCCGTTCTGGTGGACGCGGCGGCGGAGAATCTGACGATTCCCAACGTGCACCTGCAGCGCGGCGCTACGGTTGTGGCTTATAGCGGAGGCAAGGCGATCCGCGGTCCGCAGTGCTCGGGGCTTCTGCTGGGGCGCAAGGATCTCCTGATGTCGGCTTGGCAGGCTAGCTCGCCCCATCATGGACCGGGCCGCGACAACAAGGTCGGGCGCGAGGAAATGCTGGGTCTTCTCGCGGCCGTGGAAGCGTGGGTAACGCGCGATCACGATGCCGAGTGGAAGAAGTGGCTTTCCTATCTGGACACGATCTCCAAGCGCGTATCGGCCATTGATGGCATCGAGACGGCGGTTCGCGAGCCCACGGGGCTTTCGAATCACAGCCCGACGCTGGTAATCAGTTGGGATCCCGCTGAGCTGCATGTTATCGGCGAGGAAATAGCCGAAGAACTGGCACGCACGAAGCCCAGGATCGCACTCGCCGGCGGCAACTTCGGCGGCCGGAACAGAACCGAGCCCGATAACGGGAAGACCTCGATATCGATAACCGCCTGGATGATGCAGCCGGGCGACGATAAGATTGTGGCCGACCGCATTCACGAGGTGCTCTCGATAAAGCGCAGCCCGCGACCCGAGCCGGCAGCGCCGGAAACGAATCTCAGCGGACGCTGGGACGTCAACGTCGAGTTCTTCAGCAGCAAGAGCCAGCACGTGCTGTTCTTGCAGCAGGACGGAGGCCGCGTCAACGGCTCGCACAAGAGCGACTTCTCCGTGCGCGATGTGCAGGGCACGATCGAGGGCGGCCAGATAAAACTTCGCAGCAACACCACCGAGCGCGGAGGCGGAGATTCGATACCGTACATCTTCGCCGGCGCACTTTCCGGCGACGCCTTCTCCGGTACGCTCTACATGGGTGAATACCTCACCGCGAAGTTCATGGCGACGCGGCGGCCCTATGCGGCGGGATCGAGTGCCATCGTGCTGCCGGGCGGTCCGCCGCTCGCGAACTGACCGTCGGAAATCGGAAGCAGAACCGTAGGTCCGCACAACGGATCCTCCGCGATCGGGCTGACGAATGGGTGGGCCCATCTCAGAGACTTCGTTATCTTGATGGACGTCAGCAACTCCGATTACCTGCCAATCTTCGCTGTCCCACTTGGCGGGCTCCCAGCCACCATCCCCTGAATCGAACCCAGTGGTAGCCTTTGGATCTCACGCCGGCACCCTCCTTTGGAAAACCCGCCACTAATTGCGCTGGAAGACCAGCGTGATCGGCTTGTGCTCCGGCCTTTCGACGTTGACCATCATCGCGCCATCCGCGGCAAGAGTGTAGCTTTCGAGAGTAGTCACCCCGGATAGCGTGGTCGTCACTTTCAAGACGTTGTGATCCCACCTAGTCTTGCTCTTGAGGTCTTTGCCGGTGTGAATCGTGGCGTTGTTCTGGCTGTCGGTGATGTCGTTATAGAAGAAGGTCTCGGTGGCGCCTTCATACACGAAACTGCGAGAGACAGTGATGTTGCCCTCCCGCTCGTTGATCGTCACGGTGCCGGTTTGAACGACCCGCTGCCCGGCAAAATCACTCTTGGCAGGCACCAGCGTCCAGGTGCCGTTCAGCTCGCGGTGGTCGTGCGCGAAAGCTGAGAGTGCGAAGAAAAGGGTCGCCAAGACGGCTCCGGTAATTGTGGTTGAATATGTCTTCATGATTCCCTCCAGGGACTACGGTTTTTCAACGAAATCGCACATATCATCGGGAATGTTAGAGCACGCGCGGTGCCGTTCAGGTGAAAACGGTAATGTTCAAATCGCGCACACCTTCAGACTCGGACACTAATGCGCCTGTTTCGAATAGAATAGTTCCAGTTTTGATTGCATCCGTCACGGCAGATCCTTTAGATTGCTGAGCGTCTTAGAGACCGTTACCTACTCACT
>Ga0326728_10008435_pt1 | contig 25624 bp, 20 predicted proteins | sample MB3enrmetagenome_FD_207602 | JGI IMG/M metagenome (GOLD analysis project Ga0326728, IMG submission 207602) | Lab enriched peat soil microbial communities from McLean, Ithaca, NY, United States - MB31MN | ecosystem: Environmental > Terrestrial > Soil > Wetlands > Peat | place: USA: New York... | reverse complement strand
TCGGTCATCGCGTGCACCTGTGAAAATACCGGGCTTTGAATCAGTGTCTCGCAGGTGATAAGAAAATTGAGGTTGATTGTCTCTCTTACAACATCCGAAAAACCGGAATAGATCGCCGCAGTTGCAATCGTGCCACCACCGGCGCCCTCGGTCATCAGCAGCACGTCGCCGGGCTGAGTCGACTTCCGGGCGGTCAAGTGCCGGGCCACACCCACGGCCCCGACGCAACCGGTGAGGCGGTTCCCGAGCACCATGTCACCCCCTATCCGCAGGGTTGATCCGGTCACAAGCGGCACATCCATCGCATCCCCCACCGTTGTCACACCCGCCGTATAATCGAAGATCTTTGCCACATCACCGTCATCAGCCACATGAATATCGGAAAGGACCATGATCGGTTTTGCACCCATCACGTACAGGTCACGGAGGGTCGCACGGGTCACGTGGAACCCGGCCAGGAATGGGTAGTCGGAGAGTCGTGAATGCATGCCGTCGACCGTGCAGACAATGTACTCTCCTCCCGCCCGCACCGCGCCGGCATCGTCCATTTCATCGACACCGACCTCCGCCGTTGTCCTGCCGATGATCCGTGCAATCTCCCGGTGAGCAAAGAAATCGCCTTTCCCCCGCGAACCGACTCCAAACTCACCCATCTTCACTCCTGCCGGCTCGAAGGAAAAAAAATCACCGGTAAGTCCCTGCGTGTTCTTTACTTCATCAATGACGGCCCGGGCAAATGCCGCGGTATATGCAGGGTTTGTATGTTTTATTGCGGCGATATGCCCGCTGAGCCGGGGGAAAATCGTATCCTCGCTCTCACCGGCAGCCAGATGCCGGCGGACAAATTCCTCAATATCCATAATCCCCTCTTGGCGCCGAAGCCATAAATACCGCAGGTACTTTTTGGATCCGTGATCCGGTATCACCGCAGGAGGATGCCAAACACATCCGAGAAACAACGGAAGGCATCATCCACTTTCCCGCTTTTTAAAAGAGACAGCCCCTTGACAACGCCGGCCCTGACATCACGGATATCGATGTAATAGGCTTGGTCGAAGGCCCGGGCAGACTCTTCCAGTTTGCCGATCAAAAAGCAGGAGTTGCTCATCACCACCCATGCATCGGCAATTGAGGGATCGATCGTAAGGGATGTTTCAAGACTCCGGATTGCCTGATCATGCCGGCCAAGTATGGAGAGACAGAGCCCCTTGCGGTATAGCGCTTTTGCGTTCTCTGGTTCAATCATAAGAAGTCGTTCGAGCACTTCAATCGCCTCCTGATGTCGTTTCAGGTTGATGAGTGCAATGGATTTGTTGATGAGCGCGGACAGGTAATGGGGGTAAATTCTTAAGGCACGATCATAGCAGTTGATCTCCTCATCGTACCGTTTCAGTCTGCCGAGCGCATACCCCTTGTTCACCCATGCCGAGAGGTACCGGCTACGAAGTTCGAGCGCCCGGTCGCAGCATCGGATCTCTGCCTCGTACCTGCCCAGCATGCCGAGTGCAACTCCTTTGTTGTTCCACGCAGTTGGGTTTTCGGGGTCGATGGCAAGCGCCCGGTCGCAGCAGGTTACTTTTTCCTCGAATCTGGCAAGCATACCAAGGGCGAAGCCTTTGTTGTTCCACGCATCAGTACAGTCGGGATCGAGTTCGAGCGCCCGGTCGCAGCATGCAATCTCCTCATCGAACCTGCCTAGCTTGCCCAGTGCAAACCCTCTCCCCGCCCATGCAAGCGCAAGGGCCGGGTCAACCGCAAGTGCAAAGGAAAATGAAGTGAGGGCTTCCTCGTGCCTGCCTTCACGACCGAAGGCGAGTCCTTGACGGTAGAACTCCCACCCGCTTTTCCGGGAATCAGGTTTCTCCCCATTTTCTGAAACGGTTTCCATCGTGTGCGCGCATCCCGGCTGAAGATTTCCCGGGTTCTGATCCATTCGTTATGTGCACGTGGTATTTATGTGCAGAGGTTAGTGAAATAAGGAAAATTCTCAACGGCACGCAGAAAAATCCTGTGTAAAGTAACCGGCTCAATAATCGTTGCATCCAACAGCTGGTATCATTGCATCATCAGGATTTGTAGATCAACCATAATGAACAGGTGCCGGTACTGTTATTGCCGGTTGATGGCCGATTTTATTCGATAAGGACAGTTCAGGAAAGTCCTGTCAGATTAGTTCTTTTGGTTATTTTCAAAGAATCGGGTGCCGGCAAAATTTCAGCAGGTTTATTATCCGGATCAGAGAACAGGCATTATTGGCGCCACGGCACACTCACTTGGATGGAACATCGCAGACCACAGGCACGCTCCTGATGGTCGCTATCACGCTACTACTTGCAGCACTTGTACTCGCTATGCTCTGGCTGCCCTCGCTTTTTATTCCTGGTGATGTTCCGGCTATCTTCCAGATCACCAGTGTCATCCATTCCAATGAACACGGTATTCTCAATTACGACAGCAGGGTTGTTCTCCAGAATACCGGCACCACGACCCATCCAAATAAATATCTGAGGGCCGTATTCCTCAAAAACGGGGAGCCGGTAAACTGCCGGATCCAGACTATGAACGGTCACGACTTTATCAGTACCGCCCATATTGGTGTCCAGACGATGGGAGGCACCGGCTGCCAGGGGACCTTCTGGGGGCCCGGGGAGCGGATCGCACTCGATTTTACTGACGGGACCTTCCATCCGGGCGATATCATCTCGGCAGAGATCTACGATCTGACCACAAACCTGCTCATCTCCCGGCATAGCTACAAGGCATAAACCTGTACGAAAAAAGTACGGAATTGAAATATTCAATCATCGAGTCTTTTGAAAACGCCCTTCTTCACCTTGAGGACCTTGCATTCCGGGCAACGCCAAGTATCAGGGAGGTTCTCGAAGGGAACACCGGGTGGGATTCCCCCCTTGGGATCTCCTTTGGCCGGATCGTAGATATAATGGCATTCGAGGCAAACCCACCGGCAAAGTTTCGCTTTTTGTGGCATAACCTGATTCACCGTATCTTATTTTTCGTTTTCCGGATAAAAAGATGACCCCCTCTCTTTCTGAAATGAATTTGATAAACCCGGTGCCCATGCAAGGCCGTACGCATGTGCGGCCCGCGCACAGAGCCGTGCAACTCGTAAAGGTTCCGGAATTTTTCCATCGTGCGTAAAATCGATGCAGATGCGGGCCGCATCCGGAAAGGTAATCCCCCAGCTCCGGATGTACATTGTCTGGCCATCCGGCAGGATGACCGCTGACCGTTGGCCCAGTTTCCGGTACGCGTTCAAGCGAACAGAATCTGTGGGAAAATGGCGACGGATGTCTTCTTCAAGACCTGTCGAGTCCTCATAAGTGACACAGATCACCGGGATGCCGGACGTGCAGACGATCGCTTCCGGGTCGATCACGTTGAACCAGGAAATTACGCAGCCGGAGAGAAGGATCACGTTGACGTCCCGCCGGTTCAGGGCCCGGACGATCGCCAGGATCGCATCAGTCGCATCCAATCCTCCTACCGTTACACAGGTGAAAGCACTCCCATCAATAATCAGGTCTTTGCGCATGACGATACCTGAAAGGGTGGAATACTGACGCCCGGTATAGCTCTCCGCGATACCGAGCGCCCGTATGCCCTTTTTCGGGATGTGCATAGAAGCACTTATGACACCCGATTAAAAATAATATACCGATGAAATTCAACAAAGACGAGATCTGTATCCTTATCCCGACTCTTAATGAAGCTATGACTATAGGCAATGTCGTGAGGGAGTTCAGGGGTCTTGGCTATAACCATATCCTCGTCATGGACGGGAAGAGTACCGACAACACAGTGAAAGTCGCCCGGGAGGCCGGCGCTACCGTCCGGACACAGTCCGGGATAGGGAAAGGAAACGCGATCATCGAAGCCTTCGAAGTGATTGAGCAGCTATATATCCTCATGCTGGATGGTGACGGCACGTACTCTGCAAAAGATGCAGAGAAGTTGCTCACGCCACTCTTTTTAGGCTTTGATCAGGTAATCGGCGACCGGCTGATGAATGCCGAGGAAGGGTCGTTCTCCCGCCTCAATCTTTTTGGCAACCACATGCTCAACCTCCTGTTCAAGATCGCTCACAGCCGGGATCTCCACGATATTCTATCAGGTTACCGGGCATTCTCAAAACTCGCCATCCAGCAGATGCATCTCAAGGAAACGGGGTTTGAGATCGAGACCGAGATATCGGTTGAAGCGGTCCGCAACGGCCAGCGGATCATGGTTGTCCCCATCAAATACTCCCGCCGGCCGGGAACATCGACTAAACTCTCACCTTTTCACGATGGTGTGAAGATCGTCACGACAATCTACCGGCTCGCCCGGGTGAACAACCCGTTGTTTTATTTTGGGATCATGGGGCTTTTTACTACCCTTCTCGGTCTTTTGACTGGCGTATACGTGCTGCTTGAGTGGTTCCGCCATATCGAACACATCCCGCTGACCATCCTCACGGTGCTGTTGATCGTGGTCGGGATCGAAATCTTCATGTTCGGCATGATCTCCGACATGCTGCTGGTCTTTCACCGCGAGATTATCCGGGAGATTCAGCTGCTCCAGCCGCCAAAGCAGCAGAAGTGAGTATCCGGGACAATCTTTTTCGCATCATCTGTTGAAAGGTGCTGTTGCGTTGGCGGTTGACTGGATAATTTTAACGAGGTGAAATATTAGTCACCAACCGTAAATGCACTAGAACCAGAAAAAGGATACTTTGAATATTCAGTTGATCCCCACATTCTGTGTAAATTCTTCAAAAGCAGGGCAAGTCAAATTCTATCTTTCTATCTAAAGTTTCATTCGGATCTACTGTAGTATAATACACAACGGTTTCAATTCTGAGAATGCGTCCAATACGAGTTTATAGATAACGCGCGAGGCCGTATTGCCCGTATCTTTCAGGATGCCGATGGGTCTCGTTTGGGTCGTTCAAATATAGAAATGAAAAATTTTCGCACGAGTATTTTTTATTCCGTAAACCTTTTTCATTTCTTTACTAAGAATCAATTATGCGATCGATAAATGGTTATATCGATTATAAACGGCGGGAATATTGTAATGATGTGAAATGCCCGATGCAATCGCTTTTGGATAAAGAAGTGGAAAAATCTCCTGAATATGAAGAAATTCGGGCGATTTGTGCATCCAGTTGTTTGCATAGTACCTATGAATTTCACCATTGGTTAACCGAGAAGGGATACCTGATTGTCAGACCGGAGCAAAACTAATCCCAGCTTTTTTTATAGTTGCGTATAATAAATTCTGATGAAGTGTCCCCATGGTAAATGCATATCTTGATATTGGAATTCAAAGCCGGATGAACCGGATAATCAATCCGAAAGATAATCGGGTAGTTATGCTTGCGATAGACCATCCCTATTTCCAAGGGCCGACAACGGGCTTGCGTAATATGAGTAAAACAATAAAAACACTCCTTCCCTATTGCGATTGTCTGATGACGACACGCGGGGCAGTGCGGAGCAATATTGCGCCCGAAGATGTCGGGTCAAAACCCATCATGTTACGTGTTACCGGGGGAAACAGCGTTTTAAATGAAGAGTTAAGTGATGAAAAGCTTACTGTTACCATCGAAGAAGCCATCCGGATGGATGCGGCCGGTGTTGCGGTCAGTGTGTTTATCGGATCTGCCAATCAACAACAAACGATTATAAATCTCACCGAAATGATCAATCAGGCCGAAGAATACGGAATTCCCGTTTTGGCAGTAACCGCCGTGGGGAAAAACATGGCCAGGGATCTGCGCTATTTAGCGCTAGCATCCCGTATCTGCCAGGATGCCGGGGCCCGGATTATCAAAACCTATTATTGTGAGGAATTTTCCAAACTGATTGACTGGGTTGCTCCAACTGCTGTTGTGGTTGCAGGAGGTAAGTATACAAGTCCTCCTGACGCTCTCCAGATGGCCTACAACTCTGTCCAAGCTGGTGCTGTGGGGGTTGATTTCGGGCGAAATATTTTCCAAGATGCCAATCCTATCGGCATGATCAAAGCAATTGGTTCAATCGTCCATGAAAATCATACGGTAAAGGAAGCCCTGGATATCTACAATGCATGCTTACCCGGTGCATCCAAGCTTGACTGAATTTTTCCTATCTTTTATACATTTACACTCTCCAAGGTGGATACGATGAAAGCAGCGGTCTATTATAAGAACAGTGAAATTCGCACCGAAGATGTCGAAGAACTATCGGTTGGACCGGGAGAGATCAAAGTCAGGATCATGGCGTGCGGAGTTTGTGGGTCGGATGTCATGGAATGGTACCGGATTAAGCGTGCGGGAAGACCCGGGGGTATTGGGTCTTTTGGACATGAATGCACAGGAATTATCGCAGAAGTCGGTTCCAAGGTTGATCCGAAATGGAAAGTGGGAGATCGGGTCGTCGCTACTCATCATGTAGCTTGTAACACATGTAATGCGTGTATACGCGGGCATACGACTGCATGTGACACACTACAAAAAACAAAATTTAAAAACGCGTTTGGAGCGTTTGCAGAATATGTTGTTCTGCCCGAAATCAACGTGGATCGGGGTATTTTACGCCTTCCTGAATCGGTTTCCTTTGATTCTGGAACCTTTGTTGAACCCCTTGGATGCGTTGTGCGTGGGCAGCAGTGTGCTCCAACGTCTGATGGTCGATCAGTCCTGATCATCGGTGCCGGCATCACCGGATTGCTGCATCTTCAGGTAGCCCGTCTGAATGGTGCGGGATTTATCGCTGTCTCCAATCCGAGTCCTGAACGGTTGGGGTTCGCTCGAAAATTCGGTGCCGATGCAACCATTTCCGCTATGGAAGATGTTCCCAAAAAGTTTAAAGAATTAAATGCTGGGCTGGGTGCGGACACCGTTATTATGACCGCACCGGTTCCCATTTGTGTGAAGCAGTCCTTTGAAGCAGTTGGACCAGGGGGGACGATCTTGTTTTTTGCTCCTACCAATCCTGAAATCCAATCCGAAATCAATCTCTGGAACCTGTGGCAAAAAGAGGTTACGATAACGCATTCATATGCTGCCGATTTCCATAATCTTTCAACGGCCCTGAAATTGATTCTGTATAAAAGAGTGAATGTGATCGACATGATAACCCATGTTTTTCCCTTACAAAAAACGGCCGAAGGTTTTCTCCTGACTGCCCGGCACCGAGATGGAAGTTTAAAAGTTATCATCCATCCACAGGAATAACATTTTTTTCTCATTTCTCAAATGCGGCCGAAAGGGTGCTGCAGAATGTCTTTTTAGACCCAAATAACCCTGTTTGTGGTACAAATCAGTTCATACAACAATAGCGTCTCATAGCAAGGATTCTCTTCCCGGACACATCCCAAGATACGCTCATCCTGAGCCCGGTTCTGAAACGGAGACGTTTGATCCGCCTTCACACAGCACCGATCGCGGTGAATACCATCTCAAATCGATCGGCTCCCGAATACCTGTTGAGCAGTGCTGGTAAAACCCTCGGTCCCGTCCTTTCCTCCACAGGGCGCATGAGAAATCCAAGAGGGGGTGTTAATCATCCAAAAAAGGTGCTTTTTCTATCAATTAACATTCCCTTGAGAAAGTTTGGGATTTGTTATTTTCTCCCTCAAAGAGAATTTGACTGTTTCCTAAATCTTATACAAATTAATTTTTACGTCAAAAGTTACTTTCGGATCTACTGTCCCATGCCCCCGGGCGATCACGAGCCGGGCATGAACGATGGTTTCGGCAACAATTTCGGCAAGGTGTTGAGTGCCTGGGGCACCGGCCAGTACCGGTATCCGTGGGCAGAACATTTCGCCCTCGCTCTGTCGAGAGGGACAATTTCGTCAATGGCCAGTGATGCGCTAACAGCAAACGGAGGGTGTGCATGCACAATCGCACGGTAGTGTGTTTTTCGGTAGATTGCGAGGTGCACCCGGTACTTGCTTGATGCATCCGATGGGACATCTCCCGGAAAACGGCACAAAGACCGGTTCACCAGGTGTATCCAGGCAGGCACCGGTCCGTTTGATATAAAAACCGGTATCCCTTTCCCTCACACTCATATTACCGAAGTTGCGGCCTACCAGATTTTCCACAAACAGCCGCTTTCCTACTCGTTCAAAGTCATTATCCGGCACCCTTTACACCTCTTTTTTGTACAGAACATTTTTGCGTACTCCACGATATGAGCATGGGCCTGCCGGTACGCGGATACGTCCAAGGGCAATACACCTTCAAACAATGACTTGAGCCCGGATCGCGGGACGGTTATCCCTGCGCAGCGGGCCATCCGTTCGGTGTATGCATCGATCACGAAACTTGCCCGGAAAAAACCATAACAGAGGATGCTATCCGCTGTCTCTTCGCCGATTCCCGTGACGCCAAGCAGGCCAATCCGGAGTTCATCGGTCGGGACCGCTTTCATCTGCGCTACACCACAATGCATATCCATGACATGCGCCGCAAGTGATTTCAGCCTGCCTGCCTTGACCCGGTAAAAACCAGTGCAGCGCACCGCCTCTTCGATATCAGGCTGCGCCGCGGTATGGATGGCAACGAGTGTGCATAGACCGCTTCGCTTCAGGTTGGAAAGGGCCAATTCCACATTCTCCCACCGGGTCTGCTGGGTCAAGATCGCCCCGATCATCACCTCATCGGTGTCTCCAGGCCACCACGGAATTTCACCGAACTGCCGGTTGAGAATCTCGATTATGCCACGAGCTTTATCGGAATTGTATGCCGACATCCTTCATCTTGTTGTACCGGGCGATGTTGAGCACGAGCGGGGTTAACGATTCAACCATGGAAGAGACCGCAAGAGGTCCGGCATCGAAAGCCTGAAGATGAGAAATCCGGTTCACAATCGCCATCACCGTCTGTTTTGCCTCATTATCATCACCGCAGACCGGCACCGAATAGTCAAGTTCCTCGTCGATTGCCCTCCAGCGGTTCGCTGCGATCGTATTGAAAGCCGCACATACCCGTGCATCAGGGAGAAGTCTCTGGATCATCAGGGCGGCAGAGCCTTCCGGCGGAGGAGTAAATGTAAAAAAATCCCGTTTCTCCATCGGGTTGACCGGGCTTATCACGATCTTTTTCTCAAGGCCATGCAGGGTGGAGAGCGTCAGAAGAACGTGCCTGAACGGTATCGCGAGGATCACAACATCTGCTCCGTCAACGCACCCTTGATTGCACTCCCCGGCAAGCGAGCATTCCCTGCCGGCGCTCTTCAGGGTCTCCCGTGTCATCTGGCACGTGGTGTCGGCTTTCTCCTTCTCGCGTGAACCGACCACCACGTCAAAAACCGGGGACAGGCGCATCGCCATGCCTTCGCCGATATCCCCCGTGCCGCCGACAATGCCGATCTTCACTTATCCCACCAGCGGTTGCAGGAGTTTTTCCAGTGTCGCAGCATCGGTGACGCCTTCCATGGTCCGGACCACCTTGCCGTCCTTCTCGATAATAAGGGTCGGGACCACCTGGATGCCGTATTTTTCTGCAAGATCCATGTGCTGGTCGACATCCACTTTCCTGATCTCTACCGCATCCCCCATCTTTTTTGCGAGTTCCTCGAGGATCGGTGTCTGCATCCGGCACGGGCCGCACCAGGTAGCAAAAAAATCATACAGGATAGGTCTGCTCATGAAATGTACCTGAAGGAGTAGTCGATTAAAAAAAGATAAAGGTATGGTATTGCTATTTGGAGAGGATCTCCATGATGATCCTCCCGTAGGCAGGCCTAGTTACAAGCACGCCCACGATCACGCCCATCATTGTGATAAGGGCAAACCCTTTCAGCGTGGAAAGGTCCATGAGCGCCAACGGCAGCATCGCGATGATCACCGTGCCTGCAGCCACGACGATAATCGAAAGGGCCCGGGCAAGCCTTTTTAAGTAGAGTGTTGGCGACGGAACTTTGCCCTCGTGCAGGATCTCATCCGTTATCAGGACCAGCTGATCAATACCGGTACCAAGGACAGCGATCAGGCCGGCGATGGTCGGGAGATCCATCTGGAACCGGATCAGGCTGATGAACCCGAGGAGGATAACGATCTCAGATGCGTTGATCAGCACCATGGGAAGCACGATCTGGGGTTCCCGGTACCGGAAGAAGATCACACAAGCGACCATGATGAGCGCAAGGATTCCGGCGATAAAGCACATTTGCAGGTAATACTGGCCGAGAGAGGCGGACGTCGAACCGGAACCGGCAACATTGACGTCAACCGGAAGTGCCCCGGCACGGAGATGGATCTCGAGATCGGTCGCTTCCTGCATGCCCGCGGTGCCGGATCCGGTCGAGGCATAGAGATCCTTGGTGGTCTGGCCTTGGAGCTGGCTGGCAAGGTCCTGCGAGAGCGGTGCGGAATACACGGTCACATTATCGAGGAACATGGCGATCTGGTGATGCGAAGGATCGCTCGTGGCTCCGTACTGGATCGCGGCATTACGGAATGCATCGGCACCTGCATCGCTGAGCGTGAACGCGACCCCCCAGTTGCCGCTGCCGGCCGGCTGCTGGCTGGGAATCTGGACACTCGTAATTGCATCACCATACAGCACGTGCTCGGTCTGGTTGGCTGTGGACTGGATCCGGATCTCAAACTTACCCTGCCTGCCGACGATATCCTGTGCCTCTTTCATGTCGACGCCGGCAAGCTCCACGCGGACATAGCGGGCCACATTATTCATGCCCGTGAGGGTATTGACTTTAAAGTCCTTGGTGCCCATCGAGTTGATCTTGTCCTCAAGGATCTGCTTTACAAGAGCCGCGGTACTCGAAGAGACGCCAATCTGGTAGGAAACGATATTTCCTCCATTTGCCGCGAATATTGTTTCAAGTTCATCCTGTGTGTAGGATTTCCGTATCTCAAGATGGGTTGCATCCACCTGCTCTACATCGGCATCGAGACTTTTGGAGAGATTCGCGACAAATGTATCGACCGGCTGGGTCGTAGTATACCCAACGACTTCAGCCCTGAATTCCAACTGAAGCCAAGCACCCTGCTGGAGGTCGAGCCCATACTGGAGATTGGTAGTAAGGTTCCCGTTGTTATCAAAATGTGGATAGATAGCCACAACAGAGAGGGCGACAAGAACGAGAAGAATCACCACCCGCCAGTCCTTGAACGCTGCCCGAAGTCCTGCTTCCTTCATTTGCCTCCTCCCTTAAGCACGTACCATTTCACAATCCCGACATTGGTGAGCCAGGTGTTGAAGATATCAAAGATCAGGCCGATCATGAGCACTGCAGAGATCTCCCAGATGGTCTCGACCTGCCCCACCCACGAGACCAGCAGCAGTACGGTGACCGCTGCAAACGTCGTCGAGGTCATGATGATGCCGGTACGGAACGCTCCCGTCAGCTTGTCGTTCAGTTTGCCCTGCCGCTTGAGCACCCGGGTGGTGAGCAGGATATCAGTATCCACTGAATAACCGATGAGCATGAGCAGGGCCGCCGTGGTTCCCAGCGAGAGTGTTATGCCGATTACATTCATCACCGCCGCGGTCATGGCCATGTCAGCAAATGCTGATAGCACGACCGCACAGGACGGGACAAATGTCCTGAACGATATAAAAACCACGATCGCCATCCCGATAAAAGCGAGAATAACTGCGATAACAGCCTGTGACTGGAGAGATTTCGCGAACGACTCCCCGATCTGGCTGACAGTCGCGTCAGGATATTTTGTTTCTATCAGACCGGTCAGATTCTGGTACTGGGTATCGCTCATCGCGCCGAAAGTGACGAATTTCCCGTTGTTCACTCCTTGTCCGATATCAACCAGCGGATAGCCGGCAAATGTTGTGGTTATCTGAGCCGGGGTATCCGTTGTGATGATCGTTACAGCTGTCCCACCGGAAAAGTCAATTCCCGGTTTGACCGGCAGGCCGGTAGTGGCGGTCGTGTATGCAAGTATCACGAGCGAAATTGCAAGGAGCACCAGCGGGAATATCATCAACTGTTTCGGTGAATATTTCTCGACGTTGTAGTTGAATAATCCCATAACATACCTATCTGTTCATGCACGATTAAATAATGCACGGATATACGACGCGGGGAGGGTATGCTCGCACCATGTAGGCAAACCCGGGTGCAAAAAGTTCGCAGAATAACATAACCTCGGAATATAGTGACTGAATTGGCTATCAGGGATTGTTAAACGCAAAAAATCAAAAAATATATATACAGACGCCAGCGACACTACCCATATGAGATCTCATTCCGAGATCACACACGTGATTGAAGGACGACTAAAGTCCTATCTGTCACGGGACAAAACCGGCATCCGCCGTGAAGTTCTCCGTCTCTTTCTGCGCATCAGACCGATGACAATCGCAGATATCGTTGCCGCACTGCGGAAGCATTTTTCGGTGACGTTCCACGCGATCGCGTCGATGGTCGGCATCATTGCTTCACGGATTGGTATCCTGCGGGCGAGCCGGAATGCCGATGGTGTCAACACCTACGAGCTCAAAGAGAAATATGCCGACATGGTTGTCCGGTTAGTTGGGGTATGAGATACCTCCGGCCATCAACATAACCGTTTTTAACGCTTCCCTGCCAATCATAGTAGCATAATGCCTGTTTTCAATTACTGATAGGTGTATAAGCACATTTTTTGGTATTTCTCGCCAGCCTAGAATCTCCCTTATCCTTCGTCCGATTAACTTTTTAAAATACAGAACAGTATACTATTTTATGAGGCGCCCTGCCAAATAATGCCCGAACGGCCATGGCGCGATGCACCGCGCACATGTCAAGGTTACGAAGGATAAGGTAACTACATGGAAAACGATTCCGTGGCAGTACTGCGAGAAGTGCGGAATGATCTTACCGGACCGGGATGCAAATTAAAAATGCCGTGGCAGTAATGTCCGTAATGTGGGATGATGCTGCCGAATTAAAAAAAGATTTAGAGGATTGAGATTGCATTGCTTTTTGTCCCCGTTCCACCGTCGACTGTGGTCACATTCGCATTCCATGACCCTATTGTAGTACCTATCGGGATGTAAACAGTCCCGGTAATCTGCGTCGAATACACGGATGTCAGCGTTGCCTGAATAGGTGTCTGGTTGGCTTTGGTCAGGTTCACAATGGTGAGACTGCCTGGCTCGAAGTTCGCGCCGGTGATAGTGAAGGAGACAGTGTCACCCACATACGCCGTTGATGGCGTGAATGTAGTTATAGTCGGCACTGGGAGCTTGCTCACCGTGAACGCGGAGGCTTTGCTCGTGGTGCCGCCGTCTACTGTCGTGACGTTGAGACTCCATGCGCCCAGCGCGGCGGTGTCGGGAATCTGGACACCGCCGATAATCTGGGTGGCCGTAGCGGTGTAGAGGTTCGTAGCCAGTTGACCGGATGTCGGGTTACTCAGGACGACCGTGGTCAGGCCAGGTTCGAAGTTCGTGCCGGTAATCGTATACGAAACCGTCGCGTTCCGGTACCCGGTTGCCGGTACTATGCCGGAGATGGTTGCTTTTGCGAAAGGAGTCACGGTGAATGCATTCGGCTTGCTGTTGAATCCTCCGTCTGTTGTTATCACATAGAGCGAGTAGGCGCCGGTTCCGGCGGTGTCAGAGATAGTAAAGCTGCCTTGGATCGTAGTCGAGTTCACACTGGTCAGTGCTGCAGGGATGGTAGTCCCGACAGCCCGGAGCATCATGGTTGTCCCACCACTCGGCTGGAAGTAGTTCCCCGTCAGGGTGAATGGGACGGTGGTGTTCAGGTATCCGCTCGCTGGGCTGAGGGTGCCCAGAACCGGGAGCGGCATGGGGTTGACCGTGAAGGTCTGGAGCTTGTTCACGGTACCTCCGTCAACCGTGGTGACCGCAAGCGTGTAGAGGCCGGCCGGGGCAGTCGCCGGGATCGTGACATTGCAGATAATATTTGTCGGGGTAACGCTGAAGATGTTTGTCGCTAGTGAGGTGCCGGACGTTACATCGGATATACTGACCGTTGTCCCAGCAATCTCGAAATTGGTCCCGGTGAGCGTGAAGAGAACCGTGCTGTTTTTAGCTCCGGTACTCGGTGTGATCGCGGTGATGGTGGGTGCCGGGACCGGGTTCACCGTGAATGCGTTCACCTTGGTTACGCCACCGCCGTCCGTGGTGTTCACGGCAAGCTGGTAGAGGCCTGTTGGCGCATTCCAGGGGATCAGGATGGTCCCGCTGATCTTCGTGTTAGTTACGTTGGTCAGAACCGTGGTGTTCAGGAGCACTCCGGTAGTCTGGTACGTGAAATTAACGGTCGTCAGGTTGAGCTCGAAGTTGGTACCGGTGATGGTGAAGCTGACGGTACTGTTCCGGAGCCCGGAGACCGGCGTGAACGAGGTGATGGTCGGGGCCGGGTACGCGTTCACGGTAAATGCGTTCACCTTGTTCACGACACCGCCGTCCGTAGTAGTTATGTCAAGCCGGTAGAGGCCCGTCGGTGCATTATTCGGGATCGTGATAGTGCCGATGATCTTCGTACTGGTCACATTGGTCAGAACCGGTGTGTTCAGGACCACTCCTGGCACGGTCTGGTTGCTGAACGCGACAACCGTATTGCCCGGCTCGAAGTTAGTTCCAACGATGGTGAACCCGACAGTGCTGTTCGTGAGTCCGGATACCGGGGTAAGGGATGTGATGGTCGGTATTGCGAGGTTGCCGACTACAAATGCACCGGGTGTGCTGGCGGTGCCGCCGTCAATGGTGGTCACGTTGAGGGTATAAGCTCCGGCTATTGCGTTATTGGTAACGTTGACCGTGCCGACAATACTCGTCGGCGTAATGCTGATTATGTTGGTAGGCAGTTCAAGTACCGTAGGCGTTATATCCTCGTAGATCGTCACGTTGGTTGCGCTCCCGGAAGGCTGGAAATTCGTCCCGGTAATGGTGAAGGCAACGAGATTGTTTAAGTTACCCGAAGCCGGTGTGATCGCGGTGATGGTGGGTGCCGGGATCTTGCTGGTGGTGAATGCATTGGATTTCCAGACCGTGCCGCCATCAAAGGTCGTCACACTGACATTCCAGGTCCCGGCCGGGGTATTGAATGGCACGACAACCGTCCCGTTGATCATCGTCGGTGTGACGGTAGTTACGGTTAAGCCGGTTGTGTTGAACGCGGCCATGGTGCTCTGGTTCACGATGGAGATGGTCGTTAGGCCGGGTTCGAAGTTGGTTCCTATGATGGTAAACGAGATGGTCGCGTTCCAGTACCACGGCGAGGACGGGGTGATGCTGGTGATGGTCGGTTTCCCGAACTGGGAGACCGTGAACGCAGTGGACTTCCAAGCAGTACCACCGTTTGCGGTGGTGACGCTGACGTTCCAGACCCCTTTCGGGGCATCGAACGGCACGACGGCCGTGCCATTGATGGTTGTGGGCGTGACGGAGGTGATGAGCGGCGTACCGGTCGCGTTGAACGGGAGCCCGGAACTCTGGTTCACGAATGCAATGGTAGTCAGGCCGGGCTCGAAGTTGGTGCCGGTGATGGTGAAGGGAACGGTCGCGTTCCATGACCACGCGGTTGTGGGTGTCACACCGGTGACGGTCGGTTTCGCGGCGGTCGCAAGGGTGAAGGCATTGATGGAGGTGTTCTCCCCATTGTTCACGGTGACTATCTGGATGTTCCAGAGGCCGGTGGTCGCGTTCGCCGGGATGGTGATTGTCCCTGCAATCTGCGTGGTCGTGACGTTCGTGAGGGTCGCATTGAGGATGCCGACAGATTGGTTCCGGAACGCGACCGTCGTGTTGCCCGGCTCGAAGTTGTTCCCAAGGATCGTGAACGATGTCGTGGTATTCAGGTATCCGGTCGTTGGCGTGACAGAGGCGATGACTGGCAGTGTCGTGGCCACGCCGGATGTTGTCGAGAGCGTGACGGTCTCGTTCAGGGAGATGGTCTTGCCGATCACCGGGTAGTTCACCAGCATGTTATTGAGGTTACAGCTGGCGGTGAGTGTGTACATACCGGCCGGATACGTGCCGTTCCCGGTGTTCCAGACCGGGCCCGACAATGTGGTGGCACTGGTAAGGGGCAACGCTGTCTGATAAGTCATACCGTACGGTCCTGTACCGGTGATGTTGCCGATCGCCGCCACGCCGCGTTCCTGGCTGACGTTGGCAAGGTTGCTCGTGATCGTGATCCCCAACTGGTCGCCAAGCGGCACGGTGCTGCCGGTGACGTCCCGGTTCTCAGTGTAATCCCAGATACTAACATCAATCGACGGGTCGACAACGTTAAATGCCGGGACCGCGTTGCTGAGCGTGTTGCCAGGCGCCCAACTGTACCATATCCCAGTATGTCCGGTGAATACTGTTGGCGTGATGAAGATGGGATAATCCTGCCCGACAATGTCAATTGTTGCGTTCGGGACTGAAGATGTTCTTGGAGCACCTGCAGTGAACCACGCGAGGGTGGTGTTCGTGCCCATTGGAAGGGTGATGTTCAGGCCGGATTCCCCAATATAGACCGTCCCACCGGCCAGTACGGTCTGAACGGGTGCCGTACCTCCAGTATTGCCACTTGAAGATACCGTTTGGACGGATATAAGGGTAAATGTGGATAATCCGTTCGGTGATGTAAAAGTCAGGGTTGTGTATCCCGTTGTGGGTGTATTGGCTGCGACACTTTGGACCGTCAGAATATCCTGTATACCGCTGTCTGAAATATGAACAACCCTGATATTGTCTGCCCCTCCCTGAGCATTATACCAGCTCGTCGGTACGCTCATCGTAATAGTGGCAGGTCCTGGCGATATGGTGACATTGGTTTTTGTGACCACCATCACATAGGCAACACTGTTGAGGGCTAGTCCTTCCAGGGCGAACGAAGACTGGTAGTCCGTAAGCGTACTGGGATCCAGGTTCTGATACGTTGTCGTTGTGATAGATGATGAACTTGTACCTGACTCGGGCGTTACGGTGACGTCACTCCAGGATGCCTGAACATTGGTATCCGTCGAGCTTGCAGGTACTGAGACTGTGGTTGATGCGGGGATGGTCGTTGGTACCGAAGTAACCGTCGTCCCGAGCTCCGTTGTTGGCTGGGGGGTTGGACTGGGTGGGGAGGTATAAGTGAACTCGGTAGCACCGGAAACAGAATTTGTCCCACCCGGCGTAGTAACGGTCACAGCGACCGTTCCCGGAGGGCCTGACGGCGAGATAGCGGTGATACTTGTATCAGAGTTTACGATAAAGCTGGTTGCCGGCGTATTTCCGAAATTGACCGCGGTTGCCCCGCTCAACCCGGTTCCCGTAATGGTCACAGAAGTTCCGCCTGTTGTCGGGCCGGATGCAGGAGAGATTCCGGTAACGGATGGAGGTATTCCGGGGGTAACTGTGAAGACATAGGCCTCGCCGGCATTGGGTTTACTCTCCGCATTAGCGTTAACTGCCCCAATCACAGCCGTGTCATTATACACCGCCACGGAACTTCCGAAAAAGGCATCGCCCGCCGCATCCGATGCAGTGAGAGGTGAACCGACCTGGCTCCACGTACCTCCATTGTTTTTGAAGACATAGGCCTCGCCGACCTCAGTAGCATGCCCCACCTCAGCATTTTCTGCCCCAATCACAGCCGTGTCATTATACACCGCCACGGAACTTCCGAAATCGGCATCAGGTGCCGCATCCGATGCAGTGAGAGGTGAACCGACCTGACTCCACGTACCTCCGTTGTTCTCGAAGACATAGGTCACGCCGGCGTGGCTATAAGCCCCTACAGGAACATTGGTCTCTGAAATCATAGCCGTGTCATTATACACCGCCACGGAACTTCCGAAAGCTCCAGCGTACGCCGCATCCGACGCGGTGAGGGGTGAACCGACCTGGCTCCACGTACCTCCGTTGTTCTTGAAGATATAGGCCTCACCGGCAAGGTTAGCAGCCCCCTGAGGAACAGGAGCATAAACTGCCCCGATCACAGCCGTGTCATTATATACCGCCACAGAACTTCCGAAACAGTTACCGGCCGCCGCATCCGAGGCGGTGAGAGGTGAACCGACCTGGCTCCACGTACCTCCGTTGTTCTTGAAGACATAGGCCTCGCCGACATTGGGATTAGTCCCTATATAAGCACCTTCTGCCCCAATCATAGCCGTGTCATTATACACCGCCACGGAACTTCCGAATTCATCATAGGCCGCCGCATCCGATGCAGTGAGAGGTGAACCGACCTGGCTCCACGTACCTCCGTTGTTCTTGAAGACATAGGCCTCGCCGGCATACTTATTAGCCCCCACAATAGCACCATACGCTCCAATCACGGCGGTGTCATTATACACCGCCACGGAACTTCCGAATTGGCCACCGGCCGCCGCATCCGATGCATCCAAGATAGCAGTTTGGGTGACGATATAGGGATCGATGGTGAGTGGGTAGATGGCATTTCGGTCGTCAATCTGCCAGGTGAGCGTGGTTCCGGAGAGCGCCAGCGTTGCCGGAAGCACCCGGCCGGTAGCATCCAGCGCTTTCAGGCCGCCGTATTGCATGACCGGGCCGGTGTGGTCAAAGAAGATCACCGTTTGCCCGGCAGAATATGGTTTGAGAGTGCCGGATACTGCATACGAGACCGCAAGTGGCCCGTCGCCTCCCGGTCGGGAAGGAAGGGTCATTCCCTGCTCGATACCGGCAGTGCCGCTCACGTACCATTCAATTCCTTCCGGTCTGACGATATCCAGCTGCGATGCTGTCTTTGTATATGTGCCCGGACCTGCTGGTACGAGAGATCCTGCATGACCGATCCCGGTGATCTCCATCGAGAATGACCCGTTTCTGCTGGCCACGATCATCTCCCCGGAGTTCATAGCCGCAATACCAGATTGCTGATGGTCATTATATACAGACCAGATGATCTTACCGGAATAACCAATCCCGCTGAAATCCGGCAAAATGAAATGCCCGGAAAATGGGGTCGCGGAGACCAGCGACGAGGTATCCGCTGCCGCCCCGGGCATATAATTGCCGGAATGAATGGCATCGTATTGGAATATGACCGGAAGCGGCGCTGCCAGTACCGGTCCGATGAGGGCAAGCAGGAGAACGATGGCGATACAGATGGCAGGATGATGAAGTAGCCAGCTCATCCTGACCCGAGTGGGGTTCATGACGGTCGTGGACATACGATTTCCTTCACTATCGGTTCGATGGGAGTGTAACCTTCTCCGAGGAAAGAGAAAAAATCCGGCTGATGTTACTGAGATGGTTTGCTGTAACTAGGTCCTTCGAATCGCTTGATGATTATTATTGGTTAGAATAAATCTTTCGATTTAAATCCGGAATTTTTATAATGATAACAAAACCCATTGACGTGCATCCACTTTCGCCCCGCTTAGTCCGGTTCTTTTTCTGTATCAGCACAGGAAGTAACCGGTGCCCATGCATATTAGCAGAGATGGCTGCTAATTGGTTGGCAGTACTGCCCGGCCTGCGGGATGATGCTGCCGGGATTAATTTCTGGAATACAATTGCCCATCAAGACGTTATTCATGTGTAAAAAAATACAAAGCCGCTAAAAATAATATGAATGCAATTATCAATGCGATATCTCCGACAACGGTATTGAAAGTTATTGGAGGAAGTTGTAAACCATATTCAGGTAATGCCATCGGAAGCCCAACTGAAGCAAGAGCAATACAACCGATAAGGCATCCGATTGCAAGTAATTTACTTACTATGAATGAACCGAGTCCCATAATCAACAAATTAAATGAACTGTAGTATATCTCTTGTGTTTTCCGGTTCTGTCGAGTTGTCGGTAGGTAGCCTTTTTCAACATTCACTCCTTTATCTATACCCCCACAGTGGCATTGATTTTAGGGTTCTGATACGATTTCTGATCGTTCATTGGACGATTTCATTAATTCGATTATCTCACTTGGAAGTGCCTAAACTCGTTGGTTACTGACACCTTGATAGAATCCCTTACTGGATCCGCCACGGGCACAGAAGAGCAGGGAAGGCTTGCAGGACTTCAGGTTGTTAGCCGCGTAGGTTGGACACTATCCGCAAAATCTTCTGCAGATGTCAAGGTTCGCACCAGACTCGTCAACTTTTGTTATCTAGGTTTCCACTGCGGGAAAAGTTGTGGAATTAATTATCAAAGTATCGGAATACTGTTCTGAAAAATGAACTGTTTACAGGGAATTTTATTAGATGAAAAATGGTCATCAACCGCTACCTTATCAGTACTAAACCCGGATAGTTTCTTATACCGTAACATGGTATTACAACGCGAGGGAGACTCATGGAGAACGAGAACCTGTTTATCAGTATCGATTTTGACAAGAGTATATTCCCAAAAGAACATACCTGTGATGGTGAAGATATCTCTCCGATGATCCGTTTGAACCGGATTCATTCCGCGTACCTGGCTATTATCGTTGATGATGCAATCGGTCCTTCGGATCGCTTCACGCACTGGTTGATCTGGAATATCGAACCACGGCCGATCATACCGGAGAATATCCCCAAGGTCCCCGAGATCACCGAGCCTTTCCCAGCTGTCCAAGGGACCAACGATTTCGGCACAATTGGATACCGGGGACCCTGCCCGCCTCCCGGTGAGACCCATACCTACTACTTCAATGTGTACGGACTTGACGGGAAGCTTGGAATCCCGGCAGGTTCAACGAGGGATACCCTCCTGAAAGCGATGAAGGGGCATATGGAACAGTACGGCGGACAGGCGATTGCGTTCTACAGCCGGTAACCGGTTTTCAGCCCTGTGGGAAAAATATTTCATAAACAATTTTGGGGACTCCAGCAGAAGTTCCCATTTCCGCCCACCGTGATATCCCGATTAATGCAAACGACACTGACCAGAGCACTTTAGCTGCCGGTCGATTTCCATCGGGAATACCAGACTGTATCGTTGCGATATACCCGATCGATAAGGTTCATTGCCTGTAAAGCATCAAGAGAGGTTCCGCTTTGTCCCTTCGTACCGTTCCCGATGCAATCGGCAAAATCGTCAATCTCACGTTCCCATGAGGTATCCGTATCGAAATAGATGACCGATTCTTTAGGATTCTCGACTGCACAACTCTCATTCTCGAACTGCCGCTGGACTACAATCAGTTTTTCCACGGGTCCGTATCTGCCGGTCGGGGAGAGGTATCCCTGCACGATAAGGTACCCATCCTCAAGACATATTTCAAGGGCGTACGCATGTTTCCAGTGGGTCGAAGATGCGTGAACCACCGCGATCTGGTTTCGACGGTTGCGAAACAGGGCAAACGCATTGTCTTCCAAAGAAATGTTCCAGAACGAGGTGGACACGAGACTTTTCACTTCAGTAAAGTTACCGGCAAAAAACCGGAACAGGTCGATCATATAGATCCCCTGATCGAGCAGGATCCCGCCTCCCGCCCACTCCCGGTTACTCCGCCATATACTCTCGAAATCTTTACCACCGGATTTCCCGTGGACACCCCTCATCCACAGGATTTTCCCGTATGCGCCGGTGTCAATCATCTCTTTTGCTTTCAGCACAGCCCCGTGGAACCGGTGATTGAACCCGAACCTAAGCACGAGCCCTTTGTTCTTTTTTTCCGCTGCGATAATATCCTGCATATCACTCAGGGATCTTCCCGGAGGGATCTCGCAAAAGACATGTTTGCCCCGGTTCAGAGCATCGATGACAACCCTCGGCCGATATTTATTCTGGGGAGCCACGAAGACGGCATCGATACCGGAATCCAAAAGCTCCCGGTAATCCTCGAAATACCGGTATGTTTCTGTCCGGGGTATATTTGGCCGGTGAGCATCACTGAGCGCGACCAGGTTCAGCGCCGGATGTTTCTCCGCTATCGCTTTCCGGATCATCCCCATGCTGCCCAACCCGATTATCCCGACATCGATCTTATTCTGCATGGTCGGCGCCCCTCAACCGGAGGGTATTCACCAGACACGTAATATACGTATGCCCGGATGCCCCCTCAACCGAAAATTTATCTATTACTCGCGTGAGCTGGAAAGTACATGCAACAAATTACCGGCAGCAGAAAATACCAGAACGGGATCCAGGTTTTCTGGAGTGAAGACAGCAAGGAGTTCGGGGATTTCTTTTCATATGAAGAACTCATCTCCATGAAGATCAATGCCCTTGATCTCTTGGAGAACCCGCAAATCTACCGAATAGATGTGGGCGGGCACCGCATCGAATCATCGGTATGATCCTGCAGACCATTGAAACTGTGGACTGGCTGTGGATCCATGGAAGAAGATACACCTGATGATACAAAAGTAGCACTCCTGAACAAATACCGCGCGATGTTTGTTGACAGGCTGACGGTACAGGACCTGCAGGAGCTCCAGTTCTATGCTCGGAACCAGATCGATGCAAACCGCCGGATAGATCCCGAGTACCGTTTGAAACTCGAGTTCAAGCTGAGACAATATTTCCCCGAGGAAGTATTACGGAGGGAGATCGCGAGTATCGAGTTACTCCTTGGGCAGTTGAATCCCACAGACCTGCGGAAGCCGGGGCACGTGTGATACGCATCGCCCCTTTGGTCCGTAAGCGTACTGGCACACCTAGGATACGGAGGTTCCCTATCCTGCAGTTTTGGATTGGGTAACCTATATTGCCAAAAAACCGCCAGGTGCTAGGCTGGTGGCAAACATCACCATATTAATTTCCTGGTGTTCAGTCCAGGTGCTGGCCTCCCTGTTTTTCCCATCGAGCCAAAATTGTTCGATCTTTCCTCTTAATGCCACATATTCTACGAGGGCGTGTATCCTTTGATGAAGGGAACTTGACCAGTCAAATAAATGCGGATTTTTCTCAAGCCATTCTGGCAGTTTTTCTACACTTGAGAGACCGATAGATAGACCAAACTCACGGAAAGCAAGACGATACGGGGCAGGGAGCTCGAGATAACCCGTTTCGGCAAAGGAATTTAACCCGACTAAGGCTGAATCGAGAATATTTTCTAGGAGATCTGCATGCACCGGACCACCCTGTATCATCATTTGGATAATGCCAGAAGCGTTGACCAAGAGGCCGCCGATGCCGAGAGGATCATCCGTGGCCATGTGTATGCCTTGGCAGATCTCAGTCATTTCATATATCTCCTGAACGAGGGAGGGCTGCACCAATTGCCTGAAATCTCTGGTTGCTGTCAGGTGGAGTTCATTATAAGTAACGAGGCCATCGAGAGGATCGTATTGACCCATCGAATGAACCAAGGGACGTGTAAGATCAATGCTCATCTTCCAGTAAATCCTTTTCCGTCCGCCGGCAGGGGGAAGGTACGTAAACTTGGAATGGGCAGTATGCGCAAGTTCGATCGCCCATGCAATAAAGTCAGGATTTCTGGTAACCTCACTTACACGAGAAAGCGCATGCATCCATTTTGTCAGGTAGTGGTAATACTGGCCGTCACGGTCCCATTCCCGTTGTTCATTGTACGGCTCAGCGATCTCGCGCTCGGGTAGGGATTTTCCGATCCTCATTCCACCTGCGGTCGGATGTTGCTCACCTTCCAGCAATGGGAGGTCGCTGATCCAGCCTGTCCGTGGGTCATCATCACGGTGCCGGCCTAGGATGTGATGTACCTGTTCAACGAGACGCAAAGCCAGTTCCCGGTAGGTTATGTTGCCCGTCTTTTGGAAAAGATCGAGATAATTACATACAGCGAACGCATCTGTCCAGAGGTAGCGTCGCGGATGAGTACCGACCGGATCAAGTCCAGTCGTCCTTGCAAAGTCCTGCATGAATTCATTGACTAGCGCAATGGTCGCAGTCCGGTTCATTATTTCTCTAGATACGGTGAGACAAGCATAAAAATATCGTCCCATTTTAGGATTGATTATAGAATTGATCTGCCCGGATCCACCTTTATATTTTATATCTAAGAAAGAGCCGATTTTACCGAGACAACATTTATATTGCTACTAACGTACAGGGTGATGATAATATGGCCGAAAAAATTGATAACTTGTGGGATGAAGAACATGAGGGATACCCCATAGGAGTTATCGGAAAGGATCCCTCTTCGCCCAAGGAGAGAGTAATTATACTTGATCATTCGCCTAGTCAGGTACCGGATTATGTTAGGGGAATTACCATAAAGGGCAATATAATTAAAATACCTAATTATTTGAAAGAATCTGCTAAAAAAGCCAAGATGGGTACGAGGGTTTTTGCTGGGAAGTCAAAAGTACTTAAATTGTAAATTGAAGGCACAAAGAGCGTCCTGTTGTTTCCTTTTTATTTGCATAAAGAAAACGGGTGCTGTTGCGTTGGCGGTTGATCATATAATCTTAACGAATTGAATTATAAGTTACCATTGTAGACCTAACCGCATTGGAGAAATTATCATAAGTCCTGAGAAGTTATCAGTACCTTAGTAGAAAAGTCATTAAGAACAGGTCGGAAGACAAGGGTATGGTGCACATCAATTTCAACAGTAAAGCCTCCATTTATGAACAAAATGCTTTGGTTCAAAAATCAGCTTCGGAAGTTTTGCTTGGGCTGATGTCTATTCGAGAAGATGAAGATGTCCTCGATCTGGGGTGCGGATCTGGTCGCACAACGAGAGAAATTGCCCTTCTCACAAAGGGTCTGGTAGTAGGTACAGATATTTCCGACAGTATGATCGATGAGGCAATCCGCAAGAATGAAGGCCGGCCAAATGTCCGTTATCTTGTTAAAGATGCTGAGTGTTTAGGCTTTCCCGATACATTCGACGTTATTTATTGCAACTCTGCGTTCCAGTGGTTCTCACATCCTGAAAAGGTTTTGGAACACTGTTTTACCGCTCTAAAGGCCGGCGGCCGTATGGGAATCCAGGCCCCCGCTACCTCGATATACTGTCCCAATTTTGTTACTGCTGTTGAAAAAGTTCGTACTCACCCAGCCACCAAAGAAACTTTTGGCTTTTTTAAAAATCCGTGGATGTTTCTGGAAAACGACGATGAATACAGGAATCTTTTTGAGAAGTGTGGATTTGAAGTGGTAACATGCACCATAATCGAAGAGTTGAACCGCTATACCATAGATCAGGTATATGGCATTTATCAGTCGGGAGCGGAAAACGGCTATTTGAACCAATCCTTTTATTCGGTTCCATTGACGGATGAATACGTCGAGACTTTTCGTAGCCTCATTAAAAAATCTTTAAAAGAGCAGGCCGATGAATCCGGCATGGTGGCTTTGAAGTTTAACCGAATTTATCTGCTTGCTAAAAAACTGAAAAATAATACATAGTGCTGTTTCATCTAAGGTTTCCGGACTGGATTTTCCAGCGGTTTTTGCATCAAGGGAACTCTTTAAAATTTTTGTTTTATGCCCTTCCTTTAATAGGAATTTAAGGAAGATAATGCGAGCCTGTCCCGATTCTTTTTACTGATATAAAATTACGTTAACCCTCAAGAATTGGTGCTGTTGCATCTGTGGGGTTCTGATAAGTTGACAGGACTTCGTGAAGGAAAATAGGGAAATAGGAATTTTCACTCCGTAATTATTTGCAGAGATTATCTCAAGTCCCGAGTAGTTATCAGAACCAAAATGGGAGGGTATTTTAAGACAGTTCAAATCGGTATCTTCTGTCCATCTCTTGTAATTCGGGTGCGAAAATTTTTGAAATACAGTCTTTTGTCTGATGTAAATCGTAATTACTATCAATAAAAATCGCT
>Ga0326728_10008434_pt1 | contig 25625 bp, 34 predicted proteins | sample MB3enrmetagenome_FD_207602 | JGI IMG/M metagenome (GOLD analysis project Ga0326728, IMG submission 207602) | Lab enriched peat soil microbial communities from McLean, Ithaca, NY, United States - MB31MN | ecosystem: Environmental > Terrestrial > Soil > Wetlands > Peat | place: USA: New York... | reverse complement strand
CGGCCTGGGTTAGGACATCTTTGTTCAGGACCGCGCTTCGCTGGGTGATCAATGTGCAACCTATGTTGAAGTTCCCACCCCGACGTACGATTTCGTCTACGGCGCCGAGGCTGTAAGCCACATCCCCAGGCGCCTTCTGCGGCGCCCACTGATCGGCCTCTTCCACGAAAACATGGCGTGTACCATAGTTCTTGTTCAATCGGTACAATTCGTAGAGGAAGTCTCCGACGATTCTCCTACTCTTCCCCTTGCTAAGTTGGCTGATGTCAATCACTGCAGAGATGCCTGACTGGACGATGCTTCTCGCGATGAGCGCAGCCTTCTCGGAAATCAAAGGGAGGTCCGCGTGTTCCCCACCGAACACGACCACAGGCATCCCCGGCTTTCCAAGAATCGGCCTCTGATCCGCATCAACGGCGACTCGGAGTCCCCACCAGACTCCCATACCATCGACCACAACGACCGGGATCCCCGCCTTGAGCATCTCCTCAGCGATAACCGCGGCATCCCAAGTCTTACCCGCACCTCGCTTTGCGAGGACGGCGAGAACCTCCAGCGCAAAGTCGCTGGGCAGCCGAAGGACCCTGGAGATCTTGAACTCACTCATGTTGCGAGATCCTTTGGATTATGCCTCAAGTTTGTGCCCTCGCAAACCCGCCTGACCTTATCCTGTAGTCTAACCGGAAGTTGGTAGCCGCAGATCCTGCACACCCACGCGTCGTCGTAGTCGTGGCAGCAGCTAACCCCCGCCAAGATGACCTTTGCTCCGTTCTGGTCCAATGGAATTGTAGGGGTTATTTGACCCCCTATTCCGGAACGAATCTAACTTCCTGCTCAAGGAAACCATGTTGCTGCATGGTTTCAATCATCAGTTGCAAATCATCCTGGTCGCGGTAAGGTAATTCGACCAAATAGGCCTCTCCGGTGCCAACCGGTGCCTCAAGTCGAACGATCTTCTCGTTCTGCCGGACCTCGAAGAAGTTCCATTTCCTCGAAGCAAACATCTCAATCGCCTGCTGCAAGGTCAACCGCTTCAAAACCCTATACTTCAAACTCTCACCTTCCCCCCGAACACTTCTCACTCTCGCTAGGCATGCATTCGAGTTCGTGTCGGTCCACGGCCTGCCTCAAAGCAAAGCGATCATATCCAGATTCGGGTGGAGTGTAAACGATCTGGCCGCAACGCCCACATTGGATAGCAACAGTCTTGCTCAAATTACATCAGGAAAATAGGAAGGCGACGGCATCGAGTACTTAGGGGGTTCTGCGGAAACGCCTGTTCAGATCCGCCATAAAATTGGCTTTTTCCGCCATACTGTTAAACTCCCAATTGAAACCTAGAAGAATCTCCACGACCTGGCTGATTGACAAGCCGGAATCAGCCGCGACCCGTTCCAGGGCCTCGAGTATGTCCTCTCGTAGGTAAAGGTGAACTTCACGTCTTCGGCGCTTCGGCCGCGGCTCATCAACCATGCGTCAAGAAAAGGAGCTGCTGTGACTAACGCATTTTACGAGAGTAGACGCGAACTTGCAACCCGAAAACTTACTCATGTCCAAGGGGAAATCGTCTTCGCGGTACGAAAACCCCCTCGACAAATCCCAAACCCATACCCCTATTCACTCTTCTATCACAGAACCTGTAGACGTCAACGCATTCCTTGCTGTGTTTTCCTGATCAGGCTTTTCAAGATTTTCGAGACGCGAAAGAAGATTCTCCAAGCCCTTCGGCATGAAGACAATCGCCGGCCCAAACAATTGCACCACGTAGTCTACTCTCGTGTCGAGAAGGTCCCCAATCGCTTTAGGGAGAGGGAGAAAGTAACGTTTGTACCGGTAACGGCTCTTCCTCATATAACGCTTCCAATACCACGCAACCCTGATGCGGACCATTGAAGACGCTGGATCTATTGGCCGTCATCGAACAAAGAATGTTGAAGTAATCGAGAGGAGGACCGAGAGAGATGACCAATGCTAGGGCACATCGCATGGTTTGCTGCATCGTCGGAGCAGGATATTCATCGGTAGCTGGAGATCCCCTTACGCCGAATCTTCTCAGCGCACCCGTCATCTCGTCATCACATAAAGGATCGCTACGTTTCGAAAGAGTTCAAAAAGACTTTCAGGCATGGAGCAAAGACAATCTGTCCAATAATAGCGAGCAATACCTTGAGGAATTGTATTTAGGGAAACGAGATGGTTTCATTTCGTTCAAAGCAGCCGTCGAGCTGATAGCGGCCACCCTCTCGACTTCAGCCGCGCATATCGCTGGCGTTAGCATTCGTTACGCGGCACGGGTTACTCGACCGTCAAATTGCCGGGCACACATCGACTTCTGGAGGACGGTGATGAGGAAATTCGACGACCTAGTTGTCGTCACAACTAACTATGACTTTCGTATTGAGCAAGTTCTTCGTCACAAACCGATGAAACGCCCGCCTACTCCAGGCTTCTACTATGGTGGACTGGAAAGACCGCAAATATTGGAGGGTACAGCCCTCCCCTTTACAGTGACAAACCAGCAGCGATACGTAGAACTAACTGGCTCAATCCCATTGTTCAAGCTCCACGGCTCCCTGAATTGGTCGCTGGAAGGGGGTGGCATGAAACTGTACCAGGACATGCGCCCTGCATTTCGGCATCGTGGAGATGCCGCAATCGTTCCACCACTCTATTCGAAGCAGATCCCAGATTGGCTCGCGCCTGTTTGGACAGGAGCCGCTCTTGAGATAAGTCGTTGTACAACGTGGATTGTATGTGGATATTCGCTGCCCTGGTATGATCGAAGTATAATGAAATTATTGCACGATTCGAGTGGGAACGCTTCGAACGTTTATCTTCTGAGTCCGCACAGCAAGAATTCCTGTGATCGTTGGCAACGGGTTGCCCAGCAAGCTCAGATAACACCACTGTCAGGGCTACCCGACGGGATAGACGAATTGCGCAAGGCTATACATTGGGAACGATGAGCCCTCCGCCCAACCAAACTAACTAGGCGACATAGTCGCCTCAATGGTTGGCGGTCTCCGTGCATCGAATCCTCTCAAGCTCCCCCCACAGGTATTGCAAGGTTCTGCAGTCGGCTCCGCAGATGCACGTGGGCGCCTGCGCGAGTAACATCAGAAACTTCCCCACTAACGTCAAACTCTCATCCGAGAAAATATGTTCAGTAGGCCTACACTTGTCATACAACATACACTTCACAATCTAGCGGTACCCTGTGCAATCACTTAACCCGGCAGAGAATCACTGCTTCTCGGAAGAGAGGATTACGAAACTGTCCACCCGAGCCAGCGATAGAATACTTTCTCACAACACAGTCCCAGAACCTAAACTATGTTACCGTCTAAATCCGTCGACAGTGCAGCAGGTTCCTATGAACTGCCCCAACTGTAATTGCATGCTTGAACTCGATTCGCTCGAATACCGCTGGCGTGGCAACGTAATGGAAGCCAAATCAGCCTTCTCCTGCCCCTACTGTCATCAAGTATGGGTCAAGGCCGGGAAGGAGTTGGTCAGGGCAATTCCGCTAACAGAGGTCGAAGACTAAGCGGGGGCATCACAGTGCGGGCAACGGTCAAGTTTCTCGTCGAAACGCGTTCCACAGTTACGGCAACGAATCTTGACGATCTCACGGACCGTTTCCTTTTCTCTGATTATTTCCTTAGTTGAGGCTTGCTGAGTCACAGGTGGCTCCTTCGCCTGCTTCGCTAATGCTCTCAACCATCTGTCGCGCCCGTCCTTTAGCTCGTAGTAGTAAGTGATTACCTCAGCAGGCTCGTCATCCTCCGCCTCATAATAGACCTCGGTTCGGAATCCGTTACTGTAACTTTTCACTTTCAGGATGTCGGACAGGTAGTAGTAATGATGGGGTTCCCTGTCATAAAAGCCAAACAGGTTCCTCGTTCGAAAAGCGACCATGTTGTCCTGAGTCAGCGTCAATAAACCATTACCGATACTGGAAACCTCACCGCCAGTATCCATTGAGGCTATTGAGGTGCTAACTGATGATTCCAGTACCGTCGATGAATAGCTGCCCCGGTATCCTCTTGAGTTGAGTAGGATTTGACGACCCAAATAGACGCTGAGCGCTAGGGCGCCCAAACCAACAAAGAATATCCCCACGACATTACCGACCGCACCCCTGGTTCTGTTCTCAAGAATGTACCAAGCCCACCACCACATAACCAAACCAAAAGCAAACAGCGCTACCGCAAGAAATGCCCTGTCAAGGAGACTCCGGAAATTCCTTTCCAACTCAAACTAAGTAAATCCAAATACCGAATCGATTTAACACTTGCGTGGTCCAACTTGTGGACTTGGAATTAAGCATCTTACTAAGATCTCAAGCAGATTCAGAACATGAACAAAACAATGAGGTAATCCAACGAGGATCGAATAGGTCGCATGATCATGCAGTAGCGTTGAGAGTTCCAATGAATTTTGAAGTCAAAGGGTATCCATCAGCGAACGCTGTCTTCAGGAAGGGAAAAGCCCTATAGCCATTCATAGAAAGACACTCGCAACGCTCAACCCATCGGAGAGTTGATTGTTGGGGCAGGTCCCTTCAAACTCTATCCTCACGTGTCCACTATACTTTTTCCACGCAAACACCATTGAACTCCCTCTAAATCCAACAATTAGGATTAGACAAATAACAAACACAGAGAAGTATGCGAAGGGCGATAATCCAAGCCAACCGACTCAGAGCGGCCACGGTTGGGGGTTAGAGCATGGATACGATACGTCGTTTTTTGTTGTTGACTGGCTAAGCATGAAGTCAGATCGGAATAATGAGATCGCTAGAGTATGCAGCTGCCTGCTAATGTTCAAACCAAGTCCCTTTGGGAACGATCTGTCTTGGTTTGAACAGGCCGATTTCGAATCAGCGCATCTCACACAACTTACGGCCTTGCCAGCCATCAACCCGAAGGAGGATTTGGAACAGCTCAACCCTGCGAAGCATGGGATGTGGCTAATGTATGTTCTTGATGCCGGAGAGGATAAGCTGTTCTTGAACTTCTGGACAGCCATGACCTCGGCCGATTGGCCCAAAAACCTGACGGCAGCAGCACAGAGACTTATCCGAGCGCAACGCCGTCGCGGTTTTGATAGAGATGAGGATAGACTCATCGACCTAATCATAGCGTTCGAGGCGCTTGTATTGAATAAGAACGAACATGGAAAGCAGAAACAGATGTCGTCGCGTTTCTCCAACCTCATCGGGGGCAGGCAAAAGCAGCAAATTAAGGATGATCTGAGCTTAGCATACGATTTGCGAAACGATGCTGTCCACGACGGATATTTCGATTCGAAAAACGTAGCTCAAATTCCAAATTACCCCATGCAGATTCCAACTTTCATTATGAATGTTGAAAGGTACCTCCGTGAGGGTATGAAAAACTACGTCGCGCTAAACAATAAAGGCCAATCCAAGGATCAGATAATTGCAAGTCTTTAGATCGTCTCTGATCGTCTATTGAAGTAGAGGTAACAGAGAATAGGAATTCCCAGGCTAATCGGGCGATCGAATTTGAACTCACGACTTCGAGAAGATCCATCAATTCGAACCTGGAAGTACGCCAAGTTCGTGGTGGACGTAGGGATGGTGAACCCTCAGTTCAAACTCAACAGCCGGCGCATTTCTGAAGCTTTAATTCAGAACCCGCCCGAGGCCACAACACACACGCGGTTAAATTTGCGCCAAAAAAATGGGAGTTGGACTCTATTTTCGGCTCCCATCCCCGGAGGCCTACCAACGAAGAACTATCATAGAGAGTTTGCTTAGGAAATGTATTTTTGAGTAAATCGCTCAATTAGACCCCTAAGTTCTTTATCGGACTCCTCTAGCTTCCCTAGGGGAACATCCAGATTCCAGAAAGGTCGCCTGCCTGTACCCTGCTCCTTTTTCTGAATTGCTTCGATCAAATTGTTCCAGTCACGAACTTTCATTCTGATTAAGTCATCCACCCTCTTTCCAGTCTTGAGATTCCGACCCGAAGCGCGTACCCATCCGCCTTCTTCAACAGTGTTCGTGACATGATAGTACACGCCCTTTTTCTTGAAAATGAAACCCTCTAGAGGAGTTTTGCCCACGGGAGATATTCGCCAGTCTTTCATACCTTTATGCGCTAAAATGCCTTTTGACTCATAGAAGCTTAATTTGCATCCGCAATGGGACAATTCTCATTTGGGTATTCGTAGAGAATTGGTATCATGGACGACCAGAACAACACCCACCGCATCGTTGATAGACTGGGGCAATATGCAAACCTGTTCGAACTCTTCAAGGATCATGTTCCCCGATGCCCAAAGCTTGAGGTAAAGCTCTACAGACACGACGACGATGTGGAAAGAATTTGGGGGCCGCGTTTCACCATCTGGGGAATACTTCTGAACGATACCGACCAATACTACCTACGACTTCTTCATGAGCTCGACTCTTATGTAGCGAAGCACAAATCGCCCTATGGAGAGGACCGACTCCGGGCAGGGATAACAAGCGACCCTTTTGCGTTCCTTTCAGAGCTGATAGCTTATGACATGTTCCAATCGAAAGCTGTCGTGCCAGTCATAGAGCCGCCCGCGGAACCCGATTCGAGGAGATTGTTAGACTTGTCAGTGAGGCTTGACAGCCGGCCTATTCTGCTGGAGGTCATCATGCCCCATGTGCCTGCGGATATGCTTCGCAAGGGGAGAGGCTTTGCGCCGCCAGATTTCTATCTCTCGCGGAAAATCGCATACGACATCTGCCATCATTTCGAGTTCGTAACCACACCAACAACCCCCACGGTCGTATTGGTAAATGGTCTGTACAGTGCGCTCGACCCTTTTGTCGTTAGCAATTCCATCGGCGAACTCAATCAGCTAAAGGCAACTTCCTTTCCGCAGGAAGAAGAACGTCGTGCCGAGCTACTGGCAAGCAGGCCAAGGCTCTTCGTTTCTGCGGTCATTCTTTTCAAAAGCAATTGGGGATCCTATATGGAAATCAATCCAGCAGGTCCTCAGATAACTGAAAAAGAAGATATGTCGTTGAAGACAGTCTTTCAGGTTAGGAGTTAAGGAACTTTATTGTGGGCTGTAATATTTCATCATGTCTCGACTGTACTTTTCAATCAATCTGCGTGTACCTTGTTTTCCGTAAACCCTAATGTTTTCCTTAAGGCTGATTCGATAGGTTCTTCGGACACCCATTCCTTTTCTTGCCAAGGTTTCTAGAATCAGGACTGCGGCTATCGCGACAATGCCAACATAGAGGGCTAGGTTTACGAAGACTACTGCGATAACAGTAAGTCCGACGCCCAAGACTAACTCGATTCTATGGGGAATTGATTGCTCGCACGGCTCGTGGATTAGTTCTGTAACCCGACGGACTGAATCGCGACCATGTCGCCTTGTCTTTTTCAATTGCTCACCCTATGAATATGGCACTGGACGCTGACTAATACGAGTTGATCAAATTTAGCCTCGGATAGACTATCTGCAAGGTCAGACTACGGCCGCATGATCATGTGCAGTCCGCCAAAAGTAGCGGATCCTCCGATTCCGAACCTTTTGTTCAGTGCCCGCCCCCGGCTCCACCGATACTTGTTACTGCCGCCACAACCAAGATCCTAGTGACAAGTTAGAGATAACCGACTCGCACCGGATTTGCGTGTATAGTATGCTCGGTCTAGGTCATTTGCAGGTACTATAGCCAACCACCAACTAAACCTGGGGTAACCGAGCCTGTAACGGCGTCATTCTCCACCAGCCTCGGAGAATCCCCGCCCGATAATGCATATATGCCGAACAAAAAACAGAAACCGAACACCAATGTAAGTGTAAATCTGATTATCGGTATATCCCTGTTCGCCACTAACAGCATTAACAATGGGAACAACGCTGCGGCGCAAACAATACTTACGGCAGCCCCGCTCCAGGCTCCAAAACCTATAGTCTGGGCGGAAAAATGGGAATTGAACATTATTTTCGGCTCCCATCCCCGGCTTCGGAAGCAGCATGGATATTATGGAAAACCGAGACGACAGGCTTATCGCTACTCGCGTTCACGCGAAGATTTGACAATACTTACGATATATTCGTGCAAAGTTTAAGGGCAAAACTGCCTCTACGGTTCAGTGAAAATATCGTCAGCGCGTGAGAAACTTGCCAATACGTCAACCAATCGTCGTAGTGCTTGGCCATGTGGACCATGGAAAGACCACGTTGCTGGACAAGCTGCGGGGAACAACTGTGGCCAAACACGAGCCTGGGCAAATTACCCAGTTGATCGGCGCCAGCCTACTGCCGAGTCAGACGATCCGGCAAATCTGCGGCGATCTGCTCCAACAGTTTCATTTCGAGCTGAAAGTACCCGGGCTCCTCTTCATCGACACACCAGGGCATGAAACCTTCTCAAATCTGCGAAGAAGAGGAGGCTCAGCTGCAGATATTGCGATCCTCGTCGTCGACGTTACGAAAGGCATAGAACCCCAGACGGTAGAGTCGATAAATATCCTCAAGAGCCGAAAAACACCATTCATTGTCGCTGCCAACAAGATCGATGCCATCCCAGGATGGAAATCGCAAATCGACTCTTCCTTTCTCCGCTCACTCAAGGATCAGTTTCCGGAAGTGCAGACTGAGCTGGACAATCGAGTCTACACCATCATTGGGACCCTATCTAGGCTCGGATTCCGCGCGGAACGGTTCGATAGAATATCAGAGTTCAGACAAAACGTGGCGATAGTTCCAGTGAGCGCGAAAACGGGTGAAGGAATTCCAGAATTGCTAGCCATCCTCACTGGCCTGACACAGGCTTACCTTGAGAACGAACTCCAAGTCACCTCCGGCCCAGCACGTGGAACAGTATTAGAGGTGAAAGATGAGCCAGGGCTGGGGACCACTGTCAACGCCATAATCTACGACGGATCATTGAAAGTTGATGATACCATTGTTCTGGGCGGGCGTGACCGACCAATAGTAACGGAGGTACGGGCCATACTCGTGCCCAAACCTCTCGATGAGATCAGGGATCCGAGGGATCGATTCACTAGCGTACGTAGGGTTACGGCCGCCTCCGGCGTTAAAATCGCGGCACCTTCCCTAGAGAGCGCACTCGCTGGCTCAACCATCTACGCTGTACCGAAGGGAAAGAACACTAAGGAATACGTTCGCATTATCGAGAATGAGGTAGAGAAGCTTCGAATAAAGACTGAGCGCTCTGGAATTGTCCTCAAGACCGACACTTTGGGGTCCCTGGAAGCGGTTACAGAGGAGCTTTCACGCCACGACATTCCAATACACTTGGCAGATATTGGTGACGTTTCGAAGCGAGATGTTGTCGAGGCCGAAACAGCTAGCCAAGAGGACCGTTTGTTGAGGGTGATTCTCGCTTTCAATGTCAAGGTTCTACCTGACGCTGAGGAGGAGTCGAAAGCTAGTGAGACACCGATCTTTCAGTCCAACATTATCTACCATATGATGGAGGACTATTTGAGATGGAATGAGGAACAACGCAGCGCAGGAGTCAAGGCCGAACTAGATGCGTTAGTAAGACCTTGCAAAGCAAAGTTCCTTCCAGACTTCATTTTCAGACGAAGCAAACCCGCAATTGTTGGTCTAGAGATTCTCTCGGGTCGTCTCAAACCGAAGTACCCTCTCATATCTTCATCTGGGAAAAAGCTGGGCCAAGTTCAGAAGATTCAGGATCAGGGCAAGGACGTACAAGAAGCTGTGGTCGGTGTTCAAGTGGCCGTTTCCATCGAAGACGGTGTGGTTGGCCGGAACATCTCGGAGGGCGACACGATCTATACGGACGTACCTGAAAGACACCTGAAGACGCTTATGACGAAATTCCCATCCGAACTCGTTGAGAGCGATCGCGAAACGGTAAAGGAGTTAATTCAACTCAAGAGAAGGGAGAATCCAGTCTGGGGCTTTTAGGTCATTTCAGCAAGTATTCGCTTTCGGTCGGTTTGGAGTATTTCGTAATCTCGGTGTTTGAGAAGAAGATGGACATTTCCCGTTTCGCATTCTCAGGCGAATCAGCTCCATGAATAGCATTTGGGGTGACCTGAAGAGCGAAGTCCCCCCGAATCGTTCCAGCCGTAGCGTTGAGAGGGTTCGTGGCCCCCACTAGATTTCTAACAACGGTGACGGCGTTCGGGCCCTCCCAGACCATCAAGAATACAGGCCCGGAGGTTACATGCGATACGAGCTCACTGAAGAATGGTTTGCCCTTGTGCATTCCGTATAGTCTCTCTGCTTGATCTTGGGACATTTGAATCAGCTTTGCCCCAACCAAGAGGAGGCCTTTTCTCTCGAATCGAGAGACTATTTCTCCAATGAACCCTCGCATGACACTTTCGGGTTTTAGAAAAGAGAAGGTCTGCTCCGTTTCCAATGCTAACGGGCCTACTTGCCTCTTTCCTTCTTCCCATAGTAAAGGGTCCACTTTAGTTTCCGCGGATCCCTCTTGTAGACCATCCTGCTCTTCCTGCATTTGGTCGAACAGAAATAGAAAATCGATCCGTCATTTTGTATGAACATGATGCCTGTTCCTTGGTGGAAGTCCTTTCCACAAAAGGAGCAGGTATAGGTTCTCGGCAACTTTCAGACGCGTCTCCCTACCTGATCTTCTTGGCTTCCCTCTCAGTTTCCCGAAGCATCAAGATATCTCCCGTTCGTATCGGGCCCTTGATGTTTCTAGTAATGACTCGGCCCTTGTCCCGACCCTCCAAGATTCTGACCCGTACCTGGATGACTTCCCCAGTTACACCGGTTCTCCCAATGATCTGAGTAACTTCGGCGGGTGTAATCGCTTCTTCGGAACGCTCCTTCGCCGAGCTCATGTCTAAGATTTAGCCCCAGTCTTCCTTAGTTGATCGATTGCGTCTGTAACTTCCTTGAGTGTCTTGGAACCCTCTCCACCTTCGAGGACGCTAACCGCTGCACAGCCGACATCAATGCCCGCCGCCCGGCCAAGGTCAAGCTTGCTAGGGACGAATAGATACGGGATCTTGCGTTCATCACACAAAATGGGAAGGTGGGCAACTACCTGAGGTGGGTCAACATCCTCTGCGATAAGAACAAGTTTCGCAACTGCCCTTTCAATCGCCTTTGTACTCTCATTCGTTCCCTTCCTCACTTTCCCAGAATCCTTCGCGACCTGCACAACTTGGAGAGCCTTCTCCGAAAGCTCCTTTGGGACTTCGAACTTGACATAGAACACTTTTGGCATTCGCTTCACCGCACATTTGCCAATTCATAGCGTACGGTCATCCGTGCCTGTTATGAACATTTCTGCCACGAATTTTGGCTCACCCGACTTGCGAAGCGGAGCCCACTTCGGGAATCATTTGTTATGAGCAGAAAATGCCGCCGATTTACTGATTCGCTATGAAACTTGAATAGGCACCTGCGCCCACTTGCGACCGGTTGTCGTCGCGAGATGGACTCTGATTCCGATGATCTCCGCGAGTGACGTACTTCAAGCGATCAGCGAGATTCACCAGTACTCGATGCTCTTGATCGAGTTGAAGGACTCAACGACCGTCGGCATTCTGCACTCTACAGGCGATTCAATGAGTTGCTTCAAACTCGAAGGAGGCCTCAAACATTCCGAAAGAGTGGCGTTAGTTCGCCGCGTCAAAGAAGGCAATCCCCCTCACACACTGAAGGCATTAACTGTCGAAGAATTGATTCGCGAGGTGGAGGGACGGAAAGCAAAACACATCTGGCTAGAGGCAGTCGGAGATGAAAGGAGAGAACATGGATTCCTTAGCATCTCAGAGCTAAAGTTGTTCCTCCGAAATAATCCGAGCCGCTAATCGTCTCAGCATCGCGATTGTTGAGAACACTCGAAATCTGAAACGGGTTTGCTTGTCAAACCACTTCCGAGCGCGTGTGCTTAGCCAATGTAATGTTAATAAAAGGCCCTCAGTCGGTAGTACCGTTCCGAACTTTCAACAAGGTCATCGTGTTGGCGAAATTCAAACTGATAGTCTCTGATCCAGCAAATGGGAAATCTTCTGCTAGCGAGATCGAAGGAGCCAGAGCCCAGGCTCTAATAGGCCGTTCACTGGGCGAGACCATAGATGGCTCGCCGTTGGGGATCGCACAGTCCAAACTACGCATAACAGGTGGATGTGACAAGAATGGGATACCAATGCGAGCAGACGTACATGGTGGCGTGAAGAAATACATCGTCCTCTCCGGCGGCACCGGGTTCAAACCCAAGCGACACGGCGAAAGAAGGAGAAAATTGGTACGTGGGAGAACGATAACCGACGAAACCTACCAGATCAACTTCGCTCTTACCAAAGAAGGACCCGCTGAACCGAAGCGGCCCGCCGAAGCCAAACCACCTGCCCAGCCCACGAAAGCAGCCCCGGCAAAGCAACCGGAGAAGCCACGCACCAAGAAGGCAGCGAAGAAACCAGCAAAGAAAGGAAAATAGGCGGACAATGCGATGGATTTCAAAGTAAAGCAAGACACGTATAATCCGCTTCTCAAGCGGAAAGAAGTGAGCATTGAAGTCGACCATGAAAGCCAAGGCACTCCGTCGAGATTAGACTTGAGAAAGGCGGTTGCGTCAAAGTACAACACCAAAACCGAGAACGTGTACGTAATAGACGTCGAAAGTAAGACCGGGACGCAAAATGCCCTATGCTCAGTAGAGGTCTATGACGATGCCGAGACCGCGCGGCAAACGGTCCCCAAATACATCCAGACCCGCAATCTTCCTCCTGAAGAACGAAAGAAAGTAAGGGAGCAAGAAGCAAAGAAAGAGGAACCAAAGCCGAAGCCCGAGAAACCTAAGACCGGAAAGCCTGCCGCCGAGACTAAACCACAGAAGCCTGCAGAGGAAGGGAAGGAAGCTAAAGCAAAAACCGAAGCTAAATCCCCGAGTGACGCTCCCAAGAAAGGTAAAGAGGGTGAAGCAAAGTGAGCGAAACCAAAGTGAGCGAGAACAAAGCGAGCGAGAAGAAACAACCCAAGCCCAGGCTGGGCGCCCTCTATGAAATTGATTCCGAAAAGGGAACGATAAAACTCAAGAACCGTAAATGCCCACGTTGTGGAAATATAATGGCATATCATAAGAGCCCAGTCGAGCGTTGGACTTGCGGCTCCTGTAGCTTCACAGATTTCGTTAAAGCCAAGTAAGCCTAATCTATTTTCTCCATCTGATCGAGAATCGCTTGGGCCTCGGCCTTCTTTGCCTCGGAGACCCTGACGAGAACAATCCCTTCAGCCGGCTGACCATAGACCACTAACGAACCAAGGGGTGAAGTCTGGACCGCGACGATCGCGAGTAAATCCTCCTCACCATCGACGTCTATTAGATCACCGCCACCGAGGATGGCCTGCTCCACCGCCTCGCGCGCTTGGACCTCAATCATTCCGGCAGGATTCTTTGTCTTGATCTTCCTCTTCGGTTTGAACGCGTATCTCTTAGCTCTGGTCCTCTTTTCCAAGTTATCGATAATCATTAGATCAGCCCTGATACCTCTCTGAGTTGCATTTCTAGAAACGGTGTCTCCCACCAGAATCACTTTGGTCGGGTTCTCTTTGGCGATGACTTGCTTCAATATTCGATTGCATTCATCCTCGTTTCCTGCTACGAGAACGCCAAGGGGACGGCTGAGCGTTTTCCTCAGTTTTGTAGTTAATACGTACCTTGTCACATGAAACAGCTTGCCGCTAAGAGTTATCAGCGGACACGTACGGCGTATCGGCCTGCAGCTTTGATACCCATTCTTTTTGCCACTTCAGACGCGCTAGGATCCACTATGACCACGAGTCCGCTCCAGTCGTCGCTAAGGTTCGTGGACTTGCAGTTCGGACAGATGGGGCCATTGCTGATGTATTTGCAATTTTTGCAGGCCTTATCGGTCAAGAGGCCTTCTCCTCACGAACGACTTTCGTCCGCTTGATATCCCCTTCAATCCAATCGAGTTTGCCGAGGAAAGGCTGGCGCATCGTGATGCCGATCTTGCCTCCCGTTCCACCGCGCGGGAAGCTTACGGCGATAATTCGCCCTCTTACCATGTCGCCTTTGCCTAGCTTCCGTTGAGACTCTTTGCCTACAAGGACGCCATGTTTCTCATCGAAGGATATGTAGTCGTCCATTATCTGAGAAACGTGAAGCAGTGCGTCTTCGGGGCCGATTCTGACGAAAGCTCCGAAATCAGTAACCTCTACGACTTCGCCCTCAACGACTTCATGCATTTCAGGGTAGAACGACAGCAACTTGAAACTGACCTTATGATATGTTGAACCGTCTCCGGGCAAAATCTTGCCGACCGCGTCCACGTCTACGTCTACAACAAGGATTACATACCCCAATTCTTCGTCGACGACGTTTTCGTACTTTAATTTGATCTGGTCCTTTGCGGCCTTGTCGATGGGATGCCCGAAGCTTTGTGGCGGAATCCTAACTATGTCCTCTACCGTTACTAATCTGAACATTTTTGTTACCTTCGCATAAGCCTCATATTAGTCTAGAAGTAGGCAGGCTCGATTCCGTCGACTTCTAGTTTTGATTTATCTCTGAGGTACACAACCGGGACGTTAATATCTCTTAGCTTCTTTTTCAGTTCAATGTCATTCGTCGCGACTACGGCCCCGAGTTTTTGAGCCGCCTTAACAATTGCGTCATCGACTGTCTCGCCTGGACTGAGCGTCACCTCAACCACGCGGCAGCGTGATGCAAGCTGCAGCGCCAAAGAAGCTTCCGCAGCACCTTCCCCTCCTCGCGCTGATATTTGTGTGAGTTCACTCTTGACTGCCGAAGGAACTACCAGGTCGACTTTTTTCTGGAACAGGTATTCCAGCTCCTGAAAAATATCGAGATTGAATTGGAATGGTATCATCAGAAAGTTGGAATCGAGAATGACTTTGACAGGCATTTCTAGACCTTCAGTGAACCAAAGCCGATCAAGCGCCAGCTGTCTGAGATCCTGCGACTTATCGCGACCTTTGCTCCTGACTCGGCGCACACCGGTTTCTTGAGTGTTACATCAACCAAAGATTCTCGAGCTGAACTCACTAGACCTGAGGTAACCGTCGTACCGACGTTCAACACGAGGGCCTCGTTTGTTCTGATTTTCTCCACCGGAACAGCCAATTCAGTTCCTACGACTTTCTCGAAAAGGCTGACTTCGAGCGTTATCTTTCCCATTGTGGGTGGGAGGGTGTCAACTTTCCCAGCGACACTGCCAACAAGGCCGTCGGACTTTGTGAGTGAAGGGTCTAGATCAGTCCCAAGGCCGACCAATCCTCCGCTTTTCGCTTCGTGCACCTGTCCCTTGCTAACGCTAAGGCTTCTTACGGTCGTGAGCAAGCGCTCGTACTTGGTCTTACCTCCTTCTTGCACTGGAATGCCGGGTTTTATTTCGATTTCATCGCCTACGCGGAATACACCCTGTACGATTGAACCTCCGATCACACCCCCAACCAGATCATCGACTTCGGTGCCCGGCTTGTTTACCTCAAAAGAACGCAAGACATACAGTCGAGGCGGCGAGGTAAAATCGCGTTTCGGAGTAGGGATATTGTCCTCGATCTCCTTGAGCAGTACGTCGATGTTGGTGCCGTGCTGAGCAGAGATCGGCACGATGGGAGCTCCGTCTGCGATTGTCCCTTTCACAAACGCGCGGATCTCCTTGTAATTTTCCTGCGCCCTCTCCTTTGTCACAACGTCAATCTTGTTTTGCACGATAACAAGATTCTTAATGCCAACGCGCTCCGCGGCAAGCAAGTGTTCTCTGTCTTGCGCCTGGGGACATTTTGCGTTGCTTGCCAGAACAAACAGCGCACCATCCATCAATGATGAACCTGAAAGCATCGTGACCATTAGACTATGGTGCCCGGGGCAGTCAACGAAACTCACTGCTCGCACGAACTTTGCCTCGCTACCGCAGTTGGGGCACTTTGGCTGGACTGTGTAGTTACTGGGAGCTCGACATTTTGGGCACTTGTAGATGAAGGCGTCAGCATACCCTATTCTAATTGTAATGCCTCTCCGCAGTTCCTCTGAGTGACGCGCAGTCCATTCTCCCGTCAGAGCTTGAACAAGCGTGCTCTTGCCGTTGTCAACGTGCCCAAGCGTCCCGATATTCACTTCGGGCTGCACTACTTCCTCTGTTTTCCTCTCGGATTTGAGAACCGCTTGAGCCATAACGATAATCATCCATTTTTGCAGAGTGGAACCGATCGGTTCAATATATGTGTGAGGGTAAACGAGTACCAGCAATCTACTCTTCTAAAGCCCCGTGTCCACCGATTGCCCCAGAATCGCAATCAGTTTAGAGCACTTCAGATTCCTCTTTTGATCATAAGATTAATTAGATCTCCCTGAATCAATCGCAAGACGGCGAGGAAAAATGGGTGACCGGATTTGCTCACGAACCATTTTCCCTGCAATTTGCTAAAGCAGAATTGTATCTTCCGCCTGGGATTCTTGAGCCAGAGGATGTCTGACATGGGTCTTAGAATATACAATACCAAGACACGGACTATCGAAGAATTCACACCCCAACACGGAAATAGAGTCCAGATGTTCGTATGTGGTCCTACGGTCTATGACCACAGTCACGTCGGTCATGCGCGCACGTATCTTGCTTACGACATAATTGCTCGATACCTTCGAGCCAAAGGATACAGCCTGTTTTACCTCATGAACGTTACGGACGTTGAAGACAAGATCATCAACCGAGCAAACGCTTCGGGGGAAGACCCGTTGAGGATGGCTGACAAATTCACGAGGGAATTCATGAGGGACATGGAAGCGCTAGGAATAACAAGCGTCAACCTTTACGCGAAGGCATCTGAGCATATTCCTGAAATCATTGCGCAGATCTCAACACTCATGGCGAAAGGCTTCGCATACCAAGTCGAGGGTGATGTCTACTATGACGTTTCAAAATTCTCTGACTATGGTAGACTTTCGGGCCAGAAAGTTGAGCAACTCGTGATGCACAGAATCGACCCCGACCCCCAGAAGAAAAATCCCGTCGACTTTGCGCTATGGAAGAGCGCGAAACCAGGCGAACCTTGGTGGGATAGCCCTTGGGGAAGAGGCAGGCCGGGATGGCACATCGAAGATACAGCCATAACCACCAACTACTTTGGGCCAACTTACGATATCCATGGAGGCGGCCTCGACCTGATCTTTCCACACCACGAGGCGGAAATTGCTCAGGCTGAAGCAGCTACCGGCGTTTCTCCCCTAGTTCGATTCTGGGTTCACGGTGGACTCCTTACGATAGGTGGAGAACGGATGGGCCATTCACTGGGCAACTTCATTACAATTGAAGACACGCTTCGAAAGCACGATGCCGAAGCTTTGCGCTTGTATTACGGAATGAGGCATTACCGTAGTCAACTCAGCTTCGATGAAGCAGGCATCGAACAAGCGGAGGAGGTTCTTGACAAGCTAAGGTCCGTCTATAATCAATTTAGGATGAAGGTTGAGTCGAATGACGGCGATGGACAGGATGCCGCGGAGCAGATAGAGAGGTTATCTTCGAAGGCGGTTTTGGAGTTCAATGAGGCCATGGATGATGATTTCAATACGCCCCGTGCTTTAGCCGCGATGATCACTTATGCAAAGGATGTGGAGGCATATGCGGTTCGCAAAATTGGCCGAACCTCCGCTGAGGGAGTAACCAAGACGCTCGATTACTTCGGGAACATCTTCGGGATCCTCACCTCAAACCAACCCCGCCAAACCAATGTCATTGGGGAACTGTTGAACATCATCTTGCGACTACGAGAGGACGCAAGAAAACGAGGCGACTGGACCACTGCAGATCGGTTGAGGGAAGAAATCACGAATACCGGAATTGGACTTGAAGACACTCCCGCAGGGACGCGCTGGTACCTAGCGTCTGCAAATCGAAAGAAATCAAGTTGAGAGCTTGTAACCAATTTTCCTAAGGAAATCCTTCCTTTCTCGTACGTCCTTTTCCGTCTCGACGCCCTTAGATGCGAAACCATCGATGACCCCTAGGATCCCACGACCCTGTTCCGTTTCGGCCAGGATGACTTGGAAAGGATTTGCCGTTGCTAAATAGATATTACAAACTTCCGGGACCGACTTCACCTTGTCGAGGACGTTTATCGGAAAGACGTTGCGCATGAATATTATGAAACTATGTCCCGCTGAAAGTTGAAGTGCAGTCTTCGAGGCCAACTGCTTAAGGTCCGAGTCATTTCCCTCGGACCGGATTAGGCAGGGTCCACTCGATTCACAGAACGCGATTCCGAATTTCGCGTTTGGAACGGCGTTCACCATGGCCTCGTGGAGGTCCTCGACAGTCTTGATGAAGTGGCTCTGTCCAAGGATCACATTGCAGCCGTCGGGAACGGTTACATCAACAATCATCGTCTTCACAGGGGAACACCTAGATTAGCTAAGCTCCAATTCCTTTTCAACCTTCGTAAGGATCTCCACACCTCTCGATCTAACCGCGACGGTGTCCTCAATGCGAACGCCGCCGTAGCCGGGCAAATAGACACCGGGCTCGACAGTGACGACCTCTCCGCTCTTGAGGGAATCTTTGCTCGATAGGCTAAGGTAAGGACTTTCCCCGATTGTCAGCCCTACCCCATGCCCCAGTGAGTGGATGAAGCCTGTCGATAGGCTCTTTGTTTTACCTTGAAAAATCTCCCTTATTGTTCGGTACCCGGCCCGTTCTATGATGTCGCAGGAAAGCTCCATTGCAGCCTTGCCCGTTATGCCAGCTCGCAAGTAATCAAGAGAGGACATTTGTGCATCTCTAACGGCTTCGAACAATTTCCTTGCTCTTGCATCCGCTCTCCCCACGACAAAAGTTCGGGTCATGTCGGACCAGTAACCACTCTGTGCTTGAGGGAAGATATCAAAGACCATCAATTTCCCCTTCTTGATTTCAGCAGCGTCAACTCCCGCGTTGTGGGGGTCTGCTCCCGATGGGCCGATTGCAAATATCGTGCCCTCCGGTGCAATTAGATTTTCACGAGCCAGCTTCGATGCGATCGTGGATTTGATTAATCCAACGGTGGCCCGTTTCCTTCCAATTTCCAAGTGGCCGCGTTTCTCCTTAGCATTGCGAAGGGCATGAAGCACTTCAGTGACTACCTTTGCTGTTCTTGCTCCAACATTTCTTATCTCTTCAAGTTCTTTGCTGTCCTTCCTGTCTCGAGCGGCCTCGAGTATCGTTGGAGATTGTTGTCCGATGACCTTGACGCCTAATCTTGCTAGCTTCTCAGCTAACTGTAACCCCTTGGCTACATCGTTCCGGCCGAAAAGAACTACCTTCCCTCGTACTCCTTCCGCCCTCAATATCTGCGAGATGAGATGTGGGAATGCGTCGCCTCTATCCTCGAATCGTTTGAGGAGTTTTTCATAACCCCACTGTGTCAGAGTTTGGATTCGCTTAACCTTCCCCGCCCTCCTAGCTGACCCGTAGTCCAAATTGCTAACAACCAGCAGAGGCGGCCTGCCGAGTTTTTTGAAATATGTGCCGCCTCGAGGAAGTACTCCTCCCGCAACGTACGTCAGGTCCGGGTCTGCGAGCGTTGTATCGCCAAAGACGACAATTCCATCGATGCCTTTGGATCGCATCTCGGAATCCATATCGCCGATCATCATATATCACGTCCATTCTCAGATCTCGTTGTGCGAGTCCGCTTAGTCTTATCATTGATTTCTAGTTGCCGTAGCGATCTTGAAACGTTGACGGCGGCACCCAACAGTCTAAGGTATGAAGTCATTATTGCTCTCAACGCTGAAGAATCTCTTGCTTCAAATTGAAGCTTGAGCGTTTTTCCGCCCTTTGTAACTCTTGCCTGCGCTTTTTCTCCTGCGGGGTGCAGAATCTCAGGGCGTAGTGCTTCTGCGATTGCGTCCATCTGCTGACGCGACTTGAACAGAACACTGATTCTGGCTTTAGCGCTGCCCTTGGTTCGTCTCATTTTCTACGTCTTTACTTGCTTACGCTGCTTAGTCGAGTTGAGCTTTTCCTAAGGAAGCTACGGGATGCTCCTTCGAGCTGCTTTTACTCGGTTTTCTCTTCAATAGTTTTGTCTGGTTCTTTTTCTGCTTTCGGTTTTCGGCGCCTTCGCTTTGCCGTCTTGGCTTTGGCTTCGGCTTCCATTTGCCTTGCTTTCTCAGCTTTGAGTTCTGCCATGGCACTGCTAGTTACGCCAGCGCGGGCTGCTCTCTCAGCTACTTCGCCGAGCTTGGTTCTGGGTGAATAGGCACCGCCGGCGAACTTGAACCCGCAGGTGCCGCAGAGCCAGATTCCAACAGATAGGCGTTTGACGGTGGTGATGTGGCATTGGGGGCATTCGTGAGGTGCTTTCATCTCTGTCATGATTGTGGAGTATCTTTTCCGTGCGACGGTTCCGTAACGCGCTCCGAAGCTTCCCGATGGGCCTACCTTGTACGTTCTACCCACGTTAGTTCACTTTCGACAGGATTTTCTCTCGAAGTTCTCTCGATTTGTTTACTGAGGATGATACAATTTGCTTGATTTCTTCGGGAGTAAAGACACCTAATCCCCCTTTTTGCATAGCGCAAATGTTGTCATTCTTGTCGGTCGTGACTGTTAGGCGGCAACTCATTACCTGTTCTTCTTCGAGGCATGGGTCAACGACGACAGAACCGTCAAGTTTCACTGAAGTGATCGGAACCGGGTAGTTTTGCATAGGAAGAGGGATCATATGGTCTTTATACTTGATCTCGCCGTTTTTCACTTCATATGCTTGCATTTTCGCGCTTATGAGTGCTCCAAGCGCCGCCATTCCCGCTGCATCAATCAGATTTCCGTCATGGTCAAGAACGTAGACGTCCACGAAAATCACGAAAACCTTCTTTCCCGGGTCAATGCACATCTTGCCAACGTCTATTGCTTTCGATTCACGTATTCCGCGGTCCACGACTCGCGCAAGTTCAATGGAATTCTCGTCGGGCGGACCTGGTTCAAAAGTTGGGTAGGCGAGCGGAACGAATTCCGCGTTAACGGTCAGTATTCCTTCGTCAGGAGTATCTGGAAACGGCGTCCCAACTTGGATCTTCACTCCTGCCAGAACCTTAGTCTTGCCGAGGTACACTTGAGCAGAACCGTTGGCTTTCTCTACAGTACCGAGCATGATTGTGAGTGGCCGGTAATCTAACAGTCCTCGATCATCAATCCGCTTTCCTTTCAGAATCAGGTCCCGCACAGTTTTCTGTTCGAGCTTGGCAACCGGCGAAGGTTGGTGTGTTGTGGACATTATGCTTTGACCTCCGCAATCTCATCTCTCTCAGATTCGTCTCGCTCGATATGGTACTTCTGTCGAAGGGCGTCACGTTGCATTTCGTATATTGTCCTGCAAGCATTCACGGCCATTTCTAAGGCCTGCTTCAATTCCTCCTCAGTCATCGAACCATCCATCTGGAGCAAGCCAATTGAGTTTGACTTCGGCATGTAGGCTACGGGAAGATCTGCATCGCCTTTCTTGTCTTCGACATCGGAGAGGTCAAGGACTACCTTGCCATCTATCTTACCAGCCGCGCACCCAGCGACGAGCTCTCGCAGCGGAATCCCAGCATCGGCCAAAGCCAGTGAGGCAGCAGTAATCCCGGCACATCTCGTTCCTGCATCCGCTTGAAGAACTTCAATGAAGAGGTCGATAGTTGATCGTGGAAAATACTCCGACAAGATCGAAGGCTCCAGCGACTCTCTGATAACCTTGGAGAGTTCTTGCTCACGCCTTGATGGGGCGGGTGACTTCCTTTCATCCGTCGAGAACGGTGCCATGTGATATCTGCACCTCACAACCGCCCTATCGGCCAGCGCGATATGCTTAGGTTGTGTCTCACGCGGGCCGAACACCGCCGCTAGAATCTTGTTCCTTCCATGCTCTATGTACGCCGACCCATCCGCCTTATCGAGTACTCCAACTTCCAATTTGATTGGCCGCAGCTCATCAAGCCGCCGGCCGTCCACGCGTAGTCCGTCGCGATTAATTAGCTGAACTTGTTCTTTATTGCCCAACCGTAATTCCCTTCATTCGTTCCAGTATCATTGCTTTCACGCGATCTGTCAGGCCTGTCGTGTGCGCTTCACGTTCGATCATGTAAATAGCTTCTACAGCTATCAGTTCCTGGTCAGGGTTTCTCCCAGTAACCAAGATAACGCCGTTTTGGCCTGGTATGATATCGGTTCCAGTCTCCTTCTTCAACATTGTTATCATCGATCCTTTCTTCCCAATGATTCGCGGTATCTTCGTATTGTTTATGCGCGCCACGCGACCTGAATTTACTTTACCTAACCCTCTCCCCTTCGTTGTCAAGAGGGGATCACGGGTCCTGTCGAACGCAATCACTTGTGCAATCATAAGGTCTCCAACGCCATAGATGCTACGCAGATCTCGACGCACTGAATCGCGCCCACGCATAGGAGTTTCAGAGGCAGGCAGCATTGCAGGGTAGGGTGCGTAGATGTCCACCTGCCACCCCGACATTCCAATGTCAGTGACTCGACCGAGGACGATGTCATCCATGCGAGGAATGTACGCGCCCTTCACAGGCATGACTATCAGCTTGTTCCCAATAACATCAGCCATACCCACACGCGAAGCGAAAATCTTGGACCCTTCACGATATGTGTTCTCGCCCGCAAAGTATGGGCCCTCTGCTAGAACATCCCCCGGGCCGACTAACTGCTTTCTCTCTGCTAAGACCGTCAACCATTCCAACTCAATCTTATGAACGAATTCGAGAAAAACAAGGAAACTGGTAGATATAGGTTGTTAATCCAGAGAATATCGAATCACCCATGCCGATCTTCGAAGAACTCTCGGATTTCGCCAACTCCCTAAGCTGATAGGCAACCCCTCGTCAAGGTAGAGGGTTCGTAGAAGATACTTGGGGCCTCCAAGCGCGGGTGGCCATGGTATGTGCTCCAATTTGTCCGCCAGCGAACAAACTACTAAGGAGCATTCAGAACGAGTTGAAGCGTTACACACGATTGTAGCACACTCCCGCCGCAATTGTACTCCAATTGCGGCTGTGCAAGCCAGTGTAGATGTTTGTGTTCTGCCGAACAAATTCAGTTAAGCGACCCGCCGTCCCCACTTTAATGGGGAAAAGCCTGGCCAAGTTGGACCCCCTGCGGGGTATCGCCACAACCAACATAGCCGGCGCTATGCGCCATGTTTCCGCTTGACCTTGACGTGTTGGAAGCGAAGGTTCGGAGGGTAGGAGTCCAAGATCTTGAATGCGCCGGCACCAACAAAGCTGTGAAATCCGAGCACTAGTCTCATTCGGGTCGGGTACGCGAAGCGTTTCGGTTGGACTTTCTATTTTAGTATCTTTGTTTGAATTGTACCCTGAGTGACCTTTCCCAGCCTCTCAATGAATGGCCCATAGACGCCTGCAGGCATTTCGACCACGGCAACCAGTGCCCCATCGGCCTGCCATTCCTCTCTGCTAATCGTCCCGTATCCCTTGACAGCACCATACCCCTTCGGTGCAAACTCTGCGAGGATCTTTATTGCCACACGCATTTGCTCCATCTTTATCGGTAGAAGAGCCCTGAGTTCCTCTATCACGTCCTTCGCCTGTTCATCGGCACTCTTGAAAGGATCAATCGAATACTTGATCTGATTCATTGCCTGCTCGATGCGAATAGGTGGATGTGGCGTCCCGGTTCTCGGGTCGATGCAGTTTCTGGCGACAAAGGCAACGATTTGTTTCCGCTTGTCCTCTACGAGTTGACGCCGCTGATCGGTGGTGAGTTGCAGCTCACCATGCTTCATAATCTCTTCGGCTATGGCTAGGGGGTCTTCCGTGCCGAAGGCTTTCTGGAGCTTTTCAGCAGACGCATGGGTGCCTTTCCCTGCGTCGCTGTAAACTTCGTCTATGACTAGGAGCTGCGATATGCCTAGTTGCTTTCCCATCTTGTATTCTAAGGCAGGGTCGGGCTTAACTAGGATTTCGAATTTTTCTCCGCTTTTTGAGATTCGCGCCGTGGTGAATTTTTCACTCATCGGCTAGCGGCCTTTTTCGTCGAATCAAGCCGTTTGATATATTTGTCCACATCTTCCTGTGAGAGTTTGGTGAATTTCTTAGTTGCGGCCGATACAGTTGCAATTCTGATTTTCTGTGCGTCTAACTTGTCTTCCAAGACCTTGCTCATGCATTTCAATGCAAGGAGTAGAGCGTCGTCAAGCGTCATAGTGTCCTTGTAGTCAGCTTCGAGAATTTCGTTCGCAGCGTCGCCTCCCGCACCGATCGCCCAGGCTTTGTAGGCGAGAAAGGCACCGCTGGGGTCCGTCCAGAACAATCTACTGCCTTTCCGATCCAGACCGCCAAACAGCATTGATATTCCGAATGGACGCACGCCCGCATGCTGCGTGTAAAGTTGCTTAATCTCTCCAATTCTTCTCGTTAAAATCTCCACGTCAATGGGTTCGTCGTAAAGGAGTCGGTTCGATTGAGCGTAAACGCGCGCTTGGTCGACTAGGATGTGAGCGTCGCAGCTTAATCCGGCGACGGCCGCGCCAACGTGCTCATCAATTTGGAATATCTTCCACATGAACGTGGGGTCTTGGAGTTTAGAGGTGGCACGCTCCTCAGCGGCCAAGACAACGCCATCCGGGCTTGCGATGCCGAGCACGGTTGCACCCCTCTTTACAGTCTCGGAGGCGTACTCAACTTGGAATAGGCGCCCATCGGGTGAGAAAACTGTGATCGCGCGGTCGTAAGCACCCGGAACTGCGAACATTGACAATTCAAATTCACCTGTAACGAAATTCAGCCACTTGAGTAGGATTCCCTAATTAAACCCTTTACTCCGCGTTTCCCGCGGGAAATATTGTGACCAGATCCACTACCACCGAGTCACGAGAAAGGCACTGATCTCAGATCACTTGGTAATGAATCTAAGTCTTGTCGATGTGAAACGTTTGTTTCTGGGTATCTATTCTCAAGAATCTGCTGTCTCAAGTTGTGTGTTGTGGGGTCAGCCCGTCGCTGCCGGGTGCACTCATGGGTCATTTAGTATACAGGAAATGTGTCATTCAGATGGCAGGACTGACACAGAGTTTCTGGAGTTGCAAGTAGCCGAAGTGAGAAGGATCGACGATCGAATCGTTCATCGCGTCAACGAAAAGCCTCTCACACACTGGCTTCAAACCCTCCAGGAAGGCGATAGCCAACGGAATAGAAGGACATCGTTCAATCGTTTCCTTCGATGGGCGGAGGAGGATGCTGCCCCGACGATGGCGGGGCTACTTCTCAACGAACAGAATATTCGCAGCCGACCTTTGACGGGCTTATTGCTTCGATCCGCAGTTGCTGCAGAAGGTGGCTCCTGGATTCAGCTGGGTGCCGCAACTAGCGCAAAACCTCTTTTCCCCCAACGGAACAGTCTCGGAGGAAATGGATTGCGTAGCGGATTCCGATGGAACGGCCATTGTTCTTGAAACATCACCTTGAACATCACTTCTTGCGACTATGTTTATCTCCTGTGTTTTTGCTACGGGGAACTTCAATGCAGCTTCATGTTTCAGTTCTGCTTTGACGTACCAGCGCACGATGCCTCCGCTACGAAGGAGATTCGAAATCATTCCTACGGATATGCTAGTTGCATGCGTTGAGCTTGGACCAG